>WNFO01002534.1_pt1 | contig 15117 bp, 9 predicted proteins | sample 5400251 | NCBI WGS metagenome assembly WNFO01 (sample SAMN13153354, study PRJNA577476) | soil metagenome | isolation source: 100 cm saprolite under Madrone tree | place: USA:California | collected 2016-06-14 | reverse complement strand
GGTTCTGGTGCAACCACGCCGCCCGGCAAGTACGTTGACATGATGAAGCGGATGCCACCTACGGGCGGAAAAATACCGGGCGCCCCCGGATTGTTCCCCGCGTTCGGGTAGGTTGCGGGCTCATCGGCATTCCAGAGGAAGGCGAGCTCTCCTAGGCCAGGGATGGGCATCCCATCGACTTGCTCGTCTCGCACAAAAACAGCGCGACCCTTGGCGTCGTGGCCGGTGACAACCTGGCGTACCTGCATTTTCATATTTAATTTTCCTTTCATATCCGTGTCGGTTACAGTTTTGGACAAAATTTAGCCGACGTCGCGTACCAGCTCCGCGAGGCTCGTTTTGCTGAGAGCCTGCTCAACGGCGTCGTTCGCGGCGTTGAAGATTGGGCCAAGTCTTCGTTTCATCGCGCAGGCCACCACGCATCGGTCATGCACCTGGCTGCGCTTCGCAAAAACTCCGTTCTCGCTTTCAACCGCCTTGTAGATCTGACCGAGCGTTATGCGAGATGCCGAGCGTCGCAAACCGACGCCGCCGTGACGGCCTTGGCGAAGAGCGACCAGTCCCTCCCGCTCGAGGAGCTTGAGGATCTTCCGCACCACGACCGGGTTGGTCTGGAGGCTTTTCGCGATTGCCTCCGAAGTCGTCCCCTCGTCGCCGGCGTAAGCGACGAAACTCATGATGTGGACAGCACTCGCCATACGACTATTCGCGGTCATAAATAGAGCCGTACCAGTTACATTTCAGGCTGTCAAGCTCGGTCCGTTATATTAGATGATGACTGAACGGAGGTGTGCGTGAGCAAGCTTTTTTTGATCAGAAGATACGCGGTAACTATCAATTCCCCTGTTCGCCAGCATCACTCGCTTTCCGTTGGACGGCTTACGGGCGCAATTTCACGAGGCAGTGTCTGCGTTAACCGGCAGGGTGAACTGAAACGTGGCGCCGTGGGGTATGTTTGCCGTGGCCCACAGCTGGCCACCGTGAGCTTCCACGATCGAACGGCAGATCGAGAGCCCCATACCCATGCCACCGGATTTGGTGGTGTAGAAAGCGTTGAACAGCCGGTCCGCACTCTCGGCGGAGATCCCGACGCCGCAATCCGTCACACTGACGCGCACTTGCTGTATCTCAACCTGGCCTGATCGGACCAACAGTTCGCGCGGCCGATCCGTGACCGACTGCATCGCTTCAATGCCATTCATCACCAGGTTAATCATCACCTGTTGCAATTGGACCCTATCACCCATGATCGTGGGTAAAGTGGGTGCCAACTCCATTCGCAACGACACCTGGTGGCCGATCAACTCACGCTGCACCAACGGGATGGTCTCCCTCACGACGTCATTGACGTTGAGCGGCACCTTCTCAAGGCTGGTCTTTTTCGCGAGCGCCCGGACGCGCCGGATCACCTCGCTCGCCCGATTGCCGTCGTCCATGATCCATCTCACCGATTGACGCGCTTCCTCCAGGTCGGGCGTTTCGCGGTCGAGCCAGCGCAGACAGGCCTCGGCGTTGGCGACGACGGCGGCGAGCGGCTGGTTCACTTCATGGGCGATCGAGGCGGTCAGCTGTCCCATCGTGGCGACGCGATTGACGTGCGCGAGCTCCATTTGCGCCTCGCGCAGAGCTTCCGAGGCCAGCATATGCTCGGTGAGATCGCGGATGATCACGAGCGCGGCCTCCACCCGCTCCGAGTCAGGCCGCAGTGGCGAGTAGGTCACCGCCGAGTAGCGCCGGCCAACAGAAGTGGTTAACCAGTCCGCGTAACTGACTTCCGCTCCCGCGAAGCAGCGGTCGAGATACGTCTTGGCTATCTGCTCAAAGCTTTCCATTCCCATGAGGTCGGCCACGTGCATCCCTACCAACGTCTCCGCCGGCATACCCCATCTCCGCTCGAAGGCCGGGTTCACCCGTTGATACCGATAATCTCGTCCGACGATGGATATGCGATCGGCTGACCTCTCGAACATCTGCCGGGTCAGGTATTCCGCCCGTCTGCGCTCGGTCAAGTCGAGCACGAAGGCAAGGCCCTCGTCTTGCCGGTCACCGAACGTCGTGGCACCGACCAGGACCGGCACGCGGCTGCCATCTTTTCGAACGTATTCCTTCTCGCGCGGTTGGGCGGTTCCGGCCGCCTTCAGCGCTGCGACGGCCCGGTCGTCGGCGTCGCGCCACTCGGCTGGCGTCAGCTCAGTCCATCGCAGCCGACCCGAGATCAGGTCTTCACGGCTGTAGCCCAGCATGTCGAGAAAGGCTTCGTTTGCTTCGATGATCCGGCCCTGAAAATCCCAGATCGTGATCCCGATGATGTTCGCATCAACCAGCCGGCGGATCCTGGCCTCACGCTCCCTGACATCGTTGTACAGGCGGGCGTTCTCCAGCGAGATCGCCGCTTGCGACGCCAGCAGTTCCAGTACGGATATCCGGGTGGGCGTAAACACGTGCGATGCCAGGTTGTTCTCGAGATACAGCACCCCGATCAGCCTGGACTGCTTCACCAGGGGCAGGCAGAGCACCGATCGGGCGTGCTTCTGGCGGATGTACTCATCGGCCGAGAATGGATTCTGCGCCGAGGCGTCATCAAGGATCACGCTCTCCCGCGTCCGGATCACGGTGTGGAGCACGGATTCGGGAAGCTCGGCTGGGGAGGCGGCCGTCTGGCGCAGCGTGACCTCGACCTGGCCGCGGCCTGTCGTCGCTTCCGCCGCGATCCGTGGCTCGTCGCCCGCGAACAGGATCAGCAGGCCACGCCCGGCGCCGGCATGTTCGATCGCGATCCGCAGCAGCGTCTTGATGAGCTCACCAAGGACGATCTCGCTGGACACCGCCTGGGCGGCCTTGAGCACCGTCCCGACATCCAGCTGCTCGACGGGCGCGCCGAAGGTTGCGGTGGGCGAAGACGATTCCCCCTGCTGCCGCGGATAACGCTGGTCGAGTTGCCGTACTTTGCCGAGCGCGCCCCAGCGAAGATAGCAGTGCCGCGCGTTTCGCAGGTAGGCATGGGCGATGGTCTCGAAGCCGCGCGCCGCGTAGAACCGCGCGGCGACCTCATGGGCCAGGCCCTCGTTCTGGACGAAGCCGTGCTCGCGCGCCGAGTGGATGGCCTCTTCGTAAAGGCGCTCCGCGTCCAGTTCCCGCCCTTCCAGACGCGCGAGCTCGGCGCCAACCAATGCCGCCCGGTTTGCGAACGTTGCAGGACAGTTGTCTGCCCAGATCGCTATCTGATCGAGATGCGATATTAGCGCTTCCAGATGCTGCGGCCGCTCCTCGGCCGCGGCCGTATCGCAACGCGCCGCCCGGCCAAGCGCCGCGTAGAAATGGTATTCAGACAGCTCTACTTGCGACGGCACGGTCCAAAGCAGCGCCGCGGCTTTCGACGCAGCCGCGACGGCAGATGCGCCGTTGCCGGCGTAGACGCACGCCTGCAGTTTGCGGATCCAGTAGCGGGACGCGGCGACCACCAGACGGGGATTACCATCCAGATGGTCCTCGAAGCAGCTCTCGTCGAACTCCGCATCATTGAAGGAGTTGAAGTCCGGTGTCAGTCCACGGAGCGTCCGGACCAGTCTGTGCTGCGCGGTAGTGATGTCGGCGATCAGACCGAATCGCACCTTCCCCACGAATTCGAGCGCGCTCGCGACCTCGTGCTCGACGTCAGCGAGCGGATCCCCGGAGGCGAGAAGATTGGTATTCAAGTCGTAGCGGCTATAGGCCGCATAAGTAAGGTCCCCGCTGCGCTGCGCCGCATCGAAGGCACGCTGCAGGAAAACGCGGCAGCTCGGCAGGTGCTGCGTCCAGTGCGCGACGTGAACGGCGAAGACCAGGTAGACGCGGGCGCTAAGGCGATCAAGCCCGCGCTTTTCGACGAGATCCAGGCCAAGCCTGCCGAAGCGGAATCCTCTTTGGTAGTCTCCAAAGTACGTGCCGAGGATGCTGCCCAGCCACGCATAGGCGAGGCATGATCCGTCACTGTTGCCATGCTCCAGGCTGAGTGCTGCCATCCGGCAGACGACGAGGCGAAACAGATTCAAATCCGTGAACAGTGCCGGCGATGTGAGCACCGTGAGCACGTCCATCGTCGCACGCCGGTCCGGATCGCTCATCCGTGGCAAATCCAGCAATGCCTCGATCGAGCCGGACCCCAGCCGCTGCCACAACCGACCGAACTCCTGCCGGACGTCCTGCTCCGTCGGGTGCGGCGACCACTGTTCGTCAATCCGCCGGAGATACTCCAGGCCGACCTCGACAGCGCTGTCGCTGTGGTCCAGATTCGTATAGAGATTGATGCGCACGCGGGCGACGGCCGCGGAGTCGACGATGGTCCGTGCGCGGGTTGACAGCAACGAGAGCCGTGCTTCAGCCGCCTCCAACTGTCCAGTCAGATACTCGCACTCGGCGCGTTCGAGCCACAGGCTGAATGTTAAATCGTATTGGCCGTCCCAGTCGCTTTCGTCGAGCAGGGCTATGCCGGCCACGACGTAGACGCTTGCCGACGCATAGGCCGTCGACGCCTTGGCCTTGCGCCCGGCGCGGAGCTCGATCGTCGCCACCCGCGCTTTCTCGTCCCGGTCGACCAGAAGCGTGGCGCCTCGATTGAAGTGATTTGCGACATCGAACAGATGCTCGGCGAGGTCGTCCGCCGTCATGCTCGCCAGCAGAGCGCGGCCGATGCGCAAGTGGACTTCGGCACGCTGCGCTTCTGGAATGAGCGAGTAGGCCGCCTGCTGGATCCGGTCGTGCAAGAATCTGCAGGCGTTGTCCTGATGAACCAAGAGGCCGGCGCGGATCGCCTCCCAGAGTGCCGCGAGCATCGCCTGCTCTGTTTCGCCGCGGACCAGGGCGAGGGTGGCGATCGGGACGACGTTGCCCAGGCAGGCGAGCTGCTTCAAGGCTTCCTGGGTGGTGGCGGACAATCGCTTCAGCTTTTCCGCCATGAGGTCCACCACATTGTCGGCGTAACTCTTGGCGCGGATGCGATCGATGTTCCATTGCCAGGCCCGCGTGACCGAGTCGAATGCGAGCAGCCCCTCGTCAGCCAGCGCGATAAGGAACTGGATCGCGAAGAACGGATTACCGCCGGTCTTCTCCTGGACCAGTTCGGCCAATGGCCGCGCGCGCTCCGGCTTGCAGTGGAGCGCGTCGGCGATGAGCCGGCCAACATCATGCAGCTCGAGGGGCGCCAATGCGATCTCATGCACCCTCGCGTCAACCGCGCGGATCGCCTCCAGCCTCCGCAGAAGCGGGTGAGAGGGACCGACCTCGTTGTCCCGGTAGGCACCGACCAGCAGCAGGTGCCGCACCTCCGGGTGCGTGACCAGATGCTCGAGGAGGTCGAGCGTTGCTGCATCCAGCCATTGTAAATCGTCCAGGAAAAGCGCGAGGGGGTGCTCCTTACACGCGAACACCCCGAGGAAGCGCCGGAACACCATCTGGAAGCGGTTCTGCGCGTCCTGCGGCGGCAGGTCCGCGACCGGCGGTTGTTTTCCGATCACGAGCTCCAGTTCGGGAACGAGGTTGACGAGGAGCTGACCATTCGGTCCTAACGCCTCGCTCAGGGAATCCCGCCAGCGGCTAAACTCGGTCTCGCTTTGGCCCAGAAGCGGGCGCACGAGGCTCTGGAAGGCTTGTGCCAAGGTGGCGTACGGGATGTCGCGTTTGTACTGGTCAAACTTGCCGGACGCAAACAGACCACGCGGCGATACGAGTGCCCTGTGCAGCTCGTTCACCACCGACGATTTGCCGATGCCGGAATATCCGGACACGAGCACCAGCTCGGGCGCGCCCGTGGCCACGACACGCTCAAAGGCCGTGAGCAGGGTATCGATCTCGCGCTCCCGGCCGTAGAGCTTCTCCGGGATCAGAAGCCGGCCCGATACGTCGTCACTGCCGAGTGGGAATGGGTCGATGCAGTCATGCGACTCCCATTCGGTCAGACTGCGCCGCAGATCGGCTTCGACGCCGGCAGCGGTCTGGTAGCGCTCCTCCGCCGTCTTGGCGAGGAGCTTCATCACAATGGCTGAGAGCGGCCCCGGAACGCCCGCGACCCGTTCGTTGGGCGGCACCGGCTGCCGCGCGATATGGCAGTGTACCCACTCCATCGGATCGGCGGCGGTGAAGGGGAGCTGCCCCGTCAACATTTCGTAGAAGGTGACGCCCAGAGCATAGAGATCGCTACGAGAGTCCACCGAGCGGTTCATCCTGCCGGTTTGTTCCGGCGCCATGTAGGCGAGCGTCCCGGCGATCACCTCGGGTAGCGCGGGGGCTTGATGCTCGCGCGGCAGACGCGAGGCGATGCCGAACCCCGTTAGCCACACGCCGCCGCCTGCTGCGTCCATCAGGATGTTTGCGGGCTTGATGTCCTTATGGATAAGGCCGCGCTCATGCACTCGGCGGAGCGCTCCCGCGAGTGGGATCGCGATGCGCAGGAACTGCGATATGTCCAGTGGCCGGCCAAGAAGTCGATCGAGCGGCGCACCGCCGGGATCCTCAAGCACCAGCGTCATGCGATCGTTGTAGCGCCTCAGCGCGACCGGGCGCGCCGCCCAGTCCGCGTCAAGTTCGGCCTTAAGCGCATATTCGTGTTGGAGCCGCTCGACGCGACCGAGCGAGGTTTCTTCCGCTGCAACAAGCAGGATCGGGGGCAAGCCGTCGCCGGAGCCGCGGTAGAGGGAGATGTCCCCCTCCCTCAGCGGCGAGAATACGTAGCTCGAGAGCTCGTTCACGCGGACCTCCTGCCAGGAGGACTACTTCAGTACGCTGATTTTGGTTGCGTTTGCTCTGGTACGTCAATCCAGAACACACGCATCGAAGTCGGCGATACTCTGGCGGTCCTCATCGCGTTTCTCGTCTCGCCGCACGCCGGCTTAATTACGGGCCGCGAAATACACCATCGACGGCACCGATCCGTCGCCCGGCCGGAACTTGGCAATCTAACCGTTGTGGGATCTATCCTGTGAGTTGTTGCTCATATCGTGAGCATATGCTCTGATGGCGCCCCGGAAAACATGCGATGGCCAAGCCCGACCTCATCATTTTCGACTGCGACGGCGTCCTAGTCGACAGCGAGGTGCTGAGCTGCCGTTGCCTCTCCAAGGTTTTGGCGGGTTATGGCATCGATCTTGGTCTGGATCAGGCGCTCGATCTGTTCCTCGGACGAAGCATGACTGCGGTCGTCGAGCACTACGGAGCGTTGGGACGCCCAATTCCGGAGCAATTCTCAACTGAACTGACGGCCGGGGTTCGTGCCGCGTTCACTTCCGCACTTTGCCCGATTGAAGGCGTGGACTTGGTCCTGGAGGGCTTGCAGATCCCGCACTGCGTCGCTTCGTCCAGCGATGCCGATCGGGTGTCCCTCTCGCTTTCGCTGACCGGTCTGGCGCCGCATTTCGACAACCGGCTTTATACGTCGCAAATGGTGGAACGCGGCAAACCCGCGCCCGACCTCTTCCTCTACGCCGCCGAAAGGATGCAGGCAGATCCGCGTCGCACCTTGGTGATCGAGGACAGCATCAGCGGCGTGGAGGCAGGCAAAGCGGCCGGCATGACGGTCTGGGGATTTGTCGGAGGCAGCCACTATCAATCGCGCGACGGCAAAGCGATTCTTTATGAGGCGGGGGCCGATCGCGTGTTCGGGCGAATGGCAGATTTTTGGCGAGCGGATCGGTAGGATTTGATGGCAGCCTCCGACAACGAGAAATCGCGCCTGGACGACGCGGCGCGTGCCGGCTGGCTCTATTTTATCGCCGGTCACACCCAGGATGAAATCGCCAAGATGCTTCAGGTTTCGCGCGCTTCCGCCCAACGCCTTGTCTCGCTGTGTCTCGCCGAGCGCCTGATCACGTTCCGGCTTGAGCATCCAATTGCGGCATGCATGGAGTTGGCGGGACGGCTAAAGGACTTGTTTCACCTCGTCTACTGCGAAGTGGTGCCAACCGATCCCACCGCGCCTTTGTCAGCTGCCGGAATTGCCGAGCGCGCCGCGAACGTCCTGGAATCCACGCTGCGCACCGAGAAACCCACGATCGTGGCGCTCGGCACCGGCAGAGCGGTGCGGGCCGCGGTCGAGCGTGTGTCGCCGATCGAGTGCCCCAATCACCAGATCGTGTCGCTGGTCGGAAACATCTCGGCCGACGGCTCGGCGAGCTTCTTCGATACGGTCGGGCGGCTGGCCGACCGAACCAGGGCACGGCACTATCCGATGCCGCTGCCGTTTCTGATGTCGTCCGCGGGCGAACGCGCCCAGATGCTCAAGATCGATCCAATTGCCAAGGTGAGGGCGGTCGCAGCCAAGGCCGACTTGCGGCTGGTCGGGATCGGCCAGATGGACCAGCGCGCGCAAGTGCATATTGACGGTTTCGTCTCGCGCGAAGAACTGTTCGAAATGATGCGATTGGGCGCCGTCGGCGAGTTGACCGGTTGGGCATTCGACGCCAAGGGCCGCATCATCGATGGCGGCACCAACCAGCGCCTGACCAGCATCCCGCCGCAAGTCCCGGCTAAAGCGCTGACCATCGGAGCGGCCGTGGGTCCTGCCAAGGTGCCGGCGATAGCGGCGGCGCTGAAGGGACGGCTGATCAACGGCCTGGTCACTGACGAGACGACGGCAAGCGCCATCCTGAAGCTGCAGTAAATCGATGCAAACGCTGACGGCTCCGCCAGCGGCAGGGGGCTGGCGTCGGCGTTCGCGACCGTCTCCCGCCCGCCTTTGCCGTCGACAATACGGTGCAGGCCGCCGATCTACGCCTTGACAACATTCCAACTCGGTGTGAACATAATTGCAAGGCGTGAGCATATGCTCAACGCGAAAAGACTTAGGGAGGTTACCGTGAAACACGTCCTCGGCGCCCTCTTGGGCGCGGTTACCCTGTTAGGCTCGGCCCCCTCGATTGCACAGACAACGCTGACGATCGCCACCGTGAACAACCCCGACATGATCCGCATGCAGGCGTTGACCAACGATTTCACCGCCAAAAATCCTGACGTGACCGTGAAATGGGTGACTCTCGAAGAGAACGTCCTGCGCCAGCGCGTCACCACCGATATCGCGACCAAGGGTGGTCAGTTCGACGTGCTGACCATCGGCACCTACGAAGTCCCGATCTGGGCCAAGAAGAATTGGCTGATACCGCTCGACAATCTCGGACCGGACTATGACACGGCGGATCTGCTTCCGAAGATCCGTGACGCCGTATCGGTGTCCGGCAAGCTCTTTGCCGCGCCGTTCTATGGCGAGAGTTCGATGATGATGTATCGCACCGACCTGTTCCAGAAAGCCGGATTGACGATGTCGGAACAGCCGACCTGGGATTTCGTGATCGATGCGGCAAAGAAACTCACCGACAAGTCCGCCGGCGTCTACGGCATCTGCCTGAGGGGCAAGGCCGGCTGGGGTGAGAACATGGCGTTTTTGACCGCGATGTCGAATTCGTTTGGCGCGCGCTGGTTCGATGAGAAATGGCAGCCGCAATTCGACAAACCGGAATGGAAGAAGACGCTTACGACCTACGTCGATGTGATGAAGGCTGCCGGCCCTCCCGGTGCAAGCTCGAACGGCTTCAACGAAAACCTGGCGCTGTTCAACTCCGGCAAATGCGCGATGTGGATCGATGCCACCGTTGCCGCCTCCTTCGTGACGAACCCGAAGGATTCGCAGGTCGCCGACAAGGTCGGCTTCGCGCTGGCGCCGAATGCGGGGCTGGGAAAGAACGCCAACTGGCTGTGGGCGTGGAATCTCGCGATTCCCGCGGGCTCGAAGAAGGTCGCCGCTGCGGAAAAGTTCATCGCATGGGCAACCAGCAAGGACTACACCAAGCTCGTCGCTTCGAAAGATGGATGGGCGAACGTTCCGCCCGGCACCCGGACTTCGCTGTATCAGAATCCTGAATACTTGAAGGTCGCTCCGTTCGCGAAGCTGACGCTGGCTTCGATCGACGCCGCCGATCCGAACAAGCCGAGCGTGAAGCCTGTGCCTTACGTCGGGGTGCAATACGCGGCGATCCCGGAATTCCAGGGTATCGGCACCACCGTCGGCCAGCAATTTTCGGCGGCACTATCCGGATCATCGACGGTGGACGCGGCGCTGGCTGCCGCGCAATCGGCAACCGAGCGCGAAATGAAGCGCGCCGGCTACATCAAGTAGCTCGCACCGATCCTTGCGGCGATTCTCCCTATCAGCCGCAAAACTGGCTGCCGTCCGCCCTCATAAATGCCCGGACGGCAGCCCTCATCGAGTGTCCCTGGATAAAGGAGGCGGCGGTGGCGACCCAGCAGACACAGGTTCTCGGACGGGCCCTGCTGACGCCGGCTGTGGCATTGTTGTTCATCTGGATGATCGTCCCGCTGGCGATGACGATCTACTTTTCGACGCTTCACTACAGCCTGCTGGATCCGGGTAGCGAGAGCTTCGTAGGGCTTGAGAATTTTCGGTATTTTCTGACCGACCCGGCGTTTCTGACCTCGCTGCAGAATACCCTGGTGCTGGTCGGTTCGGTCCTCGCCATCACCATCCTTTGCGGCACGCCGCTGGCGCTGCTGCTCGACCAGCCCGTGATCGGGCGCAGCGTCGTGCGGCTGATGGTGATCGCACCGTTTTTCGTGATGCCGACCGTCAGCGCACTGGTATGGAAAAACCTGCTGATGCATCCGCTCTCCGGACTGTTTGCCTGGGTCGCAACGCTGTTGGGATTGACGCCGATCGATTGGTTCACCGATGCGCCCCTGTTCGCGGTGATCCTGATCGTCGCCTGGGAATGGCTGCCCTTTGCGACCCTCATCCTGCTCACGGCGCTGCAGTCGCAGGACGAAGAGCAGAAGGAAGCGGCCGAGATGGACGGCGCGAGCGCGCTGTCGACGTTCATCTATCTCACCCTGCCGCACCTGGCGCGGCCGATCACGGTGGTCATCCTAATCGAAACGATATTCCTGCTGACCGTGTTCGCCGAGATTTTTGTGACGACCGGCGGCGGCCCGGGTCTGCAGACCACCAACATCGCGTTCCTGATCTACTCGCAGGCGCTGATCCAGTTCGACGTCGGAAACGCCTCCGCCGGCGGACTGGTCGCGGTCGTGATCGCCAACATCGTGGCCTTCTTCCTGGTGCGGATTATCGGACGGAATCTGGAGGCGTAAGCGATGGCACGCAAGGTAACAGCGCGACGGGTCTGGGTGTCCACGGCTGCAGCCTGGCTGTTCGGATTTTTGATCTTCCTGCCGATCCTGTGGATGGTGCTGACGAGCTTCAAGACCGAGCTCGACGCCTTTGCCATGCCACCGACATTCCTGTTTTTCCATTGGACCACGGAGAATTATGCGACGGTGCAGGGCCGCAGCGACTACCTGCACCATGCGCTCAATTCGATCATGGTTGCCGGCGGATCGACGCTGATCGCCCTGCTCATCGCCATTCCGGCGGCCTGGTCGATGGCGTTTGCGCCGACCAAGCGGACCAAGGACGTTCTGCTCTGGATGCTCTCGACCAAGATGATGCCGCCGGTCGGCGTGCTGGTTCCGATCTATCTGATCTATCGGGATTTTGGCTTGCTGGACACGCGAGGCGGCCTGGTGCTGATCCTTTGCCTTGGCAATCTTCCGATCGTGATCTGGATGCTGTTCACCTACTTCAAGGAGATCCCGAAGGACATCCTCGAAGCGGCGCGGATGGATGGGGCTACCATCGGACGCGAGCTGGTTTACGTGTTGACGCCGATGGCGATCCCCGGCCTTGCCTCGACGCTGCTTCTCAACTTCATCCTGGCGTGGAACGAGGCATTCTGGACCCTGAATCTTTCGACGCTGGACGCGGCACCGCTCACGGTTTTCATCGCATCCTATTCAAGTCCGGAGGGCCTGTTCTGGGCGAAACTGTCGGCGGCCTCGACGCTCGCCATTGCTCCGATCATCATACTCGGATGGTTCACCCAGCGGCAGCTCGTCCGCGGGCTGACCTTCGGCGCCGTCAAGTAGATTAGCGAAAGGGCTAGGCATTCATGGGCCAGATCACGCTCCAGCGAGTCCGCAAGTCGTTCGGGCCGGTTAGCATCATCAAGGATGCCAACCTGGATATCGAGGACGGCTCCTTCGTGGTCTTCGTCGGGCCCTCGGGTTGCGGCAAGACCACGCTGTTGCGCCTGATCGCCGGACTTGAGGACGTCACAGGCGGGCAAATCCTGATCGACGGCCGCAATGTGGTGGACGTGCCGCCGGCGAAGCGCGGGCTGTCGATGGTGTTTCAGTCTTATGCGCTTTATCCGCATATGAGCGTGCGCGGCAACATCGCGTTCGGTCTGAAGATGGCGGGCCTGCCGCGCCCGGAGATCGACCGCAAGGTGGAGGCCGCCGCGGCCACGCTGAACCTGACGCCCTACCTTGACCGGAAGCCGCGCGAACTTTCCGGCGGACAGCGCCAGCGCGTCGCGATCGGCCGCGCTATCGTGCGCGAGCCGAAGGCATTTCTGTTCGACGAGCCCTTGTCCAACCTCGATGCCGCGCTCCGCGTCCAGATGCGCCTGGAGGTCACCAGGCTGCAAAAGCAGCTCGGGACCACCGCCGTCTACGTCACGCACGACCAGGTCGAGGCGATGACCATGGCCGACAAGATCGTCGTGCTCAACGCAGGCCGCATCGAACAATACGGCTCGCCGATCGAATTGTACGAGCGGCCGGCAAACCTGTTCGTCGCCGGCTTCATCGGCTCGCCCAGGATGAATTTCGTGTCCGGGGAAGCGGCCGGCGAGCCCGGCGTCGCCACCCTGGGCGTCAGGCCCGAACACCTGAAGATCGGCAAACAGGGCGAAGGCTGGGCCGGGACCGTATCGGTCGCCGAGCATCTGGGCAGCGATACCTTCCTTTATGTCGATGCCGGCAAACTCGGAATGCTCACGGCGCGCTGCATCGGAGAATTCAGCCTGAAGGCCGGCGATCGCGTATGGCTTGTTCCGGATCCAGCCCGCCTGCACCGCTTCGACAAGGACGGAGAGGTCATCCGGAGGTAAGCAGGACGAGCAAAAAATGTACCTGGAAAAATTCAGGCTGAACGGAAAAACGGCCGTTGTGACCGGCGCCGGCCAGGGCATCGGGCTTGCCTGCGCGGAGGCGATTGCGGAAGCAGGGGCGAAAGTCGTGATCGCGGACCGCGACCCGAAGGCGGCCGCGACCGGCTGCGCCGGTCTCACCGCGAAAGGCTATAACGCCGAGACCATTGCCCTGGACGTAACCGATTCCGCGCGGGTTTCCGAGATGGCGGATCAGCTGGTCTCAAGGCATGGAAAGATCGATATCCTCGTCAACAATGCCGGCATTGCACGAAGCGAAACACCGGCTGAGCAGGTGACCGACGAACATTGGCTTAACGTCGTCGACGTCAATCTCAACGGCACCTTCTGGTGCTGCCGCGCCTTCGGCAAGCACATGCTCGCCGCAAGGTCAGGCTCCATCGTCAACATCGGCTCGATGTCAGGCTTCATCGTCAACAAACCGCAGGAGCAGTGCTATTACAACGCCTCGAAGGCCGCGGTGCACCATCTCACCAAATCGCTCGCCGCCGAATGGGGCACCCGCGGGGTGCGCGTCAATGCCGTGGCGCCGACCTACGTGGCCACCCCCCTCAATGCATTCGTCAAGAACAATCCGCAGATGTATGATGCCTGGATCGGCGGAACGCCGATGGCCCGAATGGGCGAGGTCGACGAAGTTGCATCCGTCGTCCTGTTTCTGGCATCGGATGCCGCAAGCCTGATGACCGGGAGCGTCGTTCTCGTCGATGGGGGCTATACCTGCTGGTAGGCTGGCGCGGATCTTGAACGGAATTTGGAATGAGGCAGGCCTTCATCGGCGTCGACGTCGGGACATCGAGCGCGCGCGCCGGCGTGTTCGACGAAAAGGGAACGCTGTTGGCGACCGCCCGGCATCCGATCACGGTTTGGCACGAGGCGGGCAGCGTCGTCGAGCAGTCGTCCTCCCAAATCTGGGCGGCGTGCGCCGCCTCCGTCCGTGCCGCGATGGCGGAAGCAGCGCTTCCGCCTTCCGCCGTCAAGGGTATCGGCTTCGATGCGACCTGCTCGCTGGTGGTGCTCGACGCTGCCGCCCATCCGCTGACGGTCAGCACGTCGGGCGACGAGCGACGCAATATCATCGTCTGGATGGACCATCGCGCGATTGCCGAAGCCCGCTTGGTCAACGACACCCATGACGACGTGCTGCGCTATGTCGGCGGCTCGATCTCGCCCGAAATGGAAATTCCCAAGCTGCTTTGGCTGAAGCGGCACCTGCCGTCGACTTATCGCTCGGCGGGTCATTTCTTCGATCTCGCCGACTATCTTTCGTTCCGCGCCACCGGATCGACGGCGCGTTCGATATGCACGCTCGCCTGTAAATGGAATTTCTTGGCCCACGAACGGCGCTGGAGCGAGCGCTATTTCGAGCGCATCGGTCTTGGCGATCTCGCCTCGGACAGCAACGCGAAGATCGGAAACGAGATCGTCGCACCCGGCACGCCGTTGGGCGCAGGCCTTAACAAATCCGCTGCGCACGATTTGGGCTTGCTCGAGGGGACGCCGGTCGGCGCGTCGCTGATCGACGCCCATGCCGGGGGCGTCGGCACGATCGGAGGGCGCGAGAAGTCGGGCGATTCAGTCGATGTGTGCCGTCGCTTTGCCTATATCATGGGGACCTCGGCCTGTATCATGGCGACAACGTCCGAGCCGCGCTTCGTCCCCGGCGTTTGGGGACCCTATTATTCGGGGATGGTTCCCGGATTCTGGCTCAATGAGGGCGGCCAGTCCGCGGCCGGCGCGGCGATCGATCATCTCATAAAATCCCACCCCGCCTATAACGAGGCCGCCGCGGCTGCACATGCCCAGGGCAGGGAAATTCTGGAATTTCTCGAGCGGCGCATTGTCTCGCGCGTACAAAACCCGGGCGAGGCGGCATTGTTTGCCCGCGACATTCACGTCCTGCCGGAGTTTCTCGGCAACCGTTCGCCTTTCGCCGATCCGGATTCGCGCGCGATCGTCGCAGGGATGGATCTCGACGCCGACATCGGCTCGATGGAGCGGCTGTTCGTGGCGGGACTGTGCGGGCTGGCCTACGGCCTTGCCGATGTCGTCGAAGCTTTTCGCTCGC
>WNFO01003116.1_pt1 | contig 15122 bp, 13 predicted proteins | sample 5400251 | NCBI WGS metagenome assembly WNFO01 (sample SAMN13153354, study PRJNA577476) | soil metagenome | isolation source: 100 cm saprolite under Madrone tree | place: USA:California | collected 2016-06-14 | reverse complement strand
CACATTCGTACTAGGAATGCACGAATCACCACGCAACTGTGCAAGCTTGTGGATGACGTGTTGCACAGCGTACGCAGAAACGTGCAGATCATGTACGAATCCACCCACACCGCGTAACCACTGAGGGGGACATGGACGCCAACACCGTTGCCATCAACTTCGTCTGGACGCTGGTCGCTGGTTTCCTCGTGATGTTCATGCAGGCCGGCTTCGCGCTGGTCGAGACCGGCTTCACCCGCGCGAAAAACGCTGCGCACACCATGACGATGAACTTCATGGTGTACGGCATCGCGATGCTGGCCTACTGGGCCGTGGGCTTCGCCCTGCAAGCGGGCGGCGTGGGGCCGCTCGCTACGCTCGGTGGCTACGATCAGCTGTCACACGAAGTCGCGGTGACGATCGGCGGGAAGTCGTGGGGTCTGTTCGGAGGAACCGGGTTCTTCCTCACCGGCGTCGCCTACACCGCGCCGGTCTTCGCCTACTTCCTGTTCCAGATGGTGTTCATGGACACTGCGGCCACGATCCCGACGGGAGCGCTGGCCGAGCGTTGGAGATTCGTCGCGTTCGCGGTATTCAGCGTGTTCGTCGGCGCTGTCATCTATCCGATCTACGCCAACTGGACTTGGGGCGGCGGCTGGCTTGCCATGCTCGGCAAGAACCTCGGGCTGGGGCACGGTCACGTCGACTTCGCGGGGTCGTCCGTCGTGCACATGACCGGCGGCGTCATGGCGTTGGTTACCGCGACACTGCTTGGCCCGCGCCGCGGCAAGTACAAGGCCGATGGGACCGCGAACGCGATCCCGGGCCACAACATCCCGATGGCGCTGGTCGGCACGTTTATCCTCGCCTTTGGGTGGTTCGGGTTCAACGCCGGATCGACGCTGGCGGGTTCTGACTTGCGCATCGGGGTCATTGCAACGAACACGATGCTGGCTGGGGCGGCAGGAGGGATGACGGCGATGCTGTACGTGTGGCGCAAGTACGGCAAACCCGATCCGTCGATGCTCGCGAACGGGACGCTCGCCGGATTGGTCGCGATCACCGCGCCGTGCGCCTTCGTGACGGCCCCTTCCGCCGTCTTGATCGGCGGCGTGGCGGGAGTGCTGGTGTGCGCGTCGGTGATCTTCGTCGAGCGCTCGCTGAAGGTCGACGATCCCGTGGGTGCAATCTCGGTCCACGGCGCAATTTCGTGGCGGTCGGCGCGATGGCGTTCGTCGCGTGGAAGGTCACCGGACTCGTGGTCGGCGGCCATCGCGTCTCGGCTGAAATCGAGGAGCTCGGGCTCGACGTGCCGGAGATGGGTGTGGAAGCGTACCCCAGTACGCCGGAGGCGTCGACCGTGATCGTCATGATGAGCGAGCCCGAGTCGTCGCACAAGGCGGCCGCGCAACTCGAGCCTCACCCGGAGCCGGTCTGATGCGCCCCCCCCAGATCGCGCTTACGGCGTTGCTGCTGCTGCCCGGCGTGCTCGCCGGGCAGGTCAAACTCACCGGTTTTGCCGAGGCGTCATACGCCTATTCCGGGCATTCAAGCGGCGATTCGATAATCGTCGGACGGTTGTACGACCGGTTTCAGAACCAATTCACGCTCAACGCGCTGGCGGTCGTGCTGGATAAGCCGTACGACGCCGCGAAACTCAGCGCCGGGTTCCACGCGGAGCTGATGTTCGGGCAGAATGCGACCCTGATCAAATCGGCCGGCGCCGACTTCGGCGCCCAAGTCGACGTTCCCCATCTCTACGTCACCCTGAACGTCCCGACGGCCGGTGGCAACGGGGTGCAGCTCAAATTCGGGCGGATCCCCACTCTGCTGGGGCTCGAGGTGATCGAGACCAACGCGAACCCGAATTGGTCGGAGGGGAACCAGTTCATCTACGTCGAGAACTTCACGGGAACGGGCGCGAGTCTCGAAGCCAAGCTGAACCGGTACGTGGACGCGCAGCTCCGCGTGATCAACGGGTGGGATCTCGTCCGCGACAACAACCAGCACAAGTCGGTGATGGGCCGCGTCGGGCTCTATCCCGACACCGTGACCTCGATCGGCATCGTTGGGTTTTGGGGACCCGAGCAGCCGAACAACGTCGTGGCGAATCGCTACGGCGTGGAAGGACTGGTGTGGCGCAAGTTCGGCAAGGCCGCGGTGTGGGTCCAGGCCGACTACGGCAAGGAACAGAATGTCGCGTGGTCGGCGCTCGGAGGCTGGATGACCTACGACATGAGCAGCACGGTCGGCGTGGCATTACGGGGCGACTATGTGAACGATAAGAACGGCGCGCGGAGCAGCGGGGTCCTGGGCTTTCCCGCCAATACCGGGCAGCGGTTCGGCAGCGCTACCGCGACGCTGAACGTGCGCGCCTGGCCGGGCGCGGTCGTCCGCCCCGAGCTGCGCTACGACCGGTCTACCTTGCACGCCTTCGACACCAGCAAGGATCAGCTCACGGCCGCACTGGCCGTGGTGTATATCTTCTGACGCTGGCCTGATCGCAGGTTCGAAGGTCTAGTTCTACATCTTCAACTTCTACATCTTCAACTTCGTGCGCGTTTGACGAGAACGCGCACGAAGGCTCTTATGGAATACATCGGAAAGGTCAGTGAGTGGGAGCTCGAGCGGTACTTGAGTGTGTACTGATTGGGGGCTGGGGGCTCGGGATTGGGGGCTGCGAGATTCTTCCGCATCCCGGCGACACGGATGGCGTTCAGAGCGCGGGGCGCTGGGAGCAGCACGGCCGCATCATCGTTGAACCCGACCCGCGCTTTACCGCGGTGTACCTGCGCGTCGATACCACCAACACCGAACGCCACGACGTCGTGCTCGCACGGTTCGATTTCGATCCGAGCGACGCGCTCGGTGATGAGTACTCGCTGAACGTCGCGCTCGATCTGGGTGACGCGCGGCGGCTCTCGGCCGGCCACGCCAATTCGCTCGGGGACTCCATTCCCGCCTGGGGAACGGTGACCTGTCTGTGCCGGCCGATGCGACCCGATTCGGTGCGGGGGACGTACGTGATGCAGACGCAGGGCACGCGGCAGATCGCGGGACGGATCGACGCGACGCTGTATTTCACCGCCTGGGACGATTCGACCAGACACGCGACGTACCGACTGCGGCAACGGATTCACGGGGTGAGACCCTGATGGGCGGATGGGCAGATGGGCGGATTGGCGGATTGGTGCTGGCGCTGATCGTTGCGGTTGCCAGTCCCTTAGTTCATCTGTCCGCACAGACAGCCCATCCGCCCGCCAGCCCATCGGCCCATCAGACCATCGACACGGTCATCATCGAGAACGGCAACATTTTCGACCGGGACGACGCGACGCCCGACTGGGTCGCGCACCTGGCGAACAAGCTGCATGTGCGGACCCGCCAGTGGGTGGTGCGCCGCCGATTGCTGCTGCAGCGGGGTGCTCGGTTCGATTCGGCACGAGTGGCGGAAAGCGAGCGGGCGCTGCGCTCCCTCGGCGTGTTTCGGTCGGTGCGCGTCGATACGGTTCGTTCTCAACCCGACGGGAAGCTCGCGCTGCGCGCGGTGACGTCGGACGGCTGGAGCACCCAGCCGCAGGCCAGCTTCACGAGCGCGGGTGGCGACAACACCTGGGATGTCGGCCTCATCGAGCGCAATTTTCTCGGCACCGCCACGCAAGTGGTGCTGAGATACGGCCGCAACCCCGATCGCAGCCATCTCGATTTCGACTTCATCAATCCGATGTTCTTCGGCCGCCGCACGCTGCTCACGCTGCGCTACCGGAATCTGTCCGACGGCCGTCGCGGCGAATGGCATTTCGGCCTGCCGTTTCACGAGACCTCGGCGCCGTACTCGCTCGAGACCTACGGCGAAGCCGCGCAGGAGCGCGTGCTGCGATTTCGCGACGACACGCTTCTCGACAGCAAGCGCCATCATCTGCTCCGCGTGGGAATCAGTGGCGGGATCGCGGCCACCGCGACGACACACAGCTACACGCGCCTGTGGGCCGGGTGGGAATGGCGCCGGGAAGACTTTGGCGCCACCGATACCTCGCGGGTTCCGTATTCGGTGTTCGCGACCGCGCGGGCGGGGATCGAAATCGGGTCGGTGCGGTTCCGCGTGCTGGAGCACTTCAACTCCTACGCCCGGCGCGAGGACGTGGACGTCTCGCCCACGCTGCGCTTGGGTGTCGTGCTGCAGTCGGGTGTCGGCTACGAGCTGAGCGGGCAGACATCCGCCGTCTGGAAGCGCGGATTCGCCGTGCTGCGTCTGGCGGCGAATGGGTTGGACTCGACGCGGACGCAGGCGGAATTGACGGTCGTGAGCCAGGATATCCAGCGCCACACCCTGATCGCGCACGCGGAGGGCGGGATCGTGACGCATCCGAAGCCCGGGGCGGAGTTCGATCCCTGGACGGTGCAGCGCGGGCCCCGATTGTTCGGCGCGCACGACTTCACCGGGACGCGCACGACGTGGTTCGTGTTCGAAGACCGGATCCTGGTCGCCGACGAGATCATGGGACTGATGGCGGTCGGTCTCGCCCCGTTTCTCGATTATGGCGGCGCGTGGTACGGTGACGAGCCCGCGCGCCAGGGCGGTGATGCCGGCCTTGCGCTCCGCTTCGGGCCGACGCGCGCCGTGCGCGGGGACGCAGCCGAACTGGCGTTTGGCTATCGGTTCGTGCAGGGGATGCCGGGGAAGGGCTGGGCGTTCACAGTACGGAAAGGGTTCTCGTTCTGACAGGAGCAATCATGGAGCCGTCGCGAGAGATTTTCGACGCCGTGCGGGCAGGTGACACGGGACGACTGCAGGCGTTGCTGCGCGCCAATCCCGGTCTTGTCAACGTCCGCAATGAACGCGGCCACACGCCGGTGCTCATTGCGCAGTACCGGGACAAGCCGGACGCGGTCGCGCTGCTCCTCGCCGCGGAGCCGGAGCTCGACATTTTCGACGCCGCATCCGTGGGGCGCACCGCGCGTGTCGCGGAGTGGCTGGATCGCGATCCCGGGTTGTTGAATGCCCGCTCGAGCGACGGATTTTCTCCACTCGGGCTCGCGGCGTTCTTCGGTCAGACGGAAACGGTGAGGCTGCTGCTGGCGCGCGGCGCCGACGCCAAGGACGCGGCTGCGCTGGCCGCCACAAAAGGCCGGCTCGATGTGCTGCAACTGCTCCAGGAGCAGACACGATGAACAAGATCGACTGGATCGGCTGGCTGGCGACGGCGGTGTTCCTCGTCTCCTATTTCACCAAGACGCCGGTAGGGTTGCGGCGCGTGCAGGGGATGGCCGCAGGCTTGTGGGCACTGTACGGCGTGGTGATCCACTCGTTCCCCGTCATCGTGGCGAACATCCTCGTCGCCGGCGTCGCGGTCGTATCGTCCTTCAGGAAGCCTTCCGCTTTGGCTTCTCCTCCATGAGCGCCATCGGGTTGTTGTCGGGGTCGTGAAAGAACGCCATCCATAGGTCGTAGTCGGCGGCTTCGTGCACGCGATGCGGCGTGCCCTCGAATTTGACGCCACGCCCCGCGAGCGAGCGGTGCACCCCCTCGATGTCTTTCACCTTCAAATAGAGCACCGAGCCGGGATGATCCTGCTCGGCGGTTTCGGGCGGCGACAGCATGAGCCGCACCGCGCCCAGCTGAAAAAACGCGAGGGACGGCGGCGCCTGAAACAGGAGCGGCAGGCCGAGTGTGTCGCGGTGGAACTTCACGGCGCGATCGATATCGTGGACGACGTTGGTCACCTGTGCGAGCTCCATTGCTCCTCCCGGAAAAAGTAGTTAGCTTATGCTAAGTAATTATGAAACTCGCTTCCCGTCAAGCCCCTGCCCGGACGATCGCCGACCGGCTGCACTCCGCCGCCATCCATCTGCTGCGGCGGCTGCGTGTCGAGGACAAGGCAATGGGCTTGACCGCGCCGCGCGCCTCGGCGCTGTCCGTGCTCGTGTTTCGCGGGCCGCTCACCATGAGCCAACTCGCCGAGGCCGAGCAGGTGCGGCGACCGACGATCACGCGCCTGGTGGATGGGTTGGAGCGGCGAGGTCTTGTGCGTCGCGTGAGTCACGCGGACGATGGCCGAGTGCAGCTCGTCGAGGCGACGGCGGCAGGGCGGCGTCTGCTACAAAAGGGACGTGCGCGACGCGTCGAGCGACTGATGGGCGGGATCGTGCATCTCGATGGTGAGGACCAGCGTGTACTCGCGCGGGCGGCAGAACTGATGGAAGGTCTGCGGGGTTGAGAAAGCCGGGTGTTTTGGTGACTTTTGACGCCCTGGCGCCGTAGCCAAGTGGTAAGGCAGAGGTCTGCAAACCCGGCCCCGCTATGCGGGGCCGTTGTTTTTCCGCAGGTTTCCGCACGAAGGGACGCCATTTGCAGTCATTCGCAATCACCCTCCGGCACAATCTCCGGCACAGCAGCACCAGGGCGAAACACGATCCACTGACCTCAGAGTTGGCCTGGCCGTCGAGCTCGCGGGCCTCGAGGAGAGCACCCGATCTCGGATCTAGAGCAGCATTAAGCCTTACGCTCCGCTCTCTGGCGCCGCTGACAACGGCTCCTCGGTATGAGAATACCGCAGGAGATAGTCCACATGGACGTAGTCCCGGACCCGCACCACCTTTCTGTCCCGCCACCACAGTTTCATGGCGGCAACCGGGAGCCAGTCGGCGCCGGCCTTCCGCCAATGCACGATGAGGAGCTCCCCATCCACCCGCGCCAGGGACAACTTCCACTCCCAAGCCAAGGCACTGTAGTTACTGAAGTAGGTTGCCGCAGTGGTCTCCGTGACACCCACAATCTCGATCCGAGCGTCAGACTGAATCAGGCGACGCAGCGCGTCCCAGTCCCGCCGATTGAAGCACGTGAGGTACTCGTCGAGTAGCTTCCGCTGGTCTCGGTCGAGCTCGACTGGCGAGCGCGTCCGATGCAGTTGGCGGAGTTTGGCCCGACCCCGGTGCAGAGCGGCCTTGACGCCGCCGAGCGTCGAGTCGACGACGTCGGCGATTTCCGCCAAGTGGTAGTCGAGCACGTCCTTCAGCAGCACGCACGCCCGCTCCATAGGTGGTAGCTCCGCCACCAGCATCGCCAGGGCATCGTCCACGGGCTCGTCGGCCAGGTCACCGTCATCCAGCGGGTGCTCAGAGACCCCTTCATCGTCGTATGGCACCGATTCCTCCTGTTGCCACTTCTCCCGCCGCAGGAAATCGACGCATTTGTTGTGGGCGATCCGGAACAGCCACGGCTCGAGGCGGCTCTCGTCCTTCAGGGACGACAGCGAGTAGAAGGCCTGGGCCAACGTTTCCTGGACGAGATCCTCCCCGTCGAGCACCGACCCGCACATGCGGGTGCAGAACCGATGGAGCCTCGGCCGCATGTCCTTCACCGCGGCGAGGAACCGCTTCCGCGCGTCTTCAAGCGTTCCCTGAAGGTCCGCGGTGCCGACGCGAGCTGGCTGTTCCATCGACGGCTCGGTCTCCGAAAGAAGGTTTCGAGTCTAGGCTAGCGACCCCGCATGAGTGACGCAAACAGCCGGAGAAAGGATACGCGCGGACGGAAGGCGTGAGTCGCGTATCCTTCCGACCGTCGGATTCGTCAGACGGGTGACACACGTCATGCAGCGGCTTACCACCTGGACCCTGACACGGAGAGCTTCGATGCGACGGCTCATGCAATCCCTCATGCTGGCTACCCTCGGCAACGCCGGCATCCTGCTGGGGCAGTCCCCCTTTCCGTCCCGGCCCCCCCTACGCGACTACCTGATGCCGCGCGACGCCGAGATCGCGTTGGCCAGAAGCGCTGCCCCGGCAAGTATCTCGGATCGTGCCACGATCAAGGTCTTGACGCCGTCCGGATTTGAAGTCGCCAGCCAGGGCGACAACGGCGCTGTCTGTCTGGTGATGCGCGGGTTCAGCGCGCCGACCTATACCCCCGCCCAGTTCCGCGACCTCGTCTACGACCCGACAGTCCATGCGCCCATCTGCTTCACTGCTCCGGCGGCAAAAACCGCGATGCCCTACTACGAGCTTCGGACCAAGCTCGCGATGGAGGGCAAGGGGCCGGACCAGATCGCGAGGGCCGTGGAGGCGGCGTACGACGCAGGCCAGCTGCCGCACCGGGATGCGGTAACCTTCGCCTATATGTGGTCGGCGGATATGCAGCTCGGGCCGGGCATCGGTGCGTGGCACCCCCACGTCATGGTGTTCGCGCCCAAGTACGACAACGCGATGGTAGGCGGCTTCGCGTTCGGCAGCCCGCTGCCGCAGCTCACCGACGACGCGGGAACCCCGTTCGCCGTGGTCGTGATCCCCGTGGACGACCGGCTCGCCATCAAGTCCCGGTGAGCGGACAAGCGAACGGCCAGCGCTGGCGAGGGCTGGCCGTTGCGGGATTATGGGGCTGTGCGCCTGTCACACGCGTACAGCCTCGCGTGTCATAGCGGGGTGGACGAGGGTACGATCATGCGCTGTGCGGGTGGAAGACGCGGGCCATGTTCGATCGCTACAACATCGTCAACGACGCTGATCTCGCTGCGGCGGTGGCGAAGCGGTACAACGGCACAGTTGCGGCATAGTCCGAGGGTTCACCCGTGGCTTCGGATCAGGTAAGTTCAAGCCCTGCATAACCTGGCGCCGTAGCCAAGTGGTAAGGCAGAGGTCTGCAAAACCTCGATTCGTCGGTTCGATTCCGACCGGCGCCTCTCTCAGCTTCTTCCTATGATCTTCCCATGATCTTCAAACTTTGCTGAACGGTTTTCCAACGTCGACCGCGGCTAGGGTCACGTCAGGACGCGATTCGGTCTCGATGGACTCTCGCGTGTGATGTCCTCAGCTCTCTTGCAAAACGTCGAATGACCCACTGCAATCCTCGACTGCGGACTAGCGACCACGGTAAGCCGGTCATGTCCTCCACCAGTCTATAGCACGCGCTCGCGTGTCGTCGTGAGTGGAACGCCATACGACAGAGTGATACGCCACGTCGCTTGCTATTGATCACCCAAGACATGACCGTAGCCCAATCTGCCAGACGGTGCAACGAAGGAAGCCCATCGCGACGGAGAAGCCGAGCCAGTTCAAACCGGTTCCTAATTCCGAGCGCTCGGGCCACGGCACTCGACGACCCTATGGAGCCCTCAGAAAGTGCGATCGCTTCGAGGACGGCGCGTGAGAGGAGGGCGATGTCAGGCCGGGTTGCGTGAACCGTTTTCAACAACTCTACAATCATTGGCGGACCACCGAATGTGACAAGTAATTCTGTCGCGTTCGGAATATTTGAGCAAGCAGTCGGTCAACCGCTGCTCAAAATGTTCTATACGCGTCAAACGCCCTGCTCAGAATGTGATAGCGGCCTAACCATCCTGATATAAGCTCCGGTGTTGTTAGCAGGAGGGGGCCAACTGGGTCAAAGGCCACTCCCAATCTTGCGTTATAGGCGCCATTCACCCGATCGACACCTGCGGTACAGCATGGAGGGTAACGTCATGGGTTCAAAAGCAAAGCGAGTCCCACAGAAGCTCAGTCTCACGTCGAGCATCATCGGCGTGATCCTGGTCGTTTCGAGTGCATGCAGCTCCGACCGCGCGACGGGTACCGATTTTCGCCCGAGCGCAGTGATCACCGACGGCCGAGCGGTATTTCAGGGAGTCTTCTTTGGCGTCGGTGAGACGGGGCGTCGATTGGACAAGCTCTGGGAGGGCAAGTCAGTAGTTGACCGCATCGCTGATCCGATCAATCGTCAACGCGCGCAAGTTAGCATGGACAGCGTGACGCGTATTGTAGAGTCTCAGGACCCGACCTTCTTCCGTCGCTTCGCGAGCGCGATGCAGAGCGGGCAGCCCGCAACTGTTGAGCAAGCTCTTGGAGACGGTCTGAGCCGACTCCGTGCTGCAGCTGGACTCGTGGACGATTCTACCGTCGTAACTGATCGAGCGGCCGCGGACGTCTATCAAGTAGTCGACGTTTACCAATTCATACAGGTTTATCAGGTTGTCCAAGTTTACGAGTACATCGCAGTGTACCGCTACGCAACAGTCGTCGAGGCTGTAGGCTCAGCGGCTGCGTCAGCGAGGTTATTCAGCGATAAATCCCATCTGGCTCGCGACGTGCTGGTGAGGGACATCACGGTTGCTATGGCCGCTCCTTAGGGCTCAATGACTGTTCACAGGTCGCTTCCGACGGATTCGTGGCCCCGCGCTCATTCGGATTGCCGCGTGTGATTCAGACTAACTCAGCGGCACTAGAGCGCGGGTTGTCCAGGCTCGCTCGCAATGAGACTCGCGCACTCGGGGGTGCGGCGATTCTGGTCGCGATTGGTTGGATGACTATCATCACGTACGTCCTTCACGCATCACTGCCCTTCAATCCCATTCGTTTGCCATACGCTGAGCGCATACAGGCACGATTCTGGATTCCTGAAGGCTGGGGGTTCTTCACGCGTAACCCTAGAGAGGAGCGCGTCACTCCCTATGCGTGGAGGGCCGATGGATGGATCTCCGCATCGTTAGGTCCGCACGGTCGCAGTTCTAACCTGTTTGGTTTGAACAGAATCTCTCGCGCACAAAACGTGGAAATGGGCCTTCTGTTGCAGCGAGTCCCCAATAGGATGTGGCGTGATTGTACAGGCTCGTCAACCGCGTGCATAGATAGCGTGACACGGGTGCCGGAACTCCGGAATCGGTCTCCCCGCCCCACGCTGTGTGGTGATATCGCATTCGTCCGGCAACAGCCCATACCATGGGCCTGGGTACGCCTGCATGGGGCGGTCATGCCGTCACGAGTCACGAGGATTCGATCGAAATGCTGACGCTGATCGGTACCCGGGTGGAACGTTTGCTCGAGGGCAGGAACGCGTGGACCAATGTCTACGGGGTCGCACGGTCCGTGCTGGCACTCGGGACGCTGCTCACGCTGGCCACGAGCCACTCTACAACACTATTCCGGTCAGCATCTGGTACACTCACCGCTCCGATTTGCGGTGGCCCGGCTTCCATCAGCCTTTTCTGTGTCGCTACTTCAGAAAGATTGGAATTGGCTCGATGGTGTTCTGTAGTACTCCTAGTCATTGTCGCATCTGGGTGGAGACCGCGCATTACTGGTCTCATCCACTGGTACGTCGCGTACAGTGTGATGGTCTCCAGTATTCTCGTAGATGGTGGAGACCAGGTAACGGGGGTTCTCGCCGCCCTTTTGATTCCGGTGTGCCTAACGGATCCGCGCCGCTGGCAGTGGGATCGTTATGTGACGGGGGATAATTCGACTTGGCATAAGAAAGCTCTTAGCCTGCTTGCGCTCTCAAGTATCCTTGTCATTCGGTTACAGGTCGCGGGTATTTACTTCCACGCTGCTGTCGCAAAGATGGCGGTTCCCGAGTGGACTGATGGGACCGCCGTCTACTATTGGTTTACTGATCCGCGGTTTGGGTTGCCTGATTGGCTGAAGCCAGTTGTGGTGCCAATTCTACAGACGGCAATAGGCGTGAGCGCCCTGACATGGGGCGCCATGCTGCTCGAAGTCACGCTGTTTATGGGGCTTGTAGTGGCAAAGCCGTACCGAAAATACCTCCTTGTCGCGGGGCTCCTCTTCCACACCGCTATCGCCCTCGTCCACGGATTGGTCTCGTTCGGACTGGCAATGTTCGGTGCGCTCATCTTGTACCTGCGACCCACCGAATTGGAATTCGCGCACGTCTTCAATTGGAGACTCTTGTTCAGCGTGCCTCGCGTACGATTCGTCGGGCGTTACGCGTCGACCGCAGGCTCTTCTCAAGCTTGATCTTGGGTGAGGGTTCCCCCGTGACCGACCGCGTTCTGGCAGAGTGGTTCGATACTGGGCCTGACGAACCTTTCGACCCCGCACCGAGCCACGTTCTGCTTTATGATGCTGAATGCGGATTCTGTGATGCCACCGTCCAACTCGTGATGCGATATGACAGACAACGGACACTCTACTTTGCATCCCTACAGAGTCGTTTCGCAAAATCGACAATAGGCGAGCGCCAGAACCACCAAGTGGTTGACTCAGTGATCTGGGTTGATCTTCTGTCGGATAATCGGATCGTGTCAACTGCAATCAAATCGGACGCCATATTGCGTATTGCCCGCTACCTCGGCGGCCTCTGGCGCTTATTGCTCCTTGTTCGCGTCGTGCCTCGCCCGATCCGTGATCGCGTCTATGACGTCGTCGCGCGTAATCGCTATCGGCTTGGGCTGGCCGCCGATACGTGTGTCCTCCCATCCCCGGATCAGATGAGACGCTTTCTTGCATGAGCGGCCCGAGAATCCTTTGCGACACTACTGAGGCACCCGTGTTGCCCAAGTCGCAAACGGAGATGCAATGAAGGGTGTTCTCCGCAGTCCCGCTTTGCGCTTTACTTTTCTCATCGGTGTTGGGACACTAATATCGGTTCGAGCTGCTTCGGCGAACGAGCGACAAGATCCCGCGCATGCGGAGCCCAAGTCATCAAGTATGCCCAGCTCCACCGACGACCGCGCAAAACAACTCATAGTCTCCCTTGCCAACGGGCGATTCGCAGAAGTAGCTCGAGAGTTTGGCGATCGGCTCAAAGCCAGCCTGACGCCCGAGGATCTTCAGCGTGGTTGGCAAGACATGGAGCGTCGGTTCGGGTCTTTTCGCGACATCGTGACCACGCGTTCCATTGCCCCGGTTGGGGTCGTGGTCGCTGAAACGCGATTCGGCGATATCAAAGTGATGGTTATTGTGCGTTTCGGTTCTGATGGTCGAGTCGAAGGTCTGGCTTTACAGTCCCCACGCGATGAAATCCCTCCTGCGACTCCTCCATCATATGCCGATACCGCTCTCTTCTCGGAGCGTGAAGTGACCGTGGGGTCCAGCGGAGCCTGGCCACTCCCTGGGACTCTATCGCTTCCTAGAAGCAAAGGATTGCACCCAGCAGTCGTTTTGGTTCATGGCTCAGGACCGGCTGACAGAGACGAGAGCCTCGGTCCGAACAGACCGTTTCGGGACATTGCCTGGGGTCTCGCGTCGAGGGGTATTGCCGTTCTGCGGTACGACAAACGGACGAAGGTTCACACCTCGACATTCTCACGGCTAACCGTTTACACAGTCCAACAGGAGACGATCGAGGACGCGCTCGCCGCCGTCGCACTTCTCAAATCCGTTCCTGAGATCGATCAATCACGAATTGTGGTCCTAGGCCATAGTCTGGGAGCAATGCTCGCTCCGCGCATCGCGGTTCAGGACACCACGATCGCCGGCATAGTTGTGATGGCCGGGCCCAACCGTCCGCTAGAGGACGCTCTTCTGGAGCAAGCGGTATACGTGGATTCCATCGCAGATGCGCCGATGCCTTATCGAAAAGAGATGCTCGACTCGCTGCGCGCTCAAGTAGACCGAGTGAGGGATACCGCCCTGTCAGAGAACACTCCCCCGACGCTACTGCCTGGCAATGTGCCAGCATCGTACTGGCTCGATCTACGACACTACGTCGCCGCCAGCGCCGCTAAAGGCATCCATCGTCCATTCCTCATACTACAGGGCGGTCGCGACTTCAACGTCACAATGGCGGACTACCGGATTTGGCAGCAGCAGTTGAGTGATAGATCCGATGTCCAGTTCAAACTTTACCCAGACCTCAATCACCTATTCATGACCGGAACGGGCAGAAGCACGCCGATCGAACTCATGCATCCTGGTAATGTCGCGACCGACGTAGTAGCCGACATTGCAGACTGGATCGCAGGTCTTGGACAACGGTCCCGTGATTAACGGTGGGGACGGCTCCAGTGGTAGGCGGGGCACAACTGGGGCACAACGGAAGCGGTAGCACGCAATGGCGTGAAGCACTTTGGAGGTCCTATCCGCGTTGCCGAAGCAAAAGGAAGAGGGACAGAGTAGAACGCAGGCGCTCCAAGGCTACTGCAAAACCTCGATTCGTCGGTTCGATTCCGACCGGCGCGCCCCACCGGCTCGAGCCCGAGATGGTGCCGCGCGCGATTCAGCGCGTCGTCGACGTTGCCGTGGATGTTCTCTTCGCCGAGGTAACAGCGTCGAAACACCAAGCATGTCACAAACCGTCGCGGAACGGGTTCCCTCGGGAAGATACGGCGCTAGTGAATCTTCCGCGCCGGCACGTCCTGGCTGTTCTGATGCAGGACCAGCCCGTCCGGCCTGAAGGTGAACTGGGCGTCCACCGCCTTCAAGAAGAACGTCGAGTCCGACTCGGCAAAGATCTCGAACCGCGGCTGCGCTGTTGCCTGAGCGAACAGATGCGCCGCCTGACGTGTGACGACGATATGAAAGGCCGGCGCCAGCTCGTACTCCCCGACATACCGCTGGAGTAGCAGCGAATCCACCGCCACTTCGGTGCGCCGTGGCACCGGAGCCCTGAGCGGGGACGTCTCGTCCAGCAGGTGAAAGCCGATATCGTCGACGTTTTCGTTGCCGTTGTTGCAGAGCACGACGACGCCGATACGGCGGACCGGATCGAAGCCGATGAAGCTGCGATAGCCGCCGGTCCCCCCGTTGTGCCACACGATTTTCCCGACCGGCCGCGAGGAAATGTGCCAGGCGAGGCCGATCTTGAGATTCGGGTTATCGGTCGCATGCCGCTCGCCATGTGTCTGTTGCAGTGTCCGCGAGAGCGGTGTCGCGGTCGAATCGAGATTGGCCACGAGAAACGTGAGCAAGTCGGCCGCGGTTGAACGCAGCGCCCCCGCGCCGGCGAGGGTCGGCAGGTCCCAGTTGGGCACGACCTTGCCCTCGCCGTCGTGACCAGGCGCGAGGCGGGCGCGCAGCGCCGGTGTGAGGGTGATCGCCGTCTCCTTCATCTGGAGCGGAATCAGAATGCGTCGCGTCACGAGCTGCTCGTAGCTCGACCCCGCCTTGAGTGCGAGCGTGTGTCCCAGTAAGCCCATGCCGAGGTTCGAGTACTCGTAGGTCGCGCCGATGTCGCGCGTCAGCCGGTAGCCGGACAGGAATGCATACAACTGCTGGACGCTGTAGTCGGCATACGGATTCATCGAATCGCGCGGCGTAAAGTTCGACGGCATGCGCGGCAGTCCGGACGACTGTGTGACGAGGTCCAGCAGGGTGATCTGTCGATCGTTGCGCGCTGGGATGTGCGCCGAGCTCGGCAGGTACTTCGCGACGGGATCGTCGAGCCGTACTTCACCGCGGCTCGCCATGTCGGC
>WNFO01009951.1_pt1 | contig 15124 bp, 18 predicted proteins | sample 5400251 | NCBI WGS metagenome assembly WNFO01 (sample SAMN13153354, study PRJNA577476) | soil metagenome | isolation source: 100 cm saprolite under Madrone tree | place: USA:California | collected 2016-06-14 | reverse complement strand
CTCAATAAAGTTGCCCCATCCTCATCCTCCTCGGCCATCCCCTTCGTCTGGAACGACCACCTCGACAGACGTGTCCAGCCTGGTTTGTCCTTCCAACCCGTCGCTCTCTGCGACAAAGCAATCCAGGCTACAGAGATGACCCGTTTCGGCGACTATCAAACCCTCTGTAGAAACACTCCCTCTTACCCATGGTGTAACCTTTTTTATCGCGAGGTTCTTTCCCTCTTTCTTTATCCGCCATCTATCCACTCCATTTACCCATAGAAAACAGCTTCAACACAATGCGCCAACTTTTCTTATCGGCGCCTCTGCCAACACATCATCCGCCCCGGTAGGAATCAATCCAAAGTGTGGTATCCCACGCGTTGGCTTTGAAGGTTCTGTCGGCAACATCGCCAATATCCTCGCTTGCTCTTTCAGTATTTTGGTTCTCATCTGGCTCATCATACGTTGTAACAGCCGAAAGGCTGCCGTTGGCATGTCTAGCCGCCTTCCAACCCTTTCGATCTTCTGACCCAACCCCCCAGGTCGTATCGAGCTTCGTGCATTTCTCGTCGTCTACCTTCTTACTCTCCCCCTCCAACTTATCACCACGGGTTCCTTTCTCGAACAAGGAACAACTTCTCTTGTCGTCTTTACAGCCATTCATGCAGGTGCTGTTGCCGCTCTTTTCTGGACGCTCCTGGGAAACGCTCTCGTGGCAACTCAAATCGTTGAGGATGGCACACCATCCTCGTTGATTGTCCGTCTTAATCCCATAGTATCCTTTCGCTCTTGCTAACAGGCGCGTTTTTAGCCCTTTTACATCTTCACAGTGTTCTTCACAGTCGCCACCACTTACGTCTCCCTTGACGTTGCTCTTACCATCACGACAGCATTGAAGCCGGATAACCCACCGGATTCGCTGCATTCAACTGCCCTCTTTATCTTCACTTCGATATGGCCCGCCACGTGCGTTTCTTACTTCCATTCTTACACTACATATGACATCTGACGCCACTTCACAGCGCGGCTTTTCTTTACTTTGTCCTGATGATATGGATCGTGGTCAAAAAACTCCGCGAGCAGCGCCCCTTAGTGTATTATATATTGGCCGGTATCCTTTTCATTCTCGCGCAACTCGCATACTTCCTCCTTTCTCGTCCTATCTGCAACGGTGCGAACGCTAAGATTGACGGTTCCTTCCTTGCAACTGCTCTGGAGACTGCAACCGTTATCGTGCTCTACCTTGCCTGGCAGGGTATAACAGAAGGTTCGTCCATCTTCCGCGTCTTTGTGGGCCGATGTGCTCATAAACGGTCCGGGAGCAGACTACTGGGGCGAGGATGTATACTACCAATGAGTGGCGCAGACTTTTATTATATGATAGATGATGTTGCGTTTACGTCACGATATCGGTAATGATATTCCCCCGCTACGTTTAGTAGTATTTCCTCTACTCTACTTTGGGCCTCGGAGCGTCGGTCTCTTAGGCGGGGACTTGTCTCGTTTGCCTATGGTCCTTTGCCTAGTTTCATTTCAATTCTCTCATTTACTTATACATGAAGTTTACGAAGGAAAACAAGCACGAAATGCCAAGAGAAGGGCGTGAAGGAAGGGAAAATTGCTTCGATGGTAAAGGAGGGTGCGTTGTCAGCGGATCCCAGCGCCTACGACGAAAATGGCAAAAAAAGGGATAAGTTGAAGACAAAATAATCGTCCTTGATCTACCAGTCGCTCTCACGCAGAGGTCGTTGCGTTATGGTGTGTACCACCTCGACGCAGATCCATGACTCGCCGTCGTCCCGCGATCCGAGCCGACCAAGCTTCGCAAACATGCTGGCTGCCCTTGATGCCCGTCGTTGCGGTGGTCCCGCGATCGTGGACTGGGAGCTCCGTGCGCGGAGAAGCCGCCACGGGTGCAGGAGGGCCTGTGCCGGCGATGTTGGCGAGGATGGCTGCGGCTGGGCACGTGCTTCGCCACGTGCAGGATAAGCATAGGCAAGCACGTTTGCGGACCAGATTGAGTCGCACTCGCGACCCGCCACGTCGATGTACTCTGACGTCGATGTTGTCGTCACAGAGAACGCGGAGCACTACCGTATATGGCGAAAGAAAAGGTGATGAATAAAAATAGAGGGAAACTGCCTTGGAGAGAGCAATTTACGCACCTCGTTCGGATCCTCCAGTTCAGGTGGTGTATAGTAGAACGAGTCACCATCACCGCCGCCATCACATGCAGCCCCATCACAACCCTCACTGACATACCCACTATCCGCCCCAGACGGCCAATACTCGCACCCACCACAACCACCATCGTTTCCACTTGCATCCCAGGGTTCACGCGGATCGTCCGGCGCCATACGACCAAGCCACGACCATGCAAATACGCTGTCTCGATCAGGCGGCGGTGGCGGGCGCACTGGAAGCGGTTTCTCGCGGCCAGCTCCAACTCCGGCTCCAGCTCCGACTTTGGTGCTTCCCGACTCATTCGGCGGGATGGCACCGCACCAGAGGCCGTCGAACGTCGACGACGCACGCGCAGGCATCATATTGTTGTTGCCTGCGGCGGTGCCTGCAGCAGAGCGGAAGTACGCATCAAGGAGACTTTGCATATCCGCGAGCGTGCTCGGAGCGGGAGTGCATGGCATCGGGCCGAAAGCAGTGGTGGTCGGCGTATCTGGCGTATCGGGTGATGACGCTGACGTATGGGACGTGGGCGGGGTAGGCGGTTCAGAAGGTAGGAGCTCGGCTCCGGAGAAGGTAAGTAGACCATCTGCCGGGTCGTACATGGCTACAAAAGTGAGCGCTGTCTGGGGCGGGACGAGCTCTGACCAGCGGTGCTGTCGCTGGGTGCTGGGGGGCGTGGCGTCACTGAGCTCTGAGGAGGCTCGTGACGTCCTGATGGTCAGCGACGGTAGGGTCTGTCGGTGGGCGGGAATGAGCAAATTGGGGTCAGGAAATGAGTTGGGAAAGACACGCCGATGTGGCTTTAGGCCTGGTACCGCCGGGATGAGTCTTTGCGCGGCGTGGCATCATGGTGGTCTGTTGGCGTAGACCGTGGCCACTCTGGGAAGTACGCAGAGGGATAAATGTCATGATGAACTTGAAAGTGGGAGTAAGAGGGCTGCTGGAACGGGGCTCTGCAGGGCTGAAAGTCGAGAAGGACTGTGTATAACGGACAGAAGATATACGCTCAGGGTATAGTGGACTGCGTTGTGCCCGCACGGCAGGTAGGCCTCATTGATCCATAGGAAAAGGCTGTCTTATAGGCACGCGCGAGGCAAGAACCTCGTCGTATATCACGGCTTCTTATTGCAGCCTCGTGCATGAGGACCCCGAATTTCTCAAGAAAAAGCGGGTAGATGATGATGGGAAGGATTTGTACCCGTTGAGATGGTGGTGCACACCGCTTCAGCGTGCTTGACTAATTAAGGAATGAAGCTAAACTAGTGTTACTAAGCAATTCATTCGTCTTGCACAAGGCCGGACGCTCTTCATCATTCTCCTTTCAAGGCGTACAAGCAATGAACGGAAAACGTGTCAAGCTAGTGAACGATCGCAGGGCCTCGCCGGGGGGTCGACCGACCCGCAGTTGTTGCACGTGTCAATACACGTTACGATGATGACGGAATGCGTGATTGCTAAGACTAACTAGACTATTCGTACCTTTTAAGCTAGACGTGGGACGAACTGAAAAACCATGGTTACAAGGTGAGTGCAAGTTTGTGCGCAGCACAACAGCAGAGGATAAAAGATACAGTAGTAAGGTGGTGGTGATGATGGGCGGGTGATTGATTGTGTGTGGGCAACTCCCTCACGGGCAAACTGCGCGTTCCCGTAAAGCTCACTGTAGAGCAATAACAGCAAACCTTCAGGCCATGGGTAAAATTATAACGCACAATTTAATTCGAGGGCAGGGACGATCCGTCGGCAACACACGGGACATACATAGCAAAGACTACGATGTACAGTGCAGGTAGCGGAGGTTTCGCAACTGCTGTGAATAGCAGAACGTACTTACCCTTATCACTCTCTGCCTGTAGGTTTGTCACATCGGTTACTCCCGCCGATGAGAATCTTCCAGAAATCATCGTGGAAAAAGATCACAAGGTTGCGAGGTCTGTTATATAGGCATTTCCAATCAAGGGGTGTCTTGACGGTCACGTCAGGGGAGTGCGTGGGTTCGGGGTGATGCGGAAATTAAGCCCCGAACTCGGGTCAGAGTGGGTATGCATGAGAGGTCCATTAAGTGCTAAAGTGTGAGGATCCGAGAGAGAAATCGAGTCAGATACAATTGTGATATTCTCGCGAGTGGCTAGCGGAAATGAAGCAAGGAAAAACCGTCCACCCCCTTTGCACAGACGTCAGTCACTGCGAGCAAACCGAACAAATACCACTACTCGCGAGATACACGCACCATACCATGCACCCATCCTAAAAGCCCCCTCAGGCTACTTCACCCAGAGCCTTTTCCAGCTGCAAAACCAATTGTACGATCGTAGAGGAGTGCGTGTCGGGGTGTGTGTGGAACATCCAAAACTTTCGGGCCGTTGCTGATCGATACAGGACCTCGCGAGGGAGAAGGAGTGCAGGCCGGTGACCAGTCCTGGTCCGAGTCCATACCCATAAGGCTTTGCATAAGAGTCACAAGGTCGTCCGTGGCGCGAGGCTCCTCGAGTACACCACACGGGCCACTACGTGTGAGAGTGGCGTCGAAACGCAATTCCTCTTCGACTTGCGCCACGATGTGCCGCAATGTTAGCATCACCTGCTCGAAGCGGACTTGATGTTACCACTGATGTCAGTGAACGTGTTCCCCAGTAGTGGAGTAGGATACCCACCTTTCTCGTCTTTTTCATCCACCTGATTGAGCGGAGGCAATAGTGGTGATTGTTCCGCGACGAGCTCAGCCTCCCGTGCTACGTGGAAACGGTGCGTGCTTTCAACGCGGCGGGTAAATTCAGCCGCAGAGAGCTCCTTTTCTGTTTGGGTGGTCTCGTCAGGGCGATGTTCAGTTGAGAGCGAATCGCTAGGTGAATTAGAACGTAAGACAGGATCGTCGTATGGAAGGTCGCTCATGTGGATCTCCACTGTGCTCGTAAGAGTGCCGTGTGTCGAAAGAAAATGGCGAGAAAAATAGGGTGTGAGGGATATGCTATTGAGAGTCCAACCCGAGCCGACAGCCGACAGCCATTCCCCGACCCGGATTGAACGGATGGCCTTGAGGATACACCAGCGCTGGAATCTCACGCTCTACCACTGAGCTACGGGGTCTCACAAGTCAGCTTTTACATGCAATTTAATTTGGTGCTGACGCCGGCCTGGGCCAGGCCCAGGACCAAGTCACTGTATCCAAACGTCCTTCAAGTTCACTGCTCTCCTTGCCAGTTCACTCACGCCTACTTCATCTCAACGTGATGAGTGAAACTTCCGGATTGTCCAGGCGGAGAGTCAACACTGGTCCAGTACCCTCCTCAGAGCCTTCCTCATCATCCCTTACTTCTCATGGCGGTTCTGCTTTTGCCGGGGGTAACAAAATTGCCTTTGATCCACGCGACGTCGAGCGGGATGAAGAAGAATTAAAGACAGGTGGAAAGGTTCCTCGTCTTACCCTCATGGAGGAAGTTCTGCTTCTCGGTTTAAAAGACCATCAGGCAAGTCTGTTTGTATGAATCCGCGTATCCGACTTAACTTTCGAGTGCGAGTGCAGGGCTACTTATCCTTCTGGAACGACAACATCTCCTACGCGTTACGTGGTTGCATACTCATCGAGCTCGCCCTCCGGCGGCGCATTGTCGTTCACAAGGATCCAAATCGTCGTAGACTTCCCATTGCTGAGCGTCTAGTCGAGGTCACTGACGACCGTCAGACGGGTGAGACCATCCTCGACGAGACGCTCCGCATGATGAAGGCACAAGAGTCTGAACGTATGTCTATCAATTCATGGATTGATCTTCTCTCAGGCACGTCCGCATCTACCCTCGCCACCGTATAAACCCCTGACACGCTAACTTCGACGATAATAACAGGTGAGACGTGGAACGTGCTCAAAATTGGCTACCAGCTCAAGCAGGTTCGCGAGCGTCTTGCCAAGGGGCTCGTTGACAAGGGTGTCCTCCGCACAGAGAAGCGCAACTTTCTCCTCTTTGACATGGCCACGCATCCGGTCGCCGACCTCCGCGTCAAAGACGCCGTAGTCTCGCGTGTCGTTGCACTTCTCACAGCCGGCACATCAGCCGTTCCCCCTGCCGCGCTTCCACCCCCCGGCACGCAAATGCGGGCGCTGCGGACAGTCTGCCTCGCATGTTCCGCCTACGCCGCGAGCGTCCTCGACAATGCATTTTCCAAGCTCGGGTACGAGGAGCGAGAGACAGCGTTTGCACGGTGTGATGATGTCCTTGCCGAATTTGCCGTCTGGCCATTTGGCGCCACCGGCTCTTCAGGCAGCACGGGTTCGAAAAAGAGGGAGGGTCCGCGCATCGCAATGGGCAGCTCTGGCAGCAACGGCCGTGAGGCCGTGCTTGGATTGCTTATGGAGGTGCGCAAGGAATTGGTTGGTGGTGTCTTCGACACCTTCGTTCAAGGATCACCGAAAGCTGTCCCACTGAAACAGCACCGCCAGCCCGGTTATGTTTACGGGTTTATATTCCTATTCCAGAGGTTGTTGCCACACACCGACTAAACCGGGTTGCTGAATTGGGTATACGACTACTATGCTTGGAAGACATCCACCCGAACACCTCTCACAGAAATTTGTGAGAGGTGCAATAGATCACTCGACAGATCAGGTAGCCAAAGGACAGTGCTGCTGCAGTGCGGAAATCGACCATTGCTCAGATCGTTTAGATTGTGGAGGTGCACACGCTTTTGATCAGATTGTGTCAGTGAGAGGTGACCTGGTGACATCCCAGGGTTGTGCAACTGCTTTGCTGGTGGGAGGAGACCGCTTGAGTCGCTGTCCTATCATTTATTAACGTAATGCGACAGTCCCCAAGCTCCCACGACCAATACATGATAGGAATCCTCGCGTGTTCGTACTGCCTTTGGTTGTAGGCCAAAGCAGCCCGAATCCGTTATTGAAGGTCGACGTTGCCTGGGACCCAGGTGAGGGTGCTGTGGGCAGGTGGGCAAAGGGTGATACCTATGTGCTGTGATGAGCCCTAGCCGTAGAGGTCACTACAAAGGCAAAAATATTGCGAATACTGCAGTGATCAATTGAAGCATAGCTCAGCTCTCTCGTCACTCGTACTATGTGGCGTGAAGATGTCTTAACCGCATGAAGACTGAACATGAATTGTACTTTCATCAAGGGACGAACTTGAAGGCGTCGACTCCCCGTTTTCATTCAAGACCAGCAATTCTCACAATCACAAAAACACTTTTACAGCCCATAAGCATATTCTACCCTGTCGAAGGTCAACGGTTGACCGGCTTGGAGGCTATCGATAGCAAAGAGAGACTTGACCAAAGGCTAAATTGGGTATAAGAGGAGGTATCGAGCCCGAGGAGACCGAGAATAGAGAGAGCAACTGGCAGAGAGACGGGACGTCAGAAAATACATAGAAATCCTTGATTGCTAGTTATACACGCCAGAAACTTGGGGAGATACTATGCGAGTCACATGAGAACGCGGTGTACATGTATGTGCCGCAATCTATCGCATTATCTCCGGGGAACTCCGGTAATTAAGGCACAGTTCCAGAAGGTTTGATACATCACCGTACTGTGAGTAATTAATGCGGCTGGGGTCGATGATTGGAATTTTGCTTTTGGCGTTTAAGCGAGCCCCGAGTTTTAGCAGACCGAAGGGTGGAAAAGCAGGGCAACTATGCCAGAAAGGAGAAGGGAAAAGTCTTCTCCGGTCGTGGCACTGGGAAGATTTGATCTCCTTTTAGGTGGGTATTTACCATTTGAAGAGACCGTGACGGCTATTTCAAATTTACGACTTCTTGCGTTAGCTTCTCTGTAAGCACGGCAGTGGCGAACATACACCGTGCCGATCGTGCGACTCGGTGCGACTTAAGTAGCAAGCCATCGTGGTTCCTTATATCGCGTAGTTTGCTCCATGGACATCTTGCGGCTCGTGTGACATCAATCGCTGTAGTATGTGATGAACTTTTTGGTCCCCCGTAATTCCCCTGCAATTTTTGGCATCGGTCCATGCGGTAGTACGGTGCTTCTAAAACCCCCGAGGATTACTACTGACCTCTTCTGACCTCCCAGACTCCTCTCTCTTCCTCCGCCACATACAACAAAAAAATGCCCCACGAAGCGGTGATTACTTCCTCGCTCGAAAACCAGCCCGATCCACTTTCTGAGCCCGTAGGAATCATTGGCTCAGGTATTGCTGGGCTTATAACAGCCCACATCTTACTTCAAGACGGTTTCGAGAGTGTCGAGGTACTCACTCGCGACAGCTCCGTGGGTGGCGTTTGGTCTGAAGAGCGCATATATCCTGGACTCCGCTTAAACAGGTCTGTCTCGTCTCCTTTTTTCACTTCCCCAGCCCTTAAATGTAGGAATCCACTAGTGTGCATGGGGAGTTCAGATTTTCCGCCATGCCGATGCGCGCGCCTGATAACTCCGTCGAGACTGGAGGTCGATTGTCAGGTGATGACGTGCGGCAGTACTTGGAGGATTTTGCCGGGCGATTTTTAAAGGGTAACGTTCGTTTCGAAACCGAGGTACTCAACATCCGCCGAGGCGATTCCGGGAGAGGCTGGAAGGTGCTTGTGCGCGACAGAAGAACGGGCGGCACAGAGAAGGTTTCGTATTACTCAAGGATCATTTTATGCACCGGAGTGAGTTTTGTCCACCGTCACTGCCGAGCGGATCCGAGACCTCATCTTCTATCACATGTCTTCTTAGGGCTGTAGTGGCCCGCACTACCCAGAGTCATTGACCCCCGATGCAGCCAAGGCAGCACAATTTTCTGGTCCTGTATTACATTCAATGCACGTCAAGTCGCGCATTGACGATCTTCTTACGTGCACAACGCCTGTTGACTCCAATGAGGTCCCGGGCGCACCCATTATAGTCGTGGGAGGCGGAAAATCAGCACAAGAGTGCGCCTGACCAACCACACATTTGAACTACGTCTAACTAATTGCTGTGCAAGTTCTGCTGCCTTTCTTGCTAAAGAAGGCCTCCCTGTTTCAATGATATTTGACTCTACTGACTCTGTCTTAGCAAGCTCAACTCCTCTACCACCTTATATACGAAAAAGCAGGTACCAAAATCGACGTTTTTGCACCTCATTCCGGTTCTGAAGTAGATTTCAGGTTTCTCTCTATAATGTCCCCCCACAGGGAGTTGCGCACCCGCCTGGAGTGAGGTTGCTCTACTTTTATATTATGTAGCTGCCCTGTCTGACCTGTCTGACGCCTATCAGGCGCTTCTTGCATACTACTTGGTTGGGCGCCACTATTGTGTATTATTTTTGGAGGGCCCTGGCTAAGTACTCGGTAAAAACATTTTACCAAACTTTACAAAGGTGTTCACCACCAACTACAGCTTCACGTTCTGGGAATCTCGAGCGGCTCCCCACTCAATCGTAATCATTCCCTATTTTGGAACACACGCACCAACGACGAAGGGGTCCCTAGCGAGGGAAGTTTTCACGCGCTCGCGGTTTCCGGTAAAATATCTCTCATCTCACCCGCGCGAGTGGCGAAATTCGGTGATGACGGTCGCTCGGTAATCCTCGAAGATGGACGTGTATTTCCCGCCTCAGGCGTCATTCTTGCAACTGGGTACCAGTCTACTTGGCGTCCGATCTTCGATGGTGAGTCTGGTTGTGCAATGTGGCTACAATATAAAGACGTGTCTTCACTGGCACTACTACCTGCTGGTGTAGATATTTCGATGGAACAGCTCGGCCTGGGCCGGCATCACCCCCCCAAGACAAAGTATCGGTGGGACTACGCGAGCCTTGCTAAACCCCCTGAGATACCGGGAGAAGCACTTTGGTCGGCGTCAATATATCGAGGACTAGTGCCCGCGAAGAACATCTTTAACCGGGACTTTGCCGTCAACGGAGCTATGGTATGACAAATTTTTACTCTTTTGATCCATAAGATTAGAAAAAATAACAACCGTTTTTGTAAACCAACAGTTCTCCGCGCATCACACATATGTGTGCGAGGTGTCTGCCCATTGGATTTCCGCGTACTTTCGAGGCGATACGCTCCGACTTCCGCGGAGCATCGGAGAGGCGTTCGATTCTGTCCAGTATGATGGAGAATGGGTGCGAAGACGGTACCCGTATGCCCTGAAATGGATATCCGAAAGCAACTCAAGCGCTGTCGCTTGTTGGACGTGAGTTTCCTTATCCCCAACTTGGCAGTTGGGGCACAGTTAGTGTGGGCTCACATGAATGACCCCTCCCATCACAGCTGGCCGCAATTTGTCGATGACCTGTTGGAGGACATGGGAATCCGTTCAATGCGCAGCGGCGGGAATTGGCTGAGTTGGCCATTCAAGGTCATCGACCTCAATGAAATATCGACCTTGAAAGCGGAGAGGGATCATATCAATCGGCGTCTCAGGGAATATTGTGCATGAAACGTCTGTTTTTGTGTTGTGCTCGGACAATGTGTGTTTTTCTGTGAAATGTGAGAAAGACCTTCTCTTGTAGTTCGCTGAGGAAAGAGTGGCTCATCACTGCATCACTTGACGTCTCAAATCGCAAATCGTGAGCGTCTCGGCCCGGCCCGGTGGTCGATGGCACCTTCTTGGCCCGGCCTGGGGCCGTGAGCCGGGCCAAGGCAGGTAGCGGCTTGGTGAGGCTTGGTGTCCTGAAAGTGTCCTGAAAAGCCAAAGCCAGCCATCAGGCCGTGGATTTTGTGAGCATTTGTTTGCAGGAATCTGTGGCTTGAGGGCTTGAGGGATCATCAAACTTTAATTTATCAACTTTGCATGGACATATTGCACCACCGATCAGTACTCAGTACGGAGCCACCATAATGGGGACGATCCAATGACACAAATATTGCGGAGGAGAGATCTGCACTACCTGTATTGACCGCCCATATGCATAGTGCCAAAAACGGTACATCTGATGGTGAATATACCGAACCTGCCCAGGTTGGGAGCAGAGTTCTCAGGCCAGACGCGCGAATTTCAAATCGCGGGTTCGAGAATAATTCCAGCGAACGCCATTGAAGGGCATTTCCTGTGGTAAGACAAAGACTGCTGGCCGACCGTGACTCTTTCTTGCGACCCAAACAGGTCTTCATGGTTTCCGTGAATCGATCTCCTATGCCGTCACTAACGGCGGACCCTGCCACCATATGGTCATTCCTCGAGGAAGGGTTCGACAACATCATGATCAGGTCGCATGTGGTCAGGTCGCATGAAGGCTTTCTAAGCTACACTGCGCACATGAACCTGCATACCGCTTTTTACAATTACCTCACTGCACCACTGCCATCTGGGCATTCCGAGTCTATGGGTGGGCAATGTCTCTGCCTCTTCACTCTTCGGTCGCCTTACTGACATACCCTCCAGCTCGTGCCTTTAGGAGGTCCAGGTCCTGCGATTTGTACAATAGGCTCGTTCGATATTTCGTACAACATGTACGCCATTTGAGAGATGTGAGTCATTGAAGTACGACCATTGGACTGCGGTGGAAACTTTCTGTAGTATTCGGATTCACTACAAACCGAACTTCTCTTGAAATATTATGCCGCCGAGTGGGTCAGATACAAAGCAGGCGCGAAATATATCGACAATCTATCCACCCCTCTGAAGATGCAGGTCAGGCATGAAGGGATGAAGGGTATCTATCTCATATAAAATGTGCGTGCTTCGTCTGAGTATCTGGGTTGGTAGATACCAAAACTTTATAGCTTGCCATCGTCCAATGGCATACCAATTACTTTCTACATGTCCAAGGAAAAGAATCAAAACTCACCGGCGCCATCTTGCGCCTTATCGAGCGCCATCGGAATGGCGAGGATATTAATGAAGAGTTGGTAAAGAACGTCGTGGACTCGTTCGTTTCCCTCGGTATTAATGAAAGTGACTTGGAAAAGACTTCGCTCGACATTTACAAGGAACACTTCGAAATGCCCTTCCTTGTTGCCACTGAGGCGTACTATAAACACGAGTCGGAGTCGTTCGTCTTTGAGAACTCTGTGTCGAATTATCTCAAGGAGGTCGAAGAGCACTTGAAGAAGGAAGAAGACCGCGTGGAACGATATTTGCACCCAACAACGCGCGTACCGCTTATCACCAAATGCGAACATGTCCTCGTCCACGCACATGCGGCGCTCATGTGGGAGAACTTCCAGAGTTTGCTGGACTATGACAAAGATGAAGATCTTCAGCGTATGTATTCTCTACTCTCCCGCATCCCTGAAGGTTTGGAACCGCCTTGGGGCAAATTCAAGGAATACGTGAAGAGGATCGGACTGGCAGCTGTTTCAAAAGTAGTTGGCACAAACCCCGCTGCGGTAGGGGCAGTTGAACCGAAGGCATACGTCGACGCTCTGCTTGAGGTCCATGCAAAATCTTCCGAAACCGTCAACCGCAGTTTCAAAGGTGATGCTGGTTTTGTCGCAAGTCTAGACAGCGCGTGTCGAGAGTTTGTCAACCGTAATGCTGCAACCACATCAGCTATGAAATCCCCTGAGATACTTGCAATGCACGTGGACGCATTGTTGAGACAAAACAATAAGATGGCGGATGAAGACGACCTTGAGGTCGCACTGAATCGCGTGGTATGTAGACTTAGGTTACTCGTCACGAAACCCATATTAATGTGCGTCTCATAGATGATCATATTCGGGTATCTCGAGGGGAAAGACAACTTCCAGACTTTTTACTGGACGAAGCTTTCCAATCGTCTCTTCCGCATGCACAGTGGATCGACATCGTACGGGGCAGAGGAGAGCATGATATACAAACTGAAGGAGGTTTGCGGTTTCGAATACACGAGCAAGCTCCAACTCATGCTCACCGGTAGGCTCCTTACACCTCTTCGCAAGGCGATTGCGGCTCACGATGTCGTAGACATAAGTCTCAGCAAGAAATTGACGGATTCTTTCAAAGAGCACATGGAGCAGAACCACAACGATATTGACATGACCTTCAGCGTTACGGTTCTCGGCAAAAACTTCTGGCCAGTCCACCCACCAAAGGACGACGTCATGGTCCCGACCGACATCAAGCTGACGTACGATCGCTTCCAGAGATACTACCAGAGAAAGCACTCAAGTAGGAAACTGATGTGGCTCTGGAAGCACTCCAAAAACGAGCTGGAGACCAGTTACCTCGACCAAAAGTACACCTTTGTGACGAGCACATATCAGATGGCGGTGCTATTGCAGTACAACAACAATGACAGGCTCTCACTTGATAAACTAGCCACAGCGACAAACCTTGAGGAAAACCTGCTCACCCAAGTTCTCCAATCCCTTGTGAAGTTCTGCATTCTCATCAATGATGAGATAGACCAGTACGACCTAAATCTACGTACGTCCTACTCCTTGATGAGGCCTTTTGTGTACCTTTCCCCACTTAAAGATATTCAGAGTTCACATCAGAGAAATGCCGTTTGAATCTGAACATACCAGTTCAATTCGATGCAGAGTCCAGTGTTGTCATGAAGACGGAGGACGAAAACCATAAATATGTTATCCAGGCAACTATTGTCCGGTTCGCATCCTTTTATCCATCTCTTGCCAATATTTTTTGTGAATCCACATGTCCCATTCAGCATCATGAAAGAAAGGAAGATTATGAAAACTCAATGTCTCATACAGGAGGTTTTCTCAGATACCTCGCAACAATTTGCCCCCCAAATTCCCGAAATAAAGAGGGTCTGCTGCAACCTTTTCTCTTCGTAGCTGGGTACGGAATAGCTAACATTGCGTGGGATGTAGGAAATTGATATACTCCTAGAGAGAGAGTATCTCGAGCACATCGACAATGCGCGAGATATGCTCTCTTACCTTCTGTAGAAGGTATCTGGTCTAGTCTTTGCTGGTATTGGCTGCCTCGTTGCCCCATTTTGATGTTCAACATATTGGACACCCGTTGTAGTATTAAACGTATCTCCTATGACTTATAAAGCATCGCACCATGGAGGTCCTACTCAGGCTATCAACCTCTGGATCCCCCCCTTGATATCCTTCTCTCCCCGGAGCTTCCCCATGAATTTCTCTATGTTTCATTCAGTTGACTGTTGTAACAACCAAGGCAAACTTACTGAGTCGTCTTTGCTTTACTTGCTTGGTAGCAAGAGTGAGAGTAGAGATCAGTTCTATGATTATGTTCACCAGAACATTTGCCAAGGCTGGCGTAGGAGGGATCTCGGCATAAATACTAAGTCTGCTAAGAAAGTTCTTGAAGGATGCGAAATGGTTGACCAGTGCATAGCTGGCACCCATCTCTTTGACCATCTGGGAGACTTCGATGTCAGGGGATATGCTGATTGGATCAGAGGAAGAGAGGGATATGGTGAGCAAGATACCGATGCCAGCGAGTATTGCTTTTGCAGGCAGGGTTGCCATGAAGAACAAAAGTATCTTGATGAATGTTTTTGGACATACTACCAGACCGATTGCCTTGCTAAGGGCAGAGCCGGTAGAAGGCAAGCACAAGATGTCAACTGAAGAAATGAGTGCTTTTCATAAGCTTTCCATCGTTTTCCCTGAATTCATGAAAGCTCTGTGCTTGCTCTTGACTGTGGTAATAGAGTTGACAGATTCACATGATTCAAGTTGCTTGGCGAAGGGATGATCAATTAGGCTATTCCCTGTTGTCTCTGTAGTCTGAAGAGCAGCATTAATGTTATGAAACCTTTTTCCTTCCTTAGTGACTGACACGGACGGCCGGCTCCCGGTAGGTCTAGCTTGTACGACCTGTGCTGGGGTAAGTTCGAGAACCGGCCCTTTTATGACGACTCTTTATGTCATAGACCTTACTAACGAGGACAGCTCAAGCGATGACGAAGAGCTTTAGTAAGGGGCTTAGAAACAGGATTACGGATCGGACTGTCATGATTGCTAACCGTCTCATAGTCTTTACAAAGCGCGTTTATAATACGCTTACTTACCACAAAAACAGCTTAGTAAAACACCAGTACTGTACGATATAAATAGCCTTCCTTGCTGTCCCTAAGACGGCAAGTTGAGTC
>WNFO01004940.1_pt1 | contig 15132 bp, 13 predicted proteins | sample 5400251 | NCBI WGS metagenome assembly WNFO01 (sample SAMN13153354, study PRJNA577476) | soil metagenome | isolation source: 100 cm saprolite under Madrone tree | place: USA:California | collected 2016-06-14 | reverse complement strand
GGATCGTTCGCCAGCGTGACGAGCGCGACCATAGCCGCGTCGTCCACGAGCGGCGGAACGCGGTGACCGAGCCGCGAAAGCGGCAACTGACGGAGGGTATTCATTGCCCGGGCTGGTAGATCCAGAAGGGGCGGCCCAGGCGTCGTCCCGTGGCTTCGGCCTGCGCGCGGGTCGCGTAGGGGCCGAGCACGACGCGATAGCCATCGTCGGGGTGCTGTGTCGGCAGGACGCGCGCTGCCAATCCCGCGCGCGTGAGATCGTCCGCGAGATGTCCCGACCACTCCGGGTTCTGGGACGTCGAGACCTGCACGTACAACGGCCCTTCCGCGCCGGTGCCCGAGCTGTCGGAGGTTGTCGAGCTCACCGTGCTCGACGGAACACCACGCGGCAGCCATGTGGTCAGCACCCACATATCGGCGGCGCCGTTCGGCACTTTGCCGACGTCGCTCAGCGAATCGGGCCGAGCCGACACCACGTCGTTGCCGCGCCGGTAGATCAGCATCCCGTCTGGCGAGATGGCAGGCAGATCCGACTTCCATGCAGTGGGGACGATGCCGGTGTGACGCTTGATCGGCAGATCGACGATCCACGCCGAATCGCCCACCGCTGGGCGCGCGAGCAACCAGCGGCCGAGTGGGTCGAGTCGGAGCGCGGCGACCGGACCGGGCAACGCGACGCCGTCGAGCTCCTTGCGCTCGTAGCGATCGACCACGGCGAGTCCCGGCACGTTGCGCCGCGCGACATAAATCCGGTGGCCCGATGGCGAGAACGCGAGCGCCCGCGGTGCGTCCGTCAGTTTGACGAACGCCGGATCACGCCGTCCGAGCGGATCGTAGAACGTCACGCCCGAGTCGCTGGCGACCGCGACGAGGTCGCCCCAGCGTGTCGCGGCGACGTCGCCACCGGCGGCGATGGGCCGCACGGTCGGCGGCTGATCGGCGGCGGCGACGAGCAATCGATCCTGCGGGATCACACCGACGAGATGCTGATCGGCCGCGCCGAACAGATCGCGCGGGAGCGCGGTCAATGGCTGGGGCCATGCAAATCGCGTTCGCCGCGAGAGCGAGACCACGCGACGCGACGAATCCACGGCGTAGAGCGTGCCATCTGGGCCCAGCGCGGCCTGTTTGATGTTCGCCCCGACGGTGTCCACGCGACCGCTGCCGAGATCGAGCGCGAGCAGGTCGTGTTTGGCGGTCGTTACAAAGAGGAATTCAGATTCGGGGTCGAGGCCGATGACCCGCTCGATCGGGGGCAGTTTGCCCTTCAGCACGCCCTCGACGGAGGTGAGCCGCGGCAGCCGGTACAGCTGCGGCGTGCCACCTTTGGCGGGGAGACGGATCGCCACACCGGGCGAGCGCGCGAGGATCTGGAGTTTGCTAACCAGTTGCGGCGACTGTTGTTGTGACGATCCAGCCGCCGGCGCTCGGGGGCCACAGCCCCAAAGCGTGACAAACGCGAATAGAAGGAAGCGGGAGATAGGCAATTGGCCTCGCCGGACAAAATAGACAACCGGCGAGGCCATTGCAACTGTTTTATTGAAGCGGAGTTAGAACGTCGGACCTAAACTGATGGTCCAATACGCGTGCCTGAGCGCCCGGTCCAGCGGCTTCGTGTAATCGAGACGCATGATCAGCAGACCGAAGACGTTCGCCCGAATCGAGCCACCCCAGCTCCGCAGTGGTGTCCGAACCAGCACTGGGTCATCTCCGGCCGTGCGGCTCCATTTGACGGTGCTCGCGTCGTCCCACGCCATCCCGATGTCGTAGAACACCGCGCCTTCGATCGGTGGGAAGCCCAGCGGCAAGAAGCCAAGCACCAGACTGCGTGTCAGCGGGAACCGCAGCTCCACGTTGCCGACCGCGATCTTCGATCCGATCAGCTGGTCGAGCGCGGCGCATCCGGTTTGCGAACTCGACTGCGCGGCGATGCTGCACTCGTGGTTGCGGATCGAACCGGCGGTGTACCCCCGAATCAATTCGGTGCTGCCGACGAAAACCGGGAAACGATCGGCATCGCGTCCGAAGCGTCCGAACATCAGCCCGCGGACGGCGATCGTGAACGGCCGGAAGAAGAGATACCGCCGGTAATCGACCAGCCCTGCCGTAAACTGCCAGCTGCCGAATGCCGGTGCGATGGAAAACCGCGAGCGAGCCCCCGCGAACGGCCCGACGTAGCCGAACAGCGTGTTGTCGTGTACGTGCGCGATCGAGGGCTGCACGAACGTCGCGGACGGACCGCCACCCTGGACGAGCTGCTGGTCGTTGAAGTCGCCCGAGCTCGTGTGGTAGGAGGTCTGCAGCGCCAGTGTGGCCTCCGAGATGTTGACTGCGTGCACGCCCAGCTCGATGCGGTTGAACCGGCTGAACGGATACGACGATTCGGTAAAGAGGTCGCGAATGACGAAGCGCCGAATGCGCGTCGTGTAGACATTGAGGCTGTCGCCGGGGCGGTTCGGATCCGCGATCCGCGTCTGGTCGCTGCCGCCGTAGAAGTAAAGCGGATCCTGCGAGAAGCCGCCCGCCCAGTTCAGTCGATGCGACTGGTTGACGTACAGACCGAGGAACTGGGCCTCGCTGATGCGTCCGTTGATCGACCCCGCGAGCACCACCGAGTGATTGCCCAGGATGTCCGAGAGCGCGATCGCCGTCCCGCCGAACACCCCGCGTCCGAAGTTGTCCCGTTGGTACCCGACGGTCGGTCGCACGACGTAGTCGGCCGTAAAGCGCACCTTATACGGCCGGAACGTGAATTCGTTCGTGTCGGGGAGCGAGAGCGTTGCGGAGTCGAGCAGCGCCCGGACGGTGACCGATGGGCGCGCGGCCGACGATTCGGCGGGCTGGGGCAGCGCGGATGGCCGGAATCCGGTTGCCGAGCGATAGATCGAGACGCCGGTGGAAAACGCCGGTAGGTTCGACGCCGAACCGGTGCCGCCGAGCGCCACCATCGGTGGCCGGACCAGGGGCGCCTGCAGGATGGTATCCCGCGCCTCCGCCTGCATCAGGCTTACGATCGGTTGCGCGCTGGGGCCGTGATAGGGCGCGCGGCGCAGCGACCGCGGATTCTCCAGCGAATACACGCTGTACTGGCCGTCCTCGTAATAGACGAACGCCATCCGGTCGGCTTGCGGCGCCCACGTGAGCACGGGCGACAGCGGCGTGATCCCCTGGACCCCCGTGAACATGTTCGTGAGCTGATAGATCTGCCCGTCGGTCATGTCGTACAGGAAAACGTTCGCGATGCCGGTGCGATCGGAGACGAACGCGAGCGACCGGCCGTCCGGGGCCCACACGGGATTGATGTTCTTCCCGACGTCCATGTTCCCGAGCATATCGATCGCGCCGGTGTCGAGGTGCAGCAGCGCGATGCGCAGATTCCCGAAGCGGAGCAGATCGAAATCCGTTGCGCCGCCCCGGTCCGTCACGAACGCGATCGTCTTGCCGTCGGGCGACCAGGACGGGTGGAGGTCAGCAAACTTGTCGTTGGTGAGCCGGCGCAGGCCGGTGCCGTCCCGATTGATAATGAAGAGATCGGTGAAGCCATTGCTGAAGCCGGTGAAGACGAGCTGTTTTCCGTCGGGCGACCACTGCGGCGTCTGCAGTCCGCTCAGGCCGACGTGGATGCGACGCTCTTCGCGGTCGCGCTTCACGTCGAGAATCACCAGGTCATCGCGGTCTTTGTGCTTAGCCGAGATCGCGAAGGAGCGGCCATCGGGAGAGAACGCCCCCGCCGAGTTGATGAAGCGCAGGCTCTCGTAGTTGTTGTTCTGCGTCGATTTCACCAGCCGCCGCTTGACCCGTCCCGTCTCGGCATCCGCCAGCCAGAGATCGATGAAGAACCCGCCCTGATCGCCGAAGTATGCGATGTCCTTGCCGTCCGGCGTCAGCGCCGGCGCGAGGAAGATGCGCCCGCGCGAGTGGCGCTGGGTCAGCGTCGGCTGCGCGATGCGCCGGGCGCGATAGTGGTCGCCCAGCTGCGGCAGGAACGTCGTCTGGATCGCGTCGCGCCAGTCATTCGAGAGATCCTCGAGCGAGCGGCCCAGCGCGCGCTTGAACGCGGCGTCGAGTCCCGACGTCGCGGAGGACTGTAAGATTTCCCCGATCACTTCATCGCCCCACTTCTCGCCGATATACGCCCAGAGCGCGTGCCCGTAACGGTACGGGAAGATGTACGGATCGTTCGTCATCTCCTCGATCGAGGGAAGGTGTCCCTCGAGGGCGGCATCGCGGAGCCACATCGCCGTCTCGGGATTGATCGGTCCGAGCGACAGATACTCGGCCATCCCTTCCATGAACCAGAGCGGCGGATTGACGGCCATGAGCGTCTGCACACCGGCGCCGGCGCGGCCGCGGCTGTACACGTCGTACTGGAACTGGTGCACCATCTCGTGCTGCAGCACATGCTCGAACTCGGCGTACGAGCCGGTGAAAGGCAGCACGGCGCGGTGCTTGAAGAACTCCGTGACGCCGCCGAGTCCTTCGCCCGACGCGTCGACGACGTTCGTCTGCTGGAAGTCGGACTGCGAGGCGTACAGGATGATCGGCTTGCGGCTCGAGAACTGATGGTGGAGGATGCGCGACAGGCGGGCATACGCACGTTCGGCCATGCGCGCCGCGTCCAGCGCGCCGCCGCGCTCATCCGGGTAGTAGTAGATGTCGAAGTGTTCGGTCTGAATCGATTGGAAATTGAAGCTGCGGTACTGCACCTTGTTCTGACCGAAGTACTGCGCGGCCGCCGGTGTTGCCAGGATCCCGACTCCCAGTACGACCATCAGACGAGTCACGGTGCGTCCCATGCCTGCCTAGCCTTTCGCGCCCTGTCCGCCTGAGTCGCCGGCGGCGACCACTGGGGCGTCCCCCCACAGCCGTTCGAGCTGGTAGAAGTCACGCAGCTCGGGATGAAATACATGGACCACGAAGTCCACATAGTCGAGCAGTACCCAACGGCCCTGTGCCAGCCCTTCCACATGATGGGGTTCGAGCCCCGCCGGCGCGAGTGCCGTTACAAGATGCTCCGCCATTCCCCGCACATGGGCGACCGACGTTCCAGAGACGATCACGAAGTAATCGGTGGCGGCGGTCAGCCCCCGGAGATCCAATACTACCGGATCGACCGCCTTACGGTCGACCAGCGCGTCCACGACCTGTGAGAGCTCAGTCTTCATTCTGAAAGAGCGCGGCGATCACGGGTGTGATCGGCGTCACTCCTTCACCACCGTCACCCGGACCTCGGGCCGCACTTCGGGATGGATCTTGATCCCGACCTTGTATTCCCCCAGCTCGCGAATCGGCTCGGCGAGGTCGATCTTCCGCTTGTCGACCTTGATGCCCAGCTCCTCGAGCTTGCGCTGCACGTCGCCCGCGGTGACGGAGCCGTACAGCTTCTCCTCTTCGCCGACTTTCACCTCGAAGGTGAGCTGGACGTCGGCCAGCCGTGTGGCTTCCGTCTCCGCCGCCGATTTCTCGGCTGCGTGTTGCTTCGCCAGCCGTTCGCCCTCGTAGGCGATCTTTTTCTTGTTGGCGTCCGTCGCCGGATAGGCGAGCCCCTGGGGCAGGAGGTAGTTGCGGGCGTAGCCGTCCTTCACCTTCACGACTTCGCCGATCTTGCCCAGATGCTGTACGTCCGCCCGGAGAATGATTTCCATCGCTTAAGCCCTCACGGTGTATTGGACCGCTGCCGCTCGCGCGCTTCCGCGAGGCGGCGCCGGTATTGGTACCACGTATCGGTGATGCCGAGCGTGCACAGCCCGGGGAGCACGAACACCAGCGGCACGGCCAGTGCCGCCGCCGCGGCCGCGACGATCACGAGCGTCAGCGCCGAGATGCCGAACGCTTCGGCAAATGTCGCGACGATCGCCGCGCCGCGCAGCACGTACAGTGTGCTCGCGACGAGTCCGAGATTCGTGCCCGCGACCTGCAGCACGCTCGAGACGGGGAGAATCAACACGCCGAGCCAGGCGACGATGCCCCACACCCACCCGTCGCCCATGTAAAAGTCCCTGAAGCGCACCGGGGCGGGCGCCACGCCTTCACCAGCGGTGCGTGCGACGATGCGCCGATACAGCTGCCACGCCAGCGCCAGACCGGCGAGTGTCTGCAAGGCGAGCATCCCCGGCCACGTGAGACTGACGAAGCGCACTATCGGCTCGTAGATCGGGAACGCGTCGGGCGCCATCTCGACGATCGACCGCATCGTGATGCTGGCCTGCCGGGTCGCTTCCCATCCAAGCGCGCCCCACGCGCTGGATCCCCAGATTGTTTGAATCAGCAGCGCCGCCGCGAGTCCGGCCACGACGATCGAGCGAATTGCCTGACGCAGGATCGGGGCGGGCTTGAGCAGCACGAACGAGACGAATGCCGCGGTCACGAGCACGATGTACGCGCTCGTCGCGGCCGCGAGCCGGCCGCCGCTCCCGCCGCTCAGGACGAGCAGCGCCAGACTCACCGCCCCGATCATCCCGGCGATCGGCTGCGACCAGCCGGACCCCCGTTCCCCTCCGGGCGCGATGATCAAGAGCGCCGCGCACGGTAGACCCACCAGACTGGCGGGGGCCCACAGCACGAAGACGGTCAGCGCCAGGAGCAGGCGCCACCACGACTCTTTGGTAGCTATGCGGTGTGACCCTTGATGTAAGGAATCAGCGCCAGCTGCCGCGCGCGTTTGATCGCCGTCGCGAGCTGCCGCTGATGACGCGCGCACATCCCCGACAACCGGCTCGGCAGAATCTTGCCACGTTCGGTGAGAAAGCGGCTCAACGTCCGGTCATCCTTGTAGTCCAGCACGCGCGCGCCGGATTCGCACACGGGACAGGTCTTGGCGGGACGTCTCACGCTTCCTCCTCTTCCAACTCTTCTTCTTCAGGGACGACGGCGGCGGCAACCACCGGCTTCGGCTGCTCTTTCGCGGCTTCGACGCACATATACCGCAGCACACTCTCATCGAGCTTCACCGCGCGCTCGTACTCGGGCAGCAGATCGCCCGCCGTCTGAAACTCGGCGACGACGTAGTAGCCCGTCTCTTTCTTCTTGACCTTGTACGCCATCGTGCGCTTGCCCCAGTGTGACACGTTCGACAGCGTGCCTTTCCCGTCCTTGGTCAGCAGGGCGTGAAAGCGGTTCAGTTTTTCGGTGATTGCCGGCTCGTCCAGGGCACTATCAAAAATGTAGACCGTTTCGTACCGACGATTCATGCCACCTCCCTTTGGTCATAGGTGACCCGGTGCGGTGGAAGGCACCGAGTAGGGGATTATGTGAGCGCTAAAGCTAAACGGCGTGTGGAGGCGTGGAAAGGCGTCTAAAGGCGTTGTATTGTAGACCATGCCGGCGCTGGCACAGTTCGTTCTCGCGCTTCTCGCACAGACACCATCGTCCAACCCCTGGGCGCGCCTGGCGGCAATCCCGGACAGCCTCAGCGTACCGCCTGCGCCACGCCCGCAGCCCCGCGCGGCCGGCGTGAACCGCGTATGGCAGGATTCCAGCCGTGGTACCGGCTATCTGACTGCGGTCACGAGCGCCGACGCGTTCACCTGGCTGCGCGATGTGATCCTGCCGCTCTATCGGGCGCCGGGCGATCGACCGTTCGCGTGGTTGGCGCGCGGCTGGACCTATCGTGTGGCGAGCGGCTGGACGCCGTACACGATCGGTGGGTGGATCGGAGTCGTATATGACGGTCCAATCGCGCTCATCGTGTACGAATTACGAGGCGACGGTTGGTTCCGGTTCCGTTATTCCGCGCCGGCGATCACGGACGACGGCATCGCGTGGGCCCATGCATCGCAGCTTGGTCTTGGGGTGACCGCCTTGCGACTCGTCAGCTGGGAGTCGCACTACCTCAATGCAGGGACTGCGACCTTCTTCGTGGACAGCGCTCGCCACGCGCTGTACGCCGCGCCCGATACTTCGAGCGACGTTGTTGCCTGGCTGTCGCTAAAACCGAACGGCGAGCACGGGGGATATGCGCTCTCGGCACTCGAGGTTCGCGGGGAGTGGATGCGAGTTCGAGTCCAGTGGCCCTACCCGGTGTGCGGGAAGGCGGTCGAGCGTACCGCGGAAGGTTGGATCCGCTGGCGGACGCCCACGCGCGGTTCGCGCTTGGGCGGGTACATGATCTGCTAACATGATCGCCTTACCAGCTGTCACCGCTGCCATACTCGTCTCGTCAGTGCAGGCGCACGCCCTCTCCGATACCAGCGCGCGCATTCGCGGCGTGGCTATTTCCGACTTCAACGGTCGTCCCCTTGCGGGGGTGAGGATTTCGGCGCCCGAAGTCAAGAAGTTCGTGGTGAGCGACTCGGACGGGCAGTTTGCGCTCACCGGCTTGCCGGCCGGCAAACGGGCCATCCGCGTTTGGTACGAAGGGCGGGAGACCCAGGACTACGTGTTCACCTTGCAGGGCCAGCAGACGAAAGAGATTGCCGTGGTGCTCGACGTCGATGCCGACGATCTCAATCCGCTCGTCGTGGAAGCGCGGCAGGCGAACATCTGGCGGGACCTGGCCGGATTCTACGAGCGGCGGCGGATCTATGGCGCCTTCGCGCACTTCTTCACCCGCGAAGAGATCACGCGGATGGGGCCCAAGCGGCTGAGCGGGCTACTCACGCTCGAGGGCATCGTGACCCGCTGTTATCAGGATTGTCGCCCCACGCGATTCACGCGCGGCAAGCTGTGCGCGGTCGCGGTGAGCGTCGATGGCGTGGCGTTGCGCGAGATGGACTACGATCAGATCGCGGTGTCGGACGTCGCCGGTGTCGAAGTCTACCGTGGTGTGCCGCCGACCGATCTGAATCATTCCCTGGCGCCGACGGTCGGTTCGTCGATCTGGATGGGGACCGGACTGTCAGCGGCCGGCCAATGCGGCCTGGTGGAGATCTGGACGCGCTAGACGTTGAAGCGAAATAGCAGGATGTCGCCGTCCTTCACGACGTAGTCGCGTCCTTCACTGCGCACCAATCCTTGTTCGCGGGCAGCCTTGTAGCTGCCCGCTTTCACAAACTCCCCAAACCCGACCGTCTCGGCGCGGATGAACCCACGCTGAAAGTCGGAGTGGATCTCGCCGGCCGCGTCGTAGGCCGTGTCGCCGCGATGCATCGTCCAGGCGCGAACTTCGTTCTCGCCCACCGTAAAAAACGTCTGGAGGCCGAGCAGTCGCTGGCCGGCGTGGATCAGGCGGTCGAGTCCCGGCTCTGAGACGCCCGCGCTCGCGAGATACTCGCGGCGCTCGTCCCCGGCCAGCTCGCCGAGCTCGGCTTCAAATTTGGCGGAGAAGGGGACGATCTCCGCTTCTTCGTGGTGCGTCTGCACCGCCGCGCGCAGTTTCTCGATCCATTTGCCGCCACCCGAAGCGAGATCGTCTTCGTTGACGTTGGCGGCGTAGAGGATGGGTTTGGCGGTGAGCAAGCCGAGCGTGCGGAGGAACTTGATCGCGTCGACGTTTTCACCGGCTTCACGGGCGCCGCGGCCGGCATTCAATTCCGCGACGACGCGCTCGAGCAGCACCAGCTCGAGCTGGGCCTCCTTGTCGCCGGCGCGCGCCGATTTGCGCGTCTTGTCGAGCCGGCGCTCGACGACGGCGAGATCGGCCAACGCCAGCTCGCTCGTGACGACGTCGTGATCGCGCACCGGATCGACAGGCCCCATGACGTGCACCACGTCGGGGTCCTCGAAGGCGCGAATCACGTGCACGACCGCGTCCACTTCGCGGATGTGCGAGAGAAACTGGTTGCCGAGGCCTTCCCCCTGCGACGCGCCCTTCACCAGGCCGGCGATATCCACGAACTCGACGACCGCCGGGATTTTCTTTTTGGGCTTGACGACCTGGTTGAGCGTCTCGAGCCGCGGGTCAGGCACCTCGACGACGCCGACGTTGGGCTCGACGGTGCAGAAAGGATAGTTCTCCGCCGCCGCGGCTTTCGAGGACGTCAGCGCGTTGAACAGCGTTGACTTGCCGACATTCGGTAGCCCAACGATGCCTAGGCGCAGCATCAGGTTTTAAGCCACTTGTCGACCGCGTCGATCATTTGCGGTATCAACGCCTCGACCTGTTCCAGCTCTGCGGGTTCGAACGCATTGAGCACATAGTCCGCCCAGTCGCCGATTCCCTCCGGCAGCGGACCGACTCCGATTCGGAGCCGAGCGTACTGCTGCGATTGCAGCGCGCCCTCGATGCTCTTGAGGCCGTTGTGCCCGCCGGCCGAGCCGTCGGGGCGGAAGCGAAACGTGCCGAGGGGGATCTGGAAATCGTCGACGAGAATGAGGAGATCGCGAGCCGGAGCGAACGCCGGATCCGCGCGCAGCGACGCCAGCGCTGCGCCGCTGCGGTTCATGAAGGTCGTGGGCTTGAGGATGCGCACGGGCACGCCGGCCACCGTGCCTTCGGTCGCGCGCGCCCGCTCGGCGCGACGGAAGGGGGGAAGCTGCCAATGCGCGGCGACGGCGTCGGCGAGGAGAAAGCCGGCATTGTGGCGCGTCGCCGCGTATTCCGGGCCCGGATTCCCCAGGCCGACGACGGCGCGCAAAAACTACGGCTTCTCTGGGGCCTTAGGAGATTTCTTCTCTTTCTCCTCAGCCGCAGGGGCTGCAGCTTCGCCTTCCGCGCCCTCTTCATCCTCGCGGACCTTGCGGATGAGCTCGGGCTCGGCGACTTCGATCGCGGCTTCGGGTGTCGGCGCGGCGACTTCTTCGGCGCGCGGCGGCACGACGGTCGCGATCGTCAGATCGGCACCCGTCAGGATGACGGCGTCGGCGATCGCCAGATCCCGCACGTGCAGCGAGTCACCGATCTTGAGCGCGGTGACGTCGAGCTCGACGCGGTCGGGGATGTTCTCGGGCAGCACTTCGATTTCGACTTCACGGGTCACCTGATCGAGCACCCCGCCCGCGTTGCGGACGCCGTCGGGCGTGCCCACGAGGCGGACGGGGACCTTGAGCGTGATCTTCTCGCCGCCCTTAATCTCGTAGAAATCGACGTGGATGATGTCGGGGCGGAGCGGATGGCGCTGGATCTCGCGGATCAGCGTCCGGGTCGTCTTGCCGTCGACGCTGAGCTCGATGAGCGTGCTCTCCGGCTCGATGCCGGTGAGCGCTTTTTCCAGCGCGAGTGCGTCTACCATCAGCGTCTGCGTGGGGCGGCCGTGGCCGTAGATCACGGCCGGGACCTTCTTCTGGAAGCGCGCCTGGCGCGCCGCGCCCTTGCCCGTTTCCGCCCGCACCGTCGCGGAGAGACTCACCGTCTGTGCCATACTTCAGTCCTCAGTCCTCAGTCTTCAGTCGTCAGTCAAACAACGAGCTGACCGACTGATTCGAATGTTCATAGCCGATGGCTTTGGCCATCAGGCTGGCGATCGACAACACTTTCAGTTTCTCGAACTGCCGATCTTCGACCGCCGGGCCCGACAGCAGCGCATGCGTCGCGAACGCGAAGATCCGCCGCGCCCCCAAGCGCCTCAGCGCCGCCGCCGCTTCGGCGATCGTGCCCGCCGTGTCGATCATGTCGTCGGGGATCAGGACGTCTTTCCCCTCGACTTCGCCGACGACGTTCACGACTTCCGCGATGTTCGCGGACGGGCGCCGCTTGTCGATGATCGCGAGCGACGCGTCGAGCCGCTTCGCGAACCCGCGGGCCATCTTCGCGGAGCCGACGTCCGGCGCGACGACGACCGGATCGTGCAGCTGCTTGGTCCGGTAGTGGCTCACGAACACCGGCGCCGCGTACAGATGGTCCACCGGGATATCGAAGAATCCCTGGACCTGGTGGGAATGAAAATCCATTCCCAGGACGCGGTCCGCTCCGGCGTGGGTGATCAGGTTCGCCATCAGTTTGGCGCTGATCGCCACGCGCGGTTGATCTTTCCGGTCCTGCCGCGCGTAGCCGAAGTACGGGAGCACCGCGGTGATGCGGGCGGCGCTCGCCCGGCGCGCCGCGTCCATCAACAGCAACAGCTCCATGTAATTTTCCGCCGGCGGATTCGTGGGCTGGATAATGAAGACATCCCGCCCGCGCACGTTCTCGTCGATCTTGACGAAGATTTCGCCGTCGGCAAACCGCCGCATCGACACCGCGCACAGCGGCTGTCCCAAATGCTGGGCCATCTCCTCGGCGAGAGGCCGGTTGGCCGTGCCGGCGAGGAGCAGCAACTGGCTGCGTGACAGCGACAGGTCCCGCATCGGGCACAGGAAAGTAGTCGGCAAGCCGCGTGTCGCCAAGGCCTTAACCCGTAGGTCGGGGGGCCGTATGTTAGAGCCGTGGACGACCTTCAGTCGCGGCTCGCCGCCGCACTGGCAGGCCGCTACACGATTGAGGGTGAGATCGGTCGCGGCGGGATGTCCATCGTGTACCAGGCGCGGGACCTCCGCAACGACCGGTGGGTGGCCCTCAAGGTGCTGCGGCCGGAGCTCGCTGGCGCGCTCGGTCCCGAGCGCTTCCTGAGAGAAATCAAGGTCGCCGCCGGCCTCGCGCACCCCCATATCCTGCCGCTGTTCGAGTCTGACGTCGCCGATGGTCTGTTGTTCTATACGATGCCCTATGTGGAGGGGGAGTCCCTACGCCACCGGTTGCAGCGTGAGGGCCGGCTGCCGATCGTCGACGCCGTCGCCATTGCCTGTGACGTCGCGGAGGCGCTGTCGTATGCCCACGCCCAGAACATCGTCCATCGCGACATCAAGCCTGAGAACATCCTGATCGAAGCGGGGCATCCCGTCGTCAGCGACTTCGGCATCGCGCGCGCGATCAGCGAGGCGGACGAATCCCGCATGACGGGCGTTGGCATCGTCGTCGGGACGGTGGACTACATGAGTCCCGAGCAGGCGGCCGGCGAGGAGATCGACGGCCGTACCGACGTCTACAGCCTTGGCCGCGTCCTGTACGAGATGCTCATCGGATCGGTCCCGTCCGGCGCGCGCACGTCGATCGGAACCGAACGGCACGAGATCCCGATCGAGATCGACCTCGCAATCCAAACCGCGCTGGCTGCAGTCCCGAACGAACGCTTTGCCACCGCGAGCGAGTTCGCGGCGATGCTCAGACAGTCCGGCACTGTCTCGCCATCCGGTTGGCGATTGCGCCGCACGCGGCGTCGCCAGCGCGTCGGTGCCGCGGTCATTGGCGCTGCGGCGATCGCACTGTTCATCTGGCGGCCCTGGTCGACGAAGGGAACGGGAGCGGCCAGCCTCGATCCGGCACACATCGCCGTCCTGCCCTTCGAAGACCGGAGCGCGAACGGCGAGCTGCACCAAGTCGCGGAAGGCATGACCGACGAGCTGGTGCAGGAACTCGTGCAGGTTGAAGCGCTGCACGTACCATCGCTGCGTCAGATCAAAGCGCTGCAGGCGAAAGGCGCATCCATGGACAGCGTGCTTCGCGACCTCGCGGTCGGGACGTATGTGGAAGGCACGGTGAGCGGCACGAGTACGCGTCCGCGCCTCGACGCCCGGCTCGTGAATGCGTCATCCGGGGAGATCCTGGCGAGTTTTCAGTTCGATCGGCCGCGGGGCGATTTGCTGCACGTGCGGGACGAGCTGATCACGGATCTCGCGCGCGAGCTGCGCGAGCGTCTTGGCCAGCAGGTGAGCCTGCAGACGAGCCGTGCGGAGGCGACGAACGTTGAAGCATGGATGCTGCAGCAGCGTTCGCAGGAGCTCTCCGAATACGCGCGGCAGATCGGCATGCGTGGCGATGGTGCTTCGAGCCGGCGCGCATTCGATCAGGCCGATTCGCTCGCCACGCGCGCCGCCGAGTTCGATGCCAAGTGGGCGGAGCCTGTGTTGCGCCGCGGCTGGATCGCATGGGCTCGCGCCGTCGTAGCGGCGAGCGCCGAGAGTGGTACCGAGTCGGGGCGCAAGCTGCAAGTCGCCCGAATCCGTGATGGGCTGCGGTTCGCCGAGGACGCCCTGCAGCGCAAGCCCCGCGATCCTCGAGCCCTGGAGCTGCGCGGGTTTCTGCGTTTCCGGCTGTGGGAGCGCGTGCCTGCGCAGGAAGGGGGCGACAGTCTGCTCGCGGTGGCAGAACAAGACCTGCGCAGCGCCGTGCGCGACAATCCGGGATCTGCGCGCGCGTGGTGGACGCTGAGTCAATTGCTTAGTGCCGCGCGCGGGGAGCACCTCGAGGCCGAGGTCGCGGCGAGAAAGGCGCTGGAGAAGGACGCCTACCTGGCTGACGCGGAACAAATCCATGTCCAGCTGTATGCGTCAACACTCGCGCGTGGCGCTTTCGACGATGCCGATCATTGGTGTCGCGAGGGGCAGTCGCGCTTCCCGGATGATCCGAATTTCCTGGAATGCCGGATCACCGTGCTGGGATGGACCGGCCACACCACCGCCGATCTCGTTGCCGCGCAGCAGGAGCTGCAGCGGCTGGACACGATCGCGATGCTCGATGCCGGGCGGTCATACCGCCAGATGCAGGTGGTCGCCATTCTCGCGCGGGCGGGACTGACTGACAGCGCGCGGACGTGGATGCATGCGATCGAGCGGCGCTATCCTGACGAGGGACTTGGCCTGCCGGTCGCCTCGGTCTACCTGCTCCTCGGCGAACCCGACTCGGCCCTGACCACGCTCACGAGGTTGCTGCGCGTCAATCCCAATTGGCGCGAGTACGTCGGCAATCATTACTGGTTCCGCGCGCTGCAGCGCGATCCCCGTTTCATCGCGCTCACCACTGACAGCACCCATCAGCGATGAGCGCGAGGGGGGAGCCGCTATCACCGCGGCGGCGGCGCGGTAGACGAATCGAGCGAGCTCCGAACGAACGAAATCAAGTCCTCACGCATCCGGGCGACTTGAGCGGGCCCATAGAGACGTGTGTAGTACGGTACGATGAACCGGTCAAAATCCTGAATCGTGTAGATCGTGGCCCCGGCGTGCTCGGGATCGAGCGCAACCGTAATCCGCCGCCCGTTGCGACGGATAAACGTGACGTCGATACGCGCGACATCCTGTAGCCGCATCGCGGTCGCGGTTGCCCGCGACGAGTCCTTCGGCGGGCAAATCCAGAGCGTGGTGCGCGTATCCTTATAGCATCCCGGCAGGATGACCTGCGCGTAAGTGCCGCCTGTGATGGACACGTCGGGTGTGGTCTTGGTTGCATAGACGAACCATCTCGGTCCAAAACTGTGCGCGGCCGCGAGCGCCGAATCCGGCG
>WNFO01002523.1_pt1 | contig 15133 bp, 14 predicted proteins | sample 5400251 | NCBI WGS metagenome assembly WNFO01 (sample SAMN13153354, study PRJNA577476) | soil metagenome | isolation source: 100 cm saprolite under Madrone tree | place: USA:California | collected 2016-06-14 | reverse complement strand
TTACCAGCAAACCTTCGTCGCGCGCGATGCGCTTCACCAGGCGATACGCGTCTTCGGTGCTGACGGCGAGATCTTCATCGGCCAGCGTGTCGTCGTAGATGGAAGGACGGATCGCGGTCTCCATGTGCTTCCAGCCTTCGAGGCCATGAAATGACGCATCGGGCTGCAAACTGATGCAGCGAATCGCGGGATTCAACTCGCGCAAACGCCGCGCTGTTCCCACAAATGTGCCGCTGGTGCCCAGCCCGGCGACAAAGTGCGTGATGCGCCCGCCGGTTTGCGCCCAAATTTCATTCGCCGTGCCGCGATAGTGCGCCTGCCAGTTCGCGGGATTGCTGTACTGATCCGGATAAAAATATTTCTCGGGCTCAGCCTTTACGGTCGCTTGCACGCGGCGAATCGCGCCGTCGGTGCCTTCATCGCCGGGAGTAATAATCATTTCCGCGCCAAAGGCAGCCAGTATGCGCTTGCGTTCCTGGGAAGCGCTGTCCGGCAGACACAGCGTCACCGGGTATCCCAGCGCAGCGCCAATCATCGCGTAGGAAATGCCGGTGTTGCCGCTGGTCGCGTCGATAATGGTTTTCCCCGGCCGCAGCGCTCCGCTGGCCAAGCCACCTTGAATCATGCTCAGCGCCGGGCGATCCTTGACCGAGCCGCCGGGATTGAACCACTCCGCCTTAGCCAGAAATTCGATGTTGGGAAACTCGCGCCCGATTCGCTCGAGACGCAGGAGAGGCGTGTTCCCGATGCGCTCCAGCACGGATTGCCCCACCGCACTAGAAGTGGTGCCGCGTTCGCTTGTGGCCGTTGCAACTCGCACGTTTCTTCCCAAAGGTTAGACGCTCTCCCAAGCCGAGTCGCAGCAAAAAAAGGTGACCATCATTTTACTCTTTATTAGATGCCCCAGCCAAACGAGCTGGTATGGACGAAGGCCGTAACTTGCTTTTCGCACCCGGTGGTCGGGCTTTACAGAAATGGCCGACTTCTTTACCCTGAATAGCTATGTGGAATGTGAACGAACGATTCTCGCAAAAAGCGATCGAGAGTCTGGCGGCGCTGGGATTCGGCGTGGGCAGCACGCGCGGCGTGGTACGTGTGGAAAAATACGGGTCGGGCGCGGAGTTCCGCAAAGAAGCGGATGGCCAATACCAGATGACCGTGCAGCCGACCATCATGCTAAATGGGAGATTCACTCGCTTGTGGGATGCGGGCTACCAGAAATTTCTGCTGACTGACGATGGTCACAAAGTGCCGGCGCTGGCTTCGCACCTGGCGAATTTACGCAAATTCAACGAAGAGTTGCGTACCGCGCTGGGCGTGCCTACGTTTTACAACGAAGCGCTTGGCTCGGTCAGCCAGGTCAGCGTCTACGACCGCGTCAAAGGACGCCCCGGGGACGTTCCCGACGAAACAGTCGGAGCGCACAGCGCCAATGGCGAGCATTAGGTCGCCGCTTCATACCGCGTTGCTCAATTGCAGACGGAATTTTACTGGGTCCACGCGATGCTTCGCGACTTTGCGGGAGCCAACAAAAATCACGGGGATGTCCGTGCCATATCTCTGCCGCAAGACTGCGTCCTCATCGATGTTCACCTCGCGCAGCGTGGCGCCGAATTCGCGGAGCATCGGCTCGATCAAAGCTTTTGCGTCCTCGCAGAGATGACAACCCGGACGCGTGTACAAAGTAATCACGTGAGGTTCGCTGGCCGCGAGCCGCTCATCTTCAGGGCTGCCATTCGTAATTTGCATGCGGATAGACGTCGCGAAGCAGCGTTTCAAGCGGAACGAGCGTCTTTCCCAGTAGCACCATGCCGCACCCGGATTCGTTCCCAGGCCGCCCGCTGCATGCGCTCCCAGTCACCGGCATTGTAGCGCAGCAACCGGCACCGGCAGCGGAACCGATGCATAATGCAACTGATGAATCAGGGGGCGCAATCCATGGGCAGAGTCGTGGCGCTGATGGACGATTTGTTTTTTCAGATGAAGCTGGCGGAGACGGCGAAGCATCTCGGCGTCGAGGTGAAAGTGGCGACCACCGCCGATGCGCTGATGCCCTTGCTTGATTCCCCGCCCAAATTGCTGATCGTGGATCTGAACTCGCGAAGCCAGCCGATCGCCGCGATCGAGCGGCTGCGTGCCGCAAAGAACGGCGTGCGGGTGGTCGGCTTCCTGTCGCACGTGCAGACGGAACTGGCCGCGCAGGCTCGCGCCGCAGGTTGTGATGAAGTGATGCCGCGCTCTGCGTTCACACAGAACCTGGCGGCCATACTTGCCGCGGCTAAGGATTGACGTGGGTCGACGCACTTTGCCTCAAGTTGCTTTTGTTTCGGCGCTGTTGCTTTTCGCCTTCAGGGCGGCCGCGCAGGAGAACCGTTCCACGGCGCAAGGCAGCGCCACACCTGCTGTCATGAAGGCGCCCGATGCGCCAACGGCGGCCTTGCGCGACGCGTTGTTCGCGGCTTGTTCGCAGAGCGAGCAGTCTTTCTCCAAGGCCCTCACCGCCCGAAACGCGGACACTTTTGCGCACCTAACGCCGTCCGCCCGGGTCGGGCTCATGAAGCGTTTCGTGCTCTTGAATGAGCCTGGCAAGCCTTCCCTGCTCCCAACCGGTTCCGGACGCCCAACCATCCAATGTGAAACGCCCGCGGGAGCTGCGGAGTTGCAAATCGGCGGTGCGGAAATTTCCGACAATCTCGCCTTTCTGCCGGTGGAAGTGCGGGAAGCCACGGATACCACGGGAGCGAGCGCAATCCGCGTGCAGATGGGACTGGTGCGGGAAAAGAACGACTGGAAACTGCTCTCCGTTGGACTCGTCTTGCTCGACCTGCCGGCCCTTGCTTTTGAATGGGACGCCGCGGAGATGGAGTCAACGGAGCGCACCGCTGTCGATGGGTTGAAAAAAATCGCGGAAGCGGTTGAATCCTATCGCCACACCTATTCACGCCTGCCGGAATCGCTCGCAAAGCTTGGCCCTGCACCTCGCGGTTCGGCGGCCGGCCCGGATGCCGCCGGACTTTTGGAGGCGGATCTGGCTTCGGGCATACGAGGCGGCTACAAATTCCGCTACGTAATCTCAGGTGGCAACAATCTCGGCGCTCCGGCAAAGTATGAAGTGGCCGCCACACCCGAAACCTACGGGCGAACCGGGCGCCGCTCGTTTTTCCGAGACACCAATGGCGGTTTGCACGGCGCGGATCGCCAGGGAGCCGTCGGAAGCGAAGTTGACCCGCACATTGAGTGAAGTTTGGCCCGCGGAGGTACTCGATTGCTGGCTGGCAGCTGCCACCAAGACCAGCCGGTAAGGTGCGTCTTCGAAGTTCCAATCCTCATTTGTGCGCGGGCACAGATGGCGCTACCATCGGGCACTTCACCATGCGATGCGCCGCTCCTATATGCGTTCCTGTACTTATGGTTGTCCTAGCGCTGCTCTTTCCGCCGGCATTTATGGCCGCTCCGCAAATTGACTCGGTCTACGGACCGCTTCCGGTCTTCGAACTGCACAGCGGCTTCTGGATCAATCTCCATCACCGGCTGTATGAAGAAGCGCGGCAGCAGCGCAGCGCGGCTCCTGCGGGGAGCGCAAAGTCCGGAAGGTCTGGCAAACCTACCTTGCAAGTCGCGCCGGGTGCGAAGGTCACGTTCACGGGCCCCGAGCAGCGGGCGTGGGATGACGCGGTCTCTTACTACGCGGCGAATTACGCTGACAAGGATTTGCTGTTCAGCACGGAGCTCGTGCTGCTGAAGAATCAGCTGGGCGATTTTGAAACTTGCGACGAACTTTCCGGCGCGAAGAAAAAATCCTGCGACGCCGGGTTGCCGGCGAAGTTGACGCAAATTCTGGAGGGCGCGGCGCCCGTCTACCACGCCCACCGCTGGCCCGCCGATGACCGAGCTAACCGCGCATGGGTCAAGCGTGCGGCTCCGCTGGTGCGCGAGCAGGGCGTCGGTTTGTCGCACCGGCTGGCGGACATTTACCAGACGCAATGGCCAAGTGAAAAAATTCGGGTCGACGTGAGCGCCGTCGCCAATGCAGCCGGTGCGTACACCACGCTCGACCCGCTGCGCGTCACCATTGCCAGCACGGATGCGCGGAATCAGGGCGCGGCCGCGCTGGAGGTGCTCTTCCATGAAGCGTCACACGGAATCGCCATGCCAGTGGAGCTAGCTATCGCACGGGAGTGTCGCCAACGCGACAAACCGATCCCGCGCGACCTGTGGCACGCGCTTATTTTTTACACCACGGGCGAGGTGATCAAGCCGCTGATGGACACCGAAGGCGAGGCATTAGACGACCCCACATCACCGAGCGGGTCGGGGGGAAGCAATGCGTCACAGGGCGGCAGGGGCAGTTCGGGAGATAGGGATTACACTCCCTACGCCAAGCGCGAAGGACTGTACCAGCGCGGGTGGGAAAACTACCTTCAGATCTTAACGCGCTACTGGCAACCCTACCTGGAAGGACGGGTCACCTTCGACGACGCAATTGCACACATGGTCTCCGCGCTGTAGCTCTTTGCGGCCGCTAGCGGGAGGCCCGTATCGTGTCCGGCGGTCTCGAGGCTACTATCTGATTTTTGGATGGCAAGTACTGGAAATTTAAATCCAGAGTGCTATACTCCGCGTGAATACCGGTTTACCCCTTGCCTGTCCACCTCTAGCCCTCGGGGCAGGCACCGCGGCACGGTTCCACGGAGGTTACGATGGAAGCGACGCTTACAGGGCCCATTTTGTACCTTCTGATCGTCTGGGGAATCGCCACCGCTATATTTTTAGCATTGCTGCTGTGGCGGAGCATTCTAACAACGCATGAGGATGATCAATTGTGCATCGATGCAGGGGCCGAGCACATCGCTCAAGAACAGCGCGAGTTGATAGCGAAGATCACCAAGCTGTCAAAACCGATCGCAACGAGCGGCATCGCGGCGGGAGCTCTCCTGCTGTTGATTGCCGGCATGTGGTTGTACGAAGGCCTGAAGAGCTTCTAGGATTGTTTGCGTGGTAGTTGGCTGCGCTCAAGAGGTTGGAGGTTTGCTCGGCGCCGGTTGCGTTTGCTGCGTGTTTGCCGGAACGACTGGTTGTTGCGGCTGCGTAGTAGTGGGCGGGGCAGCCTGCGATACGGACGTGTGATTGTGCACGATTAGCCAGTGCTCGTTGCGCTTCTCGAACACCAGAGTCGTTTGCCCACGAGCCGTCATTGGCTGGCCATCCACCGTGCCGCCGAAATCCCACTGATAGCATGCCCACGCCACTGCCCCGCTCACTTTGATGTAGGTGTTCACGCGGTCGAGGCGCACCTGCTGCATGCGCGCGCGTTGCTGTTGGTACAGGGGTAGAAAGTTGGACCAGCCGAAGACGGGGGGCACCCAGAGTCCGCTGACGAAGACAACATCATCGGCATAGATTCGGCGCAGGCGGTCAATGTCGCCGACTTGCCAAGCTCCCAGCATTTCTGAAATGTTGTAGTCAATCTGCTGTTCGTCAGGCATGGGGATCGTCGTGTGGGTATCGGCGGGCGCGTTCTTCTTCTTTTTTTCCTTTTGCGCAGCCGCTGGGGACGTTATCGACAAGAAAATCGCGGTACAAATGGCAAGCATCAAAAGCGCGCGCAAGCTGCGCGCAGGCGCGGGGACGGGCTTTGCAGCCATCGGAGTGCTCTCCCTTACAATTTAAAAGTACAGCCGGAAGAATAGCACGCGGGCGGAGGCGCGAGTTTTTAACGTGCGGGTAAGTTACTGCGGGGAGGAGCCAAGGAAGCGTTCCGCTAGCGGCAAGTCGCAGACGCCTTTTCGCTTTCGCTGAGGTTGCGGAATTCACGGACGAATAGAATGTGACACGCCACGGTTGAGGTCAGTGCTTCGGCCGGGAGGCGCTGAGAAGATTGACGAAGAGGCGGTACGCACCAGGAACTCCTTCGGGGAGTTGGCGGAAGAAGGCAATGCCGGTGTAGATGTACACGCCTTTGCCGTAACGAGCATAGACGAGAGCGCCGTTCAGGTCCGGCTCGCCAAGATCGTGCATGGCGAGAAGCGGCGTGTACTTCGAATCGAATTGCGTCCAGAAATAGAGGCCGCGTTCCTGGACCCAGCCTTTGAAATCGCTTTGCGTGATTTTGTTCGGGCGATTCAGAAGCGGATCGTTCGGCTTGAGAAATTTCACCGGAGAGTTTTCGTCGGTGATGCGCGGCAGAGGACGCGGGGCCGGGGCTGCTCCTTCCTTTGCGGGGGGTGCGGGCGGAGAGATCAGCGCGGGATAGGGCGCGAAGGAAGATTTGTCCCAGGCGAAATCGCGCTGGTATTGCACCAGGAGCGTGCCGCCTTTCTTAGCGTAATCGAGCAGGCGTTGGTTCGCGGCCGGGAGGTCGGGACGCAACTCGTAGGCGCGCACGCCGACGACCACGGCGTCAAATTTGGAGAGGTCACGGAAGGCGAGCGCTTGCGCATCGAGCAGCTCGACGTGAATACCAAGCATACGCAAAGCGTCGGGGACGGGCTCGCTTTCCGCGGTGATGTAACCGACGCGAAGGCTCTGCGGCACGTTGATGGCAAAAGCGTGAAGGAGACATTGTGCCGGTTCCGCCCAGAGCAACGTGGGCATCGTTGGCAAAGGTTCGAGCGAAAGAGCGAACTTTTGATCTTTGCCGTTGGGACTACGATCAGCAGTGTTGTAGGCGCGAGCGAAAATCTTGTACTTGCCGGCCGCGAGCCTGAGAGGCGGCGTCACTTTGAAGCGAGCGTATTGGTCGCCGACACCGTTGAAGCTGAGGGTCACTGGAGTGCCTACGCTCCAGAGGCGCGGCGCGTCGAGACCGACGCTGACCTTGCCGGGTTGCGTGGCGTAGGAGTGGACGCGAAGCAGAACATCGAAAGGTTTTCGCGGCCGTGGCGGCTTGGCCAGAACGCTGATGACTTGCGTTGGCTCGACGGCGAGCGTGTATGGCGGCACCACGCGAGGAGCAATACGATCCGCGCGCGTGGAGGTGGCGCGGATACTCGTTACCGGGGAAGCGGCGGTGAACGAGTAGCCATTGAGCACGACGTCTTGCGTGGCAGTCACCAGGGGCGGCGGCTCGGGAAGCAAAGCGGGAGAAGGCAGGCCCGGAGCATTCAACGGGATTCGGTGAGACCAAAGAAGCCACTCGGAACCGTTTTGGGGAAACCGCAAAGCCTGCGGGATAGAAACCGTGAACCGAATGGCGGCGTTAGGTTCAGGGTCTTCTTTGATGATGTCCCAGTCCTGAGGAAGAGCCAGGCTGATTTTCCGAAAGTCGCCGTTGATGCCGTCACGGTGGTGCGGGTCGACGCGGACGGTGAAGGTTTCACCGGGAGCCAGCTCACTCCGATCGGAGACTGCATCGAGCCGGACGCCGGCGACAAGAACGAGCGCGGCGTTGGTCTTTTCACGCTTGCGGTGAATGCTCCAGAAAAGAGACTGGACTGGAGCGGGAGTCTGGCTCGAGAGGGCAGGCAGCGGAATTTGATCGAGCTTTTTTCCTGCCGCGATCAGGAGATCGGCGGAAGACTTCCAATCCAGACGCAATGTGGCGCCGCGTGCGGCAACGAGGGAAGCATCGACGGCGCGCATCAGGGGATCAACACCTCGGTTGGCAACCTCGAAGTCCTCATCGAGCGGGCCGAGGGGCTCATTGAGCGACGCGAGATCGAAGTCACCGCCGTCTTCGCGCTTAAGTGTGATGGGGCGGCGGAGAAAGGGTGAGTTCAAGAACCCGGTGATGCCCTGTGTGCGATGGTTGGCGAAGGCATCGAGACCGATTTCGCGCCAGGATTTTCCGTAGAGCGGAGAGACATCATCAAGGGGCAGCGGATACCCTTGTGGCTTTTCGCCGCGATCTACATCGAGCAACAAAATCGCGCGTCGGTTGCCCCAGGGCGCTTCGTCTTCTTGTCCGGAAGATGAGCCACGGAGCTTGTAATTGGGATCAGCAGCAAGCTGTACAGCTTTTGGCGTGAGAAGCCCGGCGGCTTGATGGTGGCCGTGGCCTGTGTGAACACCACCCCAGCCGTTGATCACCACCGTTGGCCGGAAGGCGCGGATGACTTCGACCATGTCCTGCAGAACTTCTTCGCCCCAGACTTTTTCTGTTTCCTCGGGAGTTTTGGAATAGCCGAAGTCTTTTGCGCGAGTAAAAAAGAGTTTGACACCGTAGCCGCGCGTGGCGGCCAACAGCTCTTGCGAGCGGATGAGGCCAAGCTGGGGAGCCTGTTCGGGGCCGAGATCGTTTTGCCCGCCTTCACCGCGTGTGAGAGAAAGGAGCGCGACTTCTGCATGGAGGCCGCGGGCGAGATAGGTGAGCACGGCAGCGGATTCGTCGTCGGGATGGGCAGTGATGTAGAGGATGCGCGTGGTCACACGGGCGTTTTCGATGGCTTCCACGGTTTCCGGAAGTCCCGGACCGGTGCCGGGAGCCTGAGGGAATTGTGCTTTGGCGCCGGGGGCAAAAATCACAAGCGACAGTAAGCACGCGACAGAGAGGCGCAGAGGTAAAAACGACTGTGCCACTGTTGGGGCGCGGCGCAGGGAGGGGATGCGCTGGGCCGGATTGCAAGTTTTCATTGGGCGGCCTCTGCGGGAGGCGCGGCGAACGGCCATTCTTTGCGAAGACGCGACTGCATGAGGAAAACAGCGAGTCCCAAAAGAATCACGAATAACCCCCACCAAATAGCTTTTCCAGTTCGAAGGAAGAGCCAAATCCAACCCGCAATGGTCAACAACGCCGGCAGCGGATACAACCACATCTTAAACGGCAGGCGCTCCGGAGGCCAACGCCGGCGCAAAAGCATGACGCCCACAGCCTGGCCAATGAACTGAATGATGAGGCGCATGGCGAGGACCGCGGCGATCACGGTCCTCAATTTGAAGAGCAGCGCGAAGAGAAAGGTCAGCGTGCCGAGAAAGAGGAGCGAGATGTGCGGGAACTTCTTCTGTGGATGCACGCGGGCGAAAACACGGAAGAAATTTCCGTCGAGCGCCGCGGAGTACGGAACGCGGGAATACCCAAGTAACGAAGAAAATACCGACGCGAAAGCGATCCATAGGACCATGGCAGTGGCGAAGCGCGCTGCCCCGGAGCCGTAGAGCTTTTCGACGAAGGCGCTGACGATGAAGGGCGAATCCTGGGCTTGCTGCCACGGCAGCACGCCAAGGATGCTGGTTTGCATCGCAAGATATAAAATGGCGATGCCGATGATGGAAATGAAAATGCCGCGCGGAATATTGCGCGCGGGGTCGCGGATTTCGCCTCCGAGATGGCAAATGTTGTAGTAACCCCAGTAGGTGTAGATGGTGTTCACGGTCGCGGAGCCGAGGGTAGCAAAAAACAGCCAGGAAAAATCCCAAGAACCCGGCGCATAAGTGAAAACGAGGTGCGGCTGGAAATGTGTGGCGCCGCCCCAGATGAGCCACAGGATCGTGCCCACAACACCGACCCAGAGAAAAAGAGAAATTCTTCCGATCGAAGCAATGCGGCGATAGAGCAGGATCACGAGCAGAATTACGAGCGCTCCGGAGACCGCTTTCTGTCCATATTTTCCAAGCGGGTAGAGGTAGGAAGCGTATTGAGAGAAGCCGATGGCGCCGGAAGCGAGGCTCAAGGGAGCTTGAATCAAGGTCTGCCAGACGAACAGGAAGGACATCAAGCGGCCCATGCGCCCGGGGCCGTAGGCTTCGCGAAGGAAAACGTAGCTACCGCCGGCAAGCGGCATCGCCGCGCCCAGTTCTGACCAAACAAAGCCGTCGAGCAAGGCAAGCACCGCGCCTGCGGCCCAGGCCAGCAAACACTGTGGACCACCCATGGCCTTAATGACCAGCGGGATGACGACAAAAGGTCCAATCCCGACCATCTCGATCATGTTCAGGGCGACTGCTTCTTTGAGACCGAGGGCGCGTTCGAGATCGCCACGCTCGTCGGCAGGCGTTGTCCGCGGAGCAGCGTTCTCGCCAGGGTTCATTGCGCCGTCGAGAATAGCAAATGCGGAGCACGGGCGCGAATGGCAAGCCATTTCGTTTTGCAACGCTCTTGGAACAGCTTAAACTCATTCGGCGCGGAGCTTGAAAAGCTACAGCCGGATGGTTTCGTTGTGCAAGGAGATCGAATCAATTCCTACGTCTGGACGATTGCCCTGTTCGGCGCGGCATTCTTCTGCGCGCCGGCTCGCGCGGACAAACTGCACGTAACACCTGAGGTGCTGGCTGCAGCCGACCAGATATTCTCCGGTGATCTTGACGGCGGTCGAGAGGCAGCGTTGCGCCTCCAGGAAGAACAGCCAGAGAATCCCATCGGGTACCTGCTGGAAGCAGAAGCGCTGTGGTGGAAGATCTGGTGCACTTCCGCGGAATTCAAGTACGGGATGACCTTTCCGCGCCGCCGCGCGAAACTGGCGGCCGACCGGCGCTACCTGGAACTCGCGGCAAAAGCTTCCTCGCTTGCGGAAGACAAAATCGCGCAACACGATACGGCTGAGATGCAATTCTACGCCGGCATGGGCGACGCACTGGCTGCGCGGCTCTATGGGCTGCGCAACGAAGGGCGCAACACGGCGCGGGCGGGTGTTCGCGCCCGCGCACATCTGTTACGGGCGATGGCGATGAACGCGGAACTGGCCGATGCGGACCTTGGTCTCGGCCTGTACAACTATTACGTCGATACCCTATCGGCCGCGGCGCGCGTCTTGCGATTTTTTATGGGCATTCCCGGAGGAACCAAAAAAGAAGGGATCCGCCAGCTGCAAGTCGCCATTGAAGATGGCGTACTGGTGTCACCGGAGGCGCGCTTTTATTTGGCGATCAATCTTCATAACTACGATCAGCAGTATGAGCGGGCATTGGAGGTAATCGGCCCGCTGGTGGAGAAATATCCCTCGAACGCTCTTTTTCAGTTGGCGCAGGGCGATCTTTTCGCCAAGCTTGGCCGGAAAAAGCAGGCTCGCGACTGCTACCGCGCGGCGGGTGGCGCGCCGCTCAACGATCCAGAGTGCGGCCGGCACGTGCAGGAGCTTGTGCAGGCCTCGCTGGCGGCCTTAGGTGGCGATTGAAACGAGGGTTCTAGGAGGTACGAGAATCGGATCGGCCCGTGCGCTCGTTTTTACATTCATCCCATCTTCGCGTATCATAGAGGATTGCTTCGCGACCTAGCGACGCGGCTGTAGTGGCCCGACCCTGTCGGACCGGCCGTGCAGACCGGACGCGACAGACTGGAGCCCCATGAAACCCGGTATTCACCCCGACTATCACCCTGTGACGGTACATTGCGCCTGCGGCAACACCTTCCAGACCCGCTCGACCATCAAAGGCGAGATGCTGCGCGTCGAAATCTGCTCGAGCTGCCATCCTTTCTTCACCGGCAAGCAAAAACTCGTTGACACCGCCGGGCGCGTCGAGCGTTTCCAAAAGAAATACGCCGACGCCGCCGCCAAATCCACCGCCGCCAAAAAGTAAATTCTCTCGCTGGGGCGCAGCATGCTGCGCCCCAGTTACTGCAAAATTTGACACACTCGCTGGTTCTCTCTTCTCTGTGTCCTCTGCGCCCTCTGTGTTAAATTCTCTGCATCGTGGCTGCGCAATCCCGCATGTTCGAAAATCCCCTTCCTGGTGAGCTCGTCGAAACCGCTCCTCCCCGCGTCACCCTCCGCAACGCCTGGGCCCATCCTTACGATTCCGCCATCGCCGCCGCCCGCACCTGCTACGCGCCGCGCCTGATCGGCCCCGAAGAAATCACCGACAAGCAGCGCCTCAACATCGGTGCCGCCACCTTCTTCTCCGGCCATCACACCGTCTACCAGCACGCCCACTTCGAATTCGGCCTCGAAAACATCTCCCGCCAATTCGTCTGGTCCTTCCTCCACGCGCATCCCTTCTACAATTCCGAGCAGCAAAGCCAGCGCTACGTCCGCCTCGACCGCGCGCAAGCCTACATCCCGGGCGCCTCGCTCTTCTTCGACGCCGCCAGCCGCTCCATCTACGAACACGCTATCGCCGGCGCCTGGCAGTATTACCGCGACCTTTCCGCCCTCCTCGTCACCGACGCCCGCGAAATCCTCAGCGACATCTGGCACGTCAGCCCCATGTCTCATCCCAAGCGCATCCAGAAAATCGAGCGCTCCGCCGAAAAGCGTGCAATCGAAATCGCCCGCTATGTCCTCCCGCTCGCCGCCTTCACCACCATGGTGCACACCGTTTCCGGCATCGTGCTACATCGCCTCTGGCGCATGAGCGCCGCTTCTGACACGCCCAGCGAAGCCCGCGCCGTCATCGGCGAAATGGTTGCGCAAGTCCGCGCCATCGACACGCAATTTTTCGATCGCTTCGGCACCGAGCCGCTGGAAGAAATGCCCGAATGGGCGGATCGGTCATCAACAACACAAAACGATAACGCCGGCATCCCTGCCGGCGAACGTTTCGCCCAGGAATTCGATGCCAAGCTAGAAGGAAAAACCTCCAAGCTGGTCGACTATTCCCCCAACGCCCCGCGCGTAATGGCCGAAGCCTACCGCGCCGTCCTCGGCCAAACCGAATCGCAATGCAGCGACGCCGAAGCCATCGACCGCCTGCTCAATCCCGCCCGCAATCTCTATCGCCTCGAGACTCTCAACGTCGGCGTCCACGCCCCCACCATGCGCGCGCTGCAGCACGCTAGCTACACCTTCGCAAAAAAAATCAGCCACACCGCCGACAGTCAGGACCAGCGCCATCGCATGGTTCCCGGCTCCCGCCCGCTGCTCACCCTAGCCGACACGCGCGAGCCCGACTACATCACTCCCATGCTCCTCGAAAACAATCCCCGCGCCCGCGAACTCTACGATCGCGCCATGCAAGAAGCCTGGACCGCCAAGAACCAGCTCCTCGACCGCGGCGTCCCCGCCGAAATCGCTCTCTACGTTCTCCCCAACGCCAAATCCATCCGCCTCGTGGAATCCGGCTCGCTCCTCCATCTCCTCCACAAGTGGACCATGCGCACTTGCTTCAACGCCCAGGAAGAAATCTACCGCGCCTCGCTCGACGAAGTAGCCCAGCTCCGCGAAGTCCATCCGCAATTCGCCCGCTACGTCGGCCCCCCGTGCCACCTCCGCGCCGGCATCACCACCCCCATCTGCACCGAAGGCTCCCACTTCTGCGGCGTAAAAGTCTGGCTCGACTTCCCCAACATCACCCGCCGCATCTGACCCCGTAGGGGCGCAGCATGCTGCGCCCCAGCTTGGCAACACTTTAGCCACCAGAAACGTCCTAAGGTATGTCCCCTGATCAGGAGCTTCCATGCCCACCCACGCCCGCTCATTTTTCTCCGTCCTCCTCGCCGCGCTTCTAGCGTCCCCCGCTTCCTTCGCCTTCAACTCCCCACTCTCCGACGAAGCCATCCGCGAAGCCTATTTCCTCGGCCAGCGCCACGACGGTTCCTTCGCACGCCTCCTTGACAAATATTCCAAGCACCTCCCGGCGCCAAAATCCGGTCCCTACATCCGTTCGATCACATTTCTCACGCCGTTCGCTAAGCTCGTTCACTATTCGGACGCGTTCGTCGGAAACTACAGCGCACAACAAGCCGCCCTGGATCACCGCGACCATCCGGAAACCGTCGAAATCACCGTCGAAATCCTTCTTACCGACTCCTACGGCCCCATCATCGCCACTCCCGCCTCTCCTCGCTCCGACAGGCCGCAGGCGTACCAACTCCGGTCCCACGATTTCTGGAAGGATTTTCAAGTGGAGGTTTTGGAAGGGGATGAGATCCGCGCGCCAGCCCATTTCACCGGCCAACCGACTGTCCTTTGCTCTCGCTACGGTGCGTATTGCAATCTAATCGGTGCCACTCTCCATCTCGAATTCCCGGCAACCGCCTTTAACTCCGATTCCGCCACCATCCATGTCATCCCGCCAGAAGGCCACGAAGTCTCGGTCGATTTCGACCTAACCGCCCTCCGCTAGGTCCACCTTCGTTCCCGTTTGCGTCGCCTGTTTCCCACGCACACCCGCCCACTGTGCCGCAGCATTGTGCACTAGCTGAAGCCGTGATAGAAGACTTGTCAAAGCGGGTGTGTGATGAAGTGGTGGAATCGCCTTTGGCCTGCTGCCGCCCCTGACGGTCCGATTCTGTGGTTCGCACCGAACCTACCGGGATGGAAAGAGGACAATTCGACGGTGGACCTGCGCATTTGGCGTGATGCCGACGGCGCCGTCCTGTCACTTGCGGTCGATGTAGCGGTCACCTTTGATGTCCACAAAGACCTGTCTGATGAAACCGAAGTCAGGTGCTACGCTAGAGGACTCGCTGAGAGTCGTAGTGGCGGACTTATCGAGGCGCACGCCCGATGCACAAAAGTCGGGCCGACGGCGTTCTGGATATACAAGCGGCTAGAGGTTCCGGCTTACATCTACACTGGCATGCTCATGGCCTGCGTCAACGAACTCCCTTTCCTTTGGACAATCGTCGACGGCGAAGGCCAGACCACCGGAATTCGTGAGGCGGTGGTTACCGCAGGTCTTCTCAGCTCCGGCAAGCTGACGCCCGCTAACTACGAACAATGTTGGGCCTCGGACCCTTACGATCCCGCCTACCGCGGAGTAGACCGGAGTGTGCTACGCGGGATCTCCGATGACGCCTGTTATGATGCACAATTCCCCGGGCATCCCTTGTCGAAGGTCCGGCGGGTGCTCGCAGCACTTCCCGACAACATGGAATTCGACGCGAAGACGTCCCGGAGCTTACTTCAGTAAAACCTGTGCTTTTCGACGCGGAGCGTTGACATCATGACCGCCAGCGAAGCGTCACTGGCCCATTCATCGGATGCTCCATCTTCGTCCCCGTCCGCCGCGATTCCAGCAGATTCGCCTTCAACGCGAAGTACCATTTCGCCGGCCGGTCCGCATCATCAATTAGCATCAAGTGCGGATCGTGCTTCAACCCTTCCGCCTGCTTGATCATCGTTTCCTGGTCCTGCCGCAAAAACGTCTTCCCAAACATCCGGAACAAAAACACCGGCAAGAACGGCAGATTCCACGCCGCCACAAAATCAATCCGGCACAAATCCCGCCGCACCGGCGTCACCGTAGCCCGGCTCGAAAACCACATCTTCCCGCTGTGAATCTCCTCCAGCCGCATGTTCGGCAAAACAAAATCAATCGT
>WNFO01008891.1_pt1 | contig 15135 bp, 15 predicted proteins | sample 5400251 | NCBI WGS metagenome assembly WNFO01 (sample SAMN13153354, study PRJNA577476) | soil metagenome | isolation source: 100 cm saprolite under Madrone tree | place: USA:California | collected 2016-06-14 | reverse complement strand
TATCTGTGGCCTGTTGCGAAACGCGTTGCTTCTCGTTAGCCATGCTATTTGTCCTCTCCGAGCGCCTTCTCAAACTCAGCCTTGGCCGTCCAGAAACTCAGTAAGGCCCGCTGATATTGATGAGTTGCTTCAGCCAAAAATGCTTGCGACTGAAGTACGTCAGATAACAGTACCGCTTGGAACTTGTAGCGACCTGTGCTTACGCGCAAATTTTCTCTTGCTGAACACTCCTCCAGCTTGGCTACGCGCAGTGCCTGACCACTCAGCTGCAGCTTTCTCAACTTATCGCCTACGTCGATCAGAACCTGGTCCTCTTTCTCCTTTAAGCTGTTCTTTGCTTGCTCAATCGCCTTGTCTTTTTCTGAGAGTTGATGCTTCTTTCGACCCCAATCGAAAAACTCCCAGCTCACCACGACGCCGACATTGGCGAAGTTTTTCGGAATCACGGACGCGTAGTTGCGCGGCGTTAAGTAAACGAACCCGGCACTTACGTCGGGTATGTACTCAGACTTTTTAATGCGCCGGCCCAGCGTCGCCTGTTCGATAACCAGTCTTGCCTGTTCAAGCTCAGGCCTGCGATTGATAGCAACCTTTCTCGCGGTCACTAAGTCGGTTTCGAATGACGTAAATTCCGGAACACCCGCGACTTCAAACGAAGCATCTACAGATCGACCCAGCAGAGTGTTCAATTGCTCCTTTTGAGTAGCTAGCTGGTTGGTTAACTCAAGCTGTTCATACTCGACTTTGGCCAGGCGTGTTTGCACGACGAGTAAATCTGCTCTAAGCGAGACCTGCTGCAGGACGTTATCACCGGTTACCTTGTCCAGTTCGTGGTATGACTTAAGGGCTTCTTCTACGCTGCTTAGGGCACTCCTCGTTTGCAAGATGGCGTAGTAAGCCCTCTTCACCAGATTGATCGTTTCGCTCTGCTGTTGACGCAGCTTCGCCTGCGTCATCTCGCGCGAAACTCTCTGCGACTTAATATTGAGTCCGATCCGATATTGCTGCGTCAGCGGCTCAATGACGGACGCAGCAAATATTGCCGTGGGTTTGCGGCTGTCGTTCAGAGTGAAGAAAGGTCCGAGACCCGGAAACAAGTTGTTCGCGGGATTCGTCACCTTCAGTTCGTTGTTGGCGAGATTGCCAGACACTGATGTGTACGCATGCAATGAAGGAAGGCGATAGATCTTGGCCGCCGAGATATCCTCGTCAGCCCGCTCGACCTCGAGCTTTGCGATCTTCATCGCATGATTGTCGCGTAAAGCCAAGGCGATCGCCTGATCCAGAGTAAGTGACTCGCCAAAGGCAGGCGCAGACTGCTGAGCCTGACCTACTCCCCGCACCAGGAGTAATAAGAACAAACCTAACGCCGGGAGGTTCAGTGGTCTCACTGGCATAAATTCCTCAATCTCCCATAGTGGTCACTCAGAAATTCTCAGTTGGCGGTTTAGCATTCCTATTCCCTATTCGATTCATCATTGAGGCACTCACCTCACTTGACCTTAGAAGTGTAGTAATTGGTGAAATTGTTTTCTTTCCAAATTTCGACTGAACCTGCTTGATTTTGCTTTGCTCGCCGCTTCCCGTTGTTGTTTAGCGTGAGAATGGCCGTGGGGACTCTTAGCCTTCGCCGCGTAGCGGCGGTTTGAATTTAGCCCGGCCTTTGAAGGCCGGGATCTCGCCAGCACAACCAAACATCGTCGCGTCAGCTACGGCTGAAACACTGGCTCAATCGTCGCTGACGCGACGTGTCCAGGTTTCCTCCTCGATCCCGGCCTCGAAAGGCCCGGCTAAATTCATCCGTCGCTCTGCGACGAAGCAGAACTCCTTAACTCGGCTGAACGACTTTTGTGCAACGCCACCTCGTGAGAGGGAACGCACACAGCAAAATCAAAAACGTATTAGCAGGATTCGGGAAGAACCACAGAGGCGCATAGGCACATTATTCCTGCGTTGATGCACTCGGCTACGGACAGGCGAGGAGAAGGGCACCGGTCGAGCGGGAAGGATTGGAAAGAGGACGACGTATGAAGAGTGAAACGAAAAGGCTTAAGGTTGTGATTGTCGGCGGCGGCTTCGGCGGCTTGTCCGCCGCCAAGAAACTATCGGGCAGTTCGGTTGATGTCACGCTTATCGACCGCAAAAATCACCATACGTTTCAGCCGCTTCTCTATCAGGTGGCCACATCCGTCCTTTCAGCGGGTGAGATTGCGTCGCCACTTCGCCATATTCTGCGGCGCGCGCCGAACGTCGAAGTGATATTAGGCGAGGTCACAGACTTCGACGCCGATGCGCGGCGTGTCCTCTTAAAAGGTGGCTCTGAACTTCAGTACGACTATCTGATCGTCGCGGCCGGCGCACGCCACTCCTACTTCGGCCACGACGAATGGGAGCACGACGCGCCAGGTCTGAAGACCATTGAGGACGCCCTGGAGATTCGCCGCCGCGTGCTGCTCGCATTCGAGCGCGCGGAGCGGGAGGCTTATCTGACGGGTCAACACGGACCACTCAACTTCGCGATCATCGGTGGCGGGCCCACTGGCTGTGAGCTGGCGGGAGCGATCGCCGAGATTGCGCGCCGAGTTCTCGCTAGTGACTTCAAAGCAATAGACGCAACCAAGGCGCGCGTCATGCTCTTCGAAGGCTTGCCCCGTGTGCTGGGCGTCTACCCCGAAGATATATCCCAGAAAGCGGAAGAGCAGTTGAAAGAGTTGGGCGTCGAGGTGCGTACCAAAAGCATGGTCACGGCAGTCGAGTCGAGTCAGATCAAGGTCGGCGACGAATGGATTCCTACCAGCGTGGCCTTGTGGGCTACGGGCGTTGCCGCCTCGCCACTCGGCAAAAAACTCGCCGCGCAGGCTCAATGCGTACCAATCGACAGGGCTGGGCGTGTCCCCATCTCGGCTGATTTGAGTTTGCCTGGGCACCCGGAGATTTTCGTCATAGGTGACTTATCGTCGCTAAAGGACGCGAGCGGAAAACCGGTTCCCGGTCTCGGATCTGCGGCGCTTCAGGAGGGAAAGGCGGCTGCGGTCAACATCTTGCGCGACCTTCAGGGGAAACAGCGCTTACCGTTCAGGTACTTCGACAAAGGGACAATGGCCACCATCGGGCGCAGGCGCGCGGTGGCCCAGATCGGGCGCTTCCACTTGTCGGGTTACTTCGCATGGCTTATGTGGTTGTTTGTTCACCTGGTCCTGCTCGTCGGCTTCCGCAACCGGTTGATGGTGATGCGCGAGTGGGTATGGGCCTTTTTTACGCGGGAGCGCAGCGCGCGACTCATCACCGGCGAGACTGACACGCCGACCTGAAACGCCCGAGGAATTCGAAGCCGCCGACGCGAGACACCCATGGGAAGGTCATCAATAACATTGCGATCGTTCATAGCTACAACAGGCTGTCTAGTAGCCGTCATAGTCACGACCCAAACTGCGCACGCCCAAATCGGAGTGACAACCGTCTCAAGTAATCAGAGCAGCGTCGCAAGTCAACCTTCGAGCGATGATGTTGTGAACGAACCAGTCTCCGATCCGCAAACGGTCCGTTCACCACTCAAGCAGAGCCGTTGGTTTAGCAGAGTGGGTATTCTGGTTGTGCCGTACCACTCGAGCACGACCATTGCCACGAACGGACAACTGGTCTCGGGCGGCACCGCGAAGGCAAGCAACAATATGACTGTAACCTTCGATGTCGGATATGAAGTCACGAAAAACATTTCGGTGTCAGTGACGACAGGCATTCCGCCCAAACCGCATATCACCGGTGAAGGCGCGGTGGCCAATCTCGGCATATTGGGAAAGGTCCGTTATGGACCAGCTTTTTTTACCGGATACTACCGATTTCCAAAAGCCGGTCGCTTCCGGCCTTACGGCGGAAGGAATTCGACGGCAGCGTAAAGCAGCTTCAGGTTCACAACAACTGGGGATCAGCGCTGCAAGGTGGCGTTGAGTATGAACTGAACTCAAAGTACACGCTCTTCATGGATTTCAAGGAAGTCTGGCTGGCGGTCAACGCACATGGTGTACTCAGCGACGGTACGATCGTAAAGGCGCGCGTGAATTTGAATCCCTCGCTGGTTACAGTAGGGATCAAGTTTCATCTTCCGTTTGGTCGCGGTTACTAATTTTTCGCGAGTTAAGAGGGCTGTCAATGAACTCAAGTCTCTACGACCCTGCATTTTGGAGCCGGTTTCAGTTTGCCTTCACAATCATCTATCACTATCTGTTCCCCCAGCTCACCATGGGACTGGCGTGCTTCCTTGTCTATTGGAAATGGCGGGCGCTCCGAACCGGTGATGAAAAATACAATCGGGCCGTCAGGTTCTGGGCGAAGATCTTCGGATTGAATTTCGCCGTTGGTGTGGTGACCGGCATTCCGATGGAGTTTCAGTTCGGAACTAATTGGTCTGAGTTTTCAAAGTATGCAGGCGGTGTAATCGGGCAGACGCTGGCAATGGAAGGAATGTTCGCGTTCTTCCTTGAAAGCGCGTTCATCAGCGCACTCATCTGGGGCGAGAAGCGGCTCGGTCCTCGTTATCACTTCCTCGCAGCGATCGGTGTTGCCTTGGGCAGTTGGCTCTCCGCCTCCTTCATAATAGTGACGAACGCCTTCATGCAGCATCCGGTGGGCTATCAGATCGAAGCCAACGGTACGCTGGGCATCACAAATCTGGGCACCTACCTGTTAAATCCCTGGGCCTTAATACAGTTCGCGCACAATCAGATGGCCGCGGTTGTTACCGGAGCTTTCGTAGTTGCCGCCGTGGGCGCCTTCTATGCGTTGCGCGGAATCCATTCGACCCAGGCTGGGTTATATCTGCGCACGGGAACGTTCGTGGGGTTAATCGCCTCTTTACTCGTCGCGTTTCCTACTGGAGATCAACAAGCCAAGATGGTCGGACGACATCAGCCTGTAACGCTGGCGGCAATGGAAGGTAAGTTCACGGGAGGGTCCATGGCGGGCGTCGCAGTAATCGGTCAACCGAATATCGCGGCACGCCGCCTGGAAAATCCGATTGAAGCCCCCGGTGCCCTGAGTTTTTTAGCCTATGGAACATTTCAAAGTTACGTGCGCGGGCTGGACGAATTTCCCGAAGATCAATGGCCCGACAACATTGAGCTCTTGTATTACTCGTTTCACCTTATGATCACTCTGGGCACGCTGTTCATCATGCTGATGATGGTCGCGAATTTTCAACGGTGGCGCGGACGGTTGCAATCCAGCACCTTGTTGCTATGGGTTTTGATGCTGGCTTTTCCTTTTCCCTATATAGCCAACACGTTAGGTTGGATGACTGCAGAGCTTGGCCGGCAACCGTGGTTAATCTACGGCCTCTTTCACACGCGCGACGGCTACAGCAGAGTGGTGAGCAACGGTGACACGATTTTTACCTTGATTGGCTTCACCGGTCTCTATTTCGTGCTCGGCTTACTGTTTCTATATTTGACTGGTCGAGAAATTGCGCATGGCCCCGACGGAGAAGTTGTTTCCGGCGCCGCAGATGAGGTGATTGCATGATGATCGCGGCCTGGTATGCCATTGTCAGCTTCATGCTGATCATTTATGTCGTTCTCGATGGGCGCAACTTCGGGGCTGGCATGCTTCATTGGGTGGTGGCGAAAACGCCAGAAGAGCGCCGGCAGTTGATAGCTGCGATTGGACCGCTTTGGTCGTGGCATGAAGTGTGGCTGGTTGCTTTTGGCGGCACTCTGCTCGCGGTCTTCCCAAGACTTTTGGCGTCTGCCTTTGCCGGCTACTACCTCGCGCTGTTTCTGATCTTATGGGGCTTGATTTTGCGCGGTATGTCGATTGAAGTGCGAGGCCACATCAACGATCGACTATGGCAAGGCTTCTGGGATTTCGTTTTCGTCTTCGCGAGTTTCTTGTTGGCGATCCTGTTTGGCGCCGCGGCAGGCAATGTGGCGCGCGGCGTTCCGCTCGATGCACAGGGTAATTTCTCGATGGCTTTTTTCACTGACTTCAGGACGCGCGGCTATGTGGGTTTGCTGGACTGGTACACAGTGTCGATTGCGATTTTCGCAACAGTCATTCTCGCCGCTCACGGCGCTGCGTATCTCACGCTAAAGACTGAAGGCCCAGTACATGATCGATGTGCAATTTGGGCAAGCTGACTTACCTGGTCACGCCATCCACAATCCGTTTTGGTATCTGGGACTAGTCATAGTTGCTGCCGCGACCGTGACGCTATTTGCTGGGCTTTCAACTGGACGGGAAAGGCGGGCTTTCATCGGGTCGAACCTGATGCTCATCGGTTTGTTGGTCACTGGGGCCGCAGCTATTTTCCCGGTGATGCTTAACTCGACGCTGGCTCCTGAAAATTCACTGACCGCTTACAACGTTGCAGCCGGCGCAAACTCTTTTCTGTTCGCGTGCATTTGGTGGCCAGTGGGCCTCGCTTTAACGACCTTCTACTTTGTCTTCGTTTCGCGACGTTATGCAGGCAGAGTCAGCGCATAACCCGGCGGTAATCCGAGCTAGGCGGTCACCAAAAAAGAATGCTGGCGTTGAGATACATAATCGCGATTCTTGGTCTCCTAATGGTGACCATGATTTTGTGGGATGCTTTCGAGGTGATCATTTCGCCACGCAGCGTCACGCGTCGACTTCGGTTCGCTCGATTTTTCTATCGTTTCACTTGGCGGCTGCGGTCGTCGGTCGCGCACTGGATCCGCGATCATAAGCGACGGGAGACCTATCTGAGTACTTTTGGTCCGCTCTCTCTGCTCCTACTGCTGAGCGTATGGGCGACCGGGCTAGTGGCCGGCTTTGCGATGTTGCAATGGGGGCTTCAAGACAGGCTTTATGTGGCACAAAAAGCGGTTTCTTTCGGAACGTATCTATACCTGAGCGGTACGACTTTCTTCACCCTGGGCCTCGGGGATGTGCTTCCGTTGGGCCGGGTAGGAAGGTCGCTCGTCGTAGTCGAAGCTGGTTTAGGCTTCGGCTTCCTAGCTGGCCTTATCTCGTACCTGCCGATCATCTACCAGGCGTTTTCGCGGCGCGAGGTAAGTATTTCACTTTTGGACGCCCGTGCTGGCTCGCCCCCAACTGCTGGGGAGCTATTACGTCGAAACAACGGCGATATGTCAGGACTCTGCAAGTTGCTTGGAGACTGGGAGAGGTGGTCGGCAGAACTGCTCGAGAGCCATCTCTCTTATCCTGTTCTGGTCTACTTCCGCTCACAGCACGCTAACCAATCGTGGTTGGCTGCGCTGACCTCCATCCTGGATGTGTGTGCCCTGATAATTGCCGGCATCGACGGCGGTCCCACGCGGCAGGCGCACCTGACTTTCGCCAAAGCACGTCATGCCGCCGCCGAGCTAGCCCAGTTTTTCGTATCCTCACCGCCGGCGTCGGAGCCTGATCGTCTGCCACCCTCCACTTTGAACGCTTTGCGGAATGCGCTGGCGGAAACCGGTGTAACGGTTCGGGGGGGATTAGCGACTGACCAGAAGCTATGGGAGTTGCGGCAAATGTATGAGCCATATGTCCAGGCTCTGAGCAAACACTTATTGATTTCACTGCCGCCATGGTTTCGGGTCAACGCAATGCCGGATAGCTGGCAGAGCAGCAATTGGCAGGCGTTGATTCCTGCTGTGGCAACGGAGAACGGCGCGATTCCTGAGTCGAAGGTTTTGGCTACTGAATCAATCGCCGCCAACACCTTATGACGCAAGTTGCTTTAACGTAGCAGCGATGGACTCTGGATACATAACCGCCCTTGCCGCCCTCGGTGGCGCAGCACTAGGCGGTCTTACGTCGTTCGCGACCTCGTGGACCACTCTGCGCGTACAAATGAAGGCGCAACGAAGCGCCAGCAGCAAATCCAAACGACAAAAGCTCTATAAGGCATTTATCGATGACGCTGCCAAGACGTACGGTGACGCGTTGACTAATGACGAGCTCAAAACAACTGGTTTGATTGACCTGCATGCGCTCGTCAGCCGAATGCGGATCGTGTCATCTCAACCGGTTATTGAAAGCGCCGTCAAAGTCGTCAAGGTGATAACAGACACCTACAACCAGCCAAACAAGACTCCTGAAGAGATAGAGGCAATGATTAGCAACGGCAGCGTCGATATACTGCTGAGTTTCAGCGAAGCGTGCCGCGAGGAGTTTGAGCAGGGTCTACAAATTTGATCGTCTGGTAGCTGCGAGTGTGTGCCCACTAGCGGCACTTCTGTGCAACGCGTGTGGAGGCTTGAAGATGGGGGCCAAGATGGTGGCGGTACGTGTCGATATGAGGCCAGCCAAAGTGATCCTTTGACGACCGCTAGGCGCGTAAATATTGGCGCATATTGTTTCGTCAGGATATGTGATGGCGCCCCCGGCGTTCTTAAGATCCCTTGCGGGCATCATCTATGGAGTCTGACAGTTTCGCAGAGAGAATTTGCGGGACCGTTCTGACGTTTTTCTAACTCTTTTGAAAATTGAGTCTGAGAATTACTTTAGAAAATGGAGCGGGCGACGGGAATCGAACCCGTATTACCAACTTGGGAAGGTAAATACAATGCTCTTTATTTTCAACACTTACAAAATGACTCGACAAAAATGCGCGTGCATGCGTTGCATACCGTGCATGCAGTGCCTGATTTGCGTGTAGCTGCGGGACGTTTGCGGGACGATCCTTTGCGATGATTTAACGTCCTTGGGACGCGATATGACGAGATCATCGAGGCCGGTTTTTGATGAGCCTGCGGGCTGATCTGGCAACTGCGAAATTTCGAGAGCTGGAGCTGCTCCTGAATGGCATCAGGGCTATGGGTGTGTCCGCTTGGACGAGCAGGTCGAAGCGAACGAGCAGTTCACTCCGGCCACGCCTGACTGGTACGCCGAGTCGGACGATGGACCACCAACTTCTAAGGCGCTCCCCGGCGAGGACGCTTGGCCCAGCGCGGCAGCTTACTGCCGCATCTGTCCTCGAAGTCGAGAGCGCGTCGACTATTGGTACCGGTGAACTCACGACGACGAATTGACGAAAAAGTCGCGGCTCTCGGAGAAGTTACAGTCTGGTTCGCAATATGGGTTAACTTTCAGCGTACTTGATGCTTCAAATACCACTCACTGCCCGCATCAACGAAGTCATGATCGTCATGCAACTACTCATCTACCGATCTATCATGACACTATTTGGCAACGAATAACTGCTGATTATCTGGGACAAGCGAATCGAGATGATAGTACGGGTTCACTCGGAGTGTATTCTTATTCGTCAAATACCACCGTTTTGCCGCACTGTCGAATTCGTTATCGTCGGGATAGCGTCCTGATAATGGCCTGAAGGCCGATCGCAGTATCGTCATTATCGATGCCCGCGGTTTCGGTTTCTCTCAAAGTCGATTACGAAACCAGTTGAACGGAAGACTAGAATCGTACAAGATTATTGACACAATTTCCTCCGCATGAGAGTACTTCTTTTGAATATACTCGCTATACGGAGCGAATTTGACCTTCACGCATGCTTCTTTAGCGGCCGCAGCTAACGCTTCATTCCCGGCAGAAACACAAGCTTGTTCTACTAAACACTACGCACATTTACTAACAGAAGCACCGTTACTGCGCCCTTGATTCCTCGCGCCTTCGCGTCATCGGGATAGATTGCCTGAGGCATGCTAATGACAGGCGAACTATAAGTCGCGCGTGGTTTCATTGGGCCAAGTTTTGAAAAGCCACAGTCGTCTGTCAGATCCTTTGGCTGAACGTTGGCATTGATTGATTGATCAGCTTGTCGATGATATGGCCCGCACTGAGGAACGAGGACAGTCGCAAGTGGTAAGAAACAGAGTGATCTTCGCCATTCCATTAACTCACGGACGCGGAAGTTACCGACTTGGGCCGCGTCTGATATCAAAGATAATTCTAAAAACCTTAGCCATGTCACTGAAGGTTATCTGAATATATCTTCCCTATTATGCCAGCCGAATCGGATCGGTTCTGCGTTTTCCGCCAGCTTCAACATAAGCATTCTGCAAGAGTTGTTCTAGCCTTTGAATGTTGAATCGGCCTAACGCGTGTCCAAAATAGAGGTCTTGGGAGATCTTGAGAAGAAAAGAAAGCTTGTTCGTGATCCGCCGCTAGACCCGGCTGAGAAACCGGACGGTCTTACGTGAAGGCTTGTTTAAATCTTCCTCGAAACCTTCGCGCGTTCTAGCGTTGGCTCTTACTAATCCTTGCCAACGAAAAGATCCCGCTGCTCTGCGAAATCCGCAAATGGGTGGTAATACGGATTTACTTTCATTTTGGAATAGTTTTCTAGGTACCACACTTTGCTGGCGCGCATAAACTCACCATGATCCGGATATCGCCCTGACAAATCCTTGAACGCGTGCCGCAAAATGTCTACGAGATAACGCTGTTCACCATCGCTTGCTTTATCGTAGCTGTCGAACAAGATTAGAAGTGGTTGGGGAATTTCCAAAGAGGCAACTTCTAACTCAATTGCCGAGTTGGCAATGAAGCGCGGACATTTTGCCGATAGAAGATACACTAAGCCGGCGCGGTCTTTTGCATTTGCGCTGATCAAAAACAAAGACTGAAGCAAATACCGATCGTATTCTTCCATGTGCTCATAGTCGGTAGATTCGCCTCGAACTCTCTCACGTTCAGCGTTGAGTTGTGCAGGCGGCGCTTGCTCGAGCAATCTAATCAAAAGATCGAGCTTCTTTCCGGGATATTCCTTTCCGAGTTGCTTCTTATCCAGCGTTTTGCAACTTTGCTCCCAACGACTCTTGATTTCTGCTCGCGCCGCTACCTGACTCGGGCGATCATCATTGGCGGATGGCATTCCTTTGGGCGTTGCGCCGCATGAGACGCTAAGCAAAAGCATGGGAGCGAAAAGAAGTTTACTTATTTCGATCATCGAATGCCCATCGCGCAAGCTTTGCTGTATCGACAAAGGATATACGTCCTGAAAAGCGTGGATACTGGTCCGCGGGTCCCGAACGACCACTTACTGCATTATAATCGCTTCTAAGCATGTCCTGCCACTGATTAATTGGACGCGTGTCCCGACCAAAAGAACGGCCCGTATATCCCCAAAAACGACTTGCGCCAACCTTTATGATGTTTTCTCCTTGGGAAGCACCAGGTTCCCCTCGCGGATTAGCTCTTCTACTTAATTCGAGATAGCCGGGGTAGTTCTGAATAAAACCTGAGTCGCCCAGCCACATGTCACCGGGCGTGCCCCCGCCGGGTTTGTCAGTCAGAAGTTGCGGGATCTGCTCGATTAGATCAAGATCCCATTTGTTCCACTCGTCAGCACCAAAAACGTCTACCATTGCCTTCCCATAAACCAACTCCAGTCCCTGAGCGCAATCCGAATGTCCGAATGAGTTCTTGCCGAAGTACTGATTAATCAAACTTGCAGTAGGTTTGGTTCCAGCTGAAAAGTCTCCCCATACCGTGTTGTAACTCACCGCTGCCGCCAACGTTTTGTTTCTCAACCGGTTCTCTAAGAGTACAAGCAAAGGAGCAATGTTAACTCGCTCGTCCTTTCTCACTTTATCGGAAGGACGGTTTAGCGCATGCCAATCGCTCTCATACCCTGTGATGAGGTACGCAAGGCGGCCGAGATTATCGTCGCACTTGTCGGCAACTGCGATTCCGGAGTATTTTCGCCAACCTCCGCTCCAATCACCTTCTGCCTTCCAAAGGCCAAGAAGATCGGTGCTGTTTACGCCGTCGTTAACTAGAAAACTATATAAGTTTGTTCCGCTATCTTCCCCGCTGGAATCGCGAGTCGTCCACCTGCCCGTTTGTGGGTTGTAGTAGCGATGTCCGTAGTAAGCGAAACCCGTTTCGAGATCCGTGTATTGCTCGCTGAATCGAAATGGGTTCTGGCTCGCAAATTCACCAGTCGCCTTCAGTGTTTGGCCAAATGAATCGTAATCATAGGAACCCGCTATCGTCCCTGTACTCGTTTTTACGAGCAATCCGACATTCTCATTGCCATCTAGTCCTACCTGATAAACGCCGCCGCCGCTCGCAATGAGAAGCAGTTTTCCGTCGCCCCAGGCATAACTGCGCAACAAATTGCCATTACCGTCTATCTCAGCAATCAGACTCCAGCCGTCGTAAACAAATTTCACTGTGGATTGCAGATCATATGTGCCGGTTCCGACGTTCCATGCATACACTCTTTTCTGTATTCTTCTGCCGATCGCGTCGTACGCAAAGTCCAATTTTTGTTTCGCGTCGACTGGCACTGCGGGCATCGACCCCATGCTAACGAGTCGATTTTCGGCGTCCCACGCGTAACTCCAGCGCCCATCCGAGATCAAGTTTCCGTCAAAATCACACGTAAATGATTCAAGTCCAGATGGTACGAACACACGGCCGCCTTGCTGAGTTACGGCATCTTCACCACCGACAGCGAAGTTCTGCCGCGCGCCTACTACGTTTACCTGCTGATTTACCGGTCCCATGCTGTTATCGACCGGCAATTCTTTGTAGAAATAATTGCTTTTACGTGAGGTCCCCTGATCATTGACGCTAACTGTTGCCGAGCTATTGGCAGTGCCCATGATGTCAACTGCTCCAGGATTTGTTCGCTGCGTGTATTGATTGACGGAGTTGGGTGTATAGCTCGACTGACGCAGTTGATTCAATAGATTGCCACCGCTTTTCGTTGAGATGCGGTTGCCAATATTGTCGTAGGCATATTCGGTCTGAGCGCCCCAGACAATCGAGTTGTCGGACCAGAACTTCTTAGCCGAGACAATTTCACCGCGATCGTTATAGACGTAGGACCAGTAACTAGCGTCTTCCCGCGTCACACGAGTGCGCTGGTTCAAGTTGTTGTAAGTGTAGGTGTAACCCTGCCAAGATTCGGACGCAGGTGTCGTCGTGATGTTTTGTAAGCGCCCAATTGTGTCGTATGTCCTAACAACATTCGTTCCGCCAGTGAAGGTTGTCGTATTGAGCGAGCCGGAGGCTGGATAATAAGAGTAAGTAGCAGTTTGACTGCCGCTAGTCGCCGTTTGGAGTCGTGAACTCGTATCGTAGCCATAGGTTTGATTAGTCAACGTATTCGCACTCTGCGAACTTTGCAGTGAGTTGCGACGCAAAAAGCTATCAAATCCAATTGTGGTGGATAGGCCATCGAGAACTCCCCCCGTGATCTGTTCGGTTTGCAAATCACCTGCGGCATTAAACGATCGATCGCGAGTCCCAGCAACATCCGTAATTGTCTTCTGCCTGCCACCACGATCATAAGCGAACGTGACGCCCGGCGTGCTGTCTGAATAGCTCACGCCTGCTAATTCGCCCGTATTCGGATCGTAAGCATAGGTACAAGTGATGCCCCGCGCCCAAACACGCGTCTTCAATCGTCCGACCTCATCATACGTATAGTTTAGCGACCTTAACGCGGCATCCTGCTTTTGAGTAAGTGATCCGGTTGAGTCCTGATAAATCCACTTCGTCACGTCTGGCGTGCCAGTTGCGGCGGGCCAAGAGATTCCCGTCCAACCTTGACCTACGCCGCCGGCGTGTAGATCGAAGACGAAACTGCAGTCTCCAGAATGCTGAGAGTTTCTGCCGAGCGGCCGTCGGCAAGCCGTCCCATGCTGACGCTCCAGTTGATACTGTTCAGATCTAGATCACAGGACGTTGAGGCTTCGCTATCGCACGATCTGCATTTTCTGATGACTAAATTCCACGTTCCGTCGCCGCTCCCTTTCGTGGTTCCTCCGGATTTGTCGATCGTATTGGTCTTCACGCCGTCTATTTCCAAAGTGTATTTCTCGGGAACATCAAACACGATGTGTGTGGAGCAACTGTCTGTGCCGGCGGTGATTTGATAGGTCACATCGGTTCTGAGATAAGTGAAAGCCTTATTTGTCGTCATCCAGGAATTTGCCGTACAGCTTCCGATACCCGACACCGAAGTGGGTAGTGGTACGTTTTGAAATCCATTGATTCAAAGTCTGGCACGGCGTTATCTCGACAACCTCAGCTTATCGTCAATCAGAACATCAACCGTCACTCCGGCCAGTCGCGCATAGCCCAGCAAGGTTAGTAGATCGGGTTCGCGCGTTCCCCTCTCATAGGCCGATATGGCTGTGTAAGCAACCGTTAAATCCAAAGCCTTCGCCATTTCCGTTTGACTCATTCCCAAGTCGTTGCGAATAGCGAGCAGTTTGCGGGCTAACTGCTTCGGTTGCCTTCGGCGCAGTCTCACCATCAGGAGTCCCCTCCTGACTTGCTTCCATATACGCCCGTATATAGAATATGCGCCGTGCTAGAGGATGCCCGGACGTTTTGAAGCGTCCGAGCGAGAGGCATTAGCCGCTTTTTCCTCGTGCCCTAATTTTCAAAACCAACTCCGCTCCTAAAATAGCATGTACATCGTCACTCCCAACGAAGGAATTTACCACGTCGCTCGAAACGACTGCTTATCTCTAACTTTGTGCGGACTCTCACTCAATCACAATCCAGAGCATCGAAAGCGCAGAGGCGATAGAAGGCTTTCCGAGACAGTCCCTGACAAGCAATTCATCGCGCTATGTTCCGCATGTGATCGCAAGGCCACTGGCAAGCCAAAGCCTGAGCGCCCGTCTCCTGAATTGATTCGCTCTCCTAATCTCACAGTCATCGTTCCTTGAATCACTTCGCGGCGACCGTCGCCGCCTCTCGTAACGCGTGGCGTATCCAGGCTGACAGAGTTTTATGCTCGCTTGCGTTTGCGGCCTTCTCAAACAGTTTCAGATCGGCCTCAGTAAAGCGCACAGGCCGAATGACGCCCTTTGCGTGGCCCTTCGGTAGTTTGGGCCTTCCCATTTTCTTAGCCTTCGGCATTAGCTTCTGCCTCCCTGAATGCTTGAACGATTGATGCTTGGACGGCCTTACGCGGCGATGTAATCGGCGGAACGTGCAAGACCGTTACCGTGCGTGGTCTATCTGGGTTGTCAGTCTCATGCAACCACGAATAGACGCGAGACGCCTTCGGATGATCGGCAAGGTCAAACACTTCTACTTCCCCTTCCCAAACCGTCTGGCCTTCGTGTGACTCGACAATCGGTACAGTTTCTACATGCGTAGCCTCAGAGCCATGCAGCTTGCGAATTATCTCTTTTAGTTCGTCTATATAGTTCACAGCGCGGCCTCGACTAAATC
>WNFO01002520.1_pt1 | contig 15139 bp, 15 predicted proteins | sample 5400251 | NCBI WGS metagenome assembly WNFO01 (sample SAMN13153354, study PRJNA577476) | soil metagenome | isolation source: 100 cm saprolite under Madrone tree | place: USA:California | collected 2016-06-14 | reverse complement strand
TTCACTTCAAATACGGCTCGAGTTGAAATCGCTTCCGCTCCGAAATCAGCGGCTTCCATAAGTCACCCAACTTTTTGATCCGTTTGCGCACATTATCAAGACGAAAGTCTTCGATGCTGACTCCCTTCTCGATCTCCTCCCACGTTACCGGAATCGAGACAGTGGCTTTCGGCGTTGGCCGGACAGAATAAACCGACGCGAGGGTGCGGCCCCAAGCGTTTTGATTGTAATCGACCAGTACCCTTCCCTTTGGTCTTTTCGCAACTTTGTATACGGCAGTAATCAGTTCCGGATTTTCCGACGACAGCACCAAAGCGATCTCTTTGGCGATCGTCCACACCTGCTTCTGCGTCGGTCCGCGAACGATAGGCACGTAGATGTGGATCCCTTTTGAGCCGGTGGTCTTCGCATAGCAAGGCATCTTCAAAGATTCGAGCGCGGCGCGGACAGCCAGTGCCGTCTCCAGAACATTCGCGAACGTTGCTCCGGGAACTGGATCGAGATCAAAGTGAAGATAGTCCGGTCGATCCACATCATCACAACGCGCGTACCATTGATTGAGGTCGATGCACCCGAGGTTGATGACCCACAGGAGCGAAGGCAAATCCTGTATCACCGGGAAGTTGACGACGTTGCCCGAGCCGTGTTCGATGGCACAGATATCAATCCATGACGGCCGCGGCGAAGGCGCTTGCTTCATGAAAAAGAAATCACCCGCCGCGCCATTCGGGTAGCGCTTCATCACCATCGCGCGATCCTTCAGGTGAGGCAACAGCACGGACGAAACATCGGCGTAGTATTGAATCAGATCACGCTTGGTAATTTTCAGCTCGGCCCAGAAGAGCTTTTTGAGATTCGTTAGCTTTACCTGTTGACTGCCGAAATCAAGTTCTAAATGATCCGCGCTACGCGGTATCTTGACGGTCTTCGGCGCGGACTTCACCCTTCGCTGCTCGGCCCGTCTGAAATCCGCCGGATGATAATCTCGATGCGCTTTGATCATCGGTTCACGAAGATGATTCAGAGAGGCAGTTTAGCGTAAAATGCGTTGTGCCTGAACTGAGTGGTAGTATGCCAAGAATTTGTAAGTAAACTCCCTCTCCCTCTGGGAGAGGGCCGGGGTGAGGGCCTAGCGACGGAACCCAAAGAAACTTCTTTCTACTTTTTCATCGGGGCTGACAGGAAAAAGTGGAGGAGAGTTTTCTTTGCTTGTTATTCAGCTAAGCCCTCACCCCAACCCTCTCCCAAAGGGAGAGGGAGTTTACTTAGATACTCTTGGCGCACTGACTTAGTCCCTTTCTATGGAATTATCATCCGGGCGTATTACCCGTGAAAATAAAAGGAGCAAGCTATGGAGCACGGTATTTACCGCGTCGAATCATTTGAGATTGTTTCGCCTTATACCCTGAAAGTGAGGTTCGACGATCACACAGAGCAACTTATTGATTTCGAGCCGGTCTTGTCCGGAGAATTATTTGGGCCGTTGCGTGATTTGAATCTCTTCAATCAAGTAAAAATCGACACCGAAGTGCACACCCTGGTGTGGCCAAATGGTGGTGACTTTGATCCGGCCACGCTGCACGACTGGTCCGAACTGGTCGACAACCTGGCCGCTCGTGCCAGAGAATGGGAGGCCGTGCCCGCATAGATATTCTACGTTTTCTCCTTAACACGGCGTTTCATTCATGGTACACTGCTAATCCTTATGATTGCCTTGGAATCTTTTCATCCCGGCGTTCGCGATTGGTTCCTGAAGCAGTTCCCTGCTGCGACTGAGCCACAGGCGCGCGCCTGGCCCGCCATTAAGCAGCAACAACATACTCTCATCGCAGCTCCGACTGGTTCCGGCAAGACGCTCGCCGCATTTCTGTCAGCCATTGATGATCTCGTTTGGAAAGCCGTCGAAGGCAAATTAGTAGATGAAACACAGGTCGTTTACGTCTCACCGCTGAAGGCGCTGAGCAACGACATTAAAATTAATTTACAGGAACCGCTGCGGGGGATTCAGGAAAATCTCAAAACAGCAGGCTTCGATCACATCGAGATTCGGACGCTAGTCCGCACCGGCGATACGTCTGCGAGCGAGCGTGCCGCGATGACGAAGAAGCCGCCGCACATCATCGTTACTACGCCGGAATCGCTCTACATTTTGCTAACGAGCGAAGGCGGACGCCGAATGCTCAAAACGACGCGCACGCTGATCGTCGATGAGATTCACGCCATGGTCGACGACAAGCGCGGTTCGCATCTGTCGCTGTCGATCGAACGACTGCAAGCCCTGGTCGCCCCTGGGTACGCAGGCATCCTGCCTGCTCAATCCCAGGAAATGGTAGCCGGCAGGATGCCAGAGCCTCTGGTTCGCATCGGGCTTTCGGCGACGCAGAAACCGATTGAAGAAGTTGCGCGTTTTCTCGTGGGCACTTCCAACATCGACCCTGACGGTGTGCCGCGCTGCACGATCATCGATACGGGGCACACGCGCAAGCTGGATTTGGCGATGGAGATTCCCAGCTCGCCGCTCGAAGCGGTGATGTCGAATGAAGTTTGGGAAGAAATCTACAACCGCATCGCCGCGTTAATTCGCGAACACAAAACGACTTTGGTGTTCGTGAACACGCGGCGCATGGCTGAGCGCGTGGCCAGACATCTCGGCGAACGTCTCGGAGACGAGAACGTGACCGCGCATCATGGCAGCCTGGCTCGTGAACTCAGATTGTCGGCAGAACAGCGTTTGAAATCAGGCGAGCTGAGTGCGCTGGTGGCCACTGCTTCGCTTGAACTCGGCATCGACATTGGGGCCGTCGATCTCGTAATTCAAATAGGATCGACGCGCGCGATTTCGACTCTCCTGCAGCGCATTGGGCGATCGAACCATACGGTCAGCGGGTTTCCGAAAGGTCGAATCTTTCCGCTATCGCGCGACGAACTGGTTGAATGTGCCTCGTTGCTGGATGCGGTGCGGCGCGGTGAACTCGATCACCTGGAGATTCCTGAACAACCGCTCGACATTCTCGCGCAGCAAATTGTCGCGGCAGTCGCTCCTGAAGAATGGACGGAAGACGGGCTATTCGAAATGATTCGGCGCGCATACCCGTTCAGAAATCTGACGCGCGAAACATTCGAGGCCGTCCTCCGCATGTTGTCTGAAGGCTTCACCACTCGCCGTGGCCGCCGCAGTGCGTATCTGCATCACGATGCAGTGAATCGGCGCTTGCGAGCGCGGAAAGGCGCGCGCCTCTCCGCCATTACCAATGGAGGCGCCATACCCGACACTTCGGACTATCGGGTGATTCTTGAGCCGTCGGAAACTTTTGTCGGTACGCTCAACGAAGACTTCGCGATCGAGAGTCTCGCCGGAGACATCTTTCAACTTGGCAACGCGTCGTATGCCATCAAGCGCGTCGGAGCCGGCGAAGTGCGCGTGGAAGACGCGCACGGACAACCACCGTCAATTCCGTTCTGGCTAGGTGAAGCGCCGGGACGTTCGGAAGAACTGTCGCAAGCCGTTTCGCGACTACGTAATGAGATTTCTGAGAGGATTGACGATCATGGGAATGGTGCGGACAAGGACGTCCGCGCTCCCAGTATTAAGTGGCTCGTTGACGAGGTTGGAATAAGTCATGGCGCCGCGGAGCAGATAGTTGATTACCTTTTCACAACGAAGCTCGCGCTGGGCGTGATGCCGACTCAGGAGCAGATAGTTGTTGAGCGATTCTTTGACGAGAATGGCAGCACGCATGTCGTGATTCATGCGCCGTTCGGCAGCCGTCTGAATCGCGCCTGGGGATTGGCGCTGCGCAAGCGTTTCTGTCGCACTTTCAATTTTGAACTACAAGCTGCCGCAACCGAAGATTCAATCGTTCTATCGCTCGGACCCACGCACAGTTTTCCGCTCGACACGATCTTCAACTATTTGAATTCGAAGACCGTCTGCGATGTGTTAACGCAAGCGCTGTTGGGCGCCCCGATGTTCAATATTCGTTGGCGCTGGAACGCCACGCGGGCGCTGGCGATTCCGCGCTGGCGCAGCGGCGGCAAAGTCGCCCCGCAACTTCAACGCATGGCTGCGGAAGATTTACTGGCGCTCGTCTTTCCCGATCAGGTTGCCTGTGCCGAGAATCTCACCGGGCCGATCGAAGTTCCCGCTCATCCGCTGGTTTCACAGACGATTCGCGATTGCCTGGAAGAAGCGATGGATCTTCGCGGGCTGGAAGCTTTGCTGCAATCGATCGAACGCGGTGAGCGACATTTGATTGCGCGCGAGATGACTGAGCCGTCGCCGCTGGCTGCCGAGATTCTGACGGCGAAGCCTTATGCGTTTCTCGACGATGCTCCGGCCGAAGAGCGAAGAACACTGGCGGTAATGAATCGTCGTTTTCTCGATGCGGAATCGGCGGCTGATTTAGGCAAGCTGGACATGGCGGCCATCGAGCGTGTGCGCGGAGAGGCTTGGCCTCAGGCGGAAAACGCGGATGAGTTGCATGATGCGTTGATGCAGCTTGGATTCGTCACCATCGAAGAGGGACGGAAGAATGATTGGCAGGGACTATTTGATGAGTTATTAAGTGAAGGAAGAGCGAGTGTGCTGCAACCGCACGTTACCGAATCGCGAGCGGACCGGGGTCCCCAAGCGGGCAGCCCGCTTGGGGTGTTGGATGCGACCTTCTCCGGCCACCATGGAATGCTCAAGGATCCGGTCGCTACCGCTCGCGGTACTGACACGTTGTGGGTTGCGGCTGAACGATTGAATCATCTTCGCGCAATTCACCCGCAAGCATCACTGACTCCGCAAATCGATCCTCCCGCGAGCTATGCGAATGAAACCTGGTCGTTTGAGCAAGGGCTGGTGGAGATTCTGCGCGGACGGCTGGATGGGCTCGGACCGGTGACCGTTGCTGAACTGGCGGTTTCGTTTTCGCTTCCGGCTAATCAGATTGAAATTGCGCTTGCGAAGTTGGAGGGCGAAGGATTTGTGATGCGGGGGCAATTTACGCCGGAAGGTACGCAGGCGTCCTCGCCTGCTCACCGCCAAGAAGAAGCGCGCGGGGACGCGCGCGTACCGGTCGAGTGGTGCGCGCGTCGTCTGTTGGCGCGCATTCACAGGTACACACTCAATCGCTTGCGCAAAGAGATCGAGCCGGTTTCGGCGGCGGATTTCATACGCTTTCTTTTCGTCTGGCAGAAGGTCGCGGCCGATCACAAAGTCGAAGGCGCCGCGAGCGTTGCGGCAATCCTCGATCAGCTTGAAGGCTTCGAAGCGCCGGCCGGCTCATGGGAATCTGAAATCCTGCCGGCGCGGATCGCGGATTACGATCCGGCATGGCTTGACGGGCTCTGTCTCTCAGGCAAACTAACATGGTTGCGTCTGTCGCCGCCGAAGTTATCCCCGGATAGGACCAATAGCTCATCTCCGGTTCGCAGCACGCCGGTCGTTCTCCTGAGCAGAAAGAGTGTGTCCACCTGGAGCAAAGCGTTTCCCCCTCTGCTCGAAGCGAGCGGGACTCAGCTTAACACCAACACTGAAGCTGTCTACGGATACCTGAAAGATCATGGCGCATCCTTCTTTATCGATATCGTCGCGGGCACGAATCTTCTGCCGAGCATGATCGAAGAAGCGCTCGGCGAATTGGTCTTTCGTGGATTGGTAAGCGCGGACAGCTTCACCGGATTGCGTGCGTTGCTGACGCCGCTCAGCAAGGGCACTCACCGCGAAATCGAAAAGCGCAGGCGCCGGCGAAAGCAGGTTTACAGTATGGACGAAGCGGGACGCTGGGTGCGGCTGCGGCGCGAAGAGCAAGGGCAAGCGCCCAACTCTAGTGCATCCGGCAGCAATGGCAGCAATGCAATCGATCGCGAAACGCTCGAAGCGGTCGCGCACAAGCTGCTACAACGTTACGGTGTAATCTTTCGCAAGCTGCTCGACCGAGAATCGATCACCGTGCCCTGGCGCGATCTGCTGCGGGTCTATCGCCGACTGGAAGCGCGCGGAGAGATCCGTGGCGGACGATTCGTCGGTGGATTTTCCGGAGAGCAGTTCGCATCGCCTGAGGCCGTGCAGATGTTGAGATCGATTCGTCGCGCGCCCGTCGATGAATCGATGATTTCAGTGAGCGCGGCCGATCCTCTTAATCTCGTCGGCATCATTACACCGGGTTCCCGACTCTCCACTGTTTCATCGAATCGCGTGTTGTATCGCGATGGTATTCCGATTGCCGTTCTCGAAGCAAAAGAGATTCGCTTTCTCACAGAAATGGGTGCGGCGGATCAATGGCGGGCGCGAAATGCTTTGCTCCGCCGGCATGTCCCACCAAAAGTTCGCGCCTACTTGAGTCAGGCGGGCAGAGCTGTCTCACCACCTCAGGCAATTTCACGACTTACACATTGATCCGTTTAGCGGCGGGCTAGCGCCCGCCGCTTAATTCGCAATCAGGCGGGCGGTAGCCCGCCTCTAAACGATTAGGCAAAAACTGACGGCATTCGGGTTGCTGGTTCCAGAGCCAGCGCGGGATATTTTGCGGAAGTGGTGGATCATTCGCGGACACTTTCGCGCGAAGTGTTCGTCAAGACTACACGAACACCTGGGCTCCCGACTATGGAGCCAAACAGGGGCAATCATGGCAGGAAAGAAAGATAATAAACGCGAATTGATCGATACGGGAAAAGACAAGCGCTTTGTGCGGCGCGATGAGAAGGGTCGTTTCGACGAAGTCGCCGACGTGGGACGATCGCTTTCACAAGACCTGCGCAAAGAAGTCAAGACTAAGGTCCCCGGGACAGGGCGACCGCGGAGATCAGGAACGGCGAAGAAGTTAAATCGGTGGAGGCATCGCGGCCAATTGATTCCTACAATTGATTCTTAATAGACGCGCTCTGGCATTGATCGGAGCGTGATTTGAGAGGAGGACTTTCCATGAATAAAGGTGTAACCCTAATCGGAGGAGTTGGACTAGGCGCGGCGCTGATGTACATGCTCGATCCGGACCGCGGCAAGCGACGCCGCGCGCTAGTTCAGGACAAGGTCACAGCAGCCGGGCACAAAGCGGAAGACCTCGCCGGCAAAATGACGCGCGACGTGCGCAATCGGATTTACGGCACGGCCGCCGAGATCAAATCGTTGTTTAGTCATGAAGAGGTGTCCGACGACGTCCTGGTTGCGCGCGTGCGTTCGAAGCTCGGCAGACATCCGGTGCATGACGGAGCGCTAAACATCACCGCGAACAACGGCATCATTACGTTGAGAGGACCAGTCCTGACGGACGAACTGCCAAAAGTGCTAAGAAGTGTGCGCTTCGTGCGGGGAGTAAAAGGCATCGACAATCGGCTTGAGGTCCACAACGAAGCCGGCAGCGTATCGGCTCTTCAGGGCACACCTCAACCGGCATCAGCATAACCAAAGCGCGGTGATCGGTTGCCGTAACCTGCGGTAGAGGGCAGTTGGCACAATCATAGAGAGTTAATCAGTGTCGAAGGTCAGCTAACCTCTGCCGCAGGCGGTACTGTCTAGGCGCCTTTGGCTTTTACTTCTAATGGCAGATAGTAGTCGAGGAGGGTCTCCAACCGCTCAAAATCGATTGGCTTCAGCAGATAATCATCGCACCCTGCGGCTACCGCAGTCTCAAAGTGCTGTTCATAACCGGTAATTACCACGACGGGTACTTCAATCTTCTTGAGTTCGTTCCGCAAGCGTCTCAGGACACTCAAGCCGTTTAGCTGCGGCAACTCCAGATCGAGCAGAACCAAACCGGGGTTCTCGCGCAGGATGACTTCGATGGCTTTCTCGCCATCGCTCGCTTCGGCGACGCGATAGCCTCTTGCCCTTAGCACTGTTGAGAACATCATGCGCGTGTCGTCGTTGTCATCGGCGATCAATATCAATCGATCGACGCTCTTTGCATGCTTGGCAGCGATCGCAGCCGCGTTCAAATTAGACGACTTCGCTAAAGGACCTGTTTGCTTTGAAGTTGAAGACATGATTACCGCCTCGTTCCTGAAAAACAGCAGCGCAGTCAAGTTCAGCTTCGCGAGGATTAGCATTGCGAGGCAACTGAAGACTGCGATGGCACCATATCACAAACGCGAAGGCACTCCAAAGCGCTTCTCGCCGATCAAGTGAAGGTTACTAAGTTGTAAATGTCGTTCTCAGGAGATAGGGAAGAGTCTATTCGCTACGCAGCCGTGGCGCTCGCTCTGAGCGGCACGTAGTAATTCAAAATCGATTCGAGGCGCTCAAAGTCGACCGGTTTAATCAGATAGTCGTCGCATCCGGCTGCCACTGCGGTGTCGAAGTGTTTGTCATATCCGGTAATCACCACGACAGGGATGTCGATGACGTGGAGATCGTTTCGCAATCGTCGGATGACGTGCAATCCGTTCATCAGCGGAAGGCCAAGATCCAATAGCACCAAACCCGGATTCTCGCGCAGCGTGACTTCAATCACTTCTTCGCCATTGCTGGCTTCAACCACGCGATAGCCTTTCGTTCCAAGCAGGGTCCTGAACATCACCCGAGTATCGTCGTCGTCATCGGCGATCAAGACCGTGGGTTCTGTAATCAGCTTTGCGTCCTGGTGCGGACGACTCATAACATTGTGAGTCCTCTCGTCCGCGGTGAAAGACATGTGGCCAAAGCTACGGCGCGGTTCACCAAGTGAGCCGGTAGCTTTTGTACGTGAAGAAAATGGCATCGTCTTGTCGGAAGCCGAATCTCGTTCTGGCCTAGAGATCCTGCTTACCTCCTTTCGAGGATTACCTTGTCGGGGGTGAACGGTCACATCCTAGACTCCGAGCAAAGAATCGGTCTGTACGAAATGGCACATAATTGTGAAAACTGCAATGGAGGGAAAGGGATTCTTTTTTAAAAGGTCGGTTCGGGATGGAGATCCAAACTCTTAACTCTCCTCTTCTAAAGTAGAGGGCGCCCCAGCGTACCTATTGCTGGACTAAACTCCATGACTGGCGTATCGTGTAATTGAAGCAACAACATCGTTCTTTTCCAACTTACTCATCTCTCGACATCGGGTTAAGACTTATCCCGCGAAAGGTCTCCTCCTTGTGCCGTTAGCTGTGTTTTCACACGCGACAGCAGCGAGGAGGCGAATTGCCACACAACCCCAATAGAAGTACGCAACCTGGGAATCTTGTATCGTCCGCTGGCGCACAAAATTCAGGGTCGCAAAGTAATGGCGCGCGCTCAAACGCAATTCTGAATACGCTCTCCGAATCGCAACTCGCTCAACTTTTGCCAAAACTCAAGACTGTCGAGCTCGAATTAGGACACGTTCTTTACGAACCGGAGCAGACAATCGACTACGTCTATTTTCCAACTGCGGGAATCATTTCTCTTCTGGCTACGTTCGAAGACGGCGCCACGGTCGAAGCGGGCGTGATAGGTACAGAAGGAATGCTGGGAACACCGGTCGTCCTGGGCGCTGAAACCACGCCCCATCAGGCGCTCGTGCAAGCGAGCGGACAAGCGATGCGGATGACCGTGCACGATTTGAACGGGGAAGTGGGCCGGGATGGCTCGCTGCTTAAGAGCATGTTGCGTTACACCAACGCGATGTTCATCCAGGTCGCTCAGACCGCCGCCTGCAATCGCTTACACACGATCGAGCAGCGCCTCGCGCGCTGGCTGCTGCTGACTCACGATCGAGTGCAACGAGATGAGGTCTCACTGACTCAGGAATTCCTTTCCCGAATGCTCGGTGTGCGCCGGGCCGGCGTGAGCGTGGCGGCAAATAGTCTCAAACAATCCGGAGCGATCGACTATAGACGTGGCAATGTCATCGTTGTAGATCGCCAGCGCCTGGAGCAAACATCTTGTGAGTGTTATGAAGCTGTCAAGCAGGAATATGATCGCAACCTCAAGACCTGATCGCGAAGCCAACCCGTTACGTTTCGACTGTTTTCTCCTGATCGCCGTTCTAACTTGCGCTAACGTACAGACATCTCCCACTGAGACAGTCAATGATTATCGTTTTTTAACGGACGTCTGAATTAACGGATGTCCGGAAAGGCGATCCGTGAGCACACCAACTGGACGAACAATTCTGGTAGTTGAGGACGTCGACGAGATTAGCTCGCAGATGAATCGACTCCTCACGAAACGCGGCCATCGAGTGTTACAGGCATCGAATGCCGAAGAGGCGATTCGAATTGCCGAGGCAAACCATCCCACGATAATTCTGACGGACCTCGACCTTCCGACGTTCGACACGTTGATGAAGCTAGTCGAAGAACATAAGGATTTGAGGAATCTGTTGGTGGCGATCATAGACATTGACACTCCGAAAGTGAGCGACGGTCGCCTCAAGGTCTTAGCAGATTTCGACTCTCTGGATGATTTGATTGCCTCGACGCAAAGCCAATCGGGCCATCAGGCTTGACCAACTTGTACGAGAGCGTACAGACGAACCTAATAAGCTATTTGCGCAGGACTGAAAAACTCAGGGTTCGTGCTTGGATCAACGGACTGGAGATGACAGATTGAGTTTTCTGGCCTGCACATGACTTCGTTCAAATCCCGACAGAAGGACCCCCGGAATGCTCATCGAGCCCCAAGATGGGAATTGGTATGTTGTCGCTACTTGTCAGAAATGCCAATCAATGATCGTTCTGTTTCGTGATTTGACTGAAGGCAAGGGTTCAGTGAATGCGACGTACGGCGTTGCCTGTCCTCGTTGTCAGCATCAAGGACATTATGATGGACGGCACTATCGGCATTCGAGCGAGGTATCGAAAACCTAATCACGGCTCGATCAAGCCGAAGTTACCATCTTGCCGTTTGTAGAGCACTCCCACGCGGCTCGTCTCCGCGTCGCGAAAGACAAGAAAGTTATCGGGTCTCGCGGAAAGGTCCAACGCGGCCTCTTCGGCTGTCATGGGCTTCACACTGTAACGCCGTGCGTTGATAATTCGCACTGGTAGAGGTGTGGCTTCTATCTGCCCATCCGGATGCGGCGCTATCGCCGAGGTCTTACGCGCATTATGTTTGCGGTCGATGATTCTCTTCTTTAGTTTCAGCGCCTGCTTTTCGATCTTACCGACGGCGCGAGTCAGCGCCATATACATGTCTGCATTGGTATCGCTCGCCGTGAGCGTATGATCCAGCCAATGAACAACTAATTCACCCGTCTGCCGGTTCTTCTCGACCGCCAAAATCACATGCACGGGAACATTATTGCCGTTAAAGATGTGTTCCAGCTTTCTGAACTGTTCCTCAACATGACGGCGAATTGCTGGCGTGACTTCAACGTGACGCCCGGTATATTCAAACGTCATTCTGGTCTTGGCCCTCCTAGTTCTTCCGCCTGGACGCCCGAGCGCCCGAGTCTCATCTGCGATTTCCATGAACTAAACTATCGCGCGGCGCTCGCGCGAACCGGGGATGTGCATTTGATCGCGATACTTCGCCACCGTTCTCCGCGACAACTTGATTCCATCTTTCACCAGTATCTTTACCACTTGATCGTCGGTAATTGGGTTGTGAGAGTCTTCTTCTTCTATCAATTTTTTAATCTTTAATTTGATTATCCTGGTTGATACTTCCTCGCCCTCTTCATTCAACATCCCTTCGGTGAAGAAGCGCCGCAGCTCGATTACGCCCTGTGGCGTATGCGCGTATTTTCTATTAACGACGCGCGACACCGTGGAAAGATGCATCCCGATGTCTTCGGCAATGTCCTTGAGCATCATCGGCTTGATGTACTCGACGCCTTTGTCGAGGAATGCTTTCTGGCGATGGACAATCGATTCGACCACGCGATAGATCGTCTGGCGGCGATGTTCGATATTGCGCAGAAGGTCGACGGCGGAGCGCATTTTCTCTTTGATAAAATTCCGGGTTTCTTTCGTGACGGTGGCCTGCGAAAGCATCTGCTGATAGCTGGGACTAATACGCAGCCGCGGGCTGCCGTCGTCGGCAAAGTAGATGACATACTCGGTGTCGTCTTCCAGCTTCTCGATATAAATCTCCGGCGAAATCAGGATGGGCTCTTCGGACGAGTAGCGCCTGCCGGGAAAAGGATCGAGAGTGCGAATGAATTGCAGCTCGGCAGCTAAGGTCTCGATATCGATTCCGATCTGCTTCGATAGATGCGGCAGTTTGTGTTGCTGCAACGCTTCGAGATGATCTCGGATCAGCTGCGTCGCCAATCGCTCAGTCTCGCCGCGAACTTCGAGCTGTACCAGCAGGCAGTCGCGCACGTCGCGCGCGCCGCAACCCACAGGCTCGAGTCTCATTACGATCGCGCGCGCTTTCTCGACCGTCTCCTCTGACCACCCGCCCTGCGCCGCGATCTCTTCGTTAGTCGCTTTCAATCGACCATCTTCATCAAGATTTCCGATCACGCTCTCGGCCGCGTCGCAAACCTCGCCGTCCGCACAATCCATGTGAAGCTGCCATTCCAGATGTTCGGATAACGAGGGAGCCTTGGTCAGAAATTGCTCGAAAGTAGGGGCGTCTTCTTTGTATTCGAACTCCTGTGTTTTGTAACCGGGATCAAGATAGTCCTGAAATTCGCGCCCAAAGTCGATTTCTTCAAAAGCGTCGCGCGTGGCGTCCGTCGCGGCGTCCTCCGTAGTTTCAGCGCCCACCGCCTCGGCATCGCTGCCCACAAAATCAACCTCGCTATCGCCGGCAACATAATCAGGCTCACTCTCGGCGGAAACCAGCGCTTCTGCTTCGGTCGTGCCGGCGCCGTTTGAAGAGGCGTCGCCCACTTCTGGCGACGTTGCTGCGGCTGTCGGAGCATCGAAGCTGTCCATGTCGCCGCCGCTGGCCATGTGATCGATAATTTTCTCCGCCAGCTCCTGCGCCTCTTCCTGCGTCGCGACCTCTTCGAGCACCGGATTCTCAGTGAGTTGCTGCTGAATTAGATCGGTTAGCTCGAGCGAAGTCATCTGCAACATCTCGATCCGTTGGCGCAATTGCGGCGTCAACACGAGACGTTGCGAAAGACTGGTAGTAAGTCTTACTGACATACGATCGACTGATAGCTTAATTAACGGCCGGGGATTTCGTTAGCGGAAAAACCGCAGAAGGATTATAACCCATTAGCGCGCTAATCAAGCACCGAACTTACATGCGGAACTTCTCGCCGAGATAAAGCCTTCTGACTTCCGCGTCTTCTGTCAAGTCGCGCGGCGCGCCGGATCTGAAAATTCTTCCCTCAGCCATGATGTACGCACGATCTGTCACGCCAAGAGTCTCGCGCACGTTGTGATCGGTAATCAATATTCCGATTCCCCGATTGCGCAGATAGAGAATTACGCTCTGTATATCATCGACTGCTTTCGGATCGATTCCCGCAAATGGCTCGTCCAACAAAATAAATTGTGGCTCGGTCGCCAGCGCTCGCGCAATTTCGGTCCGCCGGCGCTCGCCCCCGGACAAGGAGTCTCCGCGCGTGTTGCGAACGTGGGCGATACCAAACTCCTCGAGCAGCTCCTCAACTCTTTTTAATTGCTCGCGCCGGCGCAGGCCCATCGTCTCCAACACCGCAAGAATATTCTCTGCGGCCGTCATCTTGCGGAAGACTGAAGGCTCTTGCGGCAAGTAACCCAGGCCCAGACGTGCGCGCAGATACATGGGCAGCCTGGTTACATCCTGATCGGCGAGATGGACCCGCCCTGCTTCCGGCGTTTCCAGGCCAATGATCATGTAGAAGGTAGTAGTCTTGCCCGCGCCATTCGCTCCGAGCAGACCTACCACTTCGCCCGGTTCCACATGCAGCGTTACGCCATCGACCACGCGGCGGCGTCCATAGGATTTTTGCAGTCCGGAAGCGACCAGCGCTTGCGCCGACGGGACCTTGCCTGGATCGGTATTCAGCTTAACTTCCGGAAAATTCGTGATCGATGGCGCTTCGATAGTTGTCGACAACCCGGTTTCTCCGAACAGATGCAATCTCGCCACAGTCTAACTGCTGCGCACGGCTCTCACAAATGCTTTCATGCGTTCATAGTCTTTGCGTCCTGGCAAAGATTCCAGGGAACTGCAAGCATCGACCGCGAAAGGTTGCACTTCAGCAATTGCCTTGGCTACGTTTTCCGGTGAAAGTCCTCCTGCAAGAAACAAGCACGGAAAAATCTCCCGTGCGCGACGGGCCACCGACCAGTCGATAACCTGTCCGGTCCCTCCCCACAATTGCGAATGAAACGAATCGAGCATGATCGCGTCTGCGTCATACGTTCCGACCTGTTGGGGGTCGAAGGTCGGATCAACCCGAAGAGCCTTGATGACTAGCAGACCATCGCGCCAAATGCGCTTCACAGTCTGGCAGTACTCGGCCGATTCGTCGCCATGTAGCTGCACGGCGTATACCCCGGACTCTCCGGCAATGCGCACCAAGGCCTCAGGCGAACTCTCGTTAACAAACACCGCAACCATTATCGGCGCCTGCGGCGAATACTCTAATTCCGACTGAAGCTCCTCGATGATCTCTCGAGCATGACTGGGTTCGATAAAGCGTGGACTGCGTCCATAGAAATTAAAGCCCAGCATGTCCGCGCCCGCTTCGGTCGCAGCGCGCGCGTCCTCCAGATTCGTGATGCCGCAGATTTTTATTAGAGTCATTCGAACAATTTCTCTAGCCCAGGCGTTTACGCCTGGGTAACGAAAATGGAATCAACCTCTTTCAGCCTTCTTCAGGAGTCTGTCGAAGAAACCGCGTAGCGGCGAAATGTTCATAGAACACCAGACCGAATTGAGATCTGGAAGCTCCTTTAGGAGCGAAACCGAATACCTTTCGCCCGTAAATGGGCTCCTCGCGTCGAGCTTGGTTCCTTTCTATAAACATCGCATCCCTACGGGATTTTTCCGACAGACTCCGGAAGGAGGCCGATAAAAATCTCCTCTTCCCAGGCCTGAACGCCTGGGCTATAGAACATTTCTTCTACGCTTTGCCAGGCGTGAACTGACTTAGAGAGAGCTGCGCCAATAATTCTTCCGGATCGTCTGCTCGCATCAGAGTCTCGCCGATTAGGAATCCGCGATAACCAAGCCCACGCAGCCGCTGAATGTCGTCGGCCGATCCTATTCCACTTTCGCTAATCAAGAACGTATCCTTGGGCGCCGCCGGCGCAAGCTGGACGGATGTTTCGAGCGAGACTTCGAATGTGCTCAAGTTTCGATTGTTGA
>WNFO01008250.1_pt1 | contig 15143 bp, 18 predicted proteins | sample 5400251 | NCBI WGS metagenome assembly WNFO01 (sample SAMN13153354, study PRJNA577476) | soil metagenome | isolation source: 100 cm saprolite under Madrone tree | place: USA:California | collected 2016-06-14 | reverse complement strand
GAAGAGATAGATTTGTCCGACGGAAAGATAGTTTGCCGCGCGCCAGTAGGCGTGCATCTTGCGGAGTTCTTCGTCGGATAGAGGACGTAGGAATTCGACAGGTTTTGTGGAGCCTGCGGATGCTGGTGAAGCCATGTCAGTGCCCTCCCGGTACTTGAATCGAAGCCGCCCGTGGCAGGCCGGGCAGGAAAGGCCCGCATTGGGGAGACTCACTCCAATCTTATCCCCACAAGTTTGAACAGACCATTACAACTGGCTAATGAAGTCTGAACGAACAGCGCCGCCTGTCGGCAGGGCCGCCGATACAAGAGCTATGCGGGTTTACGTTCCGGGCGGTTGCGCAATCGCTGCAGGACAGATCTTACGTGCTCAAACACGGCAGGCTTCACCGCGAGTGAAATATGAGGGGGGTTGAGCAAGGTGTTGTGGATCAGGCAGTGATGTATACGGCCTGCTCGATTCCCCGGCAGTGTTCCTCGCTCAGCGCCACGGGAACTTCCACTTCAATTTGAAAATCGTCCAGACGCGGAGGATTCTTGGCTTTGTCAGCGAAGACATGGACGAGGGTTCCTTCGATAGCCAGCTCGTGTTTCTTCAGATACTGCGCGGCGTAGGAGCCCGCGCAGGAGCCCAAAGACGCCAGCAGGAGTTCCGGAGGAGTCATGCCCTCGTCGAAGCCGCCGTTTTCGGTCGGCTGGTCGCACGCAATTCTGTGTTGCCGTGCCCTGACTTCGAACTGCACGCCTCCCAAATGTTCAACGACGACCTTCATATGATTCCTCCAGAGCGTTTCGTTGCGGGCCATTGGGACTACGGTCCGCCCAGAGCCGGGTCAGAAGTTCATGCGTTGGGGATCATTTCCCAGAACAAGCTGATGAGAATTCCATAATAGACGGCGACAACGCCCAAGCTTACCAGGAAGGTGCTGCGCGTCTTTCCGAGCCCCGAATATTCTTTCTGCCAGTGTCTGGCGCAGAGGACAACCATCGACACGGCTAGCAGCGCAGTGATCATTGCGATGGCACTCACAAGAGTGGCGTTCAAATTGAGGCTGTTCCGTTCAAAGAGTTGCTGTATGGAGCTGCCCAGGATTCCGGTGGCATAAGCCATGAACAGCCACACAACCGAGGCCAACATTCCGATCATGTAGGCCCATCGATCCTCCATGTAGAAGAGCATCACCAAAATGGCGATGTAGAGAATCGACTGGTACAGATGGACCACGAAAAAGGCGGGCTCCAGGTGTGTGAGAAACAGAAAACACACGATTTGTATCCCCGCTAAGGTGGCGATATCCCGATAGGGCCTCATAAATCCTCCTCCTCGTGCAGCGCCTCTCATTCGGAAGTAACCCAATGCCCATTTCCGCATGGGGGCGAATCATGGTGCTGAATCCCACAACTTCGTACGCAATTTCAATATGGACTCAGCTGGAACGGAGTTCTGTAACCGACGTCACAATGCAACGTGACGGGCATCACAGCCAAGGAATGGCCGACTTCGGTACAAGAGTGGGGGTTAGTTGTGAGTCCTAGGAGGCTGCTTAATGTCAAACGGGTTTCGTGTTGTGTCGCATAGCGACCGGGGTATACTTTGGGACGGTGGGTTTATGCGCGCCCCTTACGGCCTAGAGATTATTGAGAGCTGCCTGTCCTGCCCGCACCACGAGGAACGGCTCTTCTGCAACCTGCCTCCTGCTGCGTTGCAGGGGCTCTCCGCAATCACATCGGCGGCGGCCTATCCAAAGAGCGCGACTCTTTTCGTTCAAGGGCAGTCACCACGTGGAGTGTTCATCTTGTGCACCGGCCGCGTGAAACTTTCGACGTCTTCCGCAGATGGAAGGACCCTTATCCTCAGGATCGCGGAACCTGGAGAAGTCTTGGGATTGCCTGCGACCGTTACAGGAAAACCTTACGAGCTAACGGCTGACGTAATTGAACCTACGCAGGCGAATTTCATCTCGCGGGAGGATTTCCTGCGCTTCCTGCGCGAGCACGGCGAGGCAGCATTGCGCGTGGCACAGCAGTTGGGCGAAACCTATCATTCGGCGATATCGGAAATGCGAACCATTGGGCTTTCGCACTCCGCAGGCGAGAAGCTGGCGCGCTTCCTGCTGGATCTCGTGGCAGACCACGGGCAAGAAAATAGGGACATAAGGCTCACGCTGACCCTGACACACGAAGAGATCGCGCAGATGATCGGCGCGTCGCGAGAGACGGTGACGCGGCTGTTTGCCGATTTCAAGAGAAAAGAGCTGTTGCAAGTAAAAGGTTCGACACTTATTATCACGAATAAAGCGGGACTCGAGAGCGTGGTAAGCTCCTAGTCTTCCGCTGCCCTTCTCGTACCATCCCCCTTCAAATCAGGCTTGTGATGTTAATCGGTGATGAGGAGCTAGGCAGGGTGCGCGCGGAAGAGCTGGGCCAGGCGTTCGGCGATAGTTTTTTCTTCGCCGGGTTGCAGCATGAAAGAGTTCATTTGTAGGCCGCTTTCATTTGTGGCCAGGATGATGGAGGGTTTGCCGCCGCGCAATTGTTGTGCCGCGTCGCGCGGCTCCAGCGAAATGTGGCGCGGGTCCCAGTGGATTTCGAGGTGCGGAACGTGATTGGCAATGTCCGGGACGGAAAATGAAGTGCTGACACCCGGGACGCGGGAGATTTCGGCGGAGATGCTATCGAGCCGGCGCCACCATTCTTTCGTCAGCGCCTCGCGATCTTCCCGCAAGTAGCTCTCCAGGGCTTTGATCATGCCGATGATTTCTTCCTTGCCGACTTTTTGGCTGCGGCCCAGGGTGTCTTCGTACGGACTGTTGTTGAGCAGCGCGTAAGCAACGAGGTCTTTTCTTCCGATCAGCAAGCCCGCGCATTGCGGACCCCGAATCGCTTTGCCTCCGCTGAAGGCAATGAGGTCATAGCCCATGTTCGCGTAATCCCATAGGTGCGAGACGGGAGGAGTATCCGCGGCAGCATCATTGAAACAGGGGATTTTGTATTCCTTGGCGAGCTTGACCCACTCATCGACCTTGATTTGCCCGGCGGCGTTGGCGAAATTGCTGAAGTGCATCATGGCGGTTTTGGGATTGACGGCTTTGCGGAGATCATCGCGCGTTTCGACTTCAATAAGCTTCACGCCGGTGGAGCGGAGCTGATGGTCGAAACCGTTGCGATGCGATTTTTGGATGATGACTTCGCACTTCATTCCGGTGAGATCGGGCAACTGCTGAATGAATTGTTCGTTGTCGCCGGTCAGAATTCCAGCCAGCCCGGATTGCATGGCCGCCGCCGCGCCCGAAGTCACCAATGCGGTGTAGCCTTGCGGCAGCTTCAGCATTTCCGCGATGCGCTTGCCGGCGGCGACTTCGAGATCGGGGATGCTGCAAAAATGCTGGCTCGCGAGCGCCATCGCCGCTTCCACTTCCGGGCGCATCAGCGAGCCGCCGAGCACGGTCATGGTGCCCTGGCCGTTGATCACGGTGGTGACGCCCAGCTCTTCATAGACGTTGCCGGACGAGCCGAATCCGCTGAGTTTGGTGTCGGCAGCTCTCGCAGCGCCGCTGCCTGCCGCAAACAATTTTCTTGAACTCAGGATGGCGGCGCAGAATGCGGCGACCGTGGAAACGAACGAGCGGCGTGTTGGCTTCAAATTGCCTCCAGCGGAGTTGCGGGGCAATGTATCATCTCTGTGCTCTTGACACCAGCGGACGGGGCAAATGTTAATCCGATTTAATAAGAGAGAATGATGCACGCGCCACCTGATTGGTTCTCGAAGGGCACACGGGAAAGAAAGAGATCGCGAGCGCTTCGAGTCTCAGGGCAAAGAGAAGCAGAAAACTCAGCGGGAACCCGAAGGAGACGCGATGCCCCCAGTCCTGGCCGAAACAAGGACAGCCGCCGGAACAGCGGCGACCGCCGCTCCCCTCCGAGAGCGCCTCGCCAGCGGGCCGGCCATCGTCGCTTACATCGCTCTCGCCAAGCTCGCGATTCATCTCTATGCGGGGCGCTTCTATGGATATTTCGGCGACGAACTGTACTTCATGGCGTGCAGCAGACACTTGGCGTGGGGCTACGTCGACCAGCCACCGCTCATCGCGGTGCTCGTAAGAATCGAGCGGCTGCTCTTCGGCGACTCCCTGCAATCTATCCGGCTCTTTGCGGCGCTGGCCGGCGCGTGCACGGTGCTTCTCGCCGGATGGATCGCCCGCGAACTCGGCGGCAAGAGATTTGCGCAGGCGCTCGCCGCGTTGGCCGTCCTCGCCGCCGGGGTCTGCCTCGCGATGAGCCACTACATTTCGATGAACGCCTTCGAACCGCTGGCCTGGGCGGGATGCGCTTTGGTGCTGATCCGGATCATCAAGACGGGCAACCAGAAACTGTGGCTGTGGTTTGGCGCGATCGCGGGCGTAGCGCTTGAGAACAAATATGGCATCGTCTTCCTCGCCACCGGCGTGGTAGCGGGCCTGTTGCTTACTCAACATCGCTCTATGCTCCTTAAGCCGTGGATCTGGCTCGGCGGCCTGATCGCTTTCCTGATGTTCCTCCCCAATCTCGTCTGGAACATCCAACATCACTTCCCATTTTTCGAACTGCTCGCCAACATCCGCCGCAACGGGCGCAACGTGCCGCTCACGCATCTACAATTTCTCGGCCAGGTGGCGATGCACATGAATCCCGTCTCTGTCCCTCTCGTACTGTCGGGGCTGTGGTTTTACTTTGCGCATCCGCAAGGCAAGCAGTTTCGCGTTCTGGGCTTGGCCTCGCTCGTTCTCCTCGCAATCATCATGTTTTCGGCAAACGGGCGGCCTTATTACGTCGCTCCCGCCTATCCCATGCTATTCGCCGCCGGAGGGGTAGCCATGGAAGGGTGGTTCTCCCGCCGAGGAATGCAATGGCTCAAGCCCGCCTACGTGTTCTTGCTGCTGATTATCGGCGCGATTGGGGCGCCTATGGCTATACCGGTGCTCTCCCCCGAGACGTATATTCGTTACTCGCAACGCCTGCACTTCGCTCCCCCACCCATTGAGACCGACAAACTCGGGCCGCTCCCGCAGTTCTTTGCCGACATGTTCGGATGGGAAGAGATGACCGTCGAAGCCGCCCGCGTTTACAATTCCCTTCCACCGGAGGTCCGCACAAAAACGGCGATCCTCGCCGGCACGTACGGCCAGGCCGCAGCTATTGATCTATTCGGACCGAACTACGGCCTTCCCAAAGCCATCAGCCCTCACCAAAGCTATTTTTTCTGGGGACCACGAGACTACACAGGCGAAAGCGTGATCGTCCTGGGTATGCGCCGAGAGGAGCTCGAGAGCTTCTTCAACTCCATCGAACCTGTAGGCGAGGTCGGCCATCCGTACGCTATGCCCAACGAGTACTTCACGATCTACTACTGCCGCCAGCCGAAGATTTCGCTGCAGCAGTTATGGCCAACAATCAAGAACTGGTCTTGAGCCGGCGGTTGCTTCGGGGTATAAGAGGCCTCATAAATGATTTTTCCAGCGCCGACGACGCATCAGGCTTGCTTTGTTTTACGCTGACGCAGGCCGAAGCCTGTGCTACTGGTTGCGGACGAAGCTGCGGCTGTGGTCTTCCTTGCCACGCCAGAGCAAGACGGCGAGCACAGCAATGGTTACGATTTCGAAGCCGGCGATGGCCCACTGGTAGCCGACGCGGTCGCGCAGGGCGTACTGGATGGAGTTGGTGGGCGAGGCGAGCAGAATCCCGAGTTGATACGCAAGGCCGGGCATCAAGCCGCGGGCAGCGTCCGCAGATAATTCGTTCAAGTGCACGGGGATTACGCCCCAAGCGCCTTGTACTCCTGCTTGCATCAGGAAAGCGGAAAAAATGATGACCGGAAGGGTTTGCCCGAAAGCCCACAGCGGAATCACGAGAAGCACCAAGCCCAGGGCGGCCATCATGCCTCTGCGCCGGCCGGCCACTTGCGAGAAATGGCCGAAGATGAGGGCGCCGACGACCGCCCCGCAGTTGTAAATGATGGCTACGTTGGCGCGCATTGCAGACGAGAGTTTGTGTATTTCCTGCAAGAAATCCGGATACAAGTCCTGAGTGCCGTGAGAAAGAAACATCATGAAAGTCATCAGGGCGACGAGATACGCGAAGCGCTTCCATTCACGGGCCACAACTCGCAGCACTTCGCCGGTGCTGGCGGCGCGGTGCTGCCTCCAGGCCTCGGACTCCGGCACTTTCGTGCGAATGTAGAGCGCGAGAAGCGCCGGCGCCGCTCCGGCCCAGAACATCGAGCGCCAACCGAAGGCAGGCAGCAAGAATCGCGCAGCAACCGCGGCGAGCAAGTAGCCGATGGAATAGCCGGCCTGCAAGATGCCGCTGAGAATCCCGCGCCAACGCACCGGTGCAGCTTCCATGGCAAGCGACGCGCCGACGCCCCATTCTCCGCCCATGCCAATGCCAAAGAGCGCGCGCATGATCAGGAAAAATGTGTAGTTAGGCGAGAAACCGCAGAGCACTTCGATGATGGAAAAATAGAGAACGTTGAGCATGAGGGGAACGCGCCGGCCGTAACGGTCTGAGAGCAGGCCGAACACCAGCGCACCGAGCGGGCGCATGGCGAGGGTTGCGGTGACGGTGAAGACGATGCTCTTTTTTGGGACGCCGAACTGGCGAGCCAGCGTGTCGTAGAGGAAGACGACCACGAAGAAATCGAAGGCGTCGAGCGTCCAGCCGAGGAAGCCGGCCAGGAGGGCGTGGCGGACGCCGGAGTTCTTCGCGGTGTTCGCGGACTCAGTCAACGCGCGGCTCCGCGGGATTCCTTTGTCGGCGCTGACGCATTCTAGTTGGCCCGCGGGGCACGCGCAGCACGGCCCGGACGAACGCCGCCAACAAGGTGGCTGTCTTTTACAACAAGGATGCCGTTGACGAGCACGAAGGGAATGCCTTCGGAGTATTGCAGCGGATCGTCGAAGGTGGCTTTGTCAATCACGCGTGAGGGATCGAAGATGGTAATGTCGGCATCCGCGCCGATACGGACTCTACCCTTATCCTTGAAGGCCGGGGCGCGTTTTTCCAGGCGCTGCGCGGGCATCAAGGTCATCTTGCGCAAGGCGGTCATTAAGTCGAGAGCTTTTTCGTCGCGAACGTAGTGGCCGAGCACACGTGAAAATGTGGCTTGACCGCGAGGATGCACCTTTGCTCCTGTGATGCGCATGCCGTCGCTGGCAATCATGACGACGGGGTCGGCCACGGCAGCGCGCGTCGCTTCTTCAGGGATGGAATGGATGACTACCACGCCGCCTTGCTTACGGTATTTCTCGAACGTCTCGGCTGTGAGCCGCTCGCCGGTCGCCGTCCATTGCACGTCTTTGAAGGTGATGCCCATGTTTTCTTGCCAGCCGGGATCGAAGATGGCGGATTGCAACTCAGTGCTTCCGGCGGTGTAGGGATAGCACTCGGTAGTGACATCGAGGCCGTGTTCCTGTGCGCCTTTGATCATAGCGAGAAGCTGGGGCGTGTATTTCAAGCCCATGCTGGTGATGTGCACGACGTGCAGAGGCGCGCCGGTTGCCGCGGCGGCGGCGAGTACTTCCTCGAGAGCCGCAAGACCGGTATTGGGCTCCTTCAGCCCGCCGTAACGCAGGTGAACGTGGACAGATGCGCCGTACTTGGCGGCGATCCTGAACATTTCTACGATTTCCCAATGCGTGGCGCCTGACGTGTAGTTCACGCCCATGCCTTCAGCAAGCGCGCCTCGCCGGAAGCCGGTGTCGATGGAGGCGGTGATCTCTGCAAGCTCTGCGGGGGAAGCGGCGCGATGAGCGGCGTCGCCGGTAGGGAGCATGCCGGACTGCTGGTCGCCAAACACTTTCATGCGGACGGGAATGTGACCGATGCTGACTCCGAAATTGATCAGCGACTTCCCTTCGCGGGTGGCGTACCAGCGATCGACGTCGTCGGTGCCAAGTTCGAGTTCGAGAGATGTGGTGACGCCGTCGCGGGCCTGGAACTCATAGTTGCGAGGTTCCTGGCCATGCTCGTGGAGGTCGATGAAACCGGGCGCGACTACTAGACCTTGGGCGTCGATAGTGGACTTGGCGCTGAGAAACGTGGTGGAGATAGCAGCGATTTTTCCGGCACGAATACCGACGTTGCGGAGGGCGTCCAGGCCGGATTCGGGATCCATTACGCGGCCGTTAAGAATGGCGACGTCGTACGCCTCATCCGCGGTAACGCGGGGCTTGGGGACTAGCGCGGCGAGACAAAGCAGCAACGTCAGCGGCAGAACCGCTTTGCCGCCATCTAGGATTGATTTGATTGGTCCCTGCATCTTTTGACCGCCACAGCTCAAGGCAGGCGGCATCCTACAACAAAAGCAGCGTATTGTTTCGCGGGTATAAAAAACCCCGGGTCTTCGGGGGGTACGAAGACCCGGGGTTGGGGATACAGCAGAGGGGGGCCGGAGGAAAGTCGCAGCCTTTAGTTGACTTGGTGCACGGTCAGCAGGCAAATCTTGCGAAGCTCTTCATAAGTGAAGAAAGTCTCTTGCTGGTCGCCGGTACGCTCGGTGTGGCCAAGCCCGGATTCGTTGGAGATCCGGGAGAGCTCGTTCTCCGGAATTCCCAGCAACATAGCGGCTCGGCCTTGCGTCACGTATTTGGGAACTGAGCTGTCCATGTTCAAAGCCCTCCTTAGGCAGCAACCGTGGCCATGGAGTCCTCCTCCACGGCCAGAATCATTGTCTTGTAAATATCTACGTCCCAACTGTCGCCGATGCGCACTCTCAGGGTGTCGCCGGCTTCCTTCAGCAACTTGCCGCGGAGAGGAACCTTGATATCGCCCAGCGCGACCTGCAGAACTACCGGCTGTCCGATCCACGCTGCAAATGCGCTGTCCATGCCCCCTCCGTCTGGTGGGTCCTGCCGCAGCAGAGAATCGCGCGACGTACTGCGGAGGGGAATGGTACAGAGAGGGCAGCTTGATGGTAAGAAAGTACTGTTTCAAGAGCTTTCGGTCTCTTGAGCGCTAAGCGGCACAAAGTACATCCGTACTGTTTTTTCGGGACGCGCGACCCATTGGCGGGTCGCGCGAGCGCTGGCATGGTTTTGCGCACCTGGGCGTGCTTCAGGTCCTGGAGCACAACCACGTACCCATTTCTTGTATCGCGGGAACCAGCGTAGGCAGCATTCTGGGCGCGGCGTACGCGAGCGGTGCGTCGCTGGCCCGCATCATGGCTACTTGCAGGACGCTGCGCTTGCGGGACATTGCGCGGTGGCGCGTCTCGCGGCTGGGCTTGGCGAGCAATCACCGGCTAGGCGACCTGATCGAGCGTGTTTTCGAGGCACGGCAGTTCGAGGATTTGCATATTCCTATGGCGGTGGTCGCCACGGATTTGAACAGCGGTGAGCCGGTGGTCCTCACGCACGGCAATTTGATTGATGCGATACGCGCAAGCTGCGCGTTTCCTGGATTGTTTGAGCCGGTGGAGATTGGAACACGCTGTCTGGCAGACGGCGGGCTGGTGGCGCCGGTGCCAACGCGCGCGGCACGCGACTTGGGCGCGGAGTTTGTGCTGGGCGTTTCGGTAGGAGTGCAAGATGGGTATCGCGGAACGCCAAGCAACATTTTCCAGGTAGTCAGCCGGGCGGTGACCGCGGCGCAAAAGCATCAACACGAAGTATGGGAGCGGCACGCGGACCTGGTGCTGCGACCCGATGTGCAATCGCTGGCGTGGGACGATTTCGAGCGAGCCGATGAGGCGATAGAGGCAGGCGCGACGGCAGCACGCAGCGCTTTGCCACGAATACAGAAGTTTCTGGCACGCGGGCCAAGCACGCGCGAGTGCGATGCGCAGGAGAACGCTCAACTGTGGCTGGCAGAGGCGGTGCGATGATGAACCTAAATGCCTGGTATGCAGTGTTTGCCGGTGCGGGCTTGCTTTGGCATGAATGCGGACACGACCTTGGCATTTTCTGTTACCGTATTGGCTGTGGCGTTTTTTGCGCAGCTCGGGAGCGAGCGTTTGAGCTTGTGCCGCTGAGAGCCACAATGAATCCGGTGAGGACCAACGCGGCGTGCTCGAATCGATCCTTCACTTTCTCCGCTCGCTTTACGAACCCGAAGGACTAAAAGAACTCATCCGCAGCGGCGGCGCGCCGCTGGTTTGTACGATTGTGTTCGTGGAGACCGGATTTTTTGTCGGTTTTTTTCTGCCGGGCGATTCGTTGCTGGTTACGGCGGGAATTTTTGCGGCGGCGGGCGTGGTTCCCCTACGCTGGCTGTTGGCTCCAGTAATGGCCTGCGCTATTTTTGGCGACCAAATCGGCTACTGGATCGGGCGCAAGGCTGGGCCAGCGCTTTACCGGCGAGAGGATTCGCTCTTTTTCCGGCGCAGCCATCTGCAGAGGGCTCACGATTTCTATGACAAGTACGGTGGGCGCGCGGTGATTTTTGCGCGATTTGTGCCGATTATCCGGACGTTCTGCCCGCCGGTGGCGGGAGCCGCACGCATGCCATATTCGCGGTATTTTTGCTTCGATATCATGGGCGGCGTGTTTTGGGTTGGCGCGATGATTTTGGGCGGGTACTTCCTGGGGCGGTCGGTGCCTAACATCGGGCAACGCATCCATTACGTAATAGCAGTAGTTGTTGTGGCGTCCCTTCTTCCGGCGGTGATCAGCATCATGCGGGCGCGGCGCGCGGTTGCTCGTGGCGAGGCCAAGTAGACGTGGCGGGTGGGAAGGTTCGCGCAATCATTTTCGACATCGGACGCGTGCTGATCCGCATCGATGTCGGGCGCGCAATGGAAGGGATGGCTTCTGGAACGTCGTTGTTACCGGAGGAACTTTGGCTGGCCATCGAAAAAGACCCGCGTTGGAAGGACTGGCAGGAAGGCCGCATCTCAGCGCGGGATTGGCATCTGCACTTGAAGCAGCGCTTTGGCGGGCCGGCGACTTTTGAGCAGTTCACCGAAGCGTGGAACCTGGCGCTGGATCCCGCGCCAATACTCAGCAACGAACTTTTCGAGAAGCTTTCGAAGAGCCATCGATTAGGGCTGTTATCCAACACCGACCCGATACACGTGGCGCACATGGAGTCACGGTACGATTTCTTCCCCTATTTTCCGGTCCGCATCTATTCCTGCGTAATAGGGTCGGCAAAGCCGAGTCCCCTGATTTACAAGAAGGCGTTGCGGGCTTGCCGGGTTCGAGCAGAGGAGACCGTATACGTCGACGACATTGCGGCCTATGTGGAGGCGGCACAGCGGCTTGGCATCAGGGGTATCCAGTTCCAGTCTTCCGAGCAACTCGCCTTGGCGTTTCGCGACTTGGGCTTGCAGATCTGAAAAGCGGCAGTGTCAGTTTTTCCACGGTCGAACTGTTCAGGTGCGTAATCTTTCCCAGGACTAGTACGCCGGGCCCGTCCTCTCGGTCTGCTGGCCTGGCTTACCAAGACCCATAGCTTCATTCACTTACGAAGGCGGACGTTCAATACGGCAAGCGCGGGCGTTTGGCGCGAGGCATGCACTCATCCCCATCAAGGGCCAGTACTTAAAACGAAGTTTCGCCCCACAGGGGTGAAGGAGAAAAGATTGTCTATGTCCGACGAACACATTATCGAAACCAGAGAAACACCCACATGGCAGCTTCCCGCGATCGTAGTGCTGGGACTTATTGCGGTAGGCGGCTTGTGGTTTGGCTGGAACGCTTCTTCCAAGCTTGATGCAACCCAGCAAACAGTGGCAGCACAGCTTAAGACGACCGAGCAGGCAGTGCAGCAAGACGTCTCTTCATTGAAAGATCGGCTGGCGCAGGACGAGAAGGCCAACACGGATCTGCAGGGCGACCTCAATGTGGTGACCAAAAAGCTCAAGATTACGCAAGGGCAGTTGAAGACTGCTCGCGCGGAAGCCGCCAAGCTCAACGACGAAACCACTCAGAAGCTGACTGCACTGGATAGCTCCGTCAAGGGGGAACTAGCGACGAAGGCCTCCTCGGATGACCTCAAGAACGTGGACACCAAGGTGGGCGGGGTTCGCACGGACCTTGACACCACGCGCGAAGACCTGAAGATGGCGCGCAGCGAAATGGGAACCCTGATCGCGCGCAATCACGACGAGATCGACCAACTCCGCCGGCTGGGTGAGCGCGATTACGTTGAATTCACCATCGCAGGCAAGAACAAGCCACAGAAGATCGGAAATGTGACCGTGGAGCTGAAGGGCATCAACCAAAAGCGCAACCAGTACAGCGTCGTAATGACGGTGGAAGACAAGCGCTTTGAAAAGAAGAATCGGGCACTGAACGAGCCGGTCTTCTTCTACACTTCCGGCACTCGTCTCCCTGAAGAGCTGGTGATCAATAAGGTCGGCAAGGAGCAGGTCAGCGGCTACGTGAGCATCCCGAAGGCGAATGCGCAACCGTCGACTGCAGCGGCATCGACTTCCGGCAGGTAAAAACACAAGGAAAGGCCCGGCTCGAATCGTAGCCAGGGCGCGAAGGCGGGCAGTTTCGGCTGCCCGCCTTTTTTGTTGCAGCAAGCGAGCCCCGTAAAGTCCGCTACAATGACCTGGCGGTACGGAGCCACCTTGCTTCAGACACCCGCGATTGTCTTTTGCGATGTTGATGGCCTGACACCGGTTCGCGGGACAATGGCGCCTGGATTCGACGAGTTCAGCGCGGAGCTGGACCACGCGGCCATCCCGATGGTTTGGGTTACCACGCGCAGCCGCCTGCAGATTGATGATCCACGCCGAAAACTGGGCCATAACCACCCATTCATCGCAGAAGGAGGCTGCGGAGTTTACCTTCCCGAGGGCTATTTCCATTTGCGTCCGCCAAAGTCAGTGCGCCTTGGCCGCTTCAGGTGCTTGCCGGTCGCAGCGCCCCAGCCGGCCGCAGCGGAAGCTTTGGAGGTGCTGTGTGCTGAAACCGGCGTTGCGGTCGTACCGCTGCGATCTCTGCCTCCTCGGGAGTTGGCGCAAAACACCGGCCTGCCGGCGCAGCACGCAGAATTGATACGTCACCGCGACTTCGACGAGCTTTTCTTTTTTGCCGGCGCCGCGGAGGCCGACGTGAGGCGTTTCGTTGAGGAGGGCGCGAATCGGCATCAGCAGTTGCGGCAGCGCGGCGTGTTATGGTCGCTCGCGGTTGGAGCAAACCTTAAACAGTGCGTGCGGGAGCTTTCCAAGCTGTACACCCGGGCTTTACGCTCGCAACCAAAGATTGTGGGAATTGCCAGGGAGAACGGCGGGGAACTTCTCGCAGCTTGCGATCGCGGCTTTCTGCTCGTGGATCGCCCGAACCTGGGGGACTCCGATTCCACAAGGGAACGCCCGCCGGCGCGATTTCGAGAAATTGAGCTTGGCTCGGCGGAGGCCTGGGAGCGGATTGTTGAGGCCCTGAGGGGCAAGTCCTAAGGGTCACCGGAAAAAATGTACCGTTGAATCGCCCGTTTTGCACAGATCCAGTCGCCAAGACAAATGAGCACTCTCGCGCTGACCCTTGCAAGCTATTGATTCTCGAAGACGATACGCGCGTCTTTGCGCATCCCGGACTGGCCCTCCAGTTGCCCCGACTTAGCGAGACGCGGCGTCGCGTCGGTCGGCTACTTTTCGCGTCGGGTCCACAGGGCAGCGGCCGAGTACTAGGAGACCTCTTACCATGGCTTGGATCACGCGCTGCCTTCATGTTCCTGCTTCAGAGACACAAAAAACCTTTGTAATTGCTGCCTGCGTCGTGGCGATGAGCATGATGACGATAGGGCTTGTCTGGCAAGCCGAAATCATCGCGCACCAACGGGAAGCCATTCGCTGGCTCGAAGCCGCAAAGTTCGGCGGGTGAGGCTCTGAAGACACGATCTGCCCGACTCGGATGTATTACATGCCGGCTAATCCGAACCAGAGTCGCCACACTCGTCTCGGACAATTTGGCGAATTGTAATCCCGGACTGCTACACTTTGCGCGATGAGTATGATTCAATATCTTCACTGGGAATCGCTCCGTGGAGTCTTGCAATGAAACACATCGTAGGTGTCTTGGTGCTGGTCCTGGCGCCGACGGTCTTTGCGGCACCTCGTCAGACTACGCCAGCTGAGCCTGCTCCGCAGGCCAGCAACGACAGCCCGCGTTCCCCTTCCACCAAAGCCACTTCACACGCCCGCCATGTTCGCAAGCATCGCGACGGCAACCACCATCGCCGCCCCCGCACGACGGCGAGGAGCCACAATTCGTAAATGAGATGGGGAGCCCGAGGGCTCCCCATCTTTCGTTTGCTGTGTCGTCTCGGAAGCGACGCTGACTGCGCGCAGGTTTTCGGGCGACGCGCACCGCGAGAGCGGTGTGTTCAGCTTTGGTTCAGCTCTAAGCCCGGTGGAGTCATGCTCCCTCCAGAGCCTGATGAGCTCACGCTACTCATTTACTCCTGCAAGGTCTGCAGTGCAAGCGAAGAGATGGAGAAATGCAAAGGCGGGCAGGGAAAGCGCGCGCGGCTACTTGATAAAGAGCGATTCGCGAAGCTGGTCGCGTCCGATAAATGACTTCATGGTTCGGTAGCGGCTGAAAAGATCCTGAATCTCACGATTTTGATAGATGCGCTGCGCTGGACACAACACGGGCGAGGAAATCACTTGCAGCGTAGTCGAATCCACGACGCGATAACGCCGGAAACCTTCCGGCTTCTTGCTGTGAAACATGGCGAAAACCACGCCACCCGGCCGCAGCAGTTCCGTCAGACTCGCGACCATTTGCTTCGCTACCACGGGTTCGAGGTAGTCGAGCATGTCCCAAAGCAGGATAGCGTCAAATGAGGAGTTCGGATATCGCAGGTTGGCCTCAAGGAAACGTGCGGCGCGCGCCGAGGGAGTTACATCCAGGGTGTGCTGCGCTGCGCGTCCGGCTGCTTCGCGCAGCTTTCCTTCCTCCTCCCCCAGAAAGTCCTTCCATGCACGGAGAAGGTCCTCAGAGGAAACGCGGAACCCGCGCTCGATGAAGAAACTAAGGGTGGTTTGCCAGGCCGGGCCAAGGTCCAAAAGCGCGCCGCGGCCGAGTCCGTCGAGGTTCCACAAGAATTCTTTCAGCCCGTTGGAAACGCGGTTGGATTCCCCAAGTTCCGGCCCTCGAGTTGCGCCCGCTGCCACGGCTGGTGAAGGAACGTTGTTGTGCGGCCTGCCAGACATGC
>WNFO01002516.1_pt1 | contig 15144 bp, 10 predicted proteins | sample 5400251 | NCBI WGS metagenome assembly WNFO01 (sample SAMN13153354, study PRJNA577476) | soil metagenome | isolation source: 100 cm saprolite under Madrone tree | place: USA:California | collected 2016-06-14 | reverse complement strand
GGACGTGCGCGCCATCAGCTTCGTGGGCTCAACGCCGGTGGCGAAGCACGTGTACACGCGATCGGCGGCGAGCGGGAAGCGCATGCAGTGCCAGGGCGGTGCGAAGAATCACGTCATCGTGCTTCCCGATGCCGACATGGAGCTGGCCACGCAAATCATCAGCGACAGCGCGTTTGGCTGCGCCGGACAGCGGTGCTTGGCTGTTTCCGTGGCGGTCACGATCGGTGAAGCGCAAAAGACATTTCGGGATTCGATCGCGAAGGCGGCATCCACGCTGCGCGTTGGCAATGGTCTCGATGCGGGCGTGCAGATGGGGCCGGTTATTTCCCGCGACAGCAAACAACGCATTGAAACGATGATCTCTGTCGGCGTGAATGAAGGCGCGAAGCCGCTGCTCGATGGACGAAATGCGAAGATTCCGAGTTACGAGGGCGGAAATTTCCTGACGCCGACGATTCTCGACGGGCTGCCGTCTTCAAGTACTTTGGCGCATACAGAGATCTTTGGCCCGGTGCTGAGCTTGATTCATGCGAATAACATGGACGAAGCGATGGAATTTATTCGCCGCAGCCCGTACGGTAACCAAGCATCGCTCTTCACGACGAGCGGGGCCGCAGCGCGGCGATTCCGTTATGAAGCTCCCGCGGGGAATATAGGCATCAACATCGGAGTGGCTGCGCCGATGGCGTATTTCCCGTTCAGCGGCTGGAAGGACAGCTTCTTCGGGATTCTTCACGGCCAAAGCCGCGACGCCGTGGAGTTCTTCACGGAATCAAAGATTGTGGTGGAGCGGTGGTCGCGTCAGGAAACGCGTAAGTTCTAGAAGCGGCGAGTTCGTCATCTCATTGAACACCACTCTGAAACAGTCTGTTTCAGAGTGAACAGCTGACGGCAGCCTGTCTTCGATTTCACATCCCGGCCGCAACTTTCGCTGCCTTAAGTGCGTTAGCTGCAAGGACTTGCGAGAGTCTTGAACTTGAGCGCAGGGGCCGCGAGCCAGGGGTTTGGTGTCCCTAATGCTGTTGTCCCTACCGGATATGCCTGGGCTAGACTATCTCTCCTGCATACTGACAGTTTTGGCCACCGTGCTCATTGGGAAGAGGCGGTGGCAAGGCTGGGTTATTGCCGGGGCGAACAGCGTTGTCGTGTGCATCATCGGAGCAAGAACAGCGCAATTCGGATTCATCCCCGCAAACGTGCTGTGCATCGCACTGTATGCAAATAACCTTTGGAGTTGGCGGGGGAGAGCGCAGGAGTCCTCCTCCGCAAAAGGCGTACATGTGGAAACCATTTCTCAGGCCTCAAAGCTCGATCTGATATAGAGGGATACGAGTCAGGCTAGCACGCTCCGTGCGCACGTCATCGCCGCGCAATTCCCGCAGGGCGTAGGTCGCCATTTCCGCCGTGACTCTCTTGCGCCAGGTCATGTCGAAGTCCGTGTTGTCAAGCGGCTTGGCAATTTTGGCAGCGAGCGCGGCGGCTTCGGCAATCGTTTCTCGATTTAAGGAACGGCCCAACAGAGATTTGGCCGCATCGCCGGCGACGAGAGGGCGAGATGCTGCGGAGCCAACAACGATGCGGGCCTCCTCGACGATGCCGTCGCCGGAAAACCGCGCGGCTGCCGCCACGGACAGAACCGGAAAATCGAACGAGCCGCGACGCCTGAGTTTCCAGTACGTGCTTTTCCAGCCGTGAAGAGAATCCAAGAAAACTTCTGCCAGGATTTCATTTGGCTTTCGCTTGATGTAATCCATGCCATCGTTGTTATACAGATCCGCCAGCAAGACTACGCGCTCTTCGGAACTTGAAACGAGACGGACGCGGGCGCCGAGAGCAATCAATGCCGGAGCGGTGTCCGTGGAGGAAACAGCCACGCACTTAGGGCTTCCGGGCGCGACCCAGCACGTGGTGCCGTCCTTCTTCATGCAAAAGTTGATCGACTTCCGCCACTCATAGCTCTGGTCGTAATAGTTGCAACGCGTGTCGAGGCATAGGTTTCCGCCGAGCGTGGCCATGTTCCGGATTTGAGGAGTAGCCACCTGCGAGGCTGCCTGCGAGAGAGCCGTCAATCCATTTCGAAATCGCGGATCCGCAGCGATGTCGGTCAGCGTGAGGCACGCGCCAAGCCTGGACGTCGAAGAACTCCATTGAACTTCGTCCAGCCCTTCGACATGGCGTAGGCTCATGAGGGTTCGCGGAACTTGCTGACGGCGCTTCATATTTGGAAGCAGGTCCGTGCCGCCGGCGAGCGGCATGGCGTTGGCCCCTTCGCCTTCCAGGATGCGCGTGGCTTCTTGCAGCGTGCGCGGAGCGCGGAATTCGAAAAGCGGCAGGCGCATCATGAGCTGAGTACCTTTTCTTTCTCCGAACTTGGTTTTGCACGCCGGGGAACGTCGTTCACCGCGTTGCCGTCCCCGCCTTCCCATGGTGGAGGAACGCGCAGAGCTTCCGGCCAATCGACGTTTGGAAACTGGCTCGGTCCAAATCGTGGAGCGCGGCCTGCCTTCTTTTCCGCGAGCGCCTTCACTATTTTTTCTGGCGTGATGGGGACTTCATCAATTCGGACTCCAACCGCATCGTAGACCGCGTTCGCGACCGCCGGCATGATGGGGAGAAGCGGGCCCTGCCCGACTTCCTTCGCGCCGAATGGGCCGCGAGGATCGGGTGACTCGATTAACTCGGTGACCACGTTGGGCATGTCCAGCGAAGTTGGGCTCTTGTATTCCAGGATGGAAGGAAACTTGTGGACGAGCGCGTGAGAAAGTTTTTTCGGGAGCCGGCGAAACTCCTGCTCTTCCATGAGCGCCTCGCCAAGACCCATGTACACGCTCCCTTCAACTTGGCCGCGCACAAGCGTGGGGTTCAGCGCGCGGCCGATGTCATGTGCAATCCAAATCGTGGGAACAGTGATCCATCCGGTCACGGGATTTACAACGACTTCGACGACCGAGGCAGAATAGGAATAGGTGGGAGACGGGCCCACGCCGCCGCCTTTGTAAAGCGCCGCAGACTTTGGCGGCGTGTAGGAACCAACGGTGCCGATGGTGCCGAAGCGAGCTTCCGCGAGGCACACGGCTTCCTGGAAGGTCACGCCTTTTTCACGCGCGGCGGAATCAAAGACGCGTCTGTCCGCGAAACGCAAACGATCCATGGGGGCCTCGAGACGAAGCGCGACAGCTTCGGCGATCAGGATTTTGGCGCGTTCGGCGGCTTGCAAAGCCGCATTGCCCGCCATGATCGTGACGCGACTCGAGTACGAGCCAAGATCCACCGGCCCCAGGTCCGTGTCGCCGGTATATAGGCGGATGTCGAACGGATCAATGCCCAGAACCTCGGCGACGATTCCTGCGAGAACGTCGTCCGATCCCTGCCCGATTTCGGTGGCGCCGCAGAAAAGAGTGACGCCACCGCCGCGATCGAATTTAAGCTGCACTCCGGAGTGCGGCATTTTGTTCCAGTAGATGGCAAGCCCCGCTCCAGTCAGATAAGCGGAGCAAGCCAGCCCCACGCCACGCCCTTCGGGAAGTTTGCGAAATCTCTCTTTCCAACTGGAGACTTCGACCACACGGCGAATGCAATCGGCGAGACCTACCGTTCCGAGGCGGAGAAAATTTGCCGTCACCGTGTTAGGGGACTCAACGATGCGGAGACGCAGATCGGCGGGGTCGAGCTTGAGCTTCTCCGCAATCTTATCGAGCTGAACTTCCTGGCCAAAGCGCGGCTGTACCGTGCCGTGGCCACGCTTGGGGCCGCAGGGCGGCTTGTTGGTGAAGGTGCGGCAGCCTTGAAAGCGATAGCGCGGGATGTGATAGGTTGTGGTTTGCAGAGCGCCGGTATAAAAAGTGCTGGCGACTCCGTAGGAACCGTACGCGCCGCCGTCGATCAGCGTCTGAAGATGCATTCCGGTGATCGTGCCGTCTTTCTTGACACCAGTCTTGAATTTCATCAACACGGGATGGCGCCCCCGGTGACAATAAAAAACTTCCTCGCGCGTTAGGCAAATCTTGACGGGCCGGTCCAGAAGCAGCGCCGCTTTGGCGACGACAATTTCGTGATTGAACGGGTCGCTCTTTCCTCCAAAACCGCCGCCGTTGGGCGTGGCGATCACGCGAATGTGCGCCGGCGGCATTTGCAGCACCTTGGCTAGAGCGCGGTGCAAATAGTGCGGCGTCTGCGTGCTCGACCAGATCGTCAGCTTGCCCTCGGGATCCTTGATGGCGACCGCAGCGTGTTGCTCGATGGGGAGATGGGTGCTGCCTTGGTAGAAAAAAACGTCTTCGAAGATTTCGTCCGCTTCGGCGAAGCCTTGCTCTACGTTTCCAAACTCGAGTGATACGCGCTTGTGAATATTCCCTTCATCGCCGTAGTCGTGAATGCGGGGCGCGGGGGTTGCGATGGCTTCCGCTGGACTGGAGATCGTGGCGAGGATTTCATAATCGACATCGATCAAGTCCAAAGCCCCAAACGCCGTCAGCTCTTCGCGCGCGATGACGGCGGCAACCGGGTCTCCCACGTGGCGCACATGATCAACGCAAAGCGCCTGCTCGTCCTGGCTGACGGGAAGAATTCCGTATTCGATCGGGAGGTCTCGGCCTGTCAGAACCAGATAAACGCCAGGGTGAGCGAGCGCACGGGACGCGTCGATTTTGCGAATGCGCGCGTGCGGATGCGGTGAACGCAGCAGTTTGCAGTGGGCCATACGCGGCAGGAAGATATCGTCGGCAAAGCGCGTCTGGCCCGTCACCTTCGCGCGGGCGTCAACCCTCCGCCGGGGGACGCCGATTACGCGCAACTCTTGACCCGGCTCTTGCAATTTCTCAGCCGGCTGTTTGGACAAGTCTTTTTGATCCTGCAAATGGCCTCCTCATGACGGGTCGCGCATCACTGCGCCCTGGAATTCTAGGCGGTGGATTCCTTCTGTCCGCTTATCTTGAGCATCGCGGCTTCGACAGCCTCAAAAATCTGGAGATACCCCGTGCAGCGGCACAAGTTCCCGGAGAGCGCCTCGCGAATCTGATCGCGAGTCGGATGAGGATTTTGATCGAGCAGAGCTTTCGCGGTCACCAGAATTCCCGGCGTGCAATACCCGCATTGTGCCGCGCCCAGATCCGCAAATGCGTCCTGCAACGGATGAAGGGTTCCATCGGCTCCGAGGCCTTCTACGGTCAAAACGTTCTTGTCGGCGCATTCGAGCGCTAGCACGAGGCAGGAAAGAACCGGCTTGCCATCGAGCAACACAGCGCATGCGCCGCATTCACCCAGCTCGCAGCCGTGTTTCGTGCCGGTATGGCTAAGATCTTCGCGAAGCACCTCGAGCAAGGTTTTGTAGGGCGCGAAAGAGACGTCAGTCGGTTCTCCGTTGAGCGTGATCCGAATGCGCGATCTTTTCTGCGATTCAACGGGAAATGTGGTCATCGTGAATCACCTCTTGGGCGGATCAACGGGCCGTCGCGCGTTTCTGTAAGCGTTGCGGAAGTTGCTTTCGTTCTGTGTGCTGCGGCTTTCTGGCCAAGGACGCCCGACGGAGAGCGCCGGGGTTCGCCAGCAAGCCTCGAGTAAGATAGTCAGCAAATCCTTCTGCGATTTCGGCCGCGCTGAGAGCGCCTTCGGGACGAAACCACAGCACGCTCCAGTTCAGGGCGCCCAGCATGGCACGTGCCGCGAGCGCGGGGTCGCAGGCAATAAATTCGCCGGATCGACTGCCAGCGACGATCAACTGTCGTACGCCTTCTTCGTAGCGATCGCGTTTGGCAACCAATCGCCTTTGCATCGGGAGCGGCAAAGCGCTGGTCAAATAATGCGCCGCGGAACCTTCCACTTCGTCGAGGACACAACGCAAATGTGACACGATGACAAAACGCAGTTTCTCTGCGGCAGAGGCTTTGAAACGGCGAGCTTTTTCGAGCGCGCCGATGATGCGGTCGAGAGAATTGTCCTGACAGAAAAAGAGGATTTCGTGCTTTCCGCGGAAGTAGTTGTAGAGGTTTGCAGGCGAGAGCGAAGCCGCGGCGGCGATATCACGCATGCCGGTTTCCGCGAATCCACGCACGCGAAACTCACGGCCGGCGGCGCGCAGAATTTCCAGACGCCGTGCCAGAAAACGCCTTCGAAGACGTCCGTTGCCCTGATTTGTTGGTTGACTGCGTGGCAAATGCGCTCCCCGGCGTGAGCTTCCCGCGGGCCGCCATGGTTTTCCTCTACTAGAGGTAACACGGCGGTTCGCCGGGTGTCAACGAAATCTGAACAGATGTTCAGAAAATGAACAGCTGTTCAGGTCAACGGGTGCACGCACGTCTTATGATGGCGGAAAGGGATGCGAGGACTGCAGGCGGCGGAGAGACACACCGGGAAAAAGTGGGTTATGCCTTTGTTTTTTCCGCCGCCTCAGCGAGGAAATAGCTTCGCCGCGTTGTCGTAGAGAATCTTTCGCCTGGCATCCTCGCGAATCGGCAAGGCGTTGAATTTCTCGATGTTACGTTTGATTTCCGGCACACCGGGTCCCGGCCAGTCCGTGCCCCACAAAACCTTGTCGGCAATTTCTTCGATCCGCGGAAAATATTCCAGAAGCTTCTGCGGCGGGATCCCGGAAATATCCATGTACATGTTTTTGTGCCGGCGCACGAGGAAAAATGCCTCCTCCATCCACAGCGGCCGTCCACCGTGCGCAAGGATGACGACGAGATTCGGATAATCGATGCTAATGTCATCGCACAGCAGCGGTTGCGCATGAAGGTTCCGAGCGCCGGGGAAGATGGAAGTTCCCGTGTGAATCATCACCGGCATGCCGTTGGCCTGGGCTCGTTCGTAGACCGCAGCCAAACCGTGATTGCCTTCCATGTAGTCATTTGGAGAGAGCGCCTGATGCGAGGGATGTAGCTTTATCGCACGAATGCCTAGCTTTGCAATGCGGTCCACTTCCGCGCCCGGATCAGGCACCGTTCCCGGGAGCACGCCGCCGAAAGCGATGAGGCGCTCTGGCGCTGCCTGGCAATACCTCGCGATCCAATCGTTTGCGCCGGGCGTAAATCCGATAATCTGTGGCGCAACGTAGTTGATGAGACCAGCCCGTTCCACACCCAGCTGATCGAGCAGCCCAAGAAATGCTCTTGGGTCCGCACAGTAGCGTTCCACATCGGCATAGTCCTTGCGGTCGCGCTTCATCAGCTCGAGGGCGGAAGGCTTCATCATGTGATAGGGCATGATGTGGATGTGGATGTCGATGATCGGTTGCAAGAACTCCGTCCTTTAGGGGGAGAGGAAGCCACAATCGGGCTCCCGCGAGCTTACGGCGAGTTCACACTTTCACAAATGGTTCGTTCCGGTGTCAACACCATGCTGCGGGTATGAACTCACGCCTGAAGATACGGCGCATCAGTTGAAACGAACATATTCAAAGTCCAGCGGCTTATTGTTGATACCGCGAACCGGTGGAGCGATCCAATTCGCAAACTTGCCCAGCTCTACAACCCGGCCGGTCATCAGGGACTGCACGTAGGCGTGATCCTTCGGGCTCGGCATCCATTCGAATTCATGTTTCTTCCAGGCTCCTTCGCTCAAGACTTCCCCGGCAGGGCTGATGAAGTGTCCGGCGAAATTCCCTATCGCGCGGTGGAAGCCCTTGTGAGGCAGGGTCAATCGAAACGGAATGCCTGCGCTGTCGATGACTCGCTGCCACCGGCCAACTCCATCCGCGATCTCATCGATGTAATCATCCCGGAGCCGCTCGTTCAGCGCGGTCAGCGCCGGCACGTTCCTGGCGACGATTTTGTCTCCCAAAACTTCGAAGACTGGGTATAAAGCTTCGCCCAGCACGTGATCGTCATCGAGCTTCGTTTCGCGAAACCGTCCCTTGAGGCCGCTCGTATAGTAATTCGCGGCGTTTGAAGAGACGTCGGAGCCGTAGAGGTCCAGCGTAACGCTGTAGTGGAAGTTCAAGTACCGCTGAATGGTTTGCAGGTCAATGACTCCCAGAGCGCGAACATCCGATGGATCCTCAACTTTGTTTTCCTTCATCACTTCACACGTTCGCTGAATGATGCGGCCCACTCCCGTCTCGCCGACGAACATGTGGTGCGCTTCTTCGGTCAGCATGAACCGACAGGTCCGCGCGAGGGGATCGAAGCCGGATTCCGCAAGCGCACAAAGCTGGAACTTGCCATCGCGGTCGGTGAAAAACGTAAACATGTAAAAAGCGAGCCAGTCGGGGGTCGGCTCATTGAACGCCCCTAGAATGCGCGGGTTGTCGGCATCTCCGGAGCGACGCGCGAGCAACGCTTCCGCCTCTTCACGGCCGTCGCGCCCGAAATAGCGGTGCAGCAAGTACACCATGGCCCACAGATGTCGCCCCTCTTCGACGTTTACCTGAAAAATGTTCCGCAGGTCATACATTGAAGGGCAAGAGAATCCCAGCATGCGTTGCTGCTCGACCGAGGCGGGTTCCGTATCACCCTGCGTCACGATGACGCGCCGGAGCGTCGAGCGATATTCGCCCGGCACCTCCTGCCACGCGGGGTCACCTTTGTGAATGCCGAAGTTCACTTGGCGCTTTTCGTCGCGCGGTTGCAGAAAAATTCCCCAGCGGTACTCGGGCATCTTCACGTAGTCGAATTGTGCCCAGCCATCGGGTTCCACGCTCACTGCCGTGCGCAGGTAGACATCGAAGTTGTGGCTTTCGTTCGGCCCCATGTCGTACCACCAACCCATGTACGCGGGCTGCCAGTGCTCGAGGGCGCGCTGCAAGACGCGGTCCCTCCCCAAATCGACGTTGTTCGGGATTTTTTCCGTGTAATTGATCATGGTGATCCCCTCAGTATGCGAATCGAAACCTGGCGCCTAAACTCTTTCCCAATTGAATTTCACCGGCGCACCCGTTCCATACACTTTCAGCGCGCCGTTCGCTCCGACGGCGTTGGGGCGAACAAAGATCCAGTTTTGCCAAGCAGAGAGTCGGCCGAAAATGCGTGTTTCCGGAGTCTCCGTGATTCCAAAACGCAGATTCGCCTCGAGTCCTGTGAGGGCATCGGGCGAAAGTGCGGCGCGTGACTCAATCGCCTGGCGCAGCTCGTCTTCCCAATCGAGGTCGTCCGGCGTTGCGGTCACGAGTCCCGCAGCGAGCGCCTCGCGAGCCGAAAGCTTGGCCCCCAGTTGACTGCGCAATGCGGCAATTTGCGTTTCATCCTGATAGAAGCGGGCCGCCAAGCGCGAGAGCTGATTCACCATCGGAAGGGAGCCAAAGTTCATTTCCGAGAGTTGCACCATGGCGGCTTCTTCGCCACCCTGCATGTCCCTCATATAGATGCGGTCCGCGGCAAGCGCCAATTCCAGCAGCGTGCCTGCAAAACAAGAGCCCGTCTCGACAATCGAGAACATCGAACGCGAAGTGACGTCAATTCGCGCGAAGGTCCGGCGCATCATGCCGAGTACTTCTCGAACGAACCAATTGTCTAGGTTTTTCAAAATGAATTCATCGATCGCTAGTACCGCGGCGGCGTTTCCCTTTGTGTGGATGATCCACAGCCCCAGATCGAGTTCACCGGTGCGCAGCGTCAGGATAGCGTCATCCAGTTCTCGCGCCATCTGGAGAGGCCACCAATTCGTTCCCGCTGCCAAAACCTTTTCGACAGTGTCCTCGACGAAGGACTCCGGCGCGCGAACTGTCAGCGTCGCAGTTCGCGCAGCGCGATTCCATTGCACGTCTATAAATTCGTAATGGAGTCCCGCTTCATCGGCTTTGCGGTTCAGCGGCGTCAACGCGATCCCCTTTGCCTGGGCGGGCCGGTTGCTCTGGTCTGCCAGCTTCAAGGCGCGCTGTTTCACCTGCTCTGCAAACTGCTGGGGCTTGACCACCTCATCGACGAGCCGCCAATCCTTGGCTCTTTGCCCGCGGACGCCGTCCGGATTCGTGCAGAACATATCGGCATGATCCCGGCGCACTTTGCGCTTGTCGGTTACGCGCGTCAGGCCGCCCGTGCCAGGAAGCACACCCAGCAAGGGAAGCTCCGGCAAGCTGACCGCGGACGAGCGGTCATCCACAAGAATGATTTCATCGCAGGCGAGCGCCAGTTCGTAGCCGCCGCCAGCTGTGGTGCCATTGCAAGCAGCAAGGAATTTCAGGCCTGAGTGCGCGCTGGAATCCTCGATTCCGTTCCGCGTCTCATTTGTGAACTTGCAGAAGTTCACTTTCCAGGCGTGTGAAGAAAGCCCGAGCATGTAAATGTTGGCGCCAGAACAGAAAATGCGGTTCTTCGCGCTGGTAATGACGACGGAATGAATCTCCGGATGCTCAAAGCGAATTCGCTGCAGCGCGTCGTGCAGTTCGATATCCACGCCGAGATCGTAGGAATTAAGTTTCAGCTTGTATCCCGGCCGCAATCCGCCGTCTTCCGCGACGTCCATCGTCAGCGTTGCCACTGGCCCTTCGAACCTCAACCGCCAATGCTTGTAACGCGAGGGGTCGGTCTGAAAGTCCACGGCATCCATTTTTGCCTTGGGCTCTTGTGTTGCCGCAACGTCCACGAGATCCTCCTACTGGACAGCACTCTGCAAAGCGAGCTTCAATTTCGCGAAACTCTCCCCCGGGGAATCTCCCGAAGTATCGAGCGAAAGGTCCGCTTTTCGATAGAGCGGCTCGCGCGCCGAAAGAATGCGCCGCAAGTCTTCCATGGCCTGATCGCTCGCGGCCATAGCGCGAAAATCGCCTTGCGCGATGACCCGCGACATATGTTCCTCGGGTTGCGCTTTGATCCAAACGGTGTAGCAGTTAGATAGAAGATAGTCGTACGTTTCTTTTTCCGAGACGACGCCGCCCCCGACGGAAACAACCGCGCGATCGTATTCCCGCAACACCCTTTCCAGGGTACGCCTTTCGATGGCCCGATAACCAGACTGCCCATAGAGCGAGAAGATTTCCGCCAGAGGCATGCCGGTGTCCTTCTCAATTTCACGATCGAGCTCGATGAATGGGCTGTTTGTCTCCTGGCCCAGTTTCGAGCCGAGCGTCGACTTGCCCGCTCCCCGCAGTCCAATCAGCGCGATGCGGTTTCGCCGCATCTTTTCTTCGTGACCTAAGTCACGCGTGAGGCGAAAGACCACGTCATCGAGACGGTTAGCCGGGAGACGTTCGAGGAGCCGTTGGATCAATTGTCTCGCGGCCGGCTCTTCAACTTCGGAAGCAAATAGCTCCGTGAGCGACACACTGAGCGACGAGGCGATCCTGCGCAGCAGCACGATCGAGACGTTCCCTTCTCCGGCTTCAAGTTGCGCCAGGTGGCGTTCGGAAACGTCTGCTTCCCGCGCGAGCATTTTGCGCGTCATGCCCCGGCGGCTGCGGAGTTCCCGGATGCGCTTGCCCAGGAAGGGTAGAAAATCCTCTTCGCGAATCAGCGGGATTCGCGGTGCGCCGGGGGAATTGGAGTCAGTGCGTGTCGGCATGCTGGCGAAGATTCAAACTCGGGATGCAGTATAATACATTTTCCCGTGGGCTGGTCAAGCAGAGAAAGTCTTCTTTTGCCGTCGGGAGAGCTATTTCCGGGTCGGCAGCTATCATATTTTATTTTCAACTAGTTATGAGAAGACGTCCAGAACATAATTCCGAGAACGATGGGCAGGCTTCACGCCGGCATGTAATATAATGCAGGTCGCAGAGGAAGCTAATTCGCCATACCTGCGACTGCCTCCCCTTGGCTGAGGTTCGCACGGATATACTTGCTTTCTCCTCGGAGGACTCCAGATGAAGCTGGCAAACTATGTTTCAGGCGAGTGGAAAAAAGGCGCAGGGGCTGGCGAGCCGCTCTCCGATCCGGTCACAGGAGAAGAGCTGGCGCGCATCTCTTCGCAGAACATCGACGTCAAAGCGGCTCTTGAGTTCGCGCTTGCGCAAGGTAGACCGGCGCTCCAACGACTTACGTACAGCGAGCGCGCCGACCTGCTCGCGAAAATCGGAGAGGTTCTGACCGCCAATCGCGAAGAATACTTTCGCATCTCCTTGCTCAATTCCGGGGCAACGCAAGCCGATGCCTCCTTCGACGTGGATGGCGCGATCTACACAATCAAGTATTACGCCAAGATCGGCCGAGCGCTCGAAGAAGGGAAGATCTTGAAGGAAGGCGCGGTGGTGCCGCTCTCCAAAACCGGCGCCTTCGTAGGGCAACATTTTCTTCTTCCGGCAAAGGGCGCGGCCATTTTTATCAATGCGTTCAACTTTCCGGCTTGGGGACTCTGCGAAAAAGCGGCCCCGGCTTTGCTCTCCGGCGTTCCCATCGTCGTGAAGCCTGCTTCTCCAACGGCCTGGCTCACGCACCGCATGGTAGAAGACATCGTACAAGCAGGAATCCTGCCGCCGGGAGCAATCTCCATCCTATGTGGTTCTGCGCGCGATCTGCTCGACCACGCCGCCGAAGGCGACATCGTTTCCTTGACCGGCTCCGCGGAGACCGCGGCGCGCATTCGTTCGAACACAAATATCTTGCGACGGTCGGTCCGCGTCAACATCGAGGCCGACAGCATCAACTCCGCCATTCTTGGTCCGGACGCGGCTCCCGGAAGCGACGTGTTCGAACTGCTCGTCAAGGAAGTCGTCAGAGAAATGACGCTGAAGGCCGGGCAGAAATGCACGGCAATCCGGCGCGTGATGGTTTCGCGTCCGCATCTCACGGCACTTGGTGATGCCATATCCGCACGATTGAGCTCCATGGAAGTCGGCAATCCCAGGAACGCGGAAGTGAAAGTGGGACCAGTGGTGAACAAGGCGCAACAGGCCGCTTGCTTTGAAGGCCTAAGGAAGCTGAAAGAGGAATGCTCCGTTTTGTTTGGCGGCGACGAGCGCTTTCAACCGGTCGATGCCGATCCGGAGAAAGCGGCTTTCGTACAGCCAACGCTCCTTTCCTGCGCGAATGGCCTCGACGCAAAGTTCGTCCACGACATCGAGGTATTCGGTCCCGCGGCAACGCTCGTCGCCTACGACAACCCTGAAGATCTTATTGCGGTCACGCGTCGCGGTTTCGGTTCACTCGTGTCCTCTGTTTTCTCGAATGATGCTGCCTTCCTTCGAAACATCGTCTTCGGAATCGGCGACCTTCACGGCCGGATGATGGTTGTGGATTCATCGGTCGGCGCCCAGCACACCGGCCACGGCAACGTTGTGCCCAGTTGTCTCCACGGTGGTCCGGGCAGGGCCGGGGGCGGCGAGGAACTCGCCGGACTTCGCGCGCTGTTGCTGTATCATCGGCGATTCGTGGTGCAAGGACCGCCCAGCACCATCAACGATCTTGCCGGCATGTCCGCTGACGCCCACGCATTGTATTCCTGAGCTTCTACCGGGCGCTTTAGTTCTCGCATCGGCTAAGGAGGCTGACTTCGCCGTCGCCGATCTTGAATCTCTCGAAGCTTGAACCGCTGTAATTTTCCCGTTGCGGTCTTTGGCAGCTCGGTCAAAAACTCTATCCGCCGGGGGCTCTTGTAGCCGCTCAACTGCCGTGCAACCCAGTCCTGGAGTTCACGCACCAGCTTACCTCCTGGAGTGAATTCGGCATTGACGACCACGAAGGCCGCCGGTTTCGTGAGACCATTCTCATCGTCGCACGCCACGACCGCCGCTTCCCGGACCGCCGGATGCGCAATCAGGGCGCTCTCCACTTCCGCCGGACTCAGCCAGCGGCCGTTGACCTTGAACAGATCGTCGGCGCGTCCCGCGTACCAGTAGTAGCCGTCTTTGTCCCGGGAGTATTTGTCTCCCGTTCGATACCACTGACCTTCAAAGGTTTCCTTCGTCTTGTCATGCTGGTTCCAGTAACCCGCGCAAGTGGCGTCTCCCTTGAACAGAAGATCGCCGATTTCTCCTGGTCCTGCCTCGCTTCCTTTTTCGTCCAGGATCTTGGCTTCGCACCCCGGAATGATCTTGCCGCTCGATCCGGGCCGCGCTTCGCCGGGACGGTTAGAAATCATCATGTGCAAAGTTTCCGTGGAGCCCAGCGCGTCCAGAATCTCCACGCCGAAGCGCTCTTTGAAACGCTCGAACAATGCCGCCGGAAGGGCCTCGCCCGCCGAAACAGCCTGCCTCACACACGAAAGGTCAAACTCTCTTCCGTCTTCGCGATGATGGGCCAACAAGGCGGCATAGTTTGAGGGCACAGAAAAAAACAAGGTCGGCCTGTGACGTTCGATGTCGGCGTAGATACTGGCGGGAGTCGGACGAGCGGGGGAGAGAATCGTCGTCGCTCCGCAGGACAGCGGAAAATATCCGGTGTTTCCCAATCCGTATGCAAAAAACAGCCGCGCGACGCTGTAACAGCGGTCGCTCTCGTTCATCCGCAGGATGCCTTTGGCGTACAGCTCCGCACACACAACCATGTCGTGATGAAGATGGATGCAGCCTTTGGCGACGCCGGTGCTTCCGGAAGAGTACAACCAGAAGGCGGCGTCATCTTTGCTTGTAACTGCCGCCTCCAGCTCCGGAGATACGGCCTCCACTAGATCGCGAAAGCAGTGATAAGGCTTGCTTGTCTCTCCCGCGACCACGATTTCGCGCAAGTACGGCAAGCGTTCTCTTGGGATCAATTCGAGTCGCGGCAAGAGCTCCTGGCTAACCAGCGCTACGCGAACACGCGTGTCGTTCAGCACATATTCGTACTCGTGCGACCGCCAATACGTATTGGTGGGAACAGCGACGGCGCCTATCTTGATTGTTCCGAAGAAGCTGTACAGGAACTCCGGCCCATCCAAGAGCAGGAGCAGGACGCGCTCCTCCGGCCGCACTCCCAGACGGCGAAGCGCATTTCCAACCCGGTTCGTCCGCTCCAGCAGTTGCTGGTAACTGACTCGCTCGTCGCCGCACTCAATCGCAGTGTTTTGTCCTCTTCCTTCGAGGACGTTGCGATCCACAAAATGCGCGGCGACGTTGAATTGTTCCGGCAGAGCGATCACGAATTCCGCAGCCTTTTCCTGTATGGGCTGATAACAAACTCCCACTTCCACGGAAACGCGCCGGAGTATAACACGCTCTGGGTTTCTGCCGGCTCGCCGGCCGACCTTCAGCGATTGTCTTTCAGAAAACGCGCTGCAACAACGCTGGGCTGCTCGACGATTCGCTTTTCCTCCGCGCAGACCACCAGCCGAATGAACTGAGCCATGCTCCACGCGAGCGGCGTC
>WNFO01002515.1_pt1 | contig 15144 bp, 20 predicted proteins | sample 5400251 | NCBI WGS metagenome assembly WNFO01 (sample SAMN13153354, study PRJNA577476) | soil metagenome | isolation source: 100 cm saprolite under Madrone tree | place: USA:California | collected 2016-06-14 | reverse complement strand
CCCACTTTCCCCCTCTTCCTTCCCTTCTTTTCTTTTCCTCTCCTCGACCCCCCCTGACATGGCAGACACAGCCAATCACCTCATATGTTTAAGTCTCTGCCGTCATGCCCTTCCTCCTCTTTCCCCCTCCCCCCCCCATCCCCCTCTTTCTTCCGTCATCTCCCAGTCCCATGGCAGACTCTCTCAATCTCCTGCTCTGCCCGCTTTGGCCCAACCAACCACGAGAGTGTCTCCCACCCCACTACGACTCGGAACCTGAACCTGAACAGGAACCGGACATCAAACCGGAACCTGAACCTGAACTCAAACCCGTCCCCGAACCGGAGCGTAACGATTCCATCGACCGCTCTCTTCCCCCACCACGGTCTCACCAACGCTCAGTCTATCACGCCTGGCTCGCCTCGCGCGTTCACTCTTGCCAGAATGCCGGTTACGTCTCTGCAGGTGCCCAGCGTCCGTTGACCCGTGCCAATCTCCGTCTCGCCCAGCGGATTGCGGAGCTCTGCGTCCCACAGGTGCTCCAAATATTCTGGAGTCGTCACCCATTTCGCGCCTTCGTTATGGTAGCATTTAGTTTCGTTAGAGGCACTTTTCCCGTTTTCAAAGGATATACACATGCTCTCATTATCAACGAGGCAAGTCGTCTGATCGATAATTCACCTCGTCCCGTTCTCATAATTGATTCCTCTTATTCAGATCCAATCCTTGCTCTCTTCCGGTCACTACACTTGGTCCCATTTGATCCGCCTGCTTGGAGCAGAGTTTTTGCGCTTTGCCGCCGAAAAATCCTTAGACTCATTTGCGTAAGTTCCACCTATTTCTTTGCATGTGAATGCACTGAAACTTAGGGTGTATGATAGCACCAATAACGAACATTTCGTGCAAAATTCTGCACGTTTCATAGTAGAATACCAACAGATGGAACAACGCGTTCGACTTGATATCCCCACCCTCTCAGATCCGACCGTCCGTGATCTCCTCGCAGAGTCGGACTTGTTCGTCTCGTCATTTCAGGGAGCGGGTGGTTTTGGCCTCCTCTCTCCCTTTGACCTCATTCGTGTCTTCTCACTCATTTCCGAACTGGCATCCCATGTATTTGTCCTCTCGACGATTTCTTATGGCCCCTTGTCGGTCTTTGCTCTGCTTATTTCCTTCTTGTCGGCTGCCTATCCTCTCGTCCAAAGCTCCTTGCTGCCTCGCATGTATCACTTTGATACACCCGTTTATAGTGAGGAAGAGATCCGCCTCACCGAAAAGCAGGAACAAATGAGGCATCTCTCTCTAAGTGATACACACCGCCCAGAGGTCATGCTTTTCGGCCTCGGCCCGTGGATCCTTCAAACTTGGGCCGCTGCACGGCAGGCAGTGCTTGGTCTTCACCCATCCCAACAGTCATTACACTCGCCTTCGAACATCTTCTCTCATTTGAACGTGGCGGAAATTGTCGCTGCACTGCAAAACGTAAGCCATCACTCAATTAATGTACTGCTGAAATTTATCTTCATACATTCAAAGCTACCGTTTGTGTTAATGCTGCAAACACCCACTTCTCTCGGTTCTCTCGCATTATATCGCAGCTCCGTTCAATCTATCGTCTATACCATCAGCACCCTATTTATCACCCTCCAGATGGCAGTACAGGGGGTATTTCTCATGGGCGCATTTTGCGCTTCTATGGAGATTGAGCCGTTTCTCCAACCGAAGGAAGAGTCTCGAGTCAAATACGAGTCCTGGTCGGGGGGGATGAAAATTGAGGCCCGGTGAGGGTAATTTCCGGTCCATCCGAAAAAAAATAATTTATCTTACTTGCAGGAATCTTTCTTACACTTATCCGGGCTGTACGGAACCTGCTCTGCGCAACGTCAGCTTTACCCTCGAAGCGGGTGAAACCCTTGCGGTTGTTGGGTATAATGGCTCTGGTAAGCTTTCCTCCCCCCCCAGTCACATTTTTCCCGCACTTCAAATATGCGTTACCGATTTTGATATTGCATCAAGGCAAGTCAACGCTGGGAAAGGTGCTTTCCCGCATAGTGGACTTCAACGACGGCGAATTGCTCATCAACGACGTCGACGTGCGCCGCTATGAGCCTGCAGAGTTACACCAGGCAACCACCGCAGTCTTTCAAAGTTTCTGCAAGTACAATGGCACCGTTGCCGAAAATGTTGGCGTAGGATACATTCACGACCTAGACTGTCCAGCAGCACTGCGGAGGGCTGTTCAGCTTGCAGAAGGCGACCATATTGTGCGCTCATTACCGCATGGCATCAACACGCGCTTGGATGCGCTGGGCCTTGATTCCATGTCATACTCGCCGGCAGGGATGGGTGCGTGTGGTGCGCGTGCGCCCTGGGCATCCCACGGTCTATCAGGGGGCGAGGTGCGTTTCATAGCCCTGTAATATACCTTCGTTATATTAATCTGAAAATGACCGTGTGCTACCACGTTTTCAGTGGCAACGTATCGCCCTTGCTCGTGCGTTCATGCGTGCCCATCAGCCAGAAGTTCATTTCCTTCTCTTTGATGAACCCGTGCGTCCCCTCGTTCATTTCCCTCAATTCTGATCGGTAGTAACTCTTTGAATGGGTAGACGTCTGCTCTCGATGCTCACGCGCAAAACAAAATATTTCAGACGATTGACTCTCTCGCCCGTGGGCCCGGCGCAGATGGAGACGCCGCAAAAGTGAAGACAGTATTGTTCATCACACATCGACTTTCCGTCGCACGACGCGCGGACAAAATTGCCATGATGGAACACGGGGTATGTCGAATTATCTTTCATTTTGGCCATGCCGTTCCCATGCTCATGTTGGCACACGTATCAGTCTATTACCGAGTTCGGTACCCATGATGAACTCCTAAAACGTGGCGGTTCATATGCTGCCCTATACCATGCGTCCATGTGATCACGGACTACCTTCTTTCCGACCACTCGCGTAAGGACGATTTTTCATACACGATTCATTTGTCTTCGTTATACGTTGTATCAATACAACCCTTCTATTACACTCTGTAAAGGTAGAGCACTTGCGTAAATAGTCACTATTACAGCATCGCCTAAAACCACGTCCGTGGGAAGTGGTCATGGAAGACAAGGACGCCCTCTTGGAAGACTGCATCCACCGCGCCACCATCGATACTTTGGGTTGATGAAACGAGAGTTGCAAGGTTCTCCGCGGTGCCATACGCAGCAATTAATAGCCCAGCGTCACGTACGGCGCGAACGAGCGATGGCACCTTGACCTGGGGTGGCATAGTAAAACAAAATAAAGCCTCATTAAGCCAGAGAGAACTCACCAAGAGGTAGGTATCCAAGAAGACACCAAGTAGGTTGTTGTTCTTTGAGAACTCGACCGCCGCGCTGATACTTGTCAAACGCAAGTCTAGCGTCGCTTCGTTTCGTATTGCTGCCGTGGTGCTCGGTGGGTTGGCGCCCACTTCGCCGCACGACGACGCGAATAAGACTGGATCTGGTAGAGGGGGGAGGAAAAGAGGGGTTGCGTGGATAAAAGGAAATGAGAATATCAAAATTTCAGCATGTTTTTCATTTCCCTTGCAAGCAAGGTACCAAAACGTGATAACGAAAAAAAATAACAGAGAGAGAATAGAGAAATAGAGACGAGACGGGACTGACAGTTCGGTTGCTTCCAGTTGACAGCGGCACAGGCGTCTGGGGAGGAGGATGTGAATATGATTTGGCGCCGGGCACCATGCGGGTCTGTCGGCGGCGGGGGCGCGGGCGCAGAGACGTGGTAAACAGTACGCAAGATCGAGTCGATGAAAGAGTTTAACGGCAATTGATGCCGGAACGGAGCGGAGTCCAGCATGGAGTCCCTGGACTCGGAGCAACTCGTGATCCGATATGCCAATTCGAGGCAGAGCCCCATTGACGCCGGTATGGTCTTGAGGGTATAATTATTTTTTTTGGTTTGGGTTTGGTGGTGTTTGTGAGTAAAAAGTGACCGTGTGGTTGGGTGTGGTGTGAGTTATTTTTTTTTTTGATAATATAAAGTTCAATGAAACAATAAAACGGGGCATGCCACCAGGACCAGCCAGGACCAGGACGGAGAAGTCGCATATGGGTGTGGTGTGATAATAATCAGTTTTTGTTAGCGTGGGTTGCCCAAATGCACCACAAAGGATGAAATAGACGACGTTTCACGTACTTTGAGAAGATTTTCGAGAGAAACCATTGATCTTCGGATAAGGCTATGCCACTCTGATGGCGTCGACGGTATCACGCCACTGCTGGTGTTGTTCACACGCAATTCCCTGCCCTTCCGCCGGGCTAGGGCCTCGAATTGCGCAAGGGTAACATCTGCGACCCAGAGATCAAAGTCCTGCTGGGGCAGCTGCCACTCCCCAAAAACGACGGGCTGCAAATCTTGTGTGACCTGGACGGTGATGTAAACGTAACTACCCGTGATGGATGAAATAGTGATGGGTTGTTGCGCCTTTGATGATACTGTAATCGGTGATCCGGTGGGAGAGCCCAGCTGAGCAGAACCTAACTGCCGGGCACGCGATAACCGCGGTGTGGCTGTCTTTGCTACCGGCGCTTGCGCTGTATGAGGCACGGCAAGGGATTTCCAATACGTCTCGACCGCCCCTCCGATCTCGAGCGTCACTCCATCAAATGGTGTGATGATGTTAATTTCAAAGGAAACCTGCGGGGAAAAGAGAAGAATTTAGCTACAAAAATGGAAAAACCAAAGCATGAAGGTTTTACTTCTCCGATAACATGCAGCCGATGGTCTAGAATCGGTAGTGTGAACATTTTCGTAAGATGAGCGCTAGCGAGCATCGAAGGAAGGGCGACCGCACGGCCAATTGTCTTGGTTCCGAAATTCGGGTAAAGAGAAAATTCTAGCGAAAGCCGATCCAAGCTGGGCGTCTGGAGCGTCAGGACATGAACCTCGTCCGATGATGGAAGGGGGATTGTATGGGGTGCAGACGCTGCAGAAGGCGAAGACGTCATGACCAGCTTGAGAATTGGTGACGACAACCTAGTTGCGTCTGTGTCTACAGATGTCGAGTTCATGAACCGTGGGTGCAGCCGTACAGAGGCAGATTGTTGGCTGGTAGTAGTGGTAAGGTTTCCGATTTTCGAGGCCGGATTACCGATCGTGACCTGAATCAGGCATTGTTTGTCCAGGTAGTTGTGGCCATAAACGCGATGAGGCATCATGGGGGGAGGTAGCGACAAGGATGGAATATGATCAATCTCCGGTTCTATCGCTCGCAGGGCCGTGGATCCCGTCGAACGCTCTGACGGGCTACGTGCAGGATCGAATTTTACGATTCTGGGCCGTCCCGATTCGAGGAGGAGGGATGCACATTCTCGGTGACCATACCAAGCCGCATAATGCAGGGCATTGTTACCGTGTTCGTCAGTAGCATCGGTCCGGCAGCCAGCTTCCAACAACACCCGGACGCAGGCCTCATGTCCAAAGCGTGCTGCATGAAAAATGGGCGTCCATTCGTTATACTTGTCCGGTAAATCAGCGCCGTTATATTTTACAAGGAGCCGACATATGTCTGCGTGCCCTTGTCGCGCTGCAAAGTGAATCGGGTACTCTCCACTACTACTGGGCAGGCTTAAGGCACCATGTTCGAGCAATAGCAACGCAACATCCAGGTGGCCGGCAAGGCTCGCTAGCGCGAGAGGTATGAGGTCCCCGTCAGGCGGACTTGGCTGTGCCGGGATCCCACCCTCTTCAAGCAAAACTCGGACGCAATCGACGGAACCCTTGAGAGTGGCGTACACAAGGGGGCTGTAATTTTCCATGTCGCGAACATACGGCGATACGTTGACCTGAAGAAGCCTCCTGCATACATCTACACGACCATGCATGGCCGCATAATGGAAGGCCGAACGACCATAGACGTCAACCTTGTCGGGTTGAACGTCATGGGAAAGGCACAAATTTACGAGACGCAAGGCCCCGGCAACGGCTGCTTCATGAAGGCATGTCCGACCATTGATATCGTCAACGAACTGGTAATCAAACGCAGTCGAGTTGGACAGTATGATATCCGCAAGTGGCTGTGGAGCATCGACGACTTGTCTCCAGAGGATGCGGGTGATATTTCCTTTGCCCCAGTGTTGCTGACCAAGTGTGTTCGAATATACCACCAGGCCTTTGATCGAGGCCTCGTCCTCGCTGAGTACGGCTTTCCTCAGGTTGCTCTCCAAATCACGGAATAGTCCCATTTGCGTATTTCCTTCCTTGCTGATCTGTCGATTGAGGATGAGGTGACTGACATCCGTTCCCTCTAGTTCGAGCCCAACTGAGACGTCTGTGATGTCCACTAGGCAAGCCGCCACGGTATCCGATAGCTCCGAAATGAGCTAGATGGTCGCGTCGTCGTAAGAATTAGACGTGTAGCACATAACGCGTGTTTGACGCACCTGGCGATTGAACACCGGTTGAATGTCGACCTGGCGAGCGAGGTAGAGCTCCTTTGTGGTTGACTTTGAACGTTTATCCCACTTCTTCAAGATCTTTCGAAATCCCGTCGCGTTAATCTCGACAAAGTGCTTACATGCGGGTAAGTATCGGTGGACGCGAGAACGGGTGGAGTTGGGCACCTGCAATTTCGAAAGGTCACGTTCGAGGAGATGGAAGCCCTCCTCCACGGCCTTCCATTCTACATAATTTTGAGTGGGGTCGTCCAGGGTATCCGGGGGTGCCCTCCAAGCCGCGGCGCGACGCTTCGAGAGGAGGGTCTCGAGGCGAAGTTTGAGTTCAGCCTCTTTCCGGAGGTAGAACGCATTTATCTAGGCGTAAGCGTGAAGATGGGGCGTCTATCAGTGTCACCAGGGATGGACGGAAGACGGGCGCTACCTTTTCGAGCTCGCGCTCGAGCTTGAAAAAGAAGGCAGCCTTGTGGGCTTGGAAATCGGGGCCGCGGTCGTCGTCGTGGCAGGTCGGGATGAGGGACGGTTCGTGTATCCTGCTAGCGATGTCGACTGCGGCGTGTGCTCCGTAGACCGGTGGGGAGGAGGAGGATAGGCCAGGGCGGATGCCGAGGGCAAGAGCAGCTGCTTCTGAGGCTGGGCGCTTAGCAGCAAGGGACGAGATGATTTTCTTGAGAAATTTGTAGTCGAGGTAGTACTCGGACCACCCGGGAATGACTTCGGCTTGGAGCTGTTTCCCAAACTAAAACGGGGAATAGGTGCGCAGACGAGATAAGCGAGAAGAGATGACGGACCTTCATGGTTCAGCTGATGATGGTAGAGGTGAAGGACGAGGGGGTTGTGAGGGGAGAGTCCATAGATATTACGGGCGGAATGAAAAAGGCAAGGCTCAGATAGTAGACTCATCATCTCCTGCTTTCCAGCAGGAATCCACGCACGCCTATCGATGAGTTTTCTACCCCAGCCCAGCCTCTATCAACGAACGTGCGTCGAACTCTCCTGACCGCACCAACGCCACACAAATCCCGTGATGTATTTACTATTCAACGCCTTCATACAAGCACCTTCCGTAGATCCCATGTATGTGCCGGTATAAATGTAACAGGACACCTCCCGTGTTTCTCTACGTGGCTGAACGCACACCTGTAGCAAAACACATACCCAGACGGCAGCGCCGTCGCATTTGCGATCGTGGAGCCGCATAATCCACAATATCCATATCTTGTCGATGCGATCGGTAATCCTTTTGGATGTGGTGCCAGTAAGCGAGGTGGTGGGACCGCCGGCCCGAGAGGCGACGTCGATAGAACGCGAGCTGGCGACGACGGAGAGTACCACCACTCGAGAAATCTGATGAAAAATATGGCAGTTGGGAGTAGGATTTTGAGCGAGTCGAGGACAAGTCGGGGTGAAGTCAAAAGAAGGCGACGCAGCACGGATATTAGCCCGCCAGCTTTTACCAACGGCTTTGCCCTATCGGCTGTTGCTGCTGCTGCTGCTCGCTTGACAGTCCGACTCAGCAAAAATGCGAGTTTAGGTGAGTTGATATATTTACCAGATCCTCGACACTCATCCGGCGAAGGTCAACTCCCACCCATGATAGCCAAGGTCGATAAAAGGGGGTTTTTTCAAATGCATACGCAACATTATACGCCATGATCCACCCTTCAAACGTCATATTGATCCATGGATATGTTCTCTTGTATAGCCTCCGTAAGCGACCTTTTAACGTCTGAGTCAAGATTAGTTCTCATTGACAACCGTTTGGTGGATGCACCCAATTTTTACCTCTTCTGTCAACGCCGGGATTGTGTGGCCACCACCGTCGGGTATGCTGGATCCACCGCCAAGGTCCTCGTAATAATCCTGGGTCTTGGCACGGAGATAAGGAAGGCCAATCTAGCAACATGTTAACAATTTCTCTCGACGCCGCCAGAGTTTCTCACCTGGACAACCAGCGAACGCCACACCTCACGATCTCTCAATTTCTCCTCGACAGGAACACCTCCAACAGCGGCACGGGCTCTCTCCGTCTCGATGAATGGCCTCCTTCTGCGTTTGAGGCCATAGAAGTTCTCTGCAAAGGAGGCATCTACCACACATACATGAAACAGTATCTAACGGAGAGTTTGAGAAATACTACTCACTGTGCTTGCGAAGATAGTGGCGCTCGACATAGAGCATGATTAGTGCATAAAACTCCTCATGCCGGTTGACTATCCGCAGCAAGTACCTCGGGTATCTTTGTGCGAAAACCTATAAAGATATGTCTGTCAGGGGTCTGCAGTCCATACTGTGAAAATAGTCAGCCATACCGAGAGTACGTATTTGAGGGCAGGCTGCAAGAGATCTCTAAGTTGCTCCTGAGCAACAAGCTCGAAGAGGGATGGCTTCAAAGGGTCCCCTCCATACTCGTGGAAAAAATCCATTGCATCCGAGGTATATGCCAAGAGAAAGGTTCTGCCAGGCCTTGCCCTGCCTCCACCTATGGTTTGTGAGCGGTGGTTAGGAGTGTGTCATCCGCTTCGGCCCGGAACCGGAACTGGTAATCGACCTATTGAGCTGCTTTATCCTTGCTCCCAGAGTACCCAGAGTCTGTTATTGGCATGTACTCAAGGACAAACTCGGGCTAGTTTAATCAAACGGGCTTGACAAATGTTGATTCGAACCATCATGTTGACCAACCTGTGTACGTGCGGCGCAGAATGGGCGGGAACCTACTGGGCCAAAACAAAGCGGGATATGTGTCTACTTGCCGATGTGTCGAGTTTGCACGTTGACTCTATTGTGTCCTCGCCCCTTCTGTCATACTTTAATCCCACAGTGCCTGGTGCCGGCAACGCTGCTCCAGACAGCCCCCTTTCTTTTCTGACCCTTTCCAACCCATCATGAGCTTTCTGAGCAGCTACAAAGATACCCAGCATTATGAGGGCACAAGTAGCATCCCTCCTTTCGAACTGTGCGTGGCTACCTCGCCTCAGCCTCGTGTTTTACTAGTATCCCTACACACCCCTACACCCCTTGCTTAGGAATCGGTTTTACGCCACATGCGCATTTCCTCATTCCTCACAAAGACCGTGTCTTCGCAGATACCTGCACTTGGATCATGTCCCACCCCTCTCTTCTCGAGCCATTCGCTGTCTTCCATCATCACCCTCTTTCGATACCTGATTTCTGATCATGTCTACATATCACCACTATTACAGACCTATGCCACCTACCGAGGCCGAGCTGGCAAACAAGGCGCTAGATGATGAGGCCGCCTATCGATTTCCCTCTTTCTCTGCCAACGACGCTGTCACTCTGGGACTCTCGCTACGTAAGCGCTTCCGTTCATCCTCCCGACACCAGCGCCTTGGCCGCGGCCTCGTCATATCCATCCAAACTATCGTCGGGCATACACTATTCTCGTGCACCGTTGGTGACCTTGGGAGCACGGTGGGCGATGTCAGCCTGGACAGCTGGACATCTTTAGATGGGATGATCGCTGTCGTGCGTCGGACGGGTCATTCGAGCTTTTATGTTGAGAAGGGAGTGGGTGCGATGGGTAAAACCCCGCAGCAACTGGGCCTTTCACCCGACCTTCGGATACACGGCGGAGGTGAGCCGACAGTCGTTGTTTCCCCCACACGTCGGCAAAAATAACTCTGGGGCTGATATTTTAACGAATAGCCTTTCCAATATGGCTCCAGGTGAGGTTTGGCTCAAACAAGTCGGGAGACTTTGTATGATTGACTTTCTATAGAATGCACCTTGTTGTCCCATTGCCGTCGTTGCATGTTATTCCGGGTCAAGCGCGGACGACCATCACGTTTGTCGTGTGATTGTTATTTGACGAGTGTCTGACGTCTACAACCCTTACCAGATGGTTGTGACCTCTGTACGAGACTACCTGCGCAAGATGTCTGAGGGGCCGGAGAAACCTCCACCTGTCCCACGGGGGTCCGTCAGGATGCCTTCGCCTGGCATACACGATGGTAGCACAGTAGGTATTTCCACCAAGCATGATATCTTTTCTTATACTCGTTTGCTCTAGGAGTGGATAAGTAAGCCTGCCGTGGGTAAATTATATCGGCCGGCACACTTCGAAGAGGGGCACGAATCAGAAATACCCTGATTCTGCGCAATTAAGTATGGATCGTATAATGGGCATAAATACTTAAAAGGCGCCAAAAATACGATTCTATGAGCTTTCCTCAAAGTCCCTTTCCTCAACGTTCTCCTCAGCCGGCTGCAATGGACCGCGGAGCACTCGGATAATTTCTAAGGCATACATACATCAAGCAACCGCGGGATGACAAACCACATACTACGTACCATGACGGAGGTAGATCTGACGCTGACCTTGGAAGGTGTTGGGATCCGCGCCAGGTTCGGGCTCACGCACTTCATAGTTGGCTTCCACATAGACGTGAGAACCTTTCTGCAGGTTACGAAGGTAATTGTTCGAGTTCGGGTTAAAGGAAATTATGTGGTGCCAGGTGGTTTTGGACTCCGGACGAGCTACCAAAGTGACGCGTCAGTTCCACAAAGCTGCCTTTGTGTATGCGTGATGGACGTACTGCCATCGGGATTGGGGGGACGAGGAGGATAATTTGCCGTGGCGACGTTGTAACTATGACACGGCGGGTTGGAATGAGATAACTTGTGTAAGTAGGAGTAGTGGTGCGTACGAGACGTATTCCTTTTCGCTTTTCGTCATCCGAACCTCTGGGTCCCTACCGAGGCGCCCGATGAGGATGAGCTTAGCCAAATCGGAGGAGCAGCGGGCGGTGGACGAAAAACCCTGTGGTGGACGTGAGAACGTGGAAAAGAATTGGAGAATAGAAAGACACGCACGCGAGCGAGTCTGGCGCGCGGCAGGCGGAGGGAGAACATGATCGCCGAGTTCAGGAAGTGTGTCACGCGGTGTGACGAGGTGCGGATGAGTTTGCTCCGGTGCGCCTCCCCTTAGCCACATGTTTGAATAAACCACTCCCCATATCCCGTTAATCACCATTCTCAAGACTATCGTAAAACGCTGTATTTTCGTCATGTCTAGACATAGATTTGTCAGGAATCTAGATCTAGATGGTCTGTATTTCCCATAACTCTACCTGGCCGTTGTTGTGCTGAGCACAGTCTTCTGCAGAGGAGCGCGAGGATGGCGCTCTTTCCGATGGAGGAGATGACATGACGCCTGAGCAATACGGTAGTAACCCCTCATGCTCTTCGCATTCTTCACTGTTCACTTCGTTTATCGGTTGTCTTTCTAGAGCAATTGGAAGTCGGGCTCGACCAAATCCGTGCCCTATTTGGTTCAGAAGAGCAATCGGGATTTACGGATTCTTACATTAGAGAGAGCCTGTGCGACTACAACTTTGATGTCAATGAGACGGTTGAATTGTTAACCGGTATGTATATCATGCTCATCATCTCTCCAACTACTAACCCTGACCCTTCCCGAAGAGGTGCAGGAGAGAAAGAATGCTGCCCGCGAGAGAAGAGGTGAGCTGTAATTCCTTATTTTAGTACCCCTTGGGTGGTCCGTTCCCTATTATTCTACCCCTTCACCCTCCCCTTCTCATACCTCCTGGCCACTACTTTAAGGCGGTATGGCGACGGTTGCATGAAGGTGCATCTCTACTTGTTCGATCCCTCCCCATTCCCCCTACAATATCATGGTTATTATTATCGAGGTTGACTGCTTTCGTCGTTTAGATGCTGGAATCTCCCTCCCCGATGATGACCTTATTGCTAAGGGCATGATCCCTGCTCAAATCCACGCGTCGAGAATGGCTCAATTGGCTGAGGCTCGCTCTGCGTCTGGCTTTACTACTTCCTTTCCCAACGATCACCTGCCAAGTATCCAACCTTTCGAGGACTATGAATGTGACTCGGAGGCGGATATGTATGTGCGGCGCCTGAGCACCATTACGGAGCGCACGGAGAAGACCGAGTATACCGAGATCCCAGCACGATCCTCGCGGAGTGTCTCGTACAGCGAGCGTCGGAATACGCGTGCTCCAAGCTCTGTATCCGATTCGTCATACGGGGATGTAATCGGTGAGCCTCATCTGAATGCGTCCTTTTGTTCGTTGTATTTATGCTGTTCTCATTGTGTTTGTAGAAACTCATTTCGACCGAATAAACATACCTGTTGATCCGAATACCATACGGCCGTCACCTCCTCCGTCTGCTTTGCAGCCATCTTTTGACGGTTCCGAGGCATATAATTCCGGTGATGACGGATCCACTCGCACCGTGACACCACCGCCGCGACGGCCCAGTGACCCAGTTCACTCTCCCGAATCCCCTCCTGACTTGGCCGACAACCATGTCACGTCTACTCGTGATAGTTCATCCAGGTCGGCCCCCGTGATCCCTGTACAAGTTTTCAAAACACCACATCGGAAGCGTTTGCTCACCCCCGTCGACAAACCACTGCCTGATCTTCCACCCCCGTCCGAACCACGGCAGTCTCTAGTAGAACCGCATGCTCCCTCGGGCCATCATAGAAAGTCTAATTTATCTGACCTTGCAAGGTCGAGAGTCGCAAGTTCTAAAGCAAGTTCAGTTTCTCAGAGTTCTCGTCTGAGCTCGAGTACACTCGCGTCTTCGTCCGCGCGCACGTATCCGGCGCTTCGTCCCTCATCTCAATCTGAGCTGTCACTCTCACCCACCGAGGAAGAGGGTGGATTGTCTGCGACTTCCTCATTGGTTCGTCATGCCATCCGAACCGCTATGGATCAGGAGGCCGCAGACCGCTCCGCCATGTCACCGAAGAGGCAAGACAGCGAAGTTCAGCACGGTCCCACTGTCGCGTCGTCCTCGAGCTCAAAGTCGACCGCGAAGCCTATCTCAGAGGTGAGGGATGCCTCCCCCAACATGTTCTATACGGCTGTGGAGAGTCCGGTTGTGTCTTCGAGCGAGCGCCCAACTTCCAAGCTTGTAAAACTGGCTCAAGCAAAGTCCAAGCAGGGTGGTTCAGGAGTTCCAAAGCTGAATACTGCGAGCTCGCCATCTCCGTCGACGCTCGTTGGCACTTCGCACACAGAATATCTTACACCCATCGCTAACGGGCCAACTGCGACCACTGCTATCACGACGTCATACCAGTCTTTGGGTAGTCTTCTCTCACCTGCCCAATCTGCTCTACCCCCGTCTTTTCCACCAGCTGGGCACGATCCCTCATCTCCTTCCTCTCCTGAGCCGAAACAATCCAAGTTAGCCATGAAAGCGAGGAAGCCGCATCTTAAACCTGGTAGCAGTACTGAGGAAGATATAGCTTACATCCCCGTGCCGGTGCATACAATGTTCAAGCCCGAGGGCAAGCGTTCCCGTGCGTCGCCCTCAACCTTCGCTTCCATCTTGCTAGATGGGTTTCCTCTAACATCTGACGAAGATAAAGGACATCGAAAAGAACGACGAGATAAGTTGCCTCGAGAGCGGCGCCGCGGTCACGATCGTACAACCACATCCCCACTAGATGATTCTACAGCTAACGTAAAGCCCTCCCACAAACATAAGTCCTCTGCGGTCAAGGCAGCGAACATGCCACTGGCCCCACTCGGCCCATTCGCCTTCGATGTTCCATCACCTGACGACGCTGTATTCAATGCACGTCGTGGCACATCACTAGCACGTTCAGCGTCCAATGCATCCACCCTATCTGCATTCCCTGCATCCACGGCCCATTCACGTTCTTCTTTCACTTCGGGTTCTCGAGTTCTTCCTTCTGCGAATTAGTTTGTTGTTGTGCTGTCACGAAGCATGTACTGACTTAGACTCGTTTTATACGAATAATATTTTCCAGCTGCGAAGGAGCGCGAAAAAGCGCAGAAGCTTGCTGCTCAGAAGAAGGTTGCTGAGGCACAGGCCGCTGCTAATCGTGCGATATCACCTATGCCGAAATCCCCGAAAGCTGCGAAAAGTGCAAAGAAAGGCGGAACTGCTACGCCGACTCGCAAATGCTCAGGCTCCGCGGCGCTTGAGCAGAGAAATATTGACGTGTCTGCTCTAGGCTTAGGTGTAGAAGAAAAGTCACCCGTTCAGGATGAGCCGCCACGTATGGCTCTTGCAAGAGAGAAAGTACTCGAAGAAGCAGTAAAGGCGCTAGAAGCGGAAAGGAAGGGCCAAGCGGGTGTTAGCCTCGTCGTCATTGGTGAGCCCGAGTCCATGACATCCTTTTTTTTTTATCATAGTCACTTATACGCTTCAGGCCATGTCGATGCTGGCAAGTCGACGCTCATGGGAAGATTGCTCTATGAAACCGGTCGCGTCGACGAAAAATCAAAAGTGGCGAACGAAAGGGCGAGCAATAAAATTGGCAAAGGGAGTTTCAGCTGGGCGTGGCAGTTTGACGGTACCACCGAGGAACGCGAGCGGTAAGTAGCAGCAGAACCTGCTGTCAGCGATCTCGTTCTTGGGTTGGATGCATGCGGGAAATAGCGGGGATACTGATTCTTATGCCAAGGGGTGTGACGATGGACATTGCCGTGCAAACGCTCTCCACACCCCACAGGAATATCACCGTACTTGACGCTCCCGGACATCGGGACTTCATCCCAAATATGATCTCCGGCGCCTCCCAGGCAGACTGCGCGCTTCTTGTAGTGGGCGCCTCGACTGGTGAGTTCGAGGCGGGTTTTGATCGTGGTGGGCAGACGCGCGAGCACGTCGTGCTTGTGCGTAGCCTCGGAGTCACCCAGATCGTGGCGGCTATCAACAAGCTTGACCTGGTTTG
>WNFO01002514.1_pt1 | contig 15144 bp, 15 predicted proteins | sample 5400251 | NCBI WGS metagenome assembly WNFO01 (sample SAMN13153354, study PRJNA577476) | soil metagenome | isolation source: 100 cm saprolite under Madrone tree | place: USA:California | collected 2016-06-14 | reverse complement strand
AATCGCGACGCGGGTCCTTCGCCTCTCCGCCGACCATGAGAGCGGTTTCGTAACCGCCGTAAGCAAACATCAGCAACAAAATCGCGTGCAGCCAGGTCTTAGAAGAGCCTGCGGGCAATGAAATCACCAGAGGCTGGTGTTTGAAAACGACAAACAACACGCCCGCCGTGATGAATCCGCCCAGGGTGACAAGCTTGGCCGCAGTGAACAAATTGCTTTGAGTTGTTCCTTTTCGGACGCCCATGTAGTTCACCGCGGTGAGAAAACTCAGCAAGATTGTCAGGACAATCACGCGCGGAAGCGGGGTTTTCGCCGCAGGCCAGAATTCGGCTAGATAGATGATGAATAGATTGGCGTTGGCTGCGGCTGCGGTGAGCCGAGTCAGCCAGCCTGTCCACGCTATGGCGATCCCGAAAGTCCGGCCGAAGGCGGTACGAGTGTAGAGATAGACTCCACCACTCTTGTCGAAACGCGAGGAGACTTCGGCAAAACAGGCCATCACCAATCCCGTTCCTGCCGCGGCAAAGAGCCATGCAAATGGGCTGGCATTCCCAACCAGACCGGAGATCAGTGAGGGCAGCCCGAACACTCCGCTGCCGATGATGCAATTGACCATTAGCGCGGCGAGGCTCCAGCGGCCGATGGCGCGGATCAGGGTGGGACGTGATGGCTCGTGCACGTCAGGTTTGTATCACACGGCTTAGCCGGCAGCCATCACCGAAGATTCGATATCTCCGTGTTGAACCACATTAAAACTGTCCCCTCACCACCACAGTAGAAATGACCCCTTTTAGAGTGGCTCCGACAGGAGGCACTCAGATTGGGGAGAACGAGCTTGAGCGCGAAGGAACTGAGTCGGGCGGAAGTGATGGGGCGGGTGAAGGCGGGCAGCATGGGATTGCGGGAAGCGGCGGAGTGGCTGGAGCTGAGTTATCGGCAGGGGAAACGGGTGTGGGCGCGGTATCGCGGCGGCGGGGCCCAGGGGTTGCAGCACCGCAACTGCGGGCGGCGGTCGAATCGGGCGCACCCGGCGGAGTTTCGCCGGGCGGTGCTGGCGCGGGTGGGGGAACGTTATGCGGATTTCGGTCCCACGCTGGCGAGCGAACACCTGGGCAGCGAAGATGGGCTGCGGATCCATGCCGAGAGCTTGCGGCGCTGGATGCGTGAAGCCGGCCTATGGCGCGGGCAGCGAAAACGAAAACCGTATCGCCAGCGGCGGGAACGCAAGCCGCATGTTGGCGAACTGCTGCAACTGGACGGCAGCTTTCATCGCTGGCTGGAGGATCGCGCGGGCGAGGGGTGTTTAATGCACCTGGTGGACGCCGCCACCAGCACGGTGCACTGTCAGTTTTCCGAAGAAGAGACGATCTGGGCAGCGGCGGGTCTGCTGCGGCGCTGGATCGAACTGCACGGGGTGCCGCGAGCGCTCTACCCCGACTGGAAGAACGTGTACGTGCGGACGGCGACCGAACACGAGCAACGCGAGGGCATCGTGCCGGTGACCCAGTTGGGGCGCATGTGCCAGAAGCTGGGCATTCGCATCATCCCCGCCAGTTCACCGCAAGCCAAAGGACGAGTGGAGCGCGCGCACGGCACGCATCAGGACCGGCTGGTGAAGAAGCTGCGGCTGCGCGGGATCGCGAACTACGCCGATGCCAACCGTTATCTGGAGGAACACTACATTGCCGAGCACAACCGGCGCTACGCCCGGCCGGCGGCGGGAGAGGCCGATTATCACCGGCGACGTCCAACGGCGCGGCAGCTGGACGAAGTTTTTTGGCTGGAGGAAGAACGAGTGGTGAGCGAAGACTGGGTGGTGCGCTACAAGAATCGTCTGCTGCAACTCGAGCGGCAGAGGAAACACTGGGCGCCGGCCAAGAGCCGTGTGCTGGTACGGGAAAATGAAGCGGGCGCGATCGCCATTCACTATCGCGGACGGCTTTTGCCATTCCGCGAAATCCAGGCTTCTGCGGAGAGGAGCAGAGAAAGGGGCGCTGCCCCTTCCTCCGCACCTCCATCCCCCAGCCCTACGCGATGGCACGCCTACACTCCACCCAGCACGCACCCGTGGAGACGCGGTTATCAGCACATGAAAACGCCGCAGTTTTCGGTGGCTTGGTGATTCAACTTGCAGCGGACATTTCTATTGTGGAGAATGCGGGGACATTTCTATTGTGCTATGACACGATTCGATATCTCCGTTGACATTCCCACGGTGGAAGGTTCAAACTACCGAATCTGGCCGGATCGTCTTGTCGCCGACCCCGGCCCGATGCGTGCCACGGCATCTTTAATCGTTTCGCGAACTCATTGAAACCTCTACTTATGAGCGGAGACCGGCTCTCCTACAAGTTGGATTCGACGTTGGAGACCGTGGACAACGCGGAACAGACTGCGACCCGCATTGCTTCAGAGAGCGGTTTCGGCGAAGACGAGGTCATGCAGATTGCCATGGCGGTGCGCGAGGCATCGGTAAACGCCGTGCTCCATGGAAATGCATACGATCCCGAGAAGAAAGTCGAAATCGAGTTTGTGCGCACGAAGGAGGACCTTGTGATATTCATTCGCGACCAAGGGAAGGGGCTTGATCTGGCAAAAGTAACGGATCCGCTGGCGCCGGAAAACCTTTTAAAGACATCAGGACGCGGGATTTTCCTAATCCGTTCGTTTATGGACGATGTGCAGATCACTCCGTCCCAGGCGGGCACCGAATTCAAACTTACTAAGCACGTCCACGGAGCGACCGAGGGCGGCAAGGAGGCTTCCCAGTGAACTTGAAAATCAGCACACGCCAGGTTGACGGCGTCAACATAGTCGATTGCAGCGGTCGTATCACCTTGGGGGAGGGCAGCGTTGTGCTGCGCGACCAAGTAAAGGACCTGCTCGGCAAGGGGCAGAAAAAGATTCTGCTGAATCTCGGGGACGTCAACTACATTGACAGCTCGGGAATCGGCGAATTGGTCAGCGCCTACACCACGGTGCGCAACCAGGGTGGCGAATTGAAGCTGCTCAATTTGACCAAGAAGGTCCACGACCTGCTGCAGATCACCAAGCTCTACACCGTTTTCGACGTTAAAGATGATGAGACGGCGGCGGTGAAGGCGTTTCGGTAAGCTATCTGGATTCGGGGCCGGCAGAGGCCTAGCTGGCCCACTTGTCCTTTTTTGGGAAATCAACCCTACATTTTTTCTCCGGCGGCACAGGAATTGGAAGACACCACACTAAAATTCCTGTGTGCTCCGCGCAGCCAAGGTCCTTACATCTGTCGCTCTGACGCTCCCTGGGCTCTCTTCCGCCGCCTGCCTTCCTTTTACCGAAGCCCACAAGCACGTGGCGAAACTCAATGCATTACCGGAAGAGTACTGCGGTTTGAAGCGGGCAGCCGCGGCGTTCATTATCTTAACTTCTGCGAAGACTACCGGCTGTGTCCGTTTTCGGTCGTCATCTTTTCATATGATTTGAAAAAAGTTGGAGATGTGCGGCAACTGGAGGGTAAAGATATCGAGATTCGCGGCGAGCTGAAAGAGTATGACGGCCGCGCGGAAATTATCCTTGAGAATGCCCGGCAACTTGGCGGGCAAGCAGCACGCCTCCCTCCTTTGCCGAAGGAATTGGACGTGGAGCAGCGTGGACATTTCAGCGCAGGAAAATTCCGGGCACCGCATAGCCGCAGTACACGAAAGAAAAGAGGACGGCCGACTCTGCCTGCCGATATTCCGGAGGATGTGGAATCGGACTGAAAGATCCAAAACCTTTAACCGCAGAGTACGCAAAGAAGAGCCGCAACGGACGCAGAGAAGAACTCAGCGGGTTTCTCTGCGAACTTTGCGAATCCTCTGCGAACTCTGCGTTAAAGGCTCTTGCTATACCAGTCCCTTGCGCAATTCTTCCAGCGGATAAAAGGTACCGCGCCACTCTACGCCGCCGTTCCACAAAGTCACAAACATTGAACGTAGCACGGTATACATCAAGAGCACAGTGCTGACGGGATGCAGGAAAAAGTACCAGGGCTGAATCTGGTCGCGGCGCCACGTACCGGCGTATAGCGCGAAGATCGAGGTGAGAGTTATCGCATAGGGGACACGAGCGAAGCCGGGTGCGATTATCGCGCCGAGAAATGGAGTCAGATTCATTATCGCTAGTACGACGGACCCACCCAGAGCCCGCCAGGCTTGAAATGACATTACAGCAAAGAAGTTCTTGGTCAGATTGTTTACAACCCCGCGTGCGCCATGCGCCCAGCGAATGTCGATCAGTCCAGCCCCGAGTACGACACGCTGACGGAAACCAGCATTCTTGATCACCTTGCCGAATTTCATGTCATCCACAACTTCGAATCGCAGCCTCTCGTAGGTGCCGATTGCTTCATACACGCTACGACGCACGAGATTGAACGCGCCTACGCCAATGTGGTCCCTCGCCTTGGGATCGGCAACCTTCCAAGGACGGTGTCCGAAGACAAACAATATTTGGAAGAATGACACCATCATCTTTTCGCCGGGGGTTTTCATGATGACTCGTGGCAAAAGCACTACGTGGTCCGCGGGTTCGGCTTCGGCATAGGCAATCGCGCGGCGAAGGCAATCAGGACGAAACATAACGTCGGCATCAGTAAACAGCAGCCAGTCAGCATCGGTTTGGCGGCCAGCGGTCCACATGGCGTGCGCTTTACCCATCCAGCCGCGCGGAAGTTCGCGGATGTGAACGACTTTCAACCGGCCAGCTGAGGACGCCACCACGTCGTCCATAATCGTTCCAGTTCGATCTGTAGAACGATCGTCAATCGCGATCACTTCATAATTCTGATAATCGAGCGCCAGCAAACGTTCTAGAGCATGGCCGATGGAATTCTCTTCGTTGCGTGCGGGGACAATGATGGCAACGCGAGGATTTCCCATGGCGGTAGCGGAGTCGCAGTCCCACTCCGGTTGAGAAATATCGGTCAGGGTACGAATACCGAAGGCTGCATCCACTACCCGCGAAAACCATATCAATGCGAGCAGGCTGCCTGTGATCCAGTGGAAAAGGTTCATCCCGCGTGGGCCTGGGCGGGCTTGGGCTCGACCGCGACCGCGGGAGCAAAGCGCATGCCGTAGAAAAGAATTGCAGCGGATGCCACCATGGCAATTACCGGCAAGATGAACGCAGTCTGCAACGAGCGGCGGTCCGCGATCCATCCCATCATTGTGGGTGAGGGCACATCCCCTAGCAAGTGGTAAATAAAAATGCCGACCGCAATCGCCGTCGCGCGAATGTGCGCCCCGACCGAGTTCATGATGGCGGCGTTCAAAGGAGACGTGTTGAGCAACAAAAAGAAAGCCGCAATCCCGATTGCCGGGAACATCAGCGGACCTTGGACGAAGAGGGCAACAATCATGAACGGAACACCCAGAGCCATGCCGAGGGCAGAAACAAAGTAATACGAGCTTTTCATGCGCGGCAAAAGGTAGTCTCCGAGCCAGCCTCCGGCCAGTGATGCAAGAACTCCATCAACTACTACTATGATTCCGAAAATGAGGTTCGCCTTCTCGAGCGAGTAATGGCGCTCGCTGTAGAGAAATTGCGGCATCCACACCTGTATGCCGCCAAGAGAAAAAGTCATGGCCGCCATGCCGAGAGCAGCCGTTAAGAATGCTGGATTACGGGCGAGTCCTAGAATTGTGCCGCGCTCGGGGGTCTCCTCCAATGAATCAAACTGACCGCGCTTCGGCTCTTTGAGAAACAGGACCAATAACGCCAACAGAAATCCCGGAGCCGCCGCAATATAGAACGGAAAACGCCAGCCGTACTGCGGAGCCAGATGACCGCCCAGGAGATATCCCGCCGCCGAGCCTACAGGAATCGCCAAATAAAAAATGCCGAGAATACGCCCCCGTTTGCTCTCCGCGAAAAGGTCGGCGACGAATGTGGGAGCGATGGTGACGAACGTTGCTTCCCCCACACCGACAAGAGTGTGCCGAACCAACAATTCCGTGTAGGTGTGGGTGACGGCGGTGAGCAGAGTGAGTCCGCTCCAGAAAATAGCCCCGATCACGATGATGAGTTTCCGCGAATAGCGGTCGGCCAGAGGACCGACAAACGGCGCAGCGACCATGTAACACAGCAGGAACGCGCTGGTCAGATATCCCACTTGCGCTTTGGTGATATGGAATTCGTCCTGCACTAGTGGTTGCACGGCGAACAAGACATTGCGGTCAATATAGTTCAGCAAGTTCAGCGCGGTGAGCATTATGAGCGCGGTTTTGGGATGGAGGCTGGTGTCGGACACGGATCGAGCGAATATAGCATGCTTAAAAATGAGGGCCTGCCTTGGCCATTTGACAGTTAGCGACATTTGTCGCTATATTAGGCGACAAATGGTAAACGAACTGCATGCCGTGGTAAAGGAACTGGGCGGTCAGCATGCGCTAGGTCGCAGCCTCTCCACTGATCGCGATCTGCGGGAGGCTATCCGTGAAGGATTTCCGCCGGCGGTGGTCGAGGAATTGATGCGCTCGTCCGGACTGACGCTCAAGGAGTTGGCGGAGTCGCTCGATCTTTCTCCTCGAAGTCTGCAACGGCGGCGCCATAAGGGACGCCTGGCCCGCTTTGAATCGGACCGCCTTTACCGCCTGGCTCGCATCGTGGCTCTTGCCCATCAGAGCCTGGGCGATCAAGCGTTGGTCGTGCGCTGGCTGCGGCGATCGAATCGTGCTCTGGGTGGGGTGGCACCGATGGCCGCCATCGACACCGAGCTTGGTGCACGACAAGTCGAAAATGTGTTGGGCCGTATCGCTTACGGCGGCATTAGTTGATCCGACTCTATCGCGTTCTGCGCAAAGCTTACGCCCAGGCTCCATTCGATGGCGAAGGCGCGTATCGCTACGGTGGGCGATGGTCGAGCGTCGGGAGTCGTCTCAGCTACACCTCCGAGCATGAATCTTTAGCCCTGCTCGAATATTTTGTCCACCTCGACGCGGACGATCCGCCTGACGATCTGATGTTGGCAGCTGCGGATATTCCCGACAGTGTGTCCCGCGAACAAACCGATACGAGCAAACTGCCCGCGAACTGGCGCGAGACGCCGGCCCCGCTCGAATTGACGCGCTATGGAGACGAATTCTTGCAGCGAGGTGAGCATGGATTCCTGCTGGTTCCGTCGGCACTAGCTCCGAGCGAGAATAACTGGCTGATCAATCCCCAGCACCACGATTTTCGCAAGCTAGTTGTAGCAGAGCCGCGGCGGCTGGGCTACGATCCGCGCTTGTTTCGTCGCGAACGCCGATCACGCAAGCACAAGGCGAAATAACGAATGCCGTATTTAGACTTTGGGCCGTCGCCATTTCGCGAGCACGACCGTGGAAATCCCTCCTCGGGGACGAAAGTCGCCTTTTACTTCACCCCACACCGGACGCGCCCATCGCACCACATCTTCCAGCACCTGATTGACGATGTTTTCCTGAAAAATTCCCAAATTGCGATAGGACTGCAAATATTCTTTCAGCGACTTGAGTTCCAGACAAAGTTTGTCGGGCATGTAGCGGACTGTAATCACACCGAAGTCCGGCAATCCTGTCTTTGGGCAGACGGAAGTAAACTCCGGGTCTTCTATAAGAACCTCGTAACCGGGAAATTGGTTGGGCCAGGTTTCGATCTGGGGAAATTTCGCATCCAGTCCGGCTTTGGCGTGTTCCGCAGTGTAGCGCGGGGGCTTTGGCATACTGGCATTGTAACCAGCGGGGTGCGGGCCGCCAACGCCTTCATCCGCATCAGAACTGTAGTCGCACACTTCCGTTGAGAATGGAAGGCCGGGCACTCGCAGTTAGGATACTGTGCTTGCCAGCGCACATTCGTAAGTACCTCGGCGCACCGACAGATGCTGGCATTGCAGCTACGATTGGCCGACTTGGAAGGGTACCGGTTCCCGTCCGGGAACTTATGATCCTGATTGGAAGCCAATCGTGCCGAAAATTGGTCCGGGTTTCGATAGACACGAGTTCCAATGCCCCCACTGCAAGAAGCAGACTCTATACCTTTGGCCCGGAAGCACAATCCTCTTTGCTACAGCAACGTGTCAGCACTGTAGCCTGCAGTTTCTCATCGTGCAGAACGAACCGAGGGGGGAGCCGGCATTGTAACCGACAGACTGCACCGCTAAAACTCAGATCTTTCAGTCATCTGCTCCCATCGGCGGATCTCCAGCCACCCCGGTTTCGGAAAATACATTCCTTTTCTGAAGCTGACTTCTGCGAATATGCTCAACGAAGCCGGGAACCGCTCGGCTGCCCAGCATGCAAACCAAGTCTCATGTCGCGGTGATTGGAGCGGGCGCGTTTGGCGGATGGACTGCCTTGTACCTGCTGCGCCGCGGAGCGCAAGTCACCCTGCTCGATGCATGGGGTCCCGGCAACTCTCGAGCCTCTTCAGGTGGCGAGGCCCGAGTGATCCGCGGCACCTATGGACCGAACCAGCCTTATACCAAGATGGCAGCCCGGTCCATGCAGTTGTGGAAGGAGCACGAAGCCCGCTGGCAGCAGCAACTTCTACACGGGAGTGGAGTGCTGTGGATGGCGACGGCTGACGATGACCAGTTCGAGCGCGGATCTTTGCCTCTACTCCGCGAGGCGGGCATCGCGTACGAGGAACTCTCCGCCGACGACATCGCCAAGCGTTGGCCGCAAATCAACCCGGAAGGCGTGCGCTGGGGCACCTACGAACCAGACGGCGGTTTTCTCGAGGCACGGGCCGCATGTCAAGCCGTCGTAGAAGGGTTCGTGGCGGAGGGCGGCAAATACAGACAAACTGCCGTTCTTGCTCATGACCTCGAGCTCGGACTAGATGATGGTCTCACTCTCGCGGACGGTTCAATGTTGGTTGCTGATGCGTACGTGTTTGCTTGCGGTCCCTGGATGGGAAAGCTATTTCCAGAGACAATCGGGAACAAGATTCGTGTGACCAAACAGGAGGTATTTCTCTTCGCGACACCCGCGCGCGACGACCGGTTTTTGGAGGACAAGCTTCCGGTGTGGGCCGACCACCGCGACCGTTTCATGTACGGCATTCCGGGAAGTCTTGTTCCGGAGAATAAGGGGCGTGGATTCAAGATTGCCGACGACACTCGCGGCCCTGAATTTGATCCCGACACAGGTGAGCGGGTGACCAGTGCCGAGGGACTCAAGACGGCGCGCGAATACCTTGCCTTTCGCTTCCCTGCTATGAAGGATGCCCCGCTGCTCGAAACGAGTGTGTGCCAGTACGAGAATACTCCGGATCATGATTTCATCATTGACCGGCATCCCGCACAAGACAACGTATGGCTGGTGGGCGGCGGTTCAGGGCACGGATTCAAGCATGGGCCGGCGTTGGGGGAAATGCTGGCGAGATTGCTGATGGAGCATCGAGACGCTGATCCACTGTTTCGGCTGGAGCGATTCGGCGTTATGGAAAATTCAGTGACCGGTTGAAGCCGACTGTCAAAGGCAGCTACTCTTCCTGACGTGAGTTACAAACTTCTGGCAACGCTCTGGGTGGGACTGTTTTGCGTCCGAGCTCACGCCCAGGCTATACAACCTTTGCCGCCAGCTGGAACACTCGTTCCCAGCGTCACCTGCAAGAACAATGCGAAAGAAACCTACGCCTTGTATCTCCCATCGGCTTACTCCGCAGCGCGTAAGTGGCCGATCATTTATGTATTCGATCCTGGAGGGAGGGGGCAGGTCGCCGCTGCGGTGATCCAAGCCGCCGCGGAAAAGTTTGGCTACATCGTTGCCGCTTCCAACAATTCCAAGAACCGCCCGCTCGGCGATTGAGCGGAGGCGGCCGTCGCGCTCTGGGGGGACACGCAGCAGCGATTCTCCGTTGACCTGCATCGTCGCTATGTGGCGGGAATGTCCGGCGGTGCCCGCGTCGCAACCAGCATTGCGCTCTCCGGCGGCGATTGTGTAGCCGGAATTATTGCTAACGCTGCCGGATTTCCGCCTGGCACTGCACCATCGCGCAACATGAAATTTGTTTACTTTGCTGCGGTGGGAGATGCCGACTTCAACTACGCCGAATTCGCGCAACGGCCCAAACTCGATGAGGTGGGAGTGCGGTACATCATTCGCGTCTTTGAGGGTCAGCATGGATGGGCTCCTGCGGAAGTCTGGATGGAAGCGCTGAATTGGATGGACCTGCAGGCGATGGCTGCCGGTACTTTGACGCGTGATCCGGCGCGCATTGCTTCAAGCCTTGATGAAGCTCTTGCCAAAGCCCGCGCTCTCGAGGCCAAGAACGATTTGCTCACTGCCTATCGCGAATATGGGGAGATCGTGCGCAACTTCAGCGATCTGGCGGATGTGGGTGCCGCCAAAGTGCGCGTTACAGAACTCGACAAAAGCAAATCAAAGAAGGCGGCTGAAAAGCAAGAAGACTCTGAGCTCGAGCGGCAAGCTCGTATCGAATAGGCGCCAGCTGCCGCGATGCAAAAGATCCCCACGGGCGATCTGGATGCCTCCGGCTATACGGAATTGCGTAGCAACATCGCTGATCTCAAACGACAGGCTGCGGGCAAAGATCGCAGAGCACTCGTAACTCGGCGCGCGCTCAGCGGTTTTGTTGTGCAAGCTTACGAATCGGGCCAGCGAAGCATGGAACAGAAAAATTATCGCGACGCGTTGCTTTACTTCGAACTGGCGGCGACAGGTTCAGAGAATCCAGCGTGGGCGCACTTTCAGCGGGCTCGGGTGTATGCCTTGACCTTTGATAAGAAGGGAGTGCTCGCGGAATTGCGGCAATGCCTCGCGGCAGGGGTACATGACGCAACGGCCATCGACTCGAACGACTTTCAGGCATACCGCGATCAGCCTGATTTCGAAAAGCTGAGAGAAGACTGGAAAGCCAAGGCTGCAGCTTCCTCCGTACAATAGATTGCGACCGCCAATTTTCCGGGTCTTTCGGCAAACCTCTGCATCTAAACGATCAAGTCGTCAACATTCGCCACAAGGCCGGATGTTAGATTATCTTGGTCAGCTTTGAATGGCTCAAAACGGCAGAAACGGGAATTCTCGCGCGCGTCGGCGCTGGATATTATGGGCCGTTGGCGCGGTCCTCGCCGTCATCCTGCTGGCCTCGTTTGCCTCGCGCGATGACTCCGTGCCAGTGGTCGCAGCCACAGTTTCACGCAATACCATCCGCAGCGTAATTTCCACCAACGGGAAGGTCGAGCCAGTGCAGAATTTCGAGGCCCATGCACCCGTGGGTACGACCGTCAAGAGCATCCGCGTGAAAGAGGGCGATCACGTAAGGAAGGGCCAACTGCTGGTTGAGTTGAATGCTGCCAGCGCGCGCAGCCAGGCGGCACAGGCTCTTGCGCAAGTCCGCGCTTCCCAGGCCAACGCCAATGCACTGCAACACGGTGGCACTCAGGAAGAAGTTCTGACGTTACACGCGGAGTTGGTGAAGGCGAGAACTGATCGCGACACCGCACAGCGTAACCTGGACGCGTTGACCCGGCTGCAGCAGTCGGGCGCGGCATCTCCGGGGGAAGTTCGGGCGGCGCAAGACCAACTCGCTTCCTCCGAAGCGCAGTTGAAATTGCTCGAAGCAAAACAAACCGAGCGCTATTCCAAGCCCGAGGTGGTCCGGGTTGATGCTCAACAATCGGAAGCACAAAGCGCTTACTCCGCAGCCCAAGATGTCCTCACCCAACTCCTAATCCACGCGCCATTCGACGGAGTCGTGTATTCGCTTCCAGTGAAGCAAGGAGCATACGTCAGCCCCGGAGACCTGGTTGTGCAAGAGGCAGATTTATCCAAAGTTCTCGTGCGCTCTTTCGTTGATGAGCCTGACGTTGCCCGACTCATACCCGGCGAAATAATTGAAGTCACCTGGGATGCGGTGCCCGGCCGGGTGTGGAGCGGCACGGTCAGCGGAGTTCCGGCGACAGTGAAACTGCACGGCACCCGCAATGTCGGCGAAACTACCTGCATCGTGGGGAATTCGGACTTCAGGCTGCTTCCTAACATTAATGTTGGCGTGACAATCGTGACAGCGGAGCATCAGAACGCGCTCACCATACCGCGGGAAGCCTTGCGGCAGGATGATGGCACGCCGTATGTTTACCAGATTGTGAACAACGAACTGCTTCGCCGGAGCGTCCAAACTTCGATCTCAAATTTGACTCAGGTGGAGCTCACGGCAGGAGTTCCGGAGCGGTCGGTGGTCGCCTTGGGGGCTACAAATTCCAAGCCGCTGCATGATCATTTGCCGGTCAGAGTGATTCATTAGGTGAGTCGTTGGAGTGAGTAATTAAGGATGCGCCGATTTTTTTCACTGCTAACGCTGGCAATTTTTACCGCTTCTTCCGCCATCGCTGGCGCCGATGAGGCCGCCCCTGCACTGCTGGCTGCCGGCCGTGTGGATGAGGCCATTGCCACACTTCGCGGACAAATTAATTCCTCGCCCGATGATGCCCTGGCTCACAATCTGCTTTGCCGCGCGTATTTCAGCCTGGGCGATTGGGACCACGGAATTTCCGATTGCGAGAAAGCCGTCTCGTTAGCGCCGGGGAATAGCCAGTTCCACTTATGGCTGGGAAGAATTTACGGCGAGAAGGCGGACAAATCGGGCCCCTTCACTGCCGCCGGGCTCGCCCGCCGTGTCCGCAATGAATTCGAAAGAGCGGTACAACTCAGTCCCAACAGTGTGGATGCGCGTAGCGATTTGGCCGAGTTTTATCTGGAAGCCCCGGGAATTGTCGGCGGAGGGCATGATAAAGCGGTGCAGCAAGCGAATTCTCTGCTGGCGCTTGATCCCGCACGGGCGCACTGGGTGAATGCGCGCATGGCGGAGAAGCGCAAAGACTTTACTACGGCAGAGAAAGAGTATCGCGCAGCGATTGACGCAAGTCGCGGAAGCGCCAGCGCATGGCTGAATTTGGGGTTGTTTTATCGCCATCGCAATCGCTTGGACGAGATGGAGCAGGCGTTGAATCAAGTGCGTTCGGCACCCTTGGATCGTCCCGATGCGCTGGTGGACGCGGCGGACATCTTCATCCGCACCCAGCGCAACCTGCCGGAGTCTGTGCAACTGTTGCGGACATATCTGAATTCCACCAGTAAGGTAGAGCAGGCGCCAGCCTTCAAAGTGCACTACCTATTGGGCACCGCGGCAGAAAAACTTGGGGACCGGCAGAATGCGGCGGCTGAGTATAAATCGGCGCTGGAGTTGGCTCGAGAGTTCTCCCCCGCGCAGCAAGCCCTGCAGCGCGTGAATCGCTAGCCCTTGAGCGGTTCCAATAGAATCACAAGTTGCATCCCACAACGAAGGTGGACTCATGAGAATTCTTCTGCATTCGTGCCGAAAGTCTGTTCAATTGCTGCTGGTCTGTTCTTTGTCAGCGCTGCTCGCGGTCAGTGCCCGAGCCGAGAAGCTGTCCTTGAAGCGCGCGGTTGAGTTGGCGCTTACTCACAGCGCAGCGGCGGGAATTGCGGCAGCGGACGAGCAGAGAGCATTTGCTGCATACCGCGAGGCGCGGAGCCAATACATTCCCCAAGCGCAGGTCGGATCTGGACTGGGAGACTCATGGGGCTATCCTTTGAGCCTCGAGGGAGCGGCGCCCTCCCTGGTCAACGTGACAGCGCAGTCCCCACTGTTTAATCCAGCTTTACGCGACTACGTGCGAGCTACGCGCAATGAATACGAAGCGACATCTGCCGGAACCAAAGATCGCCGCAAGCAAATCATGCAAGAAACTGCGCTCACTTATCTTGAGCTCATGAAGTGGGAGGCGCAGATCGAACCCTTGCAACGGCAACAGGAAGACGCGCAGAGAATGGAACAGGTGGTAAGCCAGCGCGTGCAGGAAGGAGTTGACAGCGCCCAGACGACGCAGAGAGCGCGCTTGGCGACGGCGCGGGCGCACCTGCGAATCACCCAGGCTCAGAGCGCGGTTGAAGCTTTGCGGGCAACTCTGTCGCAACTCACTGGTATTTCCGCAGATTCCATTCAGACCGATGCGGATTCGGTGACGCCGTTGCCTGACAGGGTGCAGCCGGCAAGCGCCGAGAACAGTCCAGCGGTTATGATCGCCCGGCAACACGCCATTGCGCAGGGCTTCAGGGCGCGTGCCGAGCACCGCTCGCTGTGGCCCTCGGTGGACTTCGCTTCGCAATACGCGGTGCTGGCAAAATTCAACAATTGGGTCCAGTTTTTTCCCAGGGCATTCGAACGCAACAATGCCACCATCGGTGTGGTGATCCGGTTTCCCTTTTTTAATGCTGCGCAACACGCCCATGCCGAGGCCGCGGATGCGGACGCGATTCGCGCCAATCATGAAGTAGAGTTGACGAAGAACCAGGTCTCACAGGAAACCTTGAAGCTGCAACGCTCGGTTGAGCAATTGAAGGCAGCACAGGAAGTATCCGAGTTGGAGTATGAAATTTCGCGGTCAGAAGCTGACGCGATTGAAGTCCGCATGAATTCAGGCACGGCCACGGTGCATGATGCTGCTAATGCGCGCGCGGAGATGTCGGCAAAGTACGGTGCGCTGCAGGACGCGAACTTTCAACTACTCCGCGCTCGCGTGGCCCTGTTGCGCTCCGCCGGAGAGCTGGAATCCTGGGTAGAACAGGGGAAGTAGAGGCAAGACGCTAACTTGCCTGACCTCCGACCTGTACATGTAGAGACAGGTGCCCTCACCTGCCTGGTTTCGGAGCTAGGATCTCAAACTCTGTCCCAAACGAATGGTGACTCGAACGGCCTTCGGCTAGGGCCGAGCCCTAAGCCAGGCAGGTGATGGCACCTGCCTCTACATGCTTCCGAGTGCACCCCCGAGGGGTCTTTTACCCAGTTCGCTGCATCAAAAGCTCTGTTCAAGCCAAACCGATTGCACCGGCCGACCTTGACCTTTAGGCTGATGGCGGCCAGAAAGGAATACAGTTCTTGCTTAGCCGCTGACCCTTTTTTGCGGGTGACCTCTTCGATACCCTGCTTCCACGACGCTCCCGGTCACGAATGTTAAGATAAAGATCTTACACACATGCCCTTAAAAACGCTGTTCCTAAATCCGCCTTCCTTTGAAAACTTTGACGGGGGAGCAGGCTCACGCTGGCCTGCAACTCGCGAAATTGAGTCTTACTGGTATCCAGTGTGGCTCGCCTATCCGGCCGGAATGCTTGAAGGTGC
>WNFO01002513.1_pt1 | contig 15146 bp, 13 predicted proteins | sample 5400251 | NCBI WGS metagenome assembly WNFO01 (sample SAMN13153354, study PRJNA577476) | soil metagenome | isolation source: 100 cm saprolite under Madrone tree | place: USA:California | collected 2016-06-14 | reverse complement strand
TGGAGTGACATCGCGCCCCGATCGATGAAATTACGGCGGGCCTCGGGACCACCGCGTACCACTTCCAATTCGTCCGCGGTAAACCAGACGGCATGCAACTGCGACGCATAGCGCGCCAGCGGTTCGCGCTTGCCGTTGACGGATGTCTGTTTGCCGTTGGTTCGGACCGCAACTTCCAGTTCGCGTTCGATTGCGCTGCCTCTAGCAACGCTTCCTCGAATCAATGCCGCAGTCTTTCCAAACCTTATAGCCTCGTGCGGATGGCGGGTTCGAAATGACTTTGCGTGGGCGAGAAAGTGAACCGCCTCAAGCCAATTCGTTTTCCCTTGGCCATTGTTGCCGTAGATGACGTTCGTGCCTTTGCCCCAATCGATCTCACCGTGAAGATTTCTGAAATCTTGAACCCGGATTGATCGAAGGAACATGATGAAATTCTAGCACACGCCAATCTTTAGTTGATGGCTATCAGAGACAATGCAAGAAACAAAACGAGCGCCACCTCTAAAGCCGGCGCCCGTCCCGAAAAACCTTCGGCTATTGTGCGAAAAATCACAGTCTCATCGGCATTACTACGTATCTGTAGTCTTGCTTCTCTTCCGATATCGGCTTCAATTGAGCTTGTGAATTTCCGTCCTTGAACTCGAAAGCAATCTTTTCGGATCCTACTACGTTTAGAAAGTCCTGTAGGTATTGCGCATTGAACCCTATCTCAGTGTCTTCACCATCGAAGTCTATTCCGAGAGTCTCACGCGCCTCGCCCTCTTCCGCGTTCTGTGAGCTAATCAATAATTGTTCTTTGCTTAGATGAAATCTAATCGCGTGCGAACGATCGTCAGCCATCAAAGCGACGCGACGAATAGCCTGGTTGAGACTTAGCGTGTCGAAGACAGCCATACGATCGTTGTTCTTGGGCATCACCATTTCATAGTTAGGGAACTGGCCAGTTAACAATCGCGAAATCAAAAGCCTCGAACCTATCTGGAAGTAGACGTGGTTTTCGTCCGCGCCCAAACTTATGTCACCATCAAAATCAGATGTGAGCTTTGTGAGTTCGGCAAGAGTTTTTCGTGGGATCAAAACATCCAGAGTAGTATTCTGGGCGTCGCTACCGATTTCCTTGGTTGATGCGAAAGCCAGCCGGTGACCATCAGTTGTCACCATCGTAATTCCTTGTCCGTCCAACTCGAATTTTGCGCCCGATAGCGTGTATCGTCCTTCCTCTTGCGTGATTGCAAAGATTGTACGGTCAATTAGCAGCTTAAGCAGAGAGGCCGGCAATTTAAGTGGTGTGGATTTAAACCCTGGCAACTCGGGAAAAGTATCCTTCGAGATTCCGGGCAGTCTGAATTTTGACTGGTCACACTCGACGGTTACCCATTCATTTTCTTCTTTATGAAACTTCACGGGCGCGTCCGGAAGTAATCTCGCGATATCAAACAGCTTCCGCGCTTGAACGCACATCGCTCCCTGAGAAGAAATCTCCTGAGCGTCGGCATCGCACCTTATTGTGACATCGAGGTCGGTTCCGCTAATCCGAATCGAATCTTCACCCGCAGACTCGATCAGGATGTTCGCTAACACAGGAATAGTGTTCTTCCTTTCCACCACGCCCTGAACGAAAGCCAACTCCTTTTGCAGCACACCGCGCGCAACTACAAATTGCATTTTCTAAACACCTCAGTTTTTGCGTTCTTATATATCACAAATACCGTTTGCACAGGCCAATATTTCTAATTGATACTCTATTAAGATGTTTTAAGAACTTTAGTAATAGTAGTATTGCCTGTGAAACTGTGGAAAGGGAAAAAGACCCTGGGATTTATGAAGTTGCGACTTGAATAAACTGTTCTTATCACCGGTGGGGCGTTGGATCAACGCATTTAGTTTTCTTCTTCCACAGCCCCGACTTCCGCTCTCTTTGTTTGATTGTGGAAAACAACCGGATGTCGGGAGCCGGTTTAATCGCTTATGCTCTCGATTAGTCGTTTCACCGTAGCACCAAGTTCCGAATCCTTAGCGATGAGGCCCTCAATTTTTTCCACAGAGTGAATTACCGTGGTGTGATGCTTCCCGCCGAACTGTCTTGCAATCTCAGGGTAACTGGCCTTCGTCAGGCGCTTGCAAAGATACATTGCTATCTGTCTCGGAACGAGAAAATGGCGAGCGTTTGAGCGAACCCTCAGATTATCCACGGTCACTTTGTAATATTCGGCTACTACCTTCTGAATTCGAGGGACGGATACTGCGTGATCATCGTTATGTTTCGATACGTGGCGGAATGCTTCTTGTGCCAGCGCCTTGGAAACGCGTAAGCCGCGGAGCGAAGCCATTGCCAACACCCTGATGAGCGAGCCTTCCAGTTCTCTGATGTTGTGCTTACTATTACTTGCTAGAAAGAAAGCCACATCATCCGGGAGATCAACTCGCTGTATTTCGGCTTTCCTTTTCAGAATGGCGATCTTGGTTTCGAGATCGGGTGGCTCGATGTCCGCAATTAGTCCCCACTCGAACCTGGAATGAAGCCGCTCCTCGATTTCTGGAATCTCGCGCGGCGGGCAATCTGAGGTGAGTACTATTTGCTTCTGAGCGTCGTAGAGAGCATTGAACGTGTGAAAGAATTCTTCCTGCGTCCGCTCTTTCCCCGCGATAAATTGAACGTCGTCGATTAGCAGAACATCGATGGAGCGGTACTTTTCCCGAAAGAGTTGGGTTTTATCGTAACCATATCTAATCGCATTGATCAATTCATTCATGAACCGCTCAAGGGAAACATAGACGACCTGTAAGGTGGGGTTTGCGGCCCTGATCGCATGGCCGGTGGCTTGAATGAGGTGCGTCTTGCCTAGCCCGACCCCTCCATAGATGTAAAGTGGATTGTAGGTTTTACCGGGACCATCCGCGACGGCCTGCGTGGCGGCATGAGCAAATCGATTACAAGATGCGACAACGAAACTTCCGAACGTATATTTCTCGTTTAGTGAGGATGATGAAAGCGCCGAAAGACTAATTGGCGGCTCCGGCGAAGTCTCCGCTCGTCGACTGTTACTGTTTGTTGGCTCAGTCTTACAGTCACCGCTAAGTGAACTATTTTCCTGATGAGAGGCACTTACTATCCATTCAATTCGGTCGGTGCCGAGACTCACCTCCTTCAAAGATTGCTCTAGTGCAAATGAATAGTTCGATAGAATCCATTCCTTGGCGACCGTGTTCGGGACCGAAATTCTCAGTTTTCCGTCGGACGATTGCTTTGTAACCGTTAGAGGTCGGAACCAGGTTTCGAATGCTTGCTTGGTCAGGTTGCGTTGAAGCGCTGCTACAAACGCAATGCTGGAGGGGCTGTCTCGCTCGATTCGCATTAGAGAAATAACAAGAACTACAAATTACAACAGCAAAGGCCCGCTTACGGAAAAGGCCAGTGAATGCGAAAACCTAACACAACGCTCTTATCGGGTGCAAGAAAAACAGGGAGGTTTCTAGTGCAGCCTATGCCCGTTGAGGGGCTAAGGAAGTTCGGGACGCACGATTGCCGAAGGGAGACTAGGCGCCGCGAGCATGTGGTTGTATATAATACGACTACGCGTAGTCGTTTAGCCTGCTGGTTAGGAGATCGAAGCCGCGAACGTGTGTGCTTCGCTGGCCAGAATTAGATTGTAAATTCGATCCAGATCCTGGGCATTGTAGTACTCGATTTCAATTCTGCCTGGCACGCCGGCCTTGGCTGAAATTATTCGAACTTGAGTTCCCAATCGCCGACGGATCTTTGCTTCTGCAGCGCGAATGTTTGGATCGATTTGAGGTAGCTGGGCTCGGCGGGCAGACTTTTTGGCCCCCTGAGAAGCGCTCCGTATCCGGCGTTCAGTTTCCCGCACGGACCAACTGTGCTTGACGATTTTCTGAGCGAAACGTCGTTGATGAACGGCGTCACTCAGACCTAAGAGGGCGCGTGCATGCCCAAAGGAGAGTTTTTCGATTTCAAGGAGTGATTGAATCTCGGAGGGCAACTTAAGAATTCGGAGATAATTGGTGATGAAAGTGCGATCCCGGCCGACCCGCTGAGCGACCTCTTCTTGCGTAAGATTCAGCGATTCGATGAGCCGTTTGTAAGCATTCGCTTCCTCAACCGGATTTAATTCCTCGCGCTGGATGTTTTCGATGAGAGCAAGCTCGAGGAGTCGATCATCGGGTACGTCTCGCACAATTGCCGGAATCCGAGAGAGTCCGGCGATTTGTGCCGCGCGCCATCGTCGTTCGCCTGCGATAAGCTCGAAAAGGCCACCGCGACGCCGAACAAGTACGGGTTGAATAATGCCGCTCGTACGTATGGATTGAGCGAGATCCTGAAGTTTCTCCTCCTGGAAGGTTGTTCTCGGTTGCTGTTGGTTGGGCCGAATAAGGTCGATCTCAACATCGCGAATCTCTTCGTTATCCGCTGGCTGCGAGTTCACTGAGAGCAGTGCGCTCAGCCCTCGACCTAACGGTTTCTTTGTCATGTGCCAGAACCTCCTTCGCAAGTTGTAAGTACGATTCAGCGCCGCGAGATCGGGGCTCGTAGTGGATAATCGGCTTTCCATAGCTTGGCGCTTCGGCGAGCCGCACGTTTCTGGGAATGGTAGTCGCACAGACCATGCTCCCGTAAAAACTTCTGAGGTCTGCTGCTACGGCGGAAGATAGATTAGTACGCTCATCGTACATAGTGAGGAGCAAACCTTCGATTTTGAGTTGCGGGTTAATGACTCGTCTAACCTGGCTAAGCGTATTGAAGAGATCGGAGACGCCTTCAAGCGCATAATACTCACATTGGATTGGAATCAAAAGAGCGTCAGCGGCAGCGAGGGCATTCAACGTCAGGAGGTTTAGTGCGGGCGGACAGTCTATAATAATGAAGTCATACTCATCCCGAATTGGCGAAATGGCACTTCTCAGGAGAAGCTCACGGTCAGGGAAGTCAACCAGTTCGATCTCGGCTCCGGCAAGGTTCCTATCCGACGGGACAAGGGCGAGCCCAAAATTTGTCGGCAAAATGAGATTCGCTATGGGTTCGTTCAGTACGAGAAGATGATAGGTCGAACGGGGGAAAGCAGCTCTCTGGATCCCCAAACCAGATGTCGCGTTCGCTTGAGGGTCAACATCTACTAATAGAACCCGCTGAGTAAACCGCGCAAGTGAGGCGGCAAGATTAATAGCCGTGGTGGTTTTACCAACACCGCCTTTTTGGTTTGCTATGGCGATGGTTCTTGCCATTCAAATCCGACCGTGCTTCAAGCACGAACACATTAGCATAAACAGAGAGGGCGAGACTACGTACGTACGAAGTCATTCGCCTTATATTCGGCAGAGTGTTTCACGTGAAACACCCTAATCAGGCGTGAACTTGAGATTGAGTGATGGTCAACCGCACGAGGAGACTGGCCAAAGCAGTTGGAGTTATTCCTGGAATTTGTCGGGCCTGACCAAAGCTAACGGGACGAGCCCGCTCGAGACGCTCGATCATCTCGTGGGAAAGGCTATTAACATTTCGAAATGAAAAACCGGACGGTATATTGAGGTTGTCGTGTTGGTTAAGTCGGCGAAGCATATTTTCCTGAGAACCTAGATATCCGGAATACAAATGATCCGCGACCGCAGACTCAAAATCTGAGATCCCGATCTCACCTCTCTCGCCTGCCGGAACAAGATCGAAAAGCAGTTCAGCATTCATGCGGGGACGGAGCGCAAGTTCGGCGAGAGTAATTGAGTCTCCGAGGTCTTGCCCGGCGATCTGTCCTAAAGCCCGAAGTTGCGGGTCTGATCGATGAAGCTTGTGCTCCTTAAGAACTCGGCGAGCAGAAGCTAATCTGGCTCTCCGTTTATTAAACCGCTCCCATTCTTCATCGCCCGTTAGCCCAAGTCGACGACCGTGGGGCGCCAGACGTTCGTCGGCATTATCATATCTCAAGGCCAAACGGTACTCGGAGCGCGAGGTAAACATGCGATAGGGCTCATCGACACCGTGCCGGATAAGGTCATCTACCAATACACCTATGTATGACTCTCTTCGATCCAAACGAAACAGCGGTTTGCCTAAAGCCGTCAGGCCAGCATTGATGCCGGCTAATAACCCTTGACACGCGGCCTCTTCGTAACCAGTCGTCCCATTGATTTGGCCGGCCAGAAACAGCCCCTTGAAGCGAATTGTTTCCAAGAAGGGAGAAAGTTCCCTCGGGTCGACGAAGTCATATTCAATGGCGTAGCCAGGCCGAATGATCTGACTTTGGTCAAATCCGGGAATCAGTCTTACGAGTTCTTGTTGAAGCTGAGCCGGGAGCGAGGTAGAGAACCCGTTTAGATAGACTTCATTCGTTTCATAGCCTTCCGGCTCAACAAACAATTGATGGCGTGTCTTCTCGGGAAATTTTACGACCTTATCTTCAATCGAAGGACAGTAGCGAGGGCCGACACCGGTAATCTTTCCCGAGTAAAGCGGCGATTCATGTAAATTATCTCGAATGGCTTTATGTACGTCATCGTTCGTGTAAGCGAGGTAGCAATTCAACTGTCTCTGATTGATCTCTTGAGTAGAGAACGAAAACGGAACCGCTCGCCGATCCGGCGGTTGAGGCTCGAAAACATCCCAATCGATAGTTCGGCCATCGAGGCGTGGCGGCGTTCCGGTCTTCAGGCGGCCTACGCGAAAGCCAAAGTTTCGAAGTGCTTCCGCGAACTCGAGCGACGCTGGCTCGCCGGCGCGCCCGCCCTGATAAGTCTGTCGGCCAGTATGGATCCGACCGTTCAGAAAAGTCCCAGTTGCAATGACGATCGCTTTAGCGGCAATTCTTCGCGCGTCTTGCAACTCAAGGCCTAAAAGGCAGTCTCCTTTGACAAGAAGGTTCGTAACCATGCCCTGCCTCAGACTGAGATTAGGCGTGCCCTCAAGCGTATGGCGCATCTCGAGTCGATAAAGCGCTCGATCTGCTTGCGCTCTCGGCGCTCGCACGGCGGGTCCTCGCGACCTATTCAGGAGACGAAACTGTATACCTGTGCGATCGATGACTCGGCCCATGATTCCACCGAGTGCATCAATCTCGCGGACCAGATGGCCTTTTCCGATTCCGCCGATGGCGGGATTGCAAGACATTTGTCCTATAAGATCCAGGTTAAGAGTAAGGAGCGCCGTTCTCGCTCCGATCCTGGCCGCGGCCGATGCGGCCTCACATCCAGCGTGACCGCCACCTATTACGATCACATCAAATGCCTCATCGAAAATCATAAAGAATTCTCTCTTACTTGGAATGTCAAGAAATGCCAGATTCTCATTTGCCTATGCAGAATGTCGAGAAGATTCGCCCCAGGATTTCATCCGTTGTCGTCTCACCAGTTATTTCTCCCAAACTGCGAAGTGCATTGTGAAGCCCTACGAGTACAAGTTCCTCGCTGGCGCGGGCCTGAAGCATGGTAAGTGACGACTCAATGGCGTCGACCGAGCGCCGTAAGAGATCATGATGCCGAGCATTTGTGATAAGTAAGCCTTGGCTCTCCCCGTTTCGGTTGGAAAAAGGTTCCAGTACAGCGGCCCGCAAACTCTCGAGTCCTGCCTGAGTCTTCGCGGACACAGAGACGACTGTGGAGCCATTTGTGTTACCGCCGGTTTGGAAACTAGCGGTGGAAAAGCCAGGGAGGTCACACTTATTCAAAGCTACGATATGTCGCGCATCGCGACCTTCAGTAAGGACGATTCGATCTTCGTCACTCAGAGGTTCGGAACCGTCGACTACCACGATTAATAGATCGGCGTCGGCAGCTTCACGTCTGGCGCGGTCGACACCGATGGACTCTATCGCATCTATCGACGCGCGAATCCCAGCAGTGTCAAGTAACAACACCGGTGCACCGTTGATGTCAATCCACTCTGTAAGTGTGTCCCTGGTCGTCCCGGGAATATTGGTTACTATGGCACGGTCGCGTCCCAGTAAAGCATTGAACAGACTGGATTTACCTACATTCGGCCGGCCGATGAACGCTACTTTGATTCCGTCGCGAAGGAGCCGGCCGGAGCGAAACGTATGAGCGAGTTGTGCCAAGTCTGCTTTCAGCGCGTGCAGCGAATCGAGGATCTTCTCGCATTCAAGCGCGGGAAGATCATCTTCTACGAACTCAAGCGAAGACTCGAGCCGAACGATTATGTTCAGAAGGTCTTCTTTGGCCGGTTGAATTGTTCGCGAAATCTCGCCTCTTAACTGGCGCGTTGCTTGAACTACTGCAGCTTCGGTATGCGCGTCGATAAGGTCGCGAATGGCTTCGGCCTCGGTAAGTTGCATGCGACCATTGCTGACGGCACGAAGCGAGAATTCTCCGGGCTCGGCCAAGCGCGCATCGAGAGAGAGTGTGATGTCGATGATCGTGCGCAACAATACCGGAGATCCATGACAGTGTAACTCTACGACATCCTCTCCCGTGAAAGAATGATGCGCTTTGAAAAAGCAAACGAGCGCTTCATCGAGTGTATCTCCGCTTTTCGGATCGCGCAGGTTCTTCAAACTCAGGAGATTGGGTTGAGGCTTAAATGAATCTAAGCCGACGAGATTGCGCAGGATACCGAGCGCATCCGGACCGCTGAGTCTGATGACGCCGATACCTCCGCGTCCAGGGGGCGTCGACAACGCAACTATGGTATCAGTTTGGGTAACCACGGTGCTGATTTTATCGAACAGTACGAGCTGAATTCGGCGAGACGTTCACTTCAGAGTGACTCGAAGTCGGCGCGAGTTACCTTCGCCGATCGATTCGGTAACAAGGTCATCCTCCTCGGCGAGACACAAATGAATCACCCGCCTCTCGCCTGGCTCCATGGGGCCGAACACAAAAGGGGACGAGGTGTCGCGGACTTGGCGCGCCGCATGTTGGGCCATGGCGCGCAACTCAGCCTCTCTGGAAGCCCGATAATCGTTAGCATCGCAAACAATCCGCTGACCTTTGGGCAAGGTGCGGCCGAATGCCTGATTAAGAATCTGTTGCAGCGCGTCCAGTAACTCGCCGCCTTGACTCAACAATAGCGCACTATCCGGGCCCTCGATCGCCAGCAAGCAACTCACATCTGAATCACTTGCCGACGCACGCAGATCAAATCCCGCACTAGCGAATATTGAGTTGAGCAACTGCTCAGCGTTGTCGCATGTATTCTCCATTTCGATAAAGGGGATTCTACCCTAATAACAGGTGGAGTTACTACGAGCCGCGTGGGGAATAGGAGACGGCGTTAAAATGGGACTGTGCGCGCTACGGTTTCTTCCTTACAAAGACTTCGCCACGTTTGGTTAAGCCGGCCTTCCCAGCGAGTGTGACCAAAACGGAATCGAGTATGTCTTTGTTTTCGAGTTTGAAACTCGTGACGCCAGAGACCTTGCTATCGGGATCGCTGTATTGGAGCGTCAGATATCTCACCTTCGTCTTAATAAGGCCCAGTGGAAGGCCAAGGTAAGGGACGTTGCTAGCTGCAGTCGCCGCGGCTGGGCGAACGGAATGAGTATCTCCGTACGCGCCGGTGATGGCGTCATAGGGAACGAAAAGAATCTCTTTTTGTTTGTCGTTACGAAAGACCAATCGCCGGTTCGTATCGTCGAGCGTAAGCGTACCCTCCATCTTGTGGTTATATCCGAAGACACCCCCTTCATATTTGGCTTTGACCGTCGATGGCGCAGGTGGCGGGGTCGGCGTATTTGTGGCCGGCTCAGCACTGTCTTGACTAAGAGTGCGCGGCCGTTGCCCTAAGGCTACGAATGTAACTGCGATCAACAGAAAGACCGCCGTGGGTAATAAAAGTTTTCTGAACATCGGGTTTGCCTCCGCCTTTGTGTGATTCCGATTGATGATAAGCAATGATCGAAACCGGACCAGCACTCTCGTGCGAATCGATTACTAGTCGGGGATCACGGCGACAATGCTAGTCGAAGCCTATGATTTTGCAAAGGGCCGAACACGCTCCTGAGATTCTTTGAAATCGGCATCATTCGGCGCGACTTCAAGCGCCTTCTGATACAAACCGAAAGCCTTCGCATATTGTTTGGTCTTTTCATAGTCGTAACCAAGTTCGCGATAGATATTCACGTCGGCGGGCGTCTTCGCTAGAGCGCGTTCCAACGCTGCGATTGCCTTCGGAAAATTGTTGGCGCGAGAATAAGACAGTCCAAGCAAGTAAAGAGTGATCCCACTGGCGCCTTCGTTGGCAGCGGCGCGTTCCAGTGCGACGGCAGCGCGGGGATATTGTTTAGCGCCGATTAGAGCGCGGCCGTACATTCCGATCGCTTCCTCGTCCGAGCGCAGACGCGTCAAAGTTTCTCCCGCCCGCACCGCGCCTAAATAATCTGCATTCGATTTTTGTTCGTCGGTGGCGGACGCCGCGCGACGCAAATAAGCTGAGGTCAACAACAACCAACCCGAGGCGAGTCTCGGGTCGTTCAGCGTGGCGCGGTTCAGGGTTGAGATTGCTGTATCGAGGTCATTACGGCTAAGAGCAATTTGCCCCAGGAACAAAAGCGACGCGGTGTCTTTTGGATTAGCTTTGATCGCGGCGTTGAACGAACGCTCGGCATCTGCCGGTTTTCCCGTCTTGAATTCGGCGAGGCCCCGATAATACAAAAACAAAGGATCTGGTTTGGCGGCAGCTCGCGTGGTGACGGTAACCAACAATGGTAACGCGCGATCGAACCTCTCTCCCAACACATAGCTCTCAGCGAGCGCATCGACAGTATGTGAGTCTTCGGGTCCTGCTCGACGTTGCAAGTCAAGCGCCCTTTGCAAATCGTCGGACGCGTCGCCGTACTGTTTCAGATAGAATTCCGAGAAACCCGCGAGCTTCCAAGCCTCGGCATTAGCCGGATCGCTGACTGCGATCTCCTTGGCCTCCTTTGCAGCGGCGGCATACTGCTTTTGCTGAAAAAGTTGAAACGCGTGCGTAGTGTCCGACGAAACCGGGGCACTGCCAACTGGATTCGCCGGCTTCACGGCGAGCAGCGGCGCGTTCTTGTCCGTAGCGGGTGAAGACTTTGGTTCCGGCCCCAATAAAGTATCAGGCGGGCTGACGCGGCGGGGTCGGGATTGTGCTTCGATCGTCACCGCCAGCCCGACGAGGGCGAACAAACTCAATAGGATGAGCGGGGATTTCTGTTTCTTCATAATGCGATTGTTTCAGATTCTGGCTCTTACTTTCAAATGGTAAACGAGGAGAGAACCTGAGTCGGTACTTCCGATGCCGTAGGCCGGTACCAGGTTTGCCTATCTTCCGATCGAAAAGCCTTTAACTTTCGGGTCTATCCGTTATTTGCCCGGATCGATAAAGAAGAACGACGAGGCGTGGGCGACATTCTTCGACTGCGGCCAATAACTGAAATTAACGATTGCACCGAGCCACGCCGTGCTTCGCTATATCCGCGCCAACAGCCGAAAACTGTGAGGACGACGCAGTCAAAGCTTTTGTGGTGTTGGTGTTTGAGTAGTCCTTGCTTGCTCTCGTTAATCGGATGATAATTCCACCCTGTACGATATTACTTGGCGCTTCGCAGACATACTTTAATGCTGGCTGCCTTATGATTATCCGCTTACTTCAACTAACGATCTTCGCACTTGTCCTGCTGCTATGTTCTCTGGCACTTGTTCGTGCTCAAACTCCCGCCGATCCACTCAAACCTTACACAACCTGTAGGGTTCCAGGCGATCTGAAGATCAAGCAGGTGACCCGCAGGACTGCGGGCGACAACTATCGCGAAGTAACGACCGACAATGGCAAACAAAAGGTTTCGGTGCTTGATGGCTACCGCGTAATGTTCGCCTACCCTGACTTAACTTATTACTTTGCCAACGTGAAGATTGAGCAATCGGCGCCTGATAGTTACTCTTTCGACAAAGAGATCGTCGTTAACGAACTCAAGCACTATTCATCGATCAAAGAATCTACGGCAATGGTTTTTACCGACAAGACGCCACTCAACGGCTTCGAGCACTATGGAATGGACCGGGATAAGGTTGACATTGGAGGCCAAGTTGGAACACACGTTCTGTTTTACGACCCGGCTCACCTGGTCATCACGATATATTTTCTCAACCAATCGAAAGCTGTGTTTCTCAACAACCGGAGATTTGAAACCATCAAACAATACTGAGAATTGCGAGATGATTTTCTGACTCATTATTCTGAATGTCTTAAACGCGTTGCGGACGCTCAAGATTGACGGCACCCAACGTATTAAAACAATTCGTTGCAGGTGAGTTCCACAACAGGGTCTGCGCCCTGCCACAGTAAGAGAAAGCAAGGTTTGTTTCGGTGAACTAATTACGGTCAAAGGAGAAGACATTGCTCAATTTGCAGGCACATCCCCTCGTCACCCTTGTCCTCCTGATCTCCCTCGCAACCGCCGCGTGCGCTCCGAGCGCTGACAGCCACCTTGCAGATGACCAGCCGATAGCCGATTCTAATTACCATTGGACGAAAGTAACCGACAAGGCGCCTTTCCCTGGAAGTTATAACTTTCCTCTCTTCAACATGCGAAACAAGCTGTGGGCTTTTCACAGTCAAGGCAACTGGTATTCGGCCGATGGAAAGAGTTGGACAAAGGCAGAACTGCCGGCGTTAGGGCTGAGGACTGGTTTCCAACAATATATTCAATTAAACGATGCGATTTACGCTCTCGGCACAAGCGAAGGCGATTACCTTCACCTTTCGATCGGCTCGCGCGTCGCTAAGACAAGCAGCGGTCTGAAACAGTGGGAAGTAATCGCAGAGCAGTCAGAGTTGCCGGCCAGAGTCTTCTACGGCGCCGTAGTCTTCGACAAGAAAATATGGCTGGTGGGCGGGTTTGACGGAAAGAAGTATTACAACGACGTTTGGAACTCGAGTGACGGAGTGGAGTGGCGTCGTATCGCAGAGAAATCTCCGTGGAGTGCAAGAGCTAATCCTTCGGCTATCGTGTTTGAGAACAAAATCTGGCTGATTGGTGGCGGCATCATTAACGGGCAGGTGTTCAGTGACGTGTGGCACACAGAGGACGGGATGAATTGGAAACAAGCAACTGACAAGATGGGCCCCAGGGCGATCTTCGGGGGGTCCCCGATCGTTTTTGACAGCAAGATATGGCTCGTGGGCGTTAACCGCAATGACGGTTTTCAGAATGCCGTGCTGGTTTCAAGCGACGGCGTGAACTGGACGGAGCAGACCGCGCCGTGGACACCAAGAGGCGGAGTTGCGACTTGCGTCTATGATGGCAAACTATTCATGACGGGCGGCAAATACTCGGTTACCGAGAATGGAGATATCAGATTCATCTACAGCAATGACGTGTGGTACATGACGCCGTCTTCAAAGTAATTCCTACGATTGCCCGTCGCCGGACAAATCGTTGCTGCGAGCTTCAGCAATAATCCGGCCCAGTGAAAAAGGGCGGCTTGACATCCGACCTGATAGGAGCAAGACATGGCAGTTGCAGCAGAGCAAACTGACGCACTACAGGAGTGGCTTAGCTTGGCCGAGACTATCGAGCAGGCGATCGATGGTCTAGCGGAGAGCGATCTCGACCTCCGCAGCGGCGTGGAGGGTTGGTCAATCAGGGAAACTGTACATCACCTCGTCGAGGCCAATCTGATTGCTTCCAATATCCTGATTGCAGCTTTGGCTAATAGCGGTTGTGTTTATGATTGGTCCTGGGTCAATCCCGACAAGTCCTGGATGCATCGTTTGGGATATGACGAAGCGCCAACAGGTCCAGCGCTCCAGACACTTAGGAAACTCAGCGAACATATCGCTGGACTGATCGGAACTCATTCGGATGGGCTACTGCGGAAGGTGCAGCTCCTCGATGCTCCCGGTGCCAAGCCGCACACCGAGACAGTCAGAGATCTCCTGGGGGAGCAGATCGAGCACGCCGAAGGCCATCTTCGCACTGTGGCGGAGATGCGGACGGCCCATGGGCGTTGAGGCGAGAGCCAAGCGCGGAGTGTTTAGAGTTCAAGCTTCAGCTTGCGTCTTTCGTGGACGGGAACCGGCGCCGATATTAAAGCAATGCTGCGTGAGAGTGGCAAATTAGACGAACTTCCATCATCGTAAAGCGTGATAATGACTGTCTCGGAACTTCCAACAAAAAGGAGCCCCTAATGAATATGCGAGTGAGATTCTTTTCGATTTTGATTTGCGGCTTGGCGCTTTTCGGCGCGCAATCATTTGCGCAAAGCGTCCGTCAGGGTACTTCAACGCCGCAGGGCCAGGAACAACTGGCAAGTCTGCCGCCGAATAGCAATTCAATGGAAGCAGTGGCAAGTGAGATCGATCTCTTACGAAAATCGGTGCAGACTCTGAGCACGAGATTGCGGGAGATCAGCGACAAACTCGCGCCCGAAGCAAAAGAAAACGATAGTTCTAATGATAAGGTAAGGCGAATCTCGGCAAACATCGAACTCTTAGCTCGCACTGAAGAACGCGCGGGAATCTTGCGGAAACAGCTGCTCGAATTAATTGAAAAAGAGACTTCGTCCAGAAGCCGGCTGGCCCAGATTGATGAAGACATTCGCCCCGAGAACATCGAGCGCGCCTTGAGCGGGATTGGCACGACGCGCACTGTCGAGCTGCGCGAGACTCGACGTAGGGTGCTGGAGAATGAGCGAAAGGGACTTGAGAGTCTGTTGAATCAAACTACTTCAAGCCGTTCCCGACTCGAAGAAGATGTGCGACAAGCGGATTCATTGGTTACAAAACTCCGCCAGCGTCTAATGCCGCTGATTGAAAGAGAGATTGAGAAGATCAATCCGAATTAGAAAAAGCCCTCAATCGGGAAGTTAGTTACGTTCCCTCTCCCTTTGGGAGAGGGTTAGGGTGAGGGCTTAGTCACGCAAGGCACCTTTTAATCCTCTTCTCCCGCCGCCGCACGACTAAGAAATGAGATGAATTCTTACACTGCTCTGCTATGCCCTCACCCCGGCCCTCTCCCAAAGGGAGAGGGAGCATCAACAAACGGAAGCCGGTCGGACTTCGCGGCTCGAATCGAAAGCACCAGGCCCGCGGCCACCAGCGCTGATAACGAGAGATAGAGTACGCCACCAAAAAAAGAACCCGTAGCCGTGCTCAAGTAACCAACCACGTGCGGACCGGCGTAGCCGCCGAGATTCCCAACGGAGTTAATCAAGCCAAT
>WNFO01003708.1_pt1 | contig 15151 bp, 16 predicted proteins | sample 5400251 | NCBI WGS metagenome assembly WNFO01 (sample SAMN13153354, study PRJNA577476) | soil metagenome | isolation source: 100 cm saprolite under Madrone tree | place: USA:California | collected 2016-06-14 | reverse complement strand
CGTACGTCCGCCGCGTACCGAAGCAGCACCTTCACGATATCGATGAGGCCCCTGGACGACGCGACGTACAAGGGCGTAAAGCCACCCTTCGTCTGCGCGTTCACGTTGGCTCCGTTCTCGAGTAGGAGCCGCGTGACATTGACGTGTCCATTGAACGACGCGAGGTGTAACGGTGTCCACGCTAGCGCATCTGCTACGTTGACCTGTGCTCCGTTCTGGAGGAGCACACAGACGACTTGTAGTTGTCCATTGGCCGCCGCTCTGCGCAATGGTGTAAACTGGCATTGATCTAGGGCGTTTACATTGGCTTTGTGCTTGAGTAAGAGTCGCAAAGCTTCGATGTGGTCATCGTCTAATACTTTTTCCAGTGGACGCCAATTGAGTTGGTCTCTTGCGTCCACATTAGCTCCGTGCGCAAGGATCAATTCTGCAATGCTAAGGTCATTCTTCCGCAAGGCCGCATGTAATGACGTTCCGTGATAACCGCCTCTTGCATTGATATCTTGTGAGAGATTAGCGATGAGGTTCTTCACCAAGCTGGGGAGACTGCATAACACCGCGTAATATGAGGGGTTTCCCGTTGGCTGCCATGGGTGTTCCCTGATATTACTAGTCGTCTGTGTCCCTTCCTGGTCTAAATCGTGCAAGCGGACCCATGCTCGGAAGTGCGGCTTGTTTGGGTCAAATAGGCGTTCCATGTCCTGTTGAATTTGGGGTTGTGAGGCCACTTCTCCGAACCGGGCATGGAAATCCCAGTGCTGAGCTGCATAGAGGGCCAGGGGAGGGTCGCCCATGCGCTGATCGTCCACTTTATCGTTGAGCTGGAGTAGAACGGTGAGGCAAGCTTGGGCTAGATTCGTGTGAGCAGGCTCTGGAGGAACGTGGTATTGGGAGAGATTTCTGTCTTTTGAGGCGGAAAGGCGAGGGAATGTCAAGAACTGCCCCACGGAGAAGTGCGAGAATCGCACAACTTGGCTGTCTCTATCCTTGACAACGATGATCAAACCGGAACATGCGGCGAACGCAGCATCCTCTGAATTATTCCGGTGTCGGCCCTTCTCTGGCTTGGGAAGGGCTGCTTGGCCAAACTGAAGAGCCAAGATCCCCACGAGCTCCTCAACATGAAGCGGTCGGCCAGCCGCAATCAGACACTGGAAGATAAAATGAGCGCGTTTCCGTTTCTCCTCAGGAATCTTCTCCAATGCCCGCAAATATGTATTATCCAGCGCTGGGGGCAATTCGGCCAGAGCATTCACAATGCCATCCGGGTCAGAGCGACGCAGCGTATCAAGCTGACAAGCCGCCCATCCGAACCTGTGTCGTAGGGTGAATGACGATAACAAAGTAGTTCAATTGGGGGGCGCCTTACATCCCACCAGTTCTCCTCGAGAGTGATTCGATAACAAGATACCTGTCCGCCGCTCCCCAATCCCCCATTTCTCGGTCAGATTGCACAAACGAGTTAATATAGTCGATGATGGCTTTCTTGTGTCCACTTTCCTCATGAAGGGTCACTAGAAGGGGCATAGTTGTCAAGGGCTCGAGAACGCTTCGAATGTCCTGCTCGAGGCCGGAAGTAACACATATATGCAAATTCGAGTTTCGTGCCTTGATAAGGTTCCCCACCAAGCGCAAGACTTTTTCACGCGGGGAGGGAGTTCCAGAGGTATTTGGACACTCGTCTAGTGCGTCCACAACAAGGTAAACTGTGACTTCTTGCAGGAGGTTGAGCGTATGTATCAGAAATCCGGCGAGTGTATCTTCACTAGGCACGTCCGAGCCTTCATTGTGGTCGGTATGGAATTGAGAGAGAATGCCCCAACAATCGTTAGACTTGTTGCAGAGTTGGACAAGGATGGACGACAGAAGGGCACGAAGGTGGCGCTTTGCGTCGTCCTTGGGGTCAAAATAGAAGAACGCCACCAGGGCTGATGGGTTTCCGGTGCGCCTGAGGTCCTCGATAATTGTGGAGCTTGGCGGTAACGGTGATACTGTATCAGTTAATGAGGACAATAGCACTTGAATAGCTCCATACCAAAGAACAGTTTTCCCTGATCCCGCTGCGAAACCAGAAAGCAATCAACAACCACGAAAAAAAGCAAGATATTAGAGTAGCGTACGGATGCCGCGAATCCAAAGCAGAGAGCGTCTTGTCTTCCATTCTTTGTAAGCATCGCCCTGGATAAACCACGTTCCGATTCCATTAGATAGCGCTGCACGTGCATTATCGTGATTTATCGAGAAATTGGGAGCAGCAATCCAGTTTCGAACAATCTCGCGTGATTGAAGATCTGTAAAGAGATTGAGGCGTTCAGACTATGATAGTAGCATTTGAGAGAACGGACCGGCTATCATTTTTGTTTCTGTTTCACAACAAGAGTCAGCGCGCCATACCTAACAATAAATGCATTTCCCACCCTTTCGAATCACCTCTACCTTATTCTCGAGGACATAGGCGACCCCCAAATTTCTTGCCCCGACCATTCGTGCCTCTTCCTGTGTGAAGTTGTCCAATTTTTTTAAGGCACCCTCGATTTCAGTCTTTCCCGCCAGCCTCTTCAGGAACTTTTCTGTATTATATTGAGCTAAGACGGATACACCGTACGCATTAACTCACTGATCGACCCTCGCATCATCTCCTTTGTCCCGAGCGCGAGGATGAATATAATCTCAGCCATTATCTTCCCAAGTATTTCTGTCAGTTCGGCTGTGGGTGGGATACCAGTATAGATCTTGAGACGTAGTAGGAAATATCGAACGCTATCGAAGAGGCTGACGAGCACGTCGTAGCTTGCAGAAACACCCGCCGCGGCCTGAGAATCGAGTGTTACATGCCCAAGCGGCAATGGATTTAGGAAGAGACTTACACTGAGGAGGATACTAATGCCAGTAAATACTGCTTTCGCGGGCGGAAATGGCTGTGACACGGATGTTAGAGCGCAGCGATGTGGAACTCATAAATTCTCAAAGCCTACCGTGCTGAGTGCACTCCCAAGCGATGCAGAAACAGAAACCAATACCTCTACCGTCGGTTTCAGCCATTCCATCAACCTCTCGTTTCCTTTACGGAATTCACTGAATTTTCGAGATTGATCTTGAAATACATCCAAGACGGTGTCAATCGAACCCCAGTTTTCGAAATTCGCGGCAAGGGGATGCGCGGTCAGCTCGTGTCCTGTAAGCTGCCTATATTGTGCGAAAGCTTCGTCAAGTATTAAGTGCAGGTTGGAGGCAGAGATGTCCTTCATTGGGGGGCTACTTGTAGACATGGGGACATTGGAGAGCTAGATCGTGAAGAGTGTGTGAAGGTGGAGGCTAAGAGAATGTGCCAGAGGAACACGGAATCGCCTCGGCCATCGTGAGGAGATATTTTCCCGAATAATCTCCAGCGCTTTGCAATGTGCCAGTTTTAAAACACAGAAAGACGCGCATCGTCACGGCGTAACGCTGACCAGGAACAGAAGCGCAAGGAGGCTGTAACAAGCTGTGAGGACATAAGCGAGGACACAATCAATGAGTATCCAACGAGTATGTTGATGAGCCTGGCATGGCGGCCTATTCACGTACCACAGAGGGTTGGTCGCTGGACCTGAAGGTAAAATTAAAAGGGTGATCATTCGCGTGTGGCCCCGGGAACGCGTGTCCACGTGATACAAGAACACCTGGCACGTGCGCTTATTTGCGCATTATTGCACCCGAAGGCCTTGTGCTTCCCAACGGCCGGACTTAAAGAGTGGTGTCTCTGGTCCTACGGCGATCCTACCTCGTGCTGCATCTCCCCCAGCCCTGCTGGTTGTCCAGGCACACCCCGCTGGTTTCCGGACCAACATGCTCGAGTTATTCGAGCCATCCCGTTAGGACTATTAACGACTTCAAAGTTATCCTCCTCGCACCTCAGGGGTAAATTTAAACGCGGGAGTATTTTGCTTACCCCTATCATTATCCGAGACGCCATGTTCTTAGGCATTAGGGATGAGGAAGGTTTGGCGTCGGAATATGCATGCGCCGCCCACAAGGTAACTCCGGGAAGCGCATTGGAGTGCCAAAACTAGGGATGGGGGATTGCTGGCGGTACCTTGAATGCTCGTGGACAACTGCATATAACTGTGTACTCGGGTGAGTCTGCCATTTCGCCATCGCCATCACATCATCGCATTTGGCTGCATCGGAGGCTGGGGGAGTGGACTGCTCTAACCCACTGTGGAAAGCTTCAAGCTAGTACTCGTGACATACAAGGATCGCTCTTAGGCGCAACAATCTTGAACTATGACATCGATTTCGTATTCCTCTTTCGTTCCTTAGTGCTCGCTGTGGGATATCGCACCCATTTGGGCAAACGAATGTTGTCCGTGTGCGCCCCCCGAGGGGGCATGAGACCGGAAAATGCTCCGGAACCACAAAGAAGGTAAGCCCACGTGAGCGAAGAGTCCACGAAGAAGTCACCGTCCCACCAAGGCCTGTCCATGAGCATAGAGACGGGAGACCCGAACACCCATGAGCAAGCAAGGGTTGGAGAAGGCTCGCCGAGGCATGCCTAATCACCGCGTTGCTCTCCACCCAGTATGGGCCGGGCTCCATGTTGCTTCAACACCAGCTTGATGGGATGAAATGAAGCAGCCAGTTCTGCCATATGACAGGATTGTGGGGAGGTATGAGTAGGTATCAGATGCTTGATTTCTTTCGTTGTTCATGGCCGTCCGATTTGATCCTGGCGTGCTGCACAACAAATATCAATTGAGCCGTACCTGGTTCACGCCTCTTCAGCGGTGGATTTTACCATTACTCAATGATAGTCTATCATGCCGCACGGTGTTGAAATTGCCCCCAGTAGTTGAAATCGATTTTTCTTAAATCCGAAACACCACATTATTGTTCCTGAATCTCCGGAATGTGTTCAAATAGGTCTCTAATATGTACATGTAAATTGTCAAAGGTGTGCTGTCTCAAGAATATATGGAAAAATAGCTGCCGAAAGTGAAAGTCGTCGATTTCTGTTGAAAACTGAGTCTGTAGGTCCAAATATTCACCAAAACACTCTGAAAATTTTCAGTGAAGATCCGAATACATATGCTATTGTGATCCGATGCTAAATTTATTGCTGCAAGGTGTTGTGCTCATGCGGTGGACAAGATAGCTATAAAGATCAAGTCCTGCTGACAAAGACGGCCAGGCTGGGCCAGCACATTCTTTTGTTCACTGTATGAGCACGACGCCTCGCAGCAATAAATTTAGCATTGGAACACAATAGCATATGTATTTTAATCTTCACTGAAAATTTTCAGAGTGTTTGACGAAGTTTTGGACCTGCAGACTCAGTTTTCAATAGAAGTCGATAACTTTCATTCTCGGTAACTGTTTTTCCATATATTCCTGAAACAGCACACCTTCGACAATTTACATGTACATACTAGAGACCTATTTAAACGCATCCCGGAGATTCCGGAACAAAAATGTGATGTTTTAGATTTGAGAAAAATCGATTTCAACTACTGGGGGCAATTTTCAACGCTGCGCGACATAGCCACCCTGATACTTATGTCACATGCCATATATTCGTCTCGGCGCTTGCTGCGATTGGCCTGCGAATGCCTTCTTCCAGGAACCGATGTAGAGCGGGCGCAGCCCCAGAGATATTGGGTCTATACCTTACTGAGCCATGGTGCTCACACCCGTGAACAACGGGCTTGAGCAATCAGTTAATTAGATTCTACGCAGTTTCAAACCGCTGAAAGTTCCCACTGACACAGCCCACCTTACCGGATATTTCATGTGAATTCAGATGATCAAACTTGGGAAGCTGGTAAAAAAGGTGTGTCTGTTATGCCAGTTTCTCTGATGCATCTAATCAAACCGGTGTAGGCTATGATCCTTTCCAAGTACCAAGTACACAGCGAGACGCAGTATGACTGAAATCTATGGATCTGAGGTTTTTGAAATAATCCCAGGCAAGTTAACCGAAACGAGTGGACAGCTTATCGTAGTACAATAAATGGATAGCTATCTTACGGCTTCACACGATCTTACACTCAGCTTCTTGATTTCCTCCCTTTCCCGTCCACTCTATAATAGTTCGATTCCACCCTAGTGTACTCTTCTGATTAGAACCAGCTATCTCAGGCCTATTGTATTCAATTCTCCGCCTTCTCCTGAATTGACCTGTTATGCTCGAGCCTCCATTGGCAATCATGTTATCATTGCTCGGCTCATGATTGCACATAATGCACCTACTACCTGTATGTTTATATGAAAGCTGCATGGGGAGAGGAAATGGCGACATGAATAAAGACGTGAAAAAGGAGAATGGAAGGATAAAGTGCGTGAATGAATGCGTCAGAAACGATGATGCAAGAAAATGACGGTGATTGCGATGCGTGTATGGTGCTGCTAAGAGAGTACATGAATAGTCGTGGATGCTGGTCCGGAGGGATTGAACAGTATGACAAAAAGAGTATGAAACACCGAAGACGAGGTTCTGAAGCCTATGAATACATACGAAAGAATATGATACTTGGGCACGTGAATGTATAATACTGAATACTAAAAGAAATCAGAGGTGACTTCTCGTGCGTGATGTTCTTGCTCCTTGGCGAAGTCCGGCGACGAGTCCGAACTGAACTACACCGTTCTCTGCCGATTAAAAGGCAAAATGTGAAAAGTAAGGACACAGCTACGAAGAAGCAACATACTTTAACAATAGACCACTGTGCGACCAAGTTATTTATCCTTTCGCGCAAGAGCTGATTGCATTGGTCACAGCCAAGGTAATCTCCTAATGGACGCAGTGCTATTTCTATCGCTTGCGTTGACAGATCTATTGGGCGCTGAGTCAATACTGGTAGAGTCCATGTGATGAGGACCATTCAGTGACCCACCCGGTCTCACGTCCCACGCAAGATAAGCAGAGGCAAGCGCCCATGCCCTGGTAAGTTTCTTCTGCTCGGTGAAATCGCAATAAGCATTAGGTACATGCGACTGCGGTGGTGGCAACAACAGACGCTTGAGCGCCTCTACGCGGCCGAGGTGCAAGAAAAAGAGCCGCTTGAGATAGAGCGGGCCCATTTTGACGGCCAGTTCATCAGTGAGTGAAGCGAGTGAGTATGACAATAGGAAGCTAGAAATTGGAATTGCGAGGTAATTTAGGTCATACGCTCCAGCAAAAGCATAAAATTCAATAGGTGCTTGAGGAGCTGTGCAAAGGAAAAGTGTGGCGAAGGGAGAGGCTGGTGCCATGTATGTCCGCACAGACAGACCATACGTCTCGAAAGACTCCACGGCTGCGATGACTGCTTCTGGAGGCGGAGCATAGTGCGCTGCTGACATGTTGTAGATGGTATGCAGCAGGATGTTGAGGACGACAGAGTCAAGAGGCAAGGGAAGAATGTTTCCTTCTGGATGGTCCTGTTCCTTCAGAGGGGCAAGTGAGTTAAACCCGTTGGTAGATGCAGCGAGTAATCTGTGCGTGTGAACGTAGAAGAAGACCGAGTCAGAGGATATGATAATGAGGTCCGTCGGTGAAACGTCGAATTCTGAGCCAGGAAAGAAGGTGGTCGAGACGGAGATCATTGCTTCCTCCCTTTCTCCTGCCGGCGTCCCGTGGACGGAGATCTGGGAGGGCGAAGTAACATATATATATGACTTGCGAAGCCACAAACAAAGGATCACTCACAGGAGGTGTAGGTATTTGAGCTGTCGACACCGCCCTCGTCAGGGGAGGTCGCACGACGCTGGACACAGGTTCATCAGCGGAAGGAGCACCATCTTGAGCAAGCCCGTCGGCGACAAACTGCAATATGGAGTCCCATTCGTTTGCGTCCATCTGTAGGGGGACAGGATTTTATGTTACAAGTGAACAAAAGGGTGTGGGATCGAGGGTGGAAGAGGGTGGAGAAATGGGAGGAGAGGAAGAGAGAAATTCAGAGCAAGTGGATAAGCTAATGCAATGCAAGGAAGGTGGAGAGAAGGAGAAAAGGAGAGCGGTAGATTGACTCTCATCATCGGCCCGGTCTCACCTATCCCACATCTTCACTGTTCCTGATTGACATCCTCTCACGCTACTTTGACGAACCTTCGGCCTTACTGTATGATTGAGCCCGAGGCACACTAGCCAAAACATCGGGCGTAAGTTAAGCGGAATCACAACGGGGCCTCCCAACAGCGTTATCACCGCCATGAGTATGCCATGTCTCTACGGACCGTCGGCTCTACACTGATGCATTTACTTCTTATCTGTAGGCCCTATCCAGATAAACTAGCTATGCTTTCGGACTTTTGTCTTGTTGATCTTTTCCCTTTGCCCAAACTTTGTGTCGAATAGCTCCTATGATGCCATATTAAGTTCTATATAATCACCAATCACCAGGCCGCTGCTTACTGACCATATAAGCCTGTCGCTTCGCAGTAGAGACCTTATTGAGCTTCTCCAGGACTTTGTCTTCGGGAAGATTCATTTCCACCAGCCGCGTTGCTACGGACGTTAGCATGGTGACAAAAAAACATCATTAGATACACATATACTCACCAATACGCTCCTCAATTTTCAAAACCCTGTTCTCATCGTTTTCTGAAACGAAGCTGAACGCCATGCCACCACGTCCTGCGCGCGCGGTTCGCCCTACTCGGTGTGTGTACACTTCCGGTTCATCAGGTAAGTCCCAGTTCACGATCAAAGCGACCTCTGCGATGTCCAATCCCCGCGCGCCGACGTCCGTAGATACTAGCACCGGTATTACCGAGGAACGGAAGAGTGAGAGAGAATTCAGCCGATCGCGCTGCGTGAGCCGCGAGTGCAGGGCGGTGCTACGTATGGCAAGTGTTTGTAACAGGGCAGTGAGGTAGGCCACTGTGCGGGCTTTGGCGCAGAATATAATTGTTGGCGGTGGTTGAAGGAACTCGGCACCAGTTCCTACGTTTTTTGAGACTTTCTTGCGGGTGGTTGCTTGGGGGCGTTTCACAGGCTCAGGCGCTTGCCATCGTAGATGAACTATTGACTCCGGAGGATTGCAAAGGAGATAAAACAGATAGCTTTCTCTGACATGAGAAGGGACAAGTACGTAATATTGTTTCAGGGTTTCGACCGTCTCGACTCTTGAGAACTTTCTTGAGCTTCAGAGAAACGTAAACAGTGGAGGTTACCTACGTCGATGTTATTTTGTGAATAAACGGCTTCTGTTTTCCGGGTTTCGGTGCTGCATCGGCTATCGAGTCCATCGATGGCGTCCATGTTGCCGTGAACAGCGCTGTTTGGCGATCCTTGGGCAAAACGCCAAATATATGAGCCAAGTCATCCGCGAAACTTGGAGCGAGAAGTCTGTCTGCTTCATCAAGAATCTGTGAAACTGTGAATAGACCGCAACATGCTCTGGCGAAATCGTCGCGCATACCAAAAATTTAACCCTTAATAGATCCCACTCTGTTGTACTACTTCGAAGATGATCTACGAGTCGCCCAGGGGTGGCAACTACAATGTGCGGCCGGTTGTCGAGTTCGATGGCTTGTGCTATCATGTCCATTCCGCCCACGATGACGGCAGTTCGAACATTGAGTGGTGAACCTAGCACCACCAACTGTTCTGCAATCTGGAAAGCAAGTTCTCTATGACCGTCAAGAAGATGCGGGGGAAAAGAGAAAAATACGATACCTTGTTGGAGTTATCACAAGCGCAAATATACCGTAAGGATCGACCGAAAGTTTCTGCAGGATAGGCAACGCAAACGCAATGGTCTTTCCAGAACCTGTCTTTGCATTCCCTATACAATCTCTCCCTTCAAAAGTAGTTCATTATAAGTGATAGCCAAGTAACCCAGAATTAAGCAATTGACCTGCAAGGAGAGGTGGTATACACGCCTGTTGAATCTCGGTTGGTGCATGGATAGCCATCTTCGACAGTGCAGAAAGTAACAGAGGCGATATTCCCAGCGATGAGAACGTCACTGGTTTGCTAGCTCCGGGGGATAATGTACGTTGATGGGTAAGCCGGGGTTTCACGGTCACACGAGAGCCGAGAAGACTAGAGCCCCCATCCAAGCGACAAATGCGATCATCGTCCACGAGCGAGCTCTCCTTGCCAATTTCAGAGTCTGTAGTCTCCTCTACCCCAGCTTCCCACTCGCCATCCCACTGAGCTTCCTGATCTTCCGGTGCCGACTCGGAGTCAAAATCATCATCCTTGCCCACAATGTTGTCATTGTCTTCATATTCTTGCGCCAAAGGTAGTCGGTGATGCCTTTTCTGTGGCTCTTCCTGCCTTCGTAAGAGTTCATCTGTCGTAGGCATCCTGCGCTTTGAAGTAATCATCCCTGGGAGGAAACGGAATCAAGAAAATGTCGTTTATGTAAGCACGAGACGGATTCAATCAATTCACCTTTCCGGACCGCGCCCCGGGCCGCCAACAAGGAACTTGAAGTCCAACTGAATTTCCAAACCACGAGGTACAGTATATCGAATGTTGTCCACCACGGCGTCGCACGTCGTCTCAGCACATATTAAACACGTGGTACCCGTCAGAATGATGAAAAATACGAAAGGTTAAATACATGAAATGGTGTATGCGAGCGTGTATACTTTGCGAATAGTGAAGCGGATGTAGGAGGGGGGAAGTATACCATCCATGATACGATGTAATAGTTTTAATATGATTGCCAATTTCAGGCATTCGCCAAGCCTGAGCCCGAGAAATCGGAAAGGGCGATGTCGAAGGGAAGTGAATTACTGAACATCGTAAAGGGATTAGAGCTTTGCTCATTGATCGAGGTTGAACCCTGAAGCATCAACTGCGATGGAAAAGTGGTCACTTGTCGTGTTGATCCGGGAAAGCTACTTGCAGTCGGCGTGCGCATCAGGGTAGAGGCAGGTCGAGCAATTGTTGCAGGATACGGCATGCTGACAAAACCGGTCTAGCAAACCGGAAAGAAACCGGTGAGAAACCGTACCAGGAGATGTAAGAGATGCGTTAAAGTGGCTCACCGTAGGGAACATGCGAGTGTCTTGAAAAGTACTGAAGTCGCTGGCACCGCTCGTTGTCAAAGAAAGTTGTCTCTCTTCGCCAACGGACGAGAATGCCAGTGGGACTTGCTGAGAAGGCTGCTCTTGCTCTTTATAGCAATCTAAAGTGAATAAGTCGTTCCACTGGACTCGAGGCGGCGGCGTGGGGTTTCCGGAGGCGAGGGAGGCAGTTGTGGAGGGGGAGGGAGAGGTTGTGCTTTCGCGCTTACGTTGACAGGGTATATCGTTGATAATCTCCCGATATGCCATGTCTGCCAAGTGGTCAAGATGCTCGGGCTCCCTATGCGATGACGCAATAGATCTAGACCCGCGTTTCGTCCTCGTGCGTGCGCGTGGCTGTGACTGGGACTGGGACTGGTAATCGGCGTACTTGAGCGCGTGCGCTTTCTTCTCCCGTTCTGCCTCCAGGAGCCATTTCCTTTTCTCCTCGTGCGTAAGTTTGTGCCAGCATTTCGCCGCGATGATGCTGAGCTTGTGTTGACGGGTTTCCTGAGCTTTGGAGATGAACTTCCGTTTCAGAAAGTCAGAGCGGAAGAGGATGAAGGCGTTGGGGGGACGAGGGGGCTGTTTGTCTTTCAGATTTCTCTCGAAAGATTCGTTGTAAGGAAATGGGGGATGCTGGGAGTACGGAAAGGGGGAAGTATGAGATTGGTGGTCGAGCATAGGGCCATTGGCCGGGAACGAAAGACTAGAATCCGAGTCGGCAGCTTGAAAGGGAATCTGCGCTTGCTTGTCTTGCTGGACAGAAATACTTGGCGTCGTATTCGTGAGACTCGGAGAGCTCTGGGTAAACGAGAAATCTTGAGGGCCCGGCCACCGGGTGCTGCACGAGAGGGATGTATTGCTAGGAGCCTGGATACTGAGAATGAAAGGGGCTGGAGACCTGAGACCTGCGGACAAAGCAGGGTCCGGAGCGGGGGAAAGGAATGAAGAACAGTAATCCGACGACATTGACGGGTTCGAGCTTCTGAATCGAGGACTGAAAATTGAAAGGGAAAGATGGGATGGACGATGGAGGGGAAACAGTGTCGTCTTTCTTTTATGCAAAAGATCGGGTAGAGTATGAAAGGAAGTCGGAGCTTCACACCTCGCCCATGGCGTCACTATGTCTTTCAAGACAGATCGACAACTTGCTTAGACGAAAAGGGAGATTATGCCCAGGCCTCGGAGGAAGAAGTGATGGTTATTGCGCTTTGAAACAAACAAATACTTGTATGCTGACCTGCATGATGAGTGGAGCACAGAAAGTATTGTCAGCGTAGACACAGCAGCGGGGCGAGCAAGAAAGACAATGGAAACTGAAATATCGGAAACGAGTTCATACACCGATTACACGTCGATTAGGCTGTAGAGGAAATCGCACGACTTCCATCCTACGTCAGCCCTGTAGAGTTGACTATTGAACTTAATTGACAAAGAGCTCTCTTGGAAACCGTTTCGCGAGTACGCAGCAAACGGAGGGGAAAGTGATGCGTGCAGAGGACATACCTGTATCAGTTGTTCCTTCCGTGACTCCCCATGACCCTGAATGGGTGTAGCAAATATGAAGGATTGGATTCACCTGAGCTCCGAGTCGTCGGTGTGTACTGACAAGTACACAGATGACCAGGGAGATATCATGAGTGACAAAAATGTTTCAAGGAGCCGGAATCTGGTCGATGCGCTCTCAAGAGCCTTGGTGATTCTCTCCATGGTGAAATGCGAGAGAGGCACCGCCAACACGTGCATTGTAAACCCTACAAATCAAAACGCGTCTAGAATGTACACGAGGCAGATGCGACGCGACCTCTCATGCGAAATGCGTGGCCTTACTGAGGGAGACTTTGGTTAGGGATTACAGGTCCGGCGCCTTATTTCACGGTGATTCTCGTGCCAACCAGTGTCCCGGGCATGAGGTTATCGCGAGATATCGGATACCGCTAGATGGATGAGACGATGAGGTACCGTTGCCTCGCAGCGGAGATTAAGTTTAGGAGGCCTTCCAAGTCTATGATTCAATTAATTTCTATAAGAGTACGAGTTACGCGTAAGCCTTCAGAGAAATCGAGAGGACTTGCAAGTACCTATATATCTGCTATCCGCAACGATGTCCCCGCTGCCTTTTGGATTCGGTTCATAAATGCCAGTCCTTCCTGCTCCTCCGCGATATCTTGCACAAATATACGTTCGACACCTTGGTCCTCGAGACTGAATAGGCCTTCAAACAAACGCTGCGCAGCGCTTGCGGGCTCCGTGCTCCCACCAAGCGAGAATGTGGCCCATCGCGATACCTCACACCGCGCACGGGCCAGCAACGGCGAGTCGTCCTGCGCCATGAGACCAAGACGACCAGACGTACCATGCTCAGCTTCCCCAAAGAACGCATCCAGCCCCACACGCCGCATTGCGCCACCACCACCACCACCACCACCGTTGATCTCCGGCGGCGTCGTTGATGTGTAAAGTAGCGTGACGGGCACGCCGGGGGCATAATGACGATACTTCATCCCAGGCGTAGTTGGCGCGTCGACTTCATGATTCTCCAGTACAAAGTCTCGCCAGTGCACGAGCACGCGCAGCTTCCACGCGCAGCTTCTGCGACCCACCCTGCACATCCAAATCCTCAAGCGCCGCAACGAGCGCCTCGACCGTCGTGCCACCGGGCCTCAGTACACGCAGCGCGCCGTCCTCGCCGAGCCCATCAACGACTGTACTCTCAAGACCGACTGCGCACGGGCCACCATCGAGGAGGAGCGGGAGACGACCAGTACTTCCGAGATCGTGTAGTACGTGCGCGGCGCGTGTCGGACTTGGCTTTCCCGAGGCATTCGCACTAGGTGCGGCGAGTGGTATGCCCGTAGTGGCGATGAGAGCGCGAGCTACCGGATGCGCGGGCATGCGTACGGCAACGGTTGGATGACCGGCTGTGATGATGAGTGGAACGCAGGACGGGTTGGCGGGGAAGAGAAGTGTGAGAGGGCCGGGCCAGAATGCGCGCATTAGCATTTTGTAGGCAGGTGAAGGGGTGTAAGAGGGCAGGAGAAGGGAGTCGAGCATCGAAAGGGAGGATACGTGCACGATTAGCGGGTTGTCGGACGGTCGGCCTTTGGTGGAAAATATTTTGGTGGCTGCAGAGACATCGAGGGCTAAAGCACCGAGACCATAGACGGTCTCTGTTGGAAAGGCGACGACCCGTCGTTCTGTCAAATGCTGAACAGCGGATTTGATGGCATTCTCAGTTTCTGGATCAGAGTATATCGGTTCGTCACCAGAGAAAGCGATCGATTCTGGGTTGCATTTGAGAACTTGCGTTGGAGTAGCCATGGCTGTGATGGCGAGATACTTCGCTATCGCAAGGCCAGACAGGCGGGCATGTGGCAGCAATTTTAAGAGGGAGTGAGTCAGGGTGACTCGGGTGGCCCGGGACAACATCCATCTATACAGCTTACAGCCGCACATCACAATTTTATATACGGTAGCGACGCAGGACTTGCGTGCAACAGTCTAAACATAAATCCTGAGATACCACAATCGCTCATCAGAGCAACAGCAATATACTAGCCAATAAATAAAGGATAACCAATCAACTCGCTTAAGTGAGACATGTCTCAATGGAATGAATGAATGAAAGCGGGGTAGGAGTAATGTTGAAGGCGCGATATGGTGAAAAGCAACGCTAACCACGTTAAGGACGATGGGGGTAAAGATGCAGAGGGTCCGACGGTAAAAGAGAACGGAGGGGAAGTCATCATAATGAAGGAGCAACTCGGTTACATTCGTAGAGAGATACAAAGTGAGTCAGGAAGGTATCGGTGAAGAGAAAAATGATGCAAAGATGTAACTGTAGGCAGTGTAAAATTAGCTTTTGTTTTCCACGAGGGTTGTGAACTACCTTTCGATTAACGATCAAACCCGGACGGATACGACGTTGTCAAGTCGCTCATCAGCCTTAGGGTGTCGAGACTCGCTCGCTCCTTGTCTTTGTCGACACGCTGCCCGCTAGGAAGCACGCCAGCCGGGTCCTCGGTTTGATTACCCTCGCTGCCATGGTCAATCTGAAATGGGAACGACCCGAGACCCGTGGACATGGATGAGAGTTGGGACCCTGTAGACATGCCAAGAACTCGACGATCGGGGGGTCCTAGGACACTATCGTCCTGTACGGGAGCGG
>WNFO01003507.1_pt1 | contig 15152 bp, 16 predicted proteins | sample 5400251 | NCBI WGS metagenome assembly WNFO01 (sample SAMN13153354, study PRJNA577476) | soil metagenome | isolation source: 100 cm saprolite under Madrone tree | place: USA:California | collected 2016-06-14 | reverse complement strand
TAAGGAATTAGCCGCGGATAAGCGCGGATAGGGAGCGGTACGAAAAACTCAGAAAACTGGACCGGTCTTGTTGGTCTTATCCGCGCGCATCCGCGAAAATCCGGGGCTCGCTTTCAGTCTTTTCCGTCGGCTCTGTTTCAGCCTGCTGCCGTGCGTGATATGAGGAGCGCGTCAGCGGGCTCGACTCGACGTGCTTGAATCCCATCTGCATGCCAACTTCACGCCAGCGCTCGAATTCTTCCGGAGTCACGTAGCGCTCAACCGGCAAGCGTCGCGCGTGAGGTTGCAGATATTGGCCGATGGTCATGATGTCGCAGGACGAGGCGCGCAGGTCCTTCATCAACTCCACAACTTCATTAAACTCTTCGCCCAGGCCGACCATGATGCCGCTCTTAGTCAACATGCCGCGGCCTTCGCCATCGCGACGTTTGGCGGCGCGGCGCAATAGAGTCAACGACTGTTGGTAGTCGGCATCCGGCCTGACGCGGCGATAGAGTCGCGCAATCGTTTCCGTATTGTGATTGAGTACGTCCGGCTGCGCATCGAGTACAGTATTCAGCGCGGCTTCATCGCCATTAAAATCCGGAATCAAAACTTCAATGCGACAGGTTGGATTCAAGGCGCGCACCTCTCGCACAGTCGCAGCCCAGTGGGCCGCGCCACCGTCAGACAAGTCGTCGCGGTTCACCGAGGTAATTACTGTGTGCGCCAGGTTCAAATGCTGCACTGCTTCCGCCACGTGGCGTGGCTCTTCGGAATCAAGCGAACCGGGCACGCCTTTACCAACCGCGCAGAAGCCACAGTGCCGGGTGCAAATGTCACCGCCAAGCATGAAGGTGGCCGTGCGATCCGACCAGCATTCGAAGATGTTCGGGCAACGCGCTTCCTGACAAACCGTGTGCAGGTTAAGCCCCTCAATCAGCTTTAACACGTGGTTTTGATTTGTAGGATCGCCCAGTCGGATCTTCAACCAGTCCGGTTTTGGCTGGCGGGGTTTCGGGATGTTGCTGATGACGTGTAGTTCGCGAGACAAGAGTTTTTTCCTTCAGTTAACGATGAACAAGATTCTAACATTGCAGCCTCAATTAGGCATTTGTAGGACAGGCATTCCTGCCTGTCCCTTTCTTAACAACCCTCAACCGGTAGGTTTAGAAAACACCAGCGAAAACGGGACAGACAAGAATGTCTGTGCTACACAGCATTTGCGCTATACTGCGCGGCAAATTTGGTAGGCACTAACGCTTTATAAAAACGGAGGTATCTCTGATGAAACGAATGCCAGCTTTTTACGCGCTCTGCTTTGCGCTCGCGGCCAGCGTCAGCACTTACGCCGACATTGCGCGACCCTCGCCAACCCCAGACCAAGGCAAGATTATCTTTCACACCAGCATGACCGTCATACCGGATAAGAAAGCTTACGAGGCGCGCCTGCAAATTTCGCAGGATAGTCTGAACGAATTGAAAGCGGCGCTCGCGAATACGACCGCCAACAATTCGATGACGCGGCGAATTGCAAACAGCCCGGCACGCACCGTTATCGCAGGTTTATGTTTGTTCCTTTCGTTATCCATCGGGGGCATCTGGTTGATGCGTTCCGCACAGCCTCGCGGGCAAAAAATGGTTGCGTTGTTGCTGCTTGGTGTGGCTGTAGTCGGCGCTGCCGCGATTATCACGCAGGCCAATGCTGGACCGCCGCCTTCTTATCAGTGGCGCAATCTGTCGCAAAACCTGAATGCAAACAAACCAACCTACGCAAGTGTAGACATTGAGATTCTGCCGGAAGGCTATGGCATGAAACTGGTCGTGCCGGTAAAGAACCAGTAATAAGTAGGACAGGCATTCCTGCCTGCCTATTAAGCGGGATTATCGATGGAGCGCAGTCTCAACATTGATTTGCGCGCGTGGCGTTTGGGTTACCGCGCGAAGAGTCGCAACGGCGTGACTTTGTTTGCCGCGAGTGTCATCGTCTGCGCCGGCCTTTCGGCGGCATTGGCAAGCTGGTTGCCGCTGCAACTCTCGGTTGTCACGGTGTTTCTCTTCGCGGGTCCGCACAATTGGTTTGAGTTGCGCTATTTCTTAATGCGCCTGCCGGTGCGCTTCGGCAAGTCGCGCAACTTCTTCGTCGCGGCGTTCGCAGGCATCGGTTTGCTGACCGCCGGTTATGTGGCGCTGCCGTTGCTTTACAACTTCACTTCGTGGTCAAGCGACGCATGGTCCATGGTGATTGCTTCCTGGAACACGCTCTTGCTTAGCTGGTTGGCGCTGTTGGTATGGTTGCGCGGAAAGAACAAACGGCGACCGGATTGGTCATGGGCCCTTCCGGCGGCGCTTGGATTGTGTTCGCTTAACTGGCTGGCGCCGGAACTCTTCAGTCTGGCGATTGTTTACTTGCATCCACTTGTCGCGCTGTGGTTCCTGGATCGTCACCTGCGCCGCACGCGCCCCGAATGGTTGCGCACTTATCACCAATGTCTGGTGCTGGCGGCGGTGCTGCTACCGGGAATTGTTTTGAGATTAACGCAAACTCCAGCGCTGCCGGATGACAACGGCCTGTTCTGGCGCATCACGCAACACTCGGGCGCACAGTTGCTGCCCGGTGTTTCGAGTCATCTGCTTGTTTCAGTCCACGTGTTTCTCGAGATGCTGCATTACGGAGTTTGGATCGTGGCGCTTCCCTTGATTGTGCCTGCCACGATTCGTGCAAAACAAAAACGAAACCGCGTTTGGGAAATCAAGACAGTTCCCCTTGCGCGTCATCCGCGCGGCTTTCCCAAACTTGTGAGCGCGGCGCTGTTGCTGGGCCTGTTTGTTGTGGCGGTGCTGTGGCTTGGTTTTTCAGTAGACTATGCAACCACACGCGATATCTATTTCACCGTGGCCATTGCGCATGTGCTGGCTGAGGCACCGTTCCTGCTGAAGATGCTTTAGGAACAAACAGCAAACAGTAAATGGCCGGACCCAGTTATCGCAGGGTAACAGCATTCGGCTGTTTGCTGTTCACTGTTTACTGTTCACTTCTATGTCCCCTAACGAACTCTGGCGTTTTTTCCCGCTTGGCTATCTATTCACTATTCTAATTGAGACGCCGATCCTGGTTCTTGGTTTGTCGCGGCGTCATTCGCTCAAGCGCAAACTCTTTGCCGGCGTATGGCTCACCGCCTGCACCTATCCGATCGTTACGCTCGTGCTGCCGCTTATCTTCGCGCAACACTCGCGAACGCTTTACCTGTTGGTCGCAGAAACTTTTGCTCCGGTGGCGGAGTGTGCTTTGTTCTGGTTAGCTTTCGGCGAACGCGAGCACCTGGGCCGGCTTTGCATGTGGCGCGATTTCAGCGCCATCATCGTTGCCAATCTGGCATCGTTTGGAATTGGTGAGGTGATGAATGCATGGCAGTGGTTTGGGTTATTGCACTAGCAGTTGCGAAAGAAACTCCGCGTCGATGTTGCCGCCAGAAAGGACGACACCAACCCGCTTCACATCCCGCGGCTGCTTGTGCATAAGAACTGCGGCGGCGGCGGCAGCTCCCGAAGGTTCAACCAACAGTTTCATGCGAATCAGCAGGAACTTCATTGCCTCGATTATCTCTTTATCAGAAACCGTCAAAACATCTTCAGCTGTTTGCTGGAGAATTGGAAACGTCAACCTCCCCGGCGACTGTACGCGAAGCCCGTCGGCGATGGTCGACGGCGGCCCAATCGAAACTCGCTCGCCTTTACGAAATGACTGTTGCGTATCGTCTGCGGTGTCGGGTTCCACCGCAAAACAACGGACGCGCGGATTTATCGCCTTGGCTGCGGTGCTAACGCCGGCAAATAGTCCGCCGCCGCTGCAAGGCGTCAGCAAACAATCCAAATCGGGAACGTCCTCAAGGAACTCCAACCCGCAGGTGCCCTGGCCAGTGAGAATGAAGTAGTCGTCATAAGGCGGGACCATCACGCGCCCGTCGCGCTGCGAAATTTCAATAGCAACTGCTTCGCGATCCTGTTTCTGTCGATCGTAAAAAATGATTTCCGCGCCGTACTCGCGCGTCGCAGCCACCTTCGCCTTGGGCGCATCGTCGGGCATGGCAATGACCGCGCTGACGCCGGCCTCGCGCGACGCCAGAGCTACTGCCTGCGCATGATTGCCGGAGGAGAACGCAGCCACGCCACGACGCTTTTCTTCCTCAGTTAATGAAAGGATTTTGTTAGTGGCGCCGCGAATCTTAAAAGCGCCGGCGCGTTGAAGGTTTTCACATTTGAAGAAGACGTCACAGCCGGCTCGTTCATTGAAAGAACGCGAAGTAACAACCGGCGTGCGATGGACTCGGCCGCTGATGCGCGCAGCGGCCTCTTTAATTTTTTCGAGATTCAGCATTTAGGGATTAATAAACGGGCACGGCTTGCCTTGTGGGTCGAAGAATACAGAACCGGGAGCCGTAGCGACCGGGTCGGACTTGCGATAAAAGCCTGGCAGATCGCCGAGAAAGCTAGCTAACGATGACGGTGAACTCCAACCTTCGAAGACCCGGTCGCTACCGCTCCCGGTTCTGTATTACTCGACCCACATTGTGGTAACAACCGCCATCAGGCTACGGTTTGAGAAAGTTCGGCCATTGACATCTGAAAGACCTCGGCAAAATGTGCGGCAATATGATCTTCGACTTCGTGCATGTCGATTTCGCGGCCCAACAGATCCTGCATCGAGGTTACCTGTTCGCCGTCGCAGGCAATGATCAGATTGAAGAAACTAAGATCGGTGTTCACATTCAAAGCGAAGCCGTGGGTCGTGATCCAGCGCGCGATGTGCACACCAATCGCCGCCACTTTTCCTCGCGGTGTGTGTACTCCGGTGAAACCTTCAATGCGAAATGCCTGGATGTCGTAGTCGGCGAGCGTTCGGATCAGAACTTCTTCCAAGTCCCGCACAAAGGCATGAACGTCTTCGCGATCGGGACTGAGATTGATAATGGGATAGCCGACGATCTGACCCAGACCATGATAGGTAATCTTGCCGCCGCGATTCGTTTCAAAGACACTGACGCCGCGCGCCGCAAGTAAGTCTGACGACATCAAAATGCCGACACTATCACCGCGCCGGCCCACGGTTAAAGTGTGCGGATGTTCGAGCAACAACAGCGTGTCCGGCTCCTGCCCGTCCTTAACTGCGAGCTCAGTCGCTTTTTGGATCGCCAGCGCTTCGCCGTATTCAACGCGACCCAATCGCCTGACCAACAATTTTTTATTCTCGTTCACAGTGCAACCCGGTTGGGAAACTTTCGCGTTATTCTAACAGTCGAGAGTCACTCGCAGCCAATCGGCTCTTTCCTTGTGATGGCTTTGCACAAAGGGTGCTTAATTGTTCAGAACCTGAGCGACGCCGATCGCGGCTTGCCGCCGCACAGTGCGGAAAGACTCGGCCTTTCCGAAAGCGATCTCTCACCTCTGTGATCCGGTTATCGCATATTGAGTCCGCACCACTTGACTCAATAGCGAGGCCCAGAATAGTTTTGGTAATCAAATTGTTAGTTCAATAGGAGAATAATCGTGCAACGAATCGCAGCTCTTTTGATAATCGGAGTCGTGCTCTTTCCGGTAACCAGCTTTGGGCAGACGCGAAAACGCAACACCACAAAATCCAGTCGCTCAAGTGCGGCGCCGCAAGCCTCTGATGTTCAGCATGATGGCGCTCAGCGCGTTGCTGATCAGATAAAGGTCCTGACGCGATTTATATATTTGCTCGGCGGCGTAGCGAAAGGGCTCGAAGGCGTGGACGATGCGGCGCGGCGCAACGAAGCGTCACCGGCTATTCTCGAGCAAGCGGCCCGGAACAAGACGACCGTTCGCAACAGCATTCAAAGCGTGCGCGAAGGACTGGACAAACTGGAAATCGATTTTCGCGCGACGCCGGAGTTGCAGCGCTATTACATCAAGCTCGCGGGCGTTGCGGCCGGCGCTGCCAGCGCCGAAGATCAGGCTGCGGCAAATCAGTTTGACAAGGCAGGACGCACACTGCTGGAAGTGGTGAATCATTTGACTGATGTGTTGCTCGAGATGCGGTAAGCAGTGAAAAGTGACAGGTGACAAGTAACAAGTAAGAACAGCGAAGGCGATGGCAGCTTTTGCTTTTCACTTTTCACCTGTCACTTGTTACTTGTTACTTTTCGGGTAGTATCCCTGGCGCGCGCGCACGCGCAGCTCGGTACGAGTCGGTATCGCCACCGCAATGCGCCGAAACTGCACGCCCGGCGCTTGTGAGTTTGAATAATATTGCAGCAGGTATTGGCCGCGCAGTTCAGCGGCAACTTCACCAAACACCCGTTCCAAATCTTTGTCCGAGTCAGGCACGAAAGCAGTGCCGCCAGTCGATTGCGCAATCGATGCCATATCGTTTTGCGCGCGCGTGCTAATCATGTTCAGATGGACCGATGGCCCGCCGGGATTAATCGAATAAAACGCCGCGTCGGCCTGTTGCACCGTCCGCTGTACTTCCATAACTGCACGCCGCCGCCGCTCCAATAAACTCTGTCGCGCTCCCGCCGGCGTCATCTCTCCTTTTTGCTCCGCGCGCGCTTCAGCGATGGTTAGATCCTTTATGAGGTTGCTGAAATTGTCGTCGCCGTCCGAGATCACGACAATCACGCGACGATGTCGTTCAGCAGATTTCTCGTTCAAATATTTTGCCGCTGCCACCACCGTGTCGTAAAACGCAGTGGGCACCGGCGTCGTGGCGGCGGGAATGGTCAACAATTTGGCTGCTGCGATGTCGGCCGAAGCCAGGGGTTGAACCAGGCGGGGTTGGTCTGTAATGCTAAAAACTGCAGCACGATCCAGGGGCTTTAGAACTTGTTTGAGAAATGCGGCAGCGGCTTTTTGTTGAAAAGAAAAGAAACCCTTCTCGCTTACGCTGCTCGAAACGTCAAATAACAACGCGATGTCCAACGGCACTTGATCCGGATTACCCAACTCCACAATTTGCTGCTGGCGACTTTCTTCTTCAAGACGGAAGTCGTTGAGTTGCAGACCGTGGACCGGTTGGCCCGTCGCGTCAACCACCGAAACCGGCACCATCACCAGGTTTGAGTTTACTTTTATGACATCAAAGTCTTCGTCTTTGGGCGGAGCCGGCTGAGGTGTGGGTTTAGGCGTGGGCGCCGGCGGCGGGGGCGGCAAGTCTCTGATCGTTTGCGCTGCGGCGCGGCCCGCACAAAATGAAAGAACCAGCACCGCGATAAGCAGTGCTGGCCCAAAGTGTTTTCCCCAATTTCCTTGCTTCATTAATCCATTCCTCATGCCGCCAGTTGTTAACACCCGCGTCGCTGGCCTTACTCGTTCATCTTAACAACTTTTGCGGCGGCATGATTCATGGCCTTAGGTGCCGCGGAACACCTGGTGGTTGCACCACGGCAATCTCCGGTCGGGGTCTGTTTGATTACTCTCCCGAGCTTGTGGTCATCGTCGGCGCCTGTTGAATCAGGCCCTTGTTGACCAGCAGCTTCACTTCGACGCGACGGTTTTGCGCGCGGCCGGTGCGCGAGGTGTTCTCGGCAACCGGATGCGACTCACCGTATCCATAAGGAGTAACAATGCGTCGCAGCGGGATGTTGTGGTTCTCGACCAGATACCGAATGACGTTGTCAGCGCGACGCTGGCTTAGCGCGCGATTTCTATCAACGCTGCCGGTCGTATCAGTAAAACCAGAAACTTCGAGCACGTAGCCTTTGGCATTGAGCGCCTTGGTAGCTACTTGATCAAGTTTCGCTTTTGAGTCGGCCGAAAGAACAGCACTACCAACTTTGAAATTCACTGCCAACACCGCCTGTGGTTCATAGTCATCGAGCGCTGAGATACGATCGTTCGTGGCGTTCACGCCCGCGACAGCCGAGTCGGCCGTTTCCTGCGCAGCCTTTGCGCCGCCCTTGGCGGTGTTTGCAACCGCAGCGAGTTCATCCATTTGACCAGACAGGCGTTGGGCATTCTGTTCAACCTGGCTAAGTTTCGTTTCCGTGGAACTGGCACGTTCCTCAAGCGGCGCGGCGCGAGATTCCACGGCGCGGGCTACGCGCAGATCCGATTCGTTGAACCTGATTTTCTCAGCCAGCACTTCGCCCGCGGCATTGCCACGGCCGTCAACTTCCAAATTCAGGCCGCGCAGAATTTGCGTTTGCGCGTAATTTGATCCGCTACGCAAAAAACCGCCGTTGGCTTTCACGCTGGTGCGATCATCGAGTCGTACGGTTGTGTCAACGCCGTTGGCATCGCGGACAATAAAAGTGTCGGAATCACGTCGTGTTACGACACCTTTGATTTTTATTTTTTGTCCACTCACAACTGTGCGAGCGCCGACGGTGGCGGTTGTGGTTTGGGCCACAACTGCGATGGCTGAAAAGGCTAACAGGGAGATGGCAAGCGTCAGCGAGGAAAACATCTTAAACTTCGGGATTGGCATAAGTAACTCTCTCCTTATCTTTCGAAAGTGAAAACAGCTCGCCTGGGGGCCAGCTATCGTTGAATTTCTGACGAACATTTCCTGTCAATTGTTGTTCGCCGCAAGAATGATCCAGCATTTCTTATCGCCATCGTTATATCAAGTCAAGACCTTAACGGCCAATCGCTGCATTCATCATCTAAATGCCACTCGATCGCAATAACGAGCGCCTCAAACAACTCGCGGTGACAAACCTGATAAAAGATCTATCACCGCGGTTAGTTGGTTTTCCTGGTGCAGAGTTACAGAGAAAACTCTCCTGCTTCCAGTTGTTCCTTAACGTAAGCCAGAAAGCGTTCAGCATCAGCGCCATCGATTACACGGTGGTCGAAGCTCAGCGCGAAATACGCCAGCCAACGTATGGCGATGTAGTCTTCACCTTCAGGTGTGGTTAGAACTTTTGCGCGCTTCTCAATTTTGCCGACGCCCAGAATCGCGAGTTGCGGTTGATTGATGATCGGCGTACCAAACAAACCACCGAACACGCCGGGGTTTGTGATTGTGAATGTGCCGCCGCCAACCTCATCCGGCTTCAACTGTCTAGCGCGCGCGCGTTCGGCCAAATCGTTTGCCGCACGAGCCAATCCGGAAATGCTGAGGTCGTCAGCACGTTTGATGACTGGCACAATCAAGCCCCAATCAAGGGCGACGGCCATGCCCAGATTGATGTCGCGCTTGTAAATAATTTGATCGCCGCTCACCTGCGCATTGAAAATGGGAAACTTGCGCAAACCGTTATTGACAGCCTGGAAGATGAACGGCATGAACGTAAGCTTGGTGCCGGTTCTTTCCAAAAACGAGTCCTTGTGTTGTTCGCGTATTTTTGCAATGCGCGTCATGTCGATGTCATAAACCGTGGTCACATGCGCAGAGGTGCGCCGCGAAACAACCATGTGCTCGGCAATCTTCTTGCGCATCACGGTCATCTGTTCGACGCGATCGCCTTCTGCTGATTTCGCTGACGGCGCGGCGCTTGGCTCCTGAATGGCGGAACTCGCTTGGGCTGTGCGCGCCGGCGCCGCAGCAGGCGCGCCAGATTCAATAAAACTCAAAATGTCGTTCTTGGTTACACGGCCGCTCATGCCGGTGCCTTCCAGTCCTGCGATGTCGACACCATGCTCCTGCGCGATCTTGCGAACCAGCGGGCTCGACTTTGTGCGTCGCAATTCTTCAACGGTGGCGGCAGCGCTGCCGCCGTTGCCCGTTGCTTTAGCAGGCTGTGCTGCAGTTTCCTTGCGTGGTGCGGCCACGGCTTGTTGTTGCGCAGCGGGTTCCGATGATGGAGGTGTGGGCGGTGACTTGGGTTGAGCGATCTCTGTTTTCGCTGCCGGAGCGCTTTGCGCGGGCGCGGCTTTAGTCTCCGCAGTCTGCGCTTTGGCCGCGATGGCTTCGCTTTGTTTTTGTTCGGGCTTGGACTCTGTGGCGGCAGTTCCAGTTGACGCTGCCGCCGGCGCGGCACCAGCAGTTGCACCGCCGTCGAGCACCGCGACCGTCGTATTTATTTCTACCGTCTCGCCTTCCTTGAAACGGATCTCGGTCAGCGTGCCCGCGGCCGGCGACGGAATCTCCGCATCAACCTTGTCGGTCGAAATTTCAAACAGCGGCTCGTCGCGTTCCACGCGCTCGCCGACTTGCTTCAGCCATTTTGTGATTGTTCCTTCCGCGATGGACTCGCCCATCTGCGGCATTACAACTTCTGTACTCATAAGTTCTCCAAAAATGCTGGCAGCTTCAGCCTGTTTGCAATTAGCCGATCAACTGCTTGCTGACTGCTGCTGGCTGCCAGCTGATTGCTCCGCCGTTGTCGGATCGATAACCGACTTGATTTCCGAAATGCGATTGGCCGGAAAGCCGCCCTGCTGCGCGTGCTCGCGAATCATTTCTTCATTGGGCGAAATGTACACACAGTAAATCTTGTTGCCGGTCACATAACTTACTACCCACTGAATCTGTGGCCCCATCTTTTGTAATGCGTCGCAGGAGGTCTGCGAAATCGCCTGCAAATCTGCCGGGGACAGATTTCCCGCGCCGGGAATTTCGCGTTCGATTAAGTATTTGGGCATCGCTAACTCCTTGAATTTCAGATTTCAAATTTGAGGTTTGACTCTGTCTGACTTCTGACCTCTGACCTCTGACCTCTGACTTCTGTCCTTCCGGCTCTCAATACGCTGCCAGCTTACGTGCCGCTTCCAACACATCTTTCGTCTGCGGTAAATAATAATCTTCGAGCGGCGGTGAATAAGGCACTGGCGTGTCGATGGAAGCGAGCCGCAAGACCGGCGCATCGAGCCATTCGAATGCCTCTTCGGCAATGATAGACGCTATCTCTCCACCGATGCCGCCGGTGCGCGAAGCTTCATGTAACACGATTGCGCGGCTGGTCTTCTTTACGCTCGCCAGAATCGCGGGCTTGTCGAGCGGGGCCAGCGTTCGCAGATCGATCACCTCGACGTCCAACCCTTCCTTCTCGAGTTCTTCCGCCGCATCCAGCGCCGTCAGCACCATCGCGCCAAATGTAATGATCGACAGGTCGCGTCCCTCACGCGCCGTGCGGGCCTTGCCAATTTCAACAATGTAATCGTCGGCCGGTAATTCCTCACGCAGGCGCGGCAGCCGATAAAGCTTCTTGTGTTCAAAATACAAAACCGGATCAGGATCGCGAATTGCGGCTTTGATCAATCCCTTGGCATCGTAAGCAGTCGACGGCTCGACGATTTTCAATCCGGCGGTGTTAAGAAAAAACGACTCCGCATTCAGCGAATGAAATGGTCCTGAACGCACGCCCGAACCGCATGGACCACGAAATACAGCCGGGATGTTCGCGCCCCAGCGATAACGGCACTTCGCTGCATAGTTTGTCAGCAGATCAAAACCGGCAGAAATGAAATCGATAAACTGAAACTCGGCGACGGCCCGCATGCCCATCAAGCCTGCGCCACAGGCTGCGCCCACAATCGCAGCTTCAGAAATCGGCGTGTCAATTACTCGTTCTTTGCCAAACTGATCGATCAAGCCATCAGTGACTTTGAATGCGCCGCCATAAAGACCAACGTCTTCACCAATGACGAACACCGTCGGGTCGCGTTCCATCTCTTCCCAGATACCCTGGCGAATGGCTTCGACAAGCGTAGCCTGGCCGCCGCGTTCGGGGCGCGCGGATTTGTGTTCTTTCTTAGTCGCAGTAGCCATTTAATAGTTAGGGATCGGGTCTCTGGTCCCTTTTGTCTTTTTCAGATTCGTTCCTATCCGCGTTAATCTGCGGCTAAGACCAATTCAGTTTTTCAAAAACTCAGGGCGCAACGCCGGCGGCACAATGTTGTTATCGAAAACTCCGTATGCTGCCTGTTCCGGATCGGGCAGCGGCGAAGACTCGGCCCAGGCGCAATCTTCCTCAATCTCGCGCATCACGTCGGCAGTAATCTCATCAAGTTTATCTTTAGTCGCAATCTTCTGTGCCAACAAATGTTGCTCAAAGCGATCGACTGGGTCGTTGTGCTTTTCCCACCATTCAATTTCGCCTGCCGGAACGTAGCGCTGATCATCGTGTTCTGCGTGACCCTTGCGCCGATAGGTCTTGGCTTCAATCAAAACTGCGCCACCGCTGCGACGCGCAAAATCCGCTGCGCGCCTGGTGACTTCATAGCAGGCAACAACATCGTTGCCATCGACGATGTGCGCGGGAATGTTATAACTCGCGGCCTTTTCCGCCAGGTCGCGAACCGCGGTTTGCACGTTCGTCGGCGTGGAATAGGCGTAGTGGTTGTATTCCGCAATCACGATCAGCGGCAAGCGCTGCACCGCTGCGAAGTTGAGACCTTCGTGAAACGCTCCCGTGCTCATGCCGCCGTCGCCGATGTATGCAATCGCCACGGCGCGTTTCTTTTGCATGCGCGCGGCGAGCAACACACCGGTCATGACCGGGATCATGTCGCCAAGATGCGAGATTGGACCAATAAAACCTTTGCCGATATCACCGAAGTGAATATTCAGATCGCGGCCGCCTGATGGTCCCCAGGCTTTCGCCATGTACTGCGCAAAAATGGAACGCGGCCGAATTCCTTTAACCAACACTGCGCCCAGATCGCGAATCAATGGCGTCACGAAATCCTGCGGCGCCAGCGCATAGGCGCTACCGACCGCCGTCGCTTCCTGACCCAGTGAACGAAACACACCGCCTACAACTTTTGTCTGGCGATATAAATTGACTAACCGTTCTTCAACCAAACGCGTGAGCTTCAGGTAACGATAAAGGTCGAGCATCTGCTCGGGCTTGAGCGACGTTTCGGTCGTGCAGCCCAGTGGTTTGCCGTCGGCAGGACGGTGTGGCGCATATTTGGTGCTGACGCGCATTCGAAAGCGCGATGGTCGCGGACGGTGCCGTCGCCGCGGGTTCTTGTCACCCGCAGAACGTTGCACTGTTTTATTTGGCGGATTATCCATTTTTGAAACAGGGACAGACAGGAATGTCTGTCCTACTTAAATGTGCACTGCTAGATCATGGACAGCTTCGGCAGCTTCCATGACGGCCTCGGAAACTGTCGGATGCGCATGCATCGTGCGGCCCAACTCTTCAGCCGTCGACTCCAGTTGCATGGCTACACAAGCTTCAGCAATCAATTCGGTCGCGTGTGGTCCAATGATATGCACGCCCAGGATCTCGTCATACTTCTTTTCGGCGACGACCTTTACAAAGCCTTCTTCCTCGCCGAGAATGCGCGCCTTGCCGGAGGCCGAAAACGGAAACTTGCCAACCTTGACGTCGTAGCCTTGCTCCTTCGCTTTCGCTTCAGTCAGACCAACTGACGCAACTTCCGGATCGCAATAGGTACAGAACGGAGATTGATAGGCCGCACACCTTTGTCGCCCGCCATATGTTCTACTGCGACGATTCCCTCCTTCGATGCCAGGTGCGCGAGCAATGGAGTCGGTACGACATCCCCAATCGCATAGACGCCCTTCTCCGCGGTTTGCTGATACTCGTCGACCTGGACGAATCCCTTTTCGACTTTGATCTTCGTTCCTTCAAGTCCCAGCCCTTCGGTGAAAGGCATGCGGCCGACAGCGACCAGCAGCATCTCGGCTTCCAGACTAACGCCCTCGCCTTTTGAAGTCTTGCCGGTCACGCGCACGCCGCTGTCAGTCTTTTCCAGTTTTTCGAGCTTCGTATCCACCTGCGATTTGATACCGCGCTTGCGAAATGCACGCTCCAGATCTTTGGAAACTTCTTCGTCTTCCAGCGGAACTAATCTAGGCAATAACTCGACGACCGTTGTCTCCGCGCCGAAGCGTGAATAGACGGAAGCGAACTCGACGCCCACTGCGCCGCAGCCCATCACGATCAGAGACTTCGGAACGTCTTTCAACTCCAGAATGTGATCGCTGTTGACGACATGTTTGCCGTCAGTTTCAAAACCAGGTATCGGACGGACTACTGAACCGGTTGCGATAATAATATTCTTCGTTTGGATCGTTTGCTTCTGACCATCAGCGCCGGTTACGTCAACCTTGCCCGGCAACGCCAGCTTGCCAGTGCCTTTGAACACCGTCACCTTATTTTTCTTCATCAGGTATTCGATGCCCTTGGAATTCTTCAGCACCACTTTGTCTTTGCGTTTCTGCACGTCGGCAAAAGCGAGTTGAATTCCTGACGCCTGCACGCCGAAATCCGCCGCGTGTTGCATTTGCTCGTAAATGTGCGCTGACATCAGCATCTGTTTGGTCGGGATACAACCACGCAGCGTGCAGGTGCCGCCGAGCCGCGTGTCCTTTTCGACGATGGCGACTTTTAGTCCCAACTGCCCGGCGCGAATTGCGGCTACGTAGCCGCCTGGTCCACTGCCAATGATGGTGACGTCAAACTGTTCGTTTGCCAATGAAATCTAGAGCCTCCCGTGACAAGTGACAAGTAACAAGTTTACAAATGGCAGGATTGAATCCGTCACTTGTTAACGTTCACTTATCACCGATTTCCATGCTTTATAATAGAGACGGGCATTATAATCATTTGCTGGTCTTTCCTCCAATTGCGGGTTATCCGCAGATTACGCAGACTACGGAGATGCGATTGCAGAACCGCGAGCGGTAGCGACCGGATGCAAGACTCAACCTGGAGTTCTGGCCGCGAAAAAGTAGTTGAGTGTGGCATCCAGTTGCTATGCTTGGCGAATGCAAGACTAAATTCGGTTCTGTCGCGAAAAAGCAAGTTGAGTGTGGCATCCGGTCGCTACCGCTCGCGGTTCTGCAATGCTGAATCTGTGTAATCTGCGTAATCTGCGGATAGTCTCCGAGGGTGGAGCCCATGAAACATTCTGAAGGTTTTTTGAAAGTTGTTAATGATGCCAAGAGTCGCATCCGCGAAGTTACGGTCGATGAAACAAAGCAGCGGATGAAGGCTAACCGCGAAGTAAAGCTAATCGATGTTCGTGAAGACAACGAGTGGCAGGCTGGTCACGCCGCCGCCGCGGAACACCTCGGTAAAGGCATCATCGAACGTGACATTGAAGCGATCGTTCCAGACAAGTCAACTGAGCTGATTCTTTATTGCGGCGGCGGCTTTCGTTCCGCGCTTGCCGCCGACGTTCTGCAGACCATGGGCTACACAAATGTCTTCTCGATGGCCGGCGGGTGGAAAGCGTGGAAAGATGCAGGCGGTGAAGTGTCTAGTTAAACCGGCTGACGTTAATTC
>WNFO01002511.1_pt1 | contig 15153 bp, 12 predicted proteins | sample 5400251 | NCBI WGS metagenome assembly WNFO01 (sample SAMN13153354, study PRJNA577476) | soil metagenome | isolation source: 100 cm saprolite under Madrone tree | place: USA:California | collected 2016-06-14 | reverse complement strand
ATCCGGGCGAACCGTGTCGTAGGTTACGCAATGAACGTCCAGGTCGATGGGATAGCGTACATCGCGCCAGGAGTCGCCGGCATCGGCGCTCAATAAAATTCCCCCCACTTGCGCGGCAACGCAAAGTCGCCGGGAATCGCGAGGATCGACGGCGATACTGCGAATATGCGGCTGGATGGCCGGGACCGGGTAGGTCCATTTTCGTTCATGGGCTAGTGTCCTGACGCCTGAGATCTCTTGCCAGCTTTTTCCTTCGTCTTCACTACGCCAAAGAGATGGCGGTTCCGTGCCGACGTAGATGATTTTCGGATTCGAGGAATCGAGCGCGACGGCGCGGATCTTGTCCGACAAGACTCCGTCGCCGAGCCGGTTCCACGATTTGCCGCTGTCTTGCGACCGGTAGAGGCCACCGCCGCGCACCCCGGCATAAATGACATTACGCTGATCCGGTTTCAGAGCAAGGCAGTTGACTTCGGCGCCGGAAAGATCTTTCGCTTCGATCTTCCATGCGTTCTGGGTTGGAACGACTTTGAATAGGCCGTCCAGGGTGCCGACGAAAATCGCTTCCATAGATTTACCTCCGGCTATTTCGATTTCTTCGATGCGGCGATGGCGCGTTCGCCGATGTTATCGTAGATGAAACGAAAAACGTTGATGCTTTCCGACACCACGCTCAGAACGGTTCGTGCTTGCTCATCCGTCCTCGCATATTTCACCAAAATGCGAATGGTCTCGTCGGCATGACCGCCCTCGTCCGGGTCCGCGGCGTCCGCTGCCTCCCAGTGAACCAGATACTTGGACTCCAACCCCAGCGGCTGCCATTTTTTCCGCGAGTTCAACGCGACCTCGCCATAGCGCGCCGCCAGCTCGCCGTGATTGGTCAATTCGAGAGCGCCGATGGCCGCGAACCCTTCGAGCCAGGAGCGCGTGCGGCTGATGTTGTCCCAGTAGTGTACTCCCATGCGCATGGGAATACTCGGGACGTGATTCAAGACTTCCTCTCGCGTCATCCCTAATCCCTCACCGAATGTCACCATACTCCCGTGATGCGTGTCGTGGATCGTCGGATCGTCGACTTCCTCGACGTACATGTTGCCGATCATGTAGGCGCGCGGCTCCAAAACGGGACAGTTCGCGATCACGTTTCCGAACCAGCGCGGAAAGTGCGCCGCGAAGTAAGTATGCTCGGGAGTAAAAATACTAGCGCCCTCGACGCTCAGGTGATGGTTGACGAATTCCAGGATCTTCGGCGATCTCTCCCACCAAGCATCCGCTATGGTCTTAAAGACGTCCTCTTTGGTGATCATAGGTTATTCCTTTCATTTCCCGCCTCGTCATTCCCGTCGTGAGGAGGGCAGCAGCTTGTCAGTCAAATTCATTTCTCGAACAGATGCGCCCATTGCTTCAATACCGCTTGCTTATACTCGGGACTCACGCTGCTCACTGCGGGAAATTTATCCTTGCGTCCGTAGGGTCTGCAGGCGTCGATAATGATGCAGGAACTGACCAAGTCGTTCGCCGCCCTCTGTTCGGGTGTGACCGTTGGATTGAGATCGCTGGCAGGCACGTCGACTATCTCCGACTGCCGCTTCGGATCCCAGCGCGACGCCACTGCCCACAACACTTCATTGATATTGGTGATGTCGATATCGTCGTCCACAACGATGATCATACGTGTGTCGCGGCCGCCATCGCGGGTCGCCAACACACCATGGCCGACTTGTCGTGCGTGCCCGGGGTAGCGCTGGCGGATGGCGACGGCGACCACGAACCTGCCTTGCCGGGGAAACCAAACACCGGTGACGTCGGGGATACCGCCGCGATCCATCGACGACCAAATGTTGGCCGCCCGAATATACATGTAAATCTCGGTATTGAGATAAGTCTTTAGCGGCGGATCGCCGGTGATGATCGGATCGTTGCGGTAATAGATCGCCGAGACGTTGACTACCGGGCGATTGATAGTGCCGGAGGCGTAGTAGCCCGGCCATTCGCCGAAGGGACCCTCGGGGTGCGAAGATTTTTCCGGCGGCGGCGCAAATCCTTCGAGGACCAACTCCGCGTTGGCGGGCATCGGCAAGCCTGTCGCTGCGCTTTTGACTACCGCAATTGAAGCGCCGAGAAGCCCGCCCAAGAAATCATATTCGCTCATCCCCCAGGGGATTCCTACGGCGCTGGCGAGAATCATCGATGGCGGCATGCCGCAAGCGATCAGGAACGGACAGTCTTGGCCCTTGCTCCAGTATTTTTGCGTGATCAGATTGCCGTGCTTGCCGGGAATAATCCACAGGCCAACGGTTTTCTCATCGTGCACCTGAACTCGGTAGGTGCCGACGTTGATGTAGCCGGTGTCGGGATCACGGCAAATCACGGCATCGAAGGTCCCTATGTAGCGGCCGCCGTCCCCGGAGTGCCAGCGGGGAACGGGAAACTTGAAGACGTTCACGTCCGTTCCGCGCATCACGTTCTCCAACACAGGTGCTTGGTCAACGAACGTGGGCGGAATCGGTTTAAGGCTGGCGAGCCGCCGTTTCACCTCTTTGACGAGCTCAACCCCGCGGATATCGGAAGGGACGCCCAATGCCAACGTGTGTCTCAGGGGCGAGTGGCAAATATTGCTAAGGACGCGGAAGCCACATGGATATCCGGGGATATTATCAAAAAGCAGCGCCGGAGGAGTTTCGGTGCCCGCGAAGATTTCCGTTAATGCGCCGATTTCCTGATCCCAGTGCGCGCCGTTGATTTCTTTGAGCTCGCCGGCGAGTTGTGCCCGCTGAACGAATGCCCTCAAGTCAGTGGCGGTTTGAATGTCGGGTTTCCGATTGTCCACGATGCCCTTGCTCACTTCGAACCGGCCGCTCGAAGCGCCTTAGCTTCAGCCAGGACGCTATTATCGACAACGCCTTTAAAGAGTTTCTCCCGCTCATCGTTCGACGTGATGCCGATCCTGTCGAATACAATAGCGAGCGTGCGCGGCTCGGTGGTCGTGTTCTTGCTCAAGTATTTTTCTTTGTACTGGTTGTAATCAGCGTCGAGGAGCTTTTCATCTTTTACTCCGGTGAATCGCGCCAAAGCTCTTTTGCCGACTTGCGGATTCTTGAGGAAAAGCTCCAAGCCATCCAGATAGGTTGCCAGAAACCGTTTTGCGAGATCTCTCTTGTCGCGCAGAAATTCTCGGGTGGTGAGAGTCGTAGCCTGGGGGAAGGCAATATCCAGCGCGCCCAGGTCCAGCAGCTCGCGAAAACCAAGCTCTTTACCGCGAAACGAATAGACGGATAGCAACATGGCTCCGTCCAGTTTGCCGGTGGTTAGGCCGGCCATGATTTCCGGCATTCCGCCGGCTTGCACGAGCGTAATATTGTCCCGCTTCGGTTCGAGGCCTACATGTTGCAGGCCGTAGCGCAGCGCGATGTCGAGGCTGCCACCAAAGCGTGAGACGCCGAGTATCTTGCCCCGGAGGTCCTGGGGCGTCTTAATTTCCGGTTTGGTGAACAGAGAAAAGGTGAACTTATCAACCGGCGTCGCGATAATGGCCAAACTCTTGGCACCCTGGTGATAGGCGCGGACCACGGTCTCACCGCTCAGCGTGGCGACGTCGACCTCGCGGGTCAAGACCGCCGGAAGAACTACGGCCGACGATGCGATGTACACGTGGACCAGATCGATGCCGCGCCGCTCGAAGAGTTTCTCTTCAATCGCGGTGAAATAGCCCGCGCTGGAGGCGCTGAAAGAGGAGAACGCAAGGCGCAAGGTTTCGGCACCGGCGCTGTTGTCGGGACCAACAAATAATACTGAAAGGGAGAGTAGGCCCAGGAGTCTGAATAAACGTTGCGGCGTTCGCTTCGATTTACGGATTATCACTCGCGATCTCCAGATTCGAGCAACTTTGGACCGGCGCCTCGGCGATTGACGGAGCCGGCCGGTTTCTACTTTCAACTCCAGCTTGCGGTCGGCCATCTTCTCGCCCTGGCGCGCTACGATGCAGCTTGTAACACCGGATGTATACAACGTCAATGCGTTTGTGGTAAGCGAGTGCTCATTGGATAAGTCTCACTAAGAGGGAGGTTCCTATGTGGATTCCGATGGTGCCGAGCGAGTGGAAATCGAGTAAGGATCGGGTTGTAACCGCCAGGGCCCCTGAAGCGCTCGAGCTGTACAATCAGATCATCGAATCGAAAAGAAAATCCCGCATCATGATGCATAGCGATGAACTGCAATGGAAGACCATCGAAGGCGGTGTAAAGGTCGCCAATTTAATCGACTTTCGGATGGGGTTTCAGAACACGCTCGCCAATCTCGCGATTTCCGAAATTCCACCGGGAACTCAAGCCAGCGACGGTCATATGCACGGCGAAGCGTATATCTATTGGCTGGAGGGGGAAGGTTACAGCATCATCGGCGATCAAAAATATACCTGGGGGCCGGGGGATGCCCAATACGTCCCGCCGGAGACCTTCCATCAGCATTTTGTGACTTCTAATACGCCTGCCCGTTATCTCAGAGTGATTCCCTCTCCTTTGCTGATGAATCTGCTGGCAATCATGGCTTCGGTCATGCCGTACCTCAAACCTGAGGCGCAAAAGTAGGATTCCGCGATGCGGAAGTAGTCACCTTTGCGGTGAATGTCGACTGATGGTGTACGCACTCGTTGTCGCCTTGCTTGTCTTCCTTTTAGACACGGCCTCCGGGGCGCAAGAACAGATAATCAACGCAGCCAGGAAGGAGCGACAACTCGTTCTCTATACGGCCATGCAGCCGGAGGATTCGTCGAAGCTGATGGAGCTCTATCGCAGTCGCTATCCGTTTGTGGAAGCGACTTTTTTCAGGGCGGGAAGCGCGCCTCTACTGAATCGGATCTTAACCGAAACTCGCGGCAACCGATTCCTATTCGACGTCGTCTCAGGAAAAGTTTCCGATCTTTTATTGCTTCAAAAGAAAGAGTTGTTGGGGAAGTTGGCATCTCCGGAACTGCAGGCTTATCCCGAAAGATTCAAAGACGCCGGCACCCGATGGGTGGATTTGTACAACAATTATTACACCATTGCCTACAATACGAATCGGATAAGACCGGGCGATGCTCCAACCAAGTGGGAAGACTTACTGGATGCCAAGTGGGCGGAAGAGAAGATCACGTTGGACCCGCGCGCCTACGACTGGTACTTCGGAATGCGGACCCTACTCGGAAATCAGAAAGCCAAAGAGTTCATGCGCAGGCTCAACGGCAACAAGCCGGCATTCCGGGACGGCAACGTGCTGATCGCCAACTTGTTAGCCGCGGGAGAATTCTCCCTGGCGATTACCTATGCTCATCTGGTGGAGCGTCTGCGGACGCGCGGGGCGCCCGTCGATTGGGTGCCCATCAAACCGATGGTCGCGGTGCCGATCTCGATCGCTTTGCCCTCGCATCCGCCTCATCCCAATGCAGCCGGCTTATTCATCGATCTTGTGCTCTCCAAGGATGGGGCTGAACTCCTTAAGACCATGGGGCGTGTATCTACAAGAACTGACGTAATACCCTCCGCCACACGTTTAGATCCAAAGTCTTTAGACCTGGTTCCACTTCATGTTAGCAGCGACGAGCTGGATCCCGAAGAGTTTCGAGCACTTTTTGGACTCCGATAAAGAGGCTTGACCCGCGTAAAAGTGCTTTCTAACATCGTATCGCCCAACGTTGTTGACACCGCTTGTATGCAGGGGTTAGATTCCGTGACGCGCGTAAGCTTGGTGCTAATTTGGATAACATATGGCAACCGTCACTGCGAAACTCGAAAACGCTATAGATCAACCTGTGACCCGGGTTGCTGCGGTAACTCTTACCCGAGTGGGCAAACGATTCAGCTGGGATGACGGCTCTGGTGATGTCGAGGCCCTTTCTGATATTACCTTTTCAGTCGCAAACGGCGAGTTCCTTTCCATCGTCGGACCTTCCGGGTGTGGCAAGTCGACACTGTTGCGCATCGTCGGCGGGTTGGTCGATGATTTCGCTGGCGATGTACAGGTTCTCGGAGAGCGGTTGTCGGGTCCTCATCGACAGGTGGGCATGGTGTTTCAGGAGGATTCGACTTTTCCCTGGCGCACGACCATGCAAAATGTCGAGTTCGGTCTCGAGATGCGCAAAGTTCCGCCAGAGACTAGAAAGCAGAAATGCGCGCGAATCTTAGAGCTCGTCGGCTTATCCGGCTTTGAAAATCGCTATCCGTCCGAACTTTCCGGCGGGATGAAGCAAAGAGTCGCGATCGCGCGAGCGCTTATCCTGGAGCCGCAAATTCTATTGATGGATGAACCCTTCGGCGCTCTCGATGAGCAGACGCGGCTTATTTTGGGCGAGCAGTTGCTGCACATCCAAGAGCAGCTGCGCCAGACCGTCGTCTTCATCACGCACAGTATTCAGGAAGCGGTTCAACTCTCCGACCGCATCATCGTCATGACGGCGCGACCGGGCCGAATCAAAAAGCTCGTCGACGTCCAGCTGCCGCGGCCGCGCAGCCCGGAGATTATCGGCAGCGAGCCGTATCTCAAATTGGTGGCGGAGATTTGGAAGCTGCTGCGTGAAGAGTCGTTAAAAGGGTTTCAAATATATTCCCAAGAATAGGCAGAGGAGGTCAGCACCATGAGAGCTGCATGGCACAAAACCGTTCCTATCCTAATATTCGGTGCGATATGCGTGTTCGGCGGGAGGACCCTGCCCGTTCAGGCCCAAGGGAACGATCCGATTCGAGTCGTGTTACCCCATAAGGTGCTCTTCGATATTGCGCTGCCGTTTTACGTCGCCACGGACAAGGGCTTCTACGACAAAGCCGGCATTCGAGTTAATCCGATCTTCGCGCGCGGCGGCGGCGATCAAGTGCAAATCATGGTGGCTGGAGACGCCGATATCGCGACCGGTGTCGGACTGCTCGCTACGATCAGCGCGCTTGAAAAAGGCGCGCCGCTAAAAATTGTTTCCGCTGAGGCGCGCGGTTTGAGCGATGTTTTTTGGTACGCAAAAGCCGACTCGCCCATAAAGAGGATCGAAGATCTGGCGGGAAAGAAAATCGGATTTAGTAACCCTGGCTCATCCTCTCACATGGCAACCTTGGTTCTGGCCGAATGGTTCAAGTCAAAAAAACTAAAGGAACCTGAACCCACGGCCGCCGGGAGCCCGCCGGAACAGTTCACCGCGGTCATGACGGGTCAGATCGACGCCGGTTGGTCCACGCCGCCGTTCTTCTTAGATGAGATCGAAAAGAAAAACATCAGACTGATCTTCGGCGGAAATGAAATACCAGGATTGTCGGAGCTTACGCTGAGGGTCAATTTTGGGCGGACTGAGTTTATCAAGGCTCGACCGGATGCCATGCGGGGATTTTTGCGAGCGACCCAGGAGGCCATCAAATTCATCTTCACTCAACAAGAGGAAGCGGCGAAGATTTGGATCAAGAATGCAGAGCTCAAAGAGAGTCCGGCCTTAGTCAAGCAGGCCTGGAAGTTCTATTCTGCTGAGGGCATGGCTCTGAGCCCTCTAGCCGGCGTTGACCAGTCTCTGGCGGATGCCGTCAAGTTCAAGTTTCTCAAAAAACCGTTTAGCCGTGAAGATTTCAATCGCGGCGCGGATTTAAGCTTTCTTCCCAAGTAGGATGCCGAGCCCAAGAACCAAACGATCCGCACGGTTTCTGGCAGGCGCGTGCCGGGCTGCAGTGGTGATTCTGTTCCTACTGTTTGTGGAATTCGCTGTCGCGAAGGGATGGATCAGCCCGCTGTTCGTGTCGCGGCCTTCCAATACGATCGTCACCTTTTGGCAGATGACGATGGATGGTTCGATTTTTCCCATTGCCGGGACCACCATCTATATGGTCCTGATGACATTCGTGATCGGTGCCTCGCTTGGGCTGCCGCTGGGCTACGCTCTCTGGCGCTACCCGTTATTCGGCCGCGCTTGCGAGCCATTATTAGGATCGCTGTTTGCCTCGCCGCTGATTTTGCTCTACCCGATGTTTTTGGTTGTCTTCGGGCGAACGTTGACGGCGATCATTGCCCAAGCCGTTGTTGTCGGCGTCATTCCCATCATCTTAGGGACCCAGAACGGATTGCGGCAGGTAAGCCAAACGCTTCTCGACGTCGGATCTATTTTTCAGCTAAATCAGTGGCAATTCTTCCGCCATCTTTTGCTGCCGGCGTCGGCGCCGCTGATCTTCACGGGGTTGCGTCTCGGATTCATTTACATGCTGCTGAGCGTCATCGCGATGGAATATGTCGTGGCGATGGGAGGCGTCGGCAATCTGATCTCGGGGGCCTATTTCAGATTGGATACGGACGAGCTTTACGTGGGCGTCTTCTTGGTCATTATTTTTTCGGTGTTTTTCTTCCAGATTCTTCTACGCGGCCAACGTTGGGTGGGGATGGTTTAAGATGGTAGCAGTGAAACATCACGCCCAGGGTCGCCAAGCGTCGGTGCTTGCGTGGCGGTTATGTATCCTCATAACCCTTTTTGTCCTGTGGACATTCGTGAGTCTGAGCGGCATCGCGTTTCAGCGGCTCTTTCCTCCTCCGTGGCGAGTTCTCTCTGCGGCAATCGACCTTTTGCGGGAAGGGAAATTCTTTGCCCATCTGATTTTCAGTCTCCATGAAGTGTTTTGGGGCTTCGCGATGGGCGCGGTTTTGGGCGTGTTCACGGGATTGATCTTGGGAGGAAGTCGAAACGCAGGCGCAGTCTTTGAACCCATCGTCCTTTGGTTGGCGCCGGTGCCGAAGATCATCGTCTATCCTATCTTTCTCTGGTTTCTCGGCATCGGCATCGCATCCCGAATCGCTATGGGAGTCGCTTCTTCATTCTTTCCCGTGGTCATCTATACGACCAGCGGCGTTCGGCAGATCAAGCCGGTTTTTATCGATGCCGCGCGGGTTCTAGGGGCGGCCCAGAATCAAGTGGTGACGAAGGTGTATCTCCCGGCAATTCTGCCTTCGCTTTGGCTCGGACTGCGACTTGGGGCAGCGGTCTCGCTCGTCGGGATTCTGTTGGCGGAAACGAAACTGGCGCAGAAAGGATTAGGGTTTTTGGTGATCGAGTACTACAACCATTTTCAAATCACCGAGATGTACGCCGTTCTCTTTCTGGTATTCTTGCTCGCGATCGGCATGAACTCTCTCTTCGGCTGGTTACAAAACCGAATAGGCGTGCTCCGAGAAACGCAAATTCACTAAGGCAAGCAAAAGTTGCCTTCGACTGTGGTGGCTTTTGGCGCAATGCGGCTATAGCGGCGGCACCGTGATCGCATCTCTTACGCCGTCGATCCAGCTCGTATCATCGGTGACAACGACGGAAGCGCCGCGGACCCGGTAAATGGACGGATCGCGCGAGCCCGGCGGAAGGGTTCCGTTCTCGCGTAGCGCCTTAGCGGCGTCAAGTAACTTCATTCGCGCTTTGATGGTGCTGATGTCACCCGCGCACAGGTGTTCCTTGGTGCGGTCCATGATCGGGCCTGGGCCTTCGTTTTCGGTAACGCACACATCCTGGAGATTGACTCCCGCGATACCGATGCGCCGGGTCTTGTGAGTCTCCCAGTCGATCAGGTAGTCGTTCGATCGTTTCGCCTTCATGCGAATATGGCCGAAGGGGACCGCATTCGTCGGCGGATCATAGGCTTCTTGGGGAAACGATTCGCGAACTTTCTCTTGGGTATTCTTGGCAATCTCTTCGGTGGGATACCAACGCACCTGCCACTTGACACAGTTCTCGTCGTCGACCGGTATGAATGCTCGCGCCGCTCTCTGATCGGCGCCAGGAGGCATGGTATAAAAAGGCAGAATAAATTGGTTAACGCGCCAAAGACTCTTACCTCCGCTCAGTGCCCGCTTGGCGCCGTAGGTAAAGCCGGCTTCGCGGTCGAAAATTTCGACATCCTCGGGGGTTTTCTTCACTCCCAACTTGTTCGCTGCTCTTTGCTGTGCCGGTTGTTGTTGGTTCATTTCTTCGTCCGACAAATCGTAGGGCGAATGCAGCCACATGACGTGCGTTGGATCGATGCCGCCTTCGAGAACTTGAAGGTAATTGGCTTCCTGAAAAAACAATCGATAAATGCGATGCCCATCGGGGACGCGCAAGAATTCAAAGTCGGGGAGTTCGGGTGGGGTTTTTGCCAGCCCCATATAGGTCCAGATGATGCCGCCGCGTTCTAGACAAGGATACCCGGGGTGTTGCACTTCCTCCATGAATTGTTGCTCCGGAGGTATATTGGGCATCTCGATACACTTACCGTTCGGGGCATACTTCCAGGCGTGATAGGCGCAGCGCAACCCGTCCTCTTCCACGCGTCCGAAGTACAGCGGCGCGAGCCGATGGGAACAAAAAGCGCCGATGAGCCCGACGGCGCCGGCCATGGTGCGGAACAGCACCAAATCTTCGCCGAGGAGTCTAACGCGAATCGGCCTGCCGGTGGCATCGTTCAAATGCGATGTCGGGACTACAGGGATCCAGTAATGGCGGAATAGATTGCCCATGGCCGTTGCGGGTCCCACGCGAGTCAAGGTCTCGTTTTCCTCGCGCGTGAAGTTGTGCAGATCCTCCCTGCGAACTTTGAACATGCTTTCGGTTTTCATAGCTTGCTTCCCTCTTGGTGGATGTCTTGTGTGCTTGTATCACACGCGATCAAATATTTGAACATTGTCACGTTAAGCCATGCCAGTTGATTTCCGAATTTCAGTCCTGTTCATTGCGCGTTAGCGGATCGCACAACTCAGAAAGTCTCGGTTAATTACAACGCGGGGAAAAGGCTATCCCTGATGATGCGACGATTGGATTTCGCTCCCGGACAGTATTTTGTTTCAAACCCGTTTCGCCCGAGGCTACCCGTTGGTTTTTTCGCCGCTCGATAATTTCGACTTGAAACGGCGAAGAGCTAGCGAGTTTATCGATTCGACGTTGTCAAAGACGTTATACAACAGGAATTAGTCCAAGAAGCTTGGCAAGAGATTTCCCAGACCGACGAAGTCAAACGTAATCTCGAGCGCCTGCAACCGGTGGTGGAGAAGTATGGGTATTAGGGATTCCCGGGTCCGAGCCATGATTGGGCAAGCCAGGGGGTTGGTGATCAATAAAGTTTTGCCACTGATGATCTTATGCTCAGCTCATCCGAAAACTTAGCGCTCTAGTGTGGTGTTTCCGAAATCCGTCGAATAATTTGGGCGTCATTCCGGGCAAGCTGGCGATAGCTAGCGCGACCCGGAATCCAGAAAAATCAAAAACTTCTGGATACCCGCTTTCGCGGGTATGACGGTGGGGCGCTCGCTGATTTGTTTTGCGAACTTTAGTTCCAGGACACTAGTCAGCGTTGCTGAAAAAAGGATTTTCGTGCTTCGACAGCCTCAGGACGAACGGAAAATCACCAACGATTCAGCGTTTATAATTCTCACTCCCCCAAATCTCTTTTAGAAAACCGCTCTTTTCCAGATTGAACACGAAGCTGTTGTCGTAGAGCTCTTCTGGTTTTCTTCTGATGGGGGTGCCGCTCTCGCGGGCGAGATCTACGGCTTCGGCGACTGCTTTTCCGGGGACAACCATTGTCCGATCGAGGATTTCCCTGGCATAGGTATTATATGCGGACTGTAGTGCTTCTTCATCTTTTGTGCGCATTGCTTTGGCCATAGAGGCTTTGGCCTTGTCCGGGTTTTTCTCGACGAAGTGCACGATTTCGGCGAGAGCCGCAACCATCCGCTGGACGATCTCCGGACGATCGCGCAACATCCTATAACTGGTCTCCAGACTGCTGTAGATGAACGGCAGGTTCAGGTCGATCAGGCGATAGATTACGTTGAAGCCTTCGTTTTTCGCGCGCACATCGAGCGGCGGCGTGATGATAACACCGTCGACTATGCCGGCTGCCATCGCGAGATAACGCTCACCCTGACTGCCGCCGATGGGACGCATCGAGACTGCGTCGGAGGGCATGCCAAATTTTTTCACGGCTGCGCGCGAGAGCCGGTCGCTCAAGTCCCCGGCACGCGCGATACCTAAAACTTTTCCCTTAAGATCCTCCGGCCGTTTGATTTCTTTTCGCGTCACCAACACATAAGGCAGCTTCACCAGAGGAGAGGCGACGATTTTTGCATCGATCCCCGCAGCCATGCCGGGGATCAATGCGTCGGCGGCGCAGTAGGTAAACTGGACTTCGTCGCCGGCAAGAGCCGAGAGATTGGGACCGCTGCCGCGAATAAAAACATTCTCGAATTTCAGGCCATACTTATCGAACAGGCCATTGTCGAGCGCCGTATAGAGATGCACAAAACCGCCGCTAACGGCGCAAGTGGATATTCTCATCGACGTTAGACGCTCGCCTGGCTTGGCAAGATAAGGGTTGGCAATAACGATGGAGGGAACCAGAGAGAGAAGGAACGCTAGAATTCCAGCTTTCATTGTGGCCCGGATCTTATTGAAATCGCCGGCCAGGCGCAAATTGTTTTTGCGACGGATCGAAATCAGTTGACTCGCTCTCGAGCATAGCTGGACATTTTCTCGGCCTTGGGCTATGGAGGACCTAAATTAATTGAGAATAGGAAGGAAGCCGCGCGGAATTTCTTGCTGCGATGGAAACCACCCAAAACCGAATCTGGGCGAAGGTCCGTGCCTTCAAGCAAACCATCGCAGCAAAGATCTTCGGCCTCGCCCTGTTCCTCCTGCTACTCACCATCGGCCTCGCCGGTTTTCTGCTTTGGGAGGTGGCCCGCACGGAGCAAGACCTCGAGATCGTTGCGCATCTGGATGTGCCGCTCACCGATTCTATCTCCAGCATTCATGAGTACGGATTGCGGCGGCGGCTGGCCTTCGAGCGCTGGTTTGGCGCTTTGAATGCCACCGAGCCCAACCAGGAGATCATTTCGGAGGCGAAGACCAACTACGATTATTTTACGGTTAAGCTTACCAACGAATTCGCGACCGCTCGCGGAATGATCGCATCCTACCTGGGCCGGATGGCTTCACGCAATTTGCTGGTCGAGGTCAGGACGCTGCTGGACCAGATCGAGCCGGCCTATCCCGTGATCAGCGCCCGCCAGCACGAAGTGCTCGACCTCCAAAGATCCGGCCAGCACGAAAAGGCCAACGCGCTCTTGAACCTCCTCAACGACATCCAACGCACGGTCCAAACCGAGCGGGAGTCGCTCCAAGATAAAATGGCCGAGTTAACCGCCGCTTCGGCCCTGGCCGTCGCGTCCCGTCAGCGATACGTGCTCTGGCTGACCATCGCAGCAACGGCCTCCACCGTCCTTCTCGGTCTGGTGGTTGCCGCCATCATCACCGACCGCCTGACCCAGCCTATGCGCTCGCTCGCCTCCGCCATCCGCGACGTTCAAAAGGGCAACCTCAATGTCCAGCTCCCGGTCCAATCCACCGACGAAGTGGGCGCGCTAACCGATTCTTTCAATTTCTTCGTCCAGGAGCTACGCGCCAAAGAGCAGATCAAGCAGACGTTCGGCAAATACATTGACCCGCGTATTCTCGAACGCGTGCTCTTGCAGCCGGGCGTAGCCGCCGCGGCTGGCGGACGCCAGAGGATGACCGTTCTCTTCGCCGACCTCGTGGGCTTCACCAGTTTGTCAGAGAGGCTCACGCCGTCGCTCATGGTGACGCTGCTCAATCGTCATTTCGGCCTGCAGGCCCTGGCCATCCAGGAACACAAGGGAGTCGTGGACAAATTTGTCGGCGATTCAGTGATGGCTTTCTGGGGGCCGCCATTCACCCAGGCGGAAGACCATGCGTTGCTCGCTTGCCGGGCGGCCTGGGTGCAATTGGCTGCGCTGGACGTGTTCCGCCGCGAACTGCCCGAACTCACCGGCCTGCGCAAGGAGCCGCCCGCCATTGACCTGCGCATCGGCATCTGCACCGGTGAAGTCGTCGTGGGAAACATCGGCTCCGAGAACACCCGCAGCTACACCGTCATCGGTGACACCGTGAACCTCGCCGCCCGGGTCGAAAGCGCCAACCGCATCTACGGCACGCAAATCCTTCTTGGCGAAACCACCGCGCAGGCGCTCGGACCGCACTTCGAAACCCGTGAAGTTGATACCATCGCCGTCAAGGGCAAAACTGAATCCACCCGCATCTTCGAGTTGCTCGGCCCCGCCGGCCAGGTGCCCGAAAACTTCCTCCGCCTCCGCGAGCTCTACTCACAAGCTCTGCTCGCTTACCGCGCGCAGGACTGGGACGCAGCCGAGATGTCTTTCCGAGCGTGCCTGGAGCTCCGTCCTAACGATGGTCCGGCCGCGCTCTTCCTCAAGCGCACCGAGACTTTGCACCGGAATGGCCCCGGTGCGGATTGGAGCAGCATCTCACAATTGGAAGAAAAATGAATGATAGGATCCCCGCGGTTGAATCGCGACTTCCGCAACTCACGCCGTATTTAGGCAACACCGTAAAGATTTGAATTGTGCAAAATTCCCTCGCCCGTCATGTCTTGGCGGCAGCCTCGCGGGCCTTGTTCAATTTGCCCAGGGCGCTGTACGCCGCGTATTTGTAGACGTCGCCCAGCGTCGGATAGTTGAAGACCGTGTGGATGAAGAAGTCTATGTCGCCGCCGAAGCTCAGGCAGGCCAGACCGATGTGAACCAGCTCGCTGGCGATCTCGCCGATGACGTGCACGCCCAGGAGCTTGCCGCTGGGGACTTCGAAGATCATTTTGATCATCCCGTCGGTGTCGCCGATGATCTGGCCGCGGGCATGATTGCCGTATTTGTCCTTGCCGACGACATACGGAATATTTGCGTTTTTGCATTCTTCTTCGGTTTTGCCCACTTGGGAAATCTCCGGGATCGTGAAGATGCCGGCCGGAAGAATCGGGGCGAGCTTGGTCTTGTAGTGCAGGCCAAAGGCGTGGCACATAGCTAGGCGGCCCTGCTCCATGCTGGTGCTGGCCAGGGCGGGCGCGCCGATGACGTCGCCAGCGACGTAGATGCTGGGGATATTGGTCTGATAGGTGATCGGATCGAACCCGTCGGGGCTTTCGCGCTTGGGATCGGGGCCTTTCTTCATCAACAAGCCGTATTGATTGATCGGGATGCCCAGTTCCTTCAGTCCCAGGTCCTTTGTGTTGCCGTCGCGGCCGAGAGCGTAGAGGACCGCATCGGTCGTCAGGACCTTGCTGCTCTTGAGTTTGACGTTGACCTGGCCGTTTTCGGAGACGACCG
>WNFO01003721.1_pt1 | contig 15156 bp, 13 predicted proteins | sample 5400251 | NCBI WGS metagenome assembly WNFO01 (sample SAMN13153354, study PRJNA577476) | soil metagenome | isolation source: 100 cm saprolite under Madrone tree | place: USA:California | collected 2016-06-14 | reverse complement strand
GCGTCGTCCTGGTACTGCTCGTAGAAGATGAAGAGATCGGGGTCCTTCGCCGAGCGGTGCGGCCGGTAGGCGAGGCAGCCCGGCTCCGCCTTGCGGACCACGCCCGCCTGCTCCCTGAGCAGCGCGGCGAGCGCGTCGCCCTTGCCCTTCGCCGCCCGGATCTTCGCCACCACCGTGAGCACGTCGGCCATGACTTTCGTCTCCTTTGAGGGTTGGGGGTGACTGACGCCGACTATAGCAGCCGGAGTCGCCGGGAGGCGAGGAGGACCAGCGCGTTGGCCGCGACCAGCGCGCCGCCCACCGTCACCGCGAAGCGCGCGTCGACCGCGGCGGCGAGCACCCCGCCGATCAGGCCGCCGAGCGGGAGCAGGTTCCAGCAGAGCGAGTAGAGGCTCATCACCCGGCCGCGCAGGTGATCCGGCACCGCCTGCTGGAGATGGGTGCTCACCTGGGTCAGGTAGAACGTGTTGCTGAAGCCGGCGCACGCCAGCATCGGCAGCGCGAGCCCGAGCCCCGGCGCCCGCGAGAAGATGACGAGGCCGAGGCCCAGGCCCGCCGCGCCGGTGAGGATCACGAGCCCGCGGCGCCGGAAGCGCGCGGCGAGGCTGGCCACGATCAGGGTCCCCACGAGGGCCCCGATGCCGTGGGCCGCGTTGAGCAGCCCGTAGCCCGCGGAGCCGGTCTGGAAGTAGACGTCGGAGAAGATCGGCAGCAGGGTCACGTAGGAGAGGCCGAAGAGCGCGTTGAAGAGTGCTAAGCAGATGAGCGCCGCGAAGACGAAGTCGTGGGCCACGAAATGGAGGCCCGCGTAGAGCTGGCGCAGGGCGTGCTGGCCGCTGGGCGACGGGGCGTCGGCCCTCACGCGCAGCCGGCTGTACATCACCAGCGCGAGAACGGAGGAGGCGGCGGCCAGCCCGAAGCCCACGGTGCCGCCGAAGGCCGCGATCAGCACCCCGGTGACGGACGGGCCGATCATGCGCCCGGCCTGCCAGGGGATGGAGCCGAGCGCGATGGCGTTCGGCAGCCGCTCGCGCGCGACCATCTGCGGCACCAGCGACATGCGGCTCGGCTCGTCGAAGGCGCGGAAGGTGTTGCTGAGCGCGGCCAGCGCCAGCAGGTGCGCGATGTGAATGATCCCGGCCACCGAGAGGGCGAAGGCCACCAGCAGCACGCCGGTGGTCAGGATCTGGGTGGCGAGCAGCAGGCGCACCCGGTTGACCCGGTCCGCGAGCACGCCGCCCCAGAGCTGGAAGACCACGAGCGGCACGCCCTGGGCCAGCCCGAGATAGCCGAGATAGAGCGCGTCGTGGGTGACCTCCCACACCATCCACGCGAACGTCAGGTACTCGGCGCGGTGGCCCAGGACGTAGAAGACGAGGCCGATCCAGTAGAAGCGATAGTTCCGCTCCCGGAGGGCGGAGAAGGTCGACGCGGTCGCGACGGGCCGGGCCTCTCAGGCCCGCCAGGGCTCGACGAGGATCTTGGCGTGCCGCTCGGGGGAGGCGAGGGCCTCGAAGGCGCCCGCCACGCCCTCGACGCCGACCTTGCCGGTGATGAGCGGCGCGGCCGGGATCGCGCCGTCCGCGATGTGGCCGAGGGTGGCCGCGAACTCCTCCGGGGTGTAGCCCAGCACGAACTGGAGCTGGAGCTCCTTGCTGATGCCGAGCATCGGGTAGATCGTGTCGGCCTCCATGCAGACGCCGACCACGACGATGCGGCTGCCCTTGGGCGCGGCGGCCATGATCTGGTCGAGCACGCCGGGCACGCCGACGCACTCGAAGACCACCGCGGGGCGGAGCGGCGGGCCCGGGATCCACGGGGGTAGCGCGGGGGCCCGCGTCGCGTCGCGCCAGACCGCCGCCTCGCGCCAGCTCTGCCACGGGGCGGCCTGCGCGGGGTCCACCACGACGTCGGCGCCCATCGTCTGCGCCAGCTCCCGGCGGCGGGCCGAGAAGTCGGCCGCCACGATGGGGCGCGCACCGGCCAGGCGGAGCGCCGCGATCACGGCCAGGCCGACCGGGCCACTGCCGATCACCAGTGGCGCGTCGTCGGGCTCGAGGCGCGCCCTGGCCACCGCGTGGACGCCCACCGCCATCGGCTCGGTGAGTGCGGCGTGCTCCGGCGCAGAACTCGTGGCCCATGACCACGTCGCGCGAGAGGTCCATGGTGAACACGCTGCCCGCGCGGCGCGAGGCCGCGACGAACTGCTCGGCGTGCTTGAGCGCGTGGAGGTCGGAGCCGCAGATGCCGCAGGCGAGAGTCTTCACCAGGACCTCGCCCGGCCCGGGCTCGGGCACCGGGAGGTCCGCCACGACCAGTCCCCGGTTCCGCATCACGGCGGCACGCATGGGCGCGATCCTACCCCGTCCCGCGCCCACCGTCGAGAGGTGCGCTATCCTCGGGCCGGAGGGCACCCGGGATGACTCGATCGGCGGCGCGGCTCGGGATGGTGGTGATGATGATGGCGCTCCTGCTGTCGCCCGCGGGTGGCGCCCGCGCCCAGGTCGTCACCTGGGGCATGGCCAACGAGTACCCGGCCACCTCGATCCAGGGCGAGGCCGACGCGTGCTTCGCTCGCGAGGTCACGCTGCGCTCCGGCGGGCGCATCGAGATCGCGCACCAGTACGACGCCTCGAGCGGCTTCCGCTCGAATGAGATGGTCGACGCGATCGGGCGCGGCGACCTGCGGATCGGCAACACCTACATGGGCGCGCTGGGCGGCCTCGATCCGGTCTTCCTGCTCCCGTCGCTGCCCTTCCTCGCCACCACGCCCGAGCAGGGCCAGGCGCTGGCCGCGGTGGCGCGGCCGGCCTACGAGCGCGCAGTCGCGCGCCACAACCAGATCCTGCTCTTCCAGTCGCCGTGGCCCGCGGCGGGAATCTGGGCGAACCGGCCGGTGGACTCGCTGGAGGCGTTGCGGGGGCTGCGCGTGCGCACCGCCGACGCCAACGGGGTGCTCGCGTTCCGCGCCGCCGGCGCGGTGCCGGTGGCGGTGTCCTTCGCCGACGCGCTGCCCCAGCTCCGCTCGGGTCAGCTCGACGCAGTCCTCTCCTCCGGCGACGGGGGCGCGGGGCAGCGGCTGATGGAGACGCTGCGCCACTTCACCGCCATCGAGTACGCGGTGACCATGAGCATGGTCACGATCAACGCCGACGCCTGGCGCCGGCTCGATCCGGCGCGGCAGCAGGCGGTGCGCGAGGCGGCGGAGGAGACCGAGGCGCGGCAGTGGGAGGTGATGAAGACGCGGGTCGCGGCCAACTACGCACAGATGCGCGCGGCCGGCGTCACCCTCACCACCGAGCTGTCGCCCGAGTACCGGCGGGCGCTCCGCGCCGCGGGGCAGGCCGCGGTGGACGACTGGCTGCGCCAGATGGGTCCGGCCGGCGCGCAGATCCTGGACGCCTACCGGGCGCGGCTCGCCGGCCGCTGACCTCCGCTCAGCGCACCTCGACGACCAGCTCCACCTCGACCGAGACGTTCGGGGCAGCTCGAGCCCCAGCTCGGCGAGGCGCCGCTCGATGCGTTCGACCGTGGAGGCCAGGCGCATCAGCCGATCCGCTCGGCTTCGGCCACCATCGCGTCGTAGCCGGCGATGACCTGCGACGGGACCTCGACCAGCTCCAGGATCTGGTCGAAGTCCTTGAAGCCGGAGCCGGTCAGCACGCAGACCACCGACTCGCCGGGATCGATCGACCCGTCGCGGACGCCGCGACGCACCGCGGCCACCGTGACCGCGCCGCTCGGCTCGATCATGAGGCCGTCCTGGCCGAGGAGGCGGACCGCGTCCAGGATCTCCGTCTCATCCACCGCGATCCCGGAGCCCCCGGAGGCTCGGACGCTGTGAAGGGCCCGATCGCCGAGCAGCCCGGGATCGGCGGCGGCCAGCGCGCTCGCCGCGGTCGACTGCTTCTCGACCGCGGCCACCCGCGGCAGGTCCTGCTTCCATGCCTCGACGATCGGCGCGCAGCGTGCGGCCTGCACCAGGGTCATCTTCGGCACCCGATCCACCCAGCCGAGCGCGCGCAGCTCGTTGAACCCCTTCCAGGTCTTGACCAGCGACATGCCGCCCGCGGCCGGATGCAGCACCCGGTCCGGCACCCGCCAGCCGAGATCCTGGGCGATCTCGTAGGCGTAGGTCTTCTTGCCCTCGTAGCGGAAGGGATTGTCGGTGCCGCAGTCGTACCACTTCACCCGGCCGCTCGCGATGAGCCGCCGGTACATCGCGTTGATCTGCGAGTAGTGGCCGTCCACCCGGATGAGCCGCGCCCCGAAGAACACCGCCTGCGCCATCTTGGGCCGGGGCGTGTCCTTCGGGCAGAACACCACGCTCTGGAGCCCGGCGCGCGCGGCGTAGGCGGCGGTGGACGAGGCCTTGTTGCCGGTGGAGTCGCACGCGAGCACGCCGTAGCCGAACTCCACCGCCTTGGTCGCGGAGACGGTGATGGAGCGGTCCTTGAGCGAGCCGGTGGGGTTGGCCGCGTCGGACTTGAGCCAGAGCTCGCGCACCCCGCACGCTCGGGCCAGGCGCTCGGAGCGGAGGAACGGGGTGCCGCCCTCGCCCAGCGTCACGATGCGGGTCGGGTCCAGCACCGGGAGCAGCTCCGTCCAGCGCCAGACCCCGGAAGGCCGGCGGGCGAGGGCGTCGCGGTCCACCTCCCGGCCGAACCGGGCCAGATCGTAACGAGCCTCGAGCAGGTCGTGGCACTTCGGGCACAGCAGCAGGTCCTGGTCGGGCGGATACGCCGCGCGGCAGCCGAGGCAGTCGAAGCCGGTGAAGTACATGGGGCGCCTCATGATACCGCCGCGCCGCCGGTCATGACGACCGGCGCGCGAGCAGGAGCGGGGTCAGCAGGAGCACGCTTGCCACGATGATCACCGCCGAGATGGCGGGCAGGATCGGCGTGATCTCGTAGAGGATCGCGTCCCAGACCTTGACCGGCAGGGTCTTGGTGCGGACCCCGCTGACGAAGAGGGTGATCACGACCTCGTCGAACGACACGTTGAAGGAGAACAGCGCGCTACCCAGCACCGCGAGACGGATCTGGGGAAAGGTCACGCGCAGGAAGGTGCGGAGCGGGTTGCCGCCGAGACTCCGGGAGGCTTCCTCGAGGGCGGGATCGAGCCCCTGGAGCGCGCTGCCCACCAGGACCACCACGAACGGAAAGGCGAGCACGCTGTGGGCCAGGACGAGGCCGCCGAGGGTGCCGACCAGGCCGGTCCGGGAGAAGACGAAGTAGAGGGCCACCGCGAGCACGATGGTCGGCACGATGCGGGGTGCGATGAGCAGCGCCTCCAGCACCGCGCGCCGCGTCCCCCGCAGGCGGCGGAGCCCGAGGGCCGCGAGGGCGCCCATGACGGTGGCGACCACGGTGGTCCCGAGGGCCACCTGGGCGGAGCGCCCGAGCGCGGCCATCCACTCCGGGCTCGAGAAGAAGCGGCGATACTGGGTGAGGCTCGGCTCGGTCGGGATCAGCTCGAAGACCATCGACGAGCTGAAGGACATGGGGATCACCGAGAGCACCGGCACCACCAGGAAGAGCAGGACCCCGCTCCCCAGCGCCGCGAGCACGGTCCGCGCGGCCAGTCGCGTCAGCCGCCGGCGCGACCACCGCCGCGTCACGGGAACCCGGTCCGCGGCATGCGGCCGCCCAGGAGGCGCACGTAGGCGAAGTAGAGCAGCAGGGTCCCCACCAGGAGCGTGTCGGCGAGCGCGAAGGCGAAGGGCCAGTTGAGCACCTGGCGCACGCTGAACTCGATGAGGTTCGAGATCATCATCTGCTTCGGGCCGCCGAGCAGGGCCGGCGTGATGAAGAAGCCGAGGGCCACGATGAAGACGAGCAGCCCGCCCGCGGCGACGCCGGGCAGGCTGAGGGGCAGGGTCACGCGCCAGAAGGTGCGGACCGCGCCCGCGCCCAGGCTGGCCGAGGCCTGGCGCAGTTCGGGAGGGATGGCGAGCAGCGAGCTCAGGACCGGGAAGATCACGTAGGGCAGCAGCATGTTGACCATGGCGATCAGCACGCCGGTCTCGTTGTACATGAGATCGAGCGGCTCGCGGACGAGGCCCAGGCGGGCGAGGGCCTGGTTCAGGAGCCCGGTCTTCTGGAGGAGGATCATCCAGATGTAGTTCCGGACGAGCACGCTTAGGAAGAAGGGCACGATCACCCCGAGGAGCAGGAGCTGCCGGGTGCGGGGCCGCACGGTGGCCAGGAAATAGGCGGCCACGTACCCGAGCAGGACGCAGCCCACGGTGGTGAGGCTGCTGATCTTGAGCGTGATCCAGAACACCCGCCCGTAGACCGGCACCGTCCACATCCGGGCGTAGTGCGCCAGCGTGAAGTCGGGGGCGAACACGCTGCCGTAGAGCACGCGGCCGAGCGGGAGCGCGAACAGCAAAGCCAGGAAGGCGAGCGGCGGCGCGAGCAGGAGCGCGGTGGAGAGCCGGGTGCGCGCGACCCGCCGCACGATCAGCCCACCACCGCGCGCGCGTCCGCGATGGCCGCCCCGCGCGCCGAGCAGATCACCGGATTCAGGTCGAGCTCGGCCAGGTCGGGCCGGTCTGAGGCGAGCTCCGAGACGCGGACCAGCAGGTCCACCAGGCTCGCGCGGTCCACCGCGGGGCGGCCCCGCACCGCGCCGAACAGGCGGTGCCCGTGGATCTCCGCGATCATCGCCTCCGCCTCACCCGCGCCGAATGGGGCCACCCGGAAGACCACATCGTCGAGCGCCTCGATGAGCACGCCGCCCAGCCCGAACATCACCACCGGGCCGAACTGCCAATCGCGGAGTACGCCGACCGCCGCCTCGACGCCGGGGTCGAGCATCGGGGTGACGAGCACTCGCGCGTCGGTGGCACCCGCCCGCGCCGCCGCGTCCATGAGGTGCGCCCAGCCGTCGCGCGCGGCCTCCGGCCCGCGGATCCCGAGCCGCACGCCGCCGACGTCGCTCTTGTGCACGACGCCGCGGGCCACCAGCTTGAGCGCCGCGGGGGCGGTGAGAGCCTCCACCGCTTCCACCGTTTCCGTCGCGCTGGTCGCCATCCGCCAGTCCGGTACCGGAATCCCGTAGAGCGCCACGAGCTCCCGACACTCGGGCTCGGGCAGCACCTCGCCCGGTCGGGCGCGGGCCAGGAGCGCGGCCACGCGCGCCGCATCCGGTCGCGAGCGGCGCGCCCCCGCGCCGGCGCGCGCCCGCAGCGCCCGGGCGTGCTGCCACAGCGCGCCCATCGCGCGGGCCGAAGCCTCGAGCGAGCGATAGATCGGCACGCCGGCCGCCCGCAGCGGCTCGAGCGCGGGCAGGCGCTCCGCGCCGTAGATGGTGTGCACGATGACCGGCTTGCCCCGCCGCGCCACCACCCGCGTGAGCTCCAGCGCCGCCGCGCATTCGCGCCGGCCGAGCTCCTCGGTGGCGATCTTCACGTAGCCGCCGAAGTGGCCCGCGATGAGGGCCCCGCCGATGGCCGGGTCGCCGAGGGCGATGTCCACCACGCGTGGCACGACCTCGGGCTCCTCCTCGGCCACGCCCGCGAAGTCGACCGGATTTCCGATCCCGCTTCGCGGCGGCAGGATCGCGGCCAGGGCCGCGCGGGTCGCCGCCGATAGGGGCGGGACCGCGAGGCCGACCTTGTCGGCGGTGTCCGCCACGATGGTCGCATGGCCGCCGCCGTCCGAGATCACCACCACCGCGCCCGGGTCGGGGGCGGGGAGGAGAGCCAGGGCCATCGCCGCGTCCCAGGCCTCCTCGCTGTCGCTGACGCGCAGGATGCCGCACTGGCGCAGGGCGGCCGCCACCACGCGGGGCGCGCCGGCGAGCGCACCGGTGTGCGAGAGCGCCGCGCGCCGGCCGCTGTCCGTCTCCCCGGGCTTGATGACCACCACCGGCTTGGGATCCGGCCGGCGCCGAATCAGCTCCCAGACCGCGCGGCCCTCGCCGGGCTCGAAGCCTTCCAGGTACGCCACGATCACCCGGGTGTCCGGATCGTCCAGCAGGTACTCGAAGTACTCGTGGAGGCGCAGGTCGGCCGCGTTGCCGACCGTGATGAGCTTGCTCATCCCGATCCCCTTCTCGCGGGCGAGCTGCACGAAGGTCAGCGCCATGTTGCCGCTCTGCGAGACCACCGCGATCGGGCCCGCCGGCACGCCCCACCCGAGCACGTTCACGTGCCCGGAGGCGCTGAAGAGGCCGGCGCAGTTGGGGCCGATCATGCGCCCGCCCGCCTCGCGCAGCCTCCGCGCCATCGCCTGCTCCACCGCCTTGCCCTCGGGGCCGGTCTCGCCGAAGCCGGCGGTGATGACCACCACCGCCGGCACGCGCAGCCGCGCGCACTCGTCGAGGGCGCCGGGAACGAGGTCGGGGCGGACCAGCACCACCGCGAGCTCGGGGGGCGCCGGCACCTCGGCGAGCGACCGATACGCCTTGTGACCCAGGATCTCGCTCGCGGTGGGATGGATCGGGTAGAGCGGCCCGGCGAAGCCCGCCTCCACCATGCTCCGCCAGCGGCGCCCCCCCGCCTTGTGGAGCACGGTGGAGGCGCCGATGACGGCCACGCTGGCCGGGTTGGTGAAGTAGTCGAGGGCGTGCCGCGTCATTTGCCCCGGAAACGGGGAGTGCGCTTCTCCGCGAAGGCCCGCGGCCCTTCCTTGGAGTCCTCCGTCTGGTGGATCAGCGCGGTGACCGCGCCGTAGAAGCGGAGCGCGTCGTCCGGGTGCTGGTGCAGCGACCGCCACGCCAGCTCCTTGGTGAGCTTGACGGCGAGCGGTCCATTCTGGCTGATGCGCTCCGCGATCTGCTCCGCGGTGGGCAGCAGCGCCTTCGGGGCCACCACCCGGCTCACCAGCCCGATCTCCCGCGCGCGCCCCGCGTCGATGCGCTCGCCGGTGAGGAGCATCTCCATGGCCACCGACATCGGCACGGTCGACGGCAGCCGCATCGCCCCGAAGCCGTGGAGGATCGACCAGCGCACCTCCGGGCAGCCGAACGACGCGGTTTCCGAAGCGATGCGGATGTCGCACCCGAGGGCCAGCTCGAGCCCTCCGGCCAGACAGTAGCCGTTGATCGCGGCGATCACCGGCTTGGTGACCTGGAGCCGCTGGCCGAGCCGGTACTGGATCTCCGAGCCCCACAGCTCGTCGACGCCCCCGGCGTGCGAGCCGCCGTGCATCTGCTTGAGATCGGCGCCGGCGCAGAAGGCCTTGTCGCCCGCTCCGGTGACGATCGCGACGCGGAGGGCGTCGTCGCGGTCGAACTCCTCGAGCCGACGGCCCAGCTCGCGGGCCGTCGGCAGGTCGAATGCGTTCATGGCCTCGGGCCGGTTCAGCGTGATCCGGACCACGGAGCCCTTCGGCTCGTAGAGAACCGTGTTCACAGGTCGTCTCCTATTTGAGGCGCCACTCGTTCCACGCCTCGGTGACCTTCTCGAGGTTCGGGCCCCACCAGTCCCCGCTCAGGAGGAACCCCTTCTTCACGTTCTCGGGATCCGAGGAGAGCAGCGGGCGGAGCTTGGGGTTCACGAACTGGGTCGCGTTCTTGTTGGTCGGGCCGAACGCCACGTACTTGGTCAGCTCGGCCTGGGGCTTGGGCTGGAGCGCCCAGTTGATGAACTTCATCGCGTTTTGCGCGTTGGGCGCGCCGGTCGGCACCACCCACGCCTCGTAGGTCAGGGCCGCGCCGTCGTAGCTGACACCCATCGGCTGGCCCTCGAAGACCGGGGTGATGGATCGCGTCCACGGGGTCATGGTGATCTCGCCGCTCTGGAGCAGGACCCCCGGCTGCGGGAACTGGCTCCACCACACCTTCACCGCCGGCTTGATGCGGTCGAAGCTCTTGAACGCGCGGGGCACGTCGAGCGGATAGAGCTTGTCCTTCGGCACCCCGTCCGCGATCAGCGCGAACTCGAGCGAATACGGCGGGGCGTTGTACATGGCCCGGATCCCCGGCACCTTGGCCGGGTCCCAGTAGTCCATCCAGGTCTTCGGCTCCTTGCCGGGTGGATGGGCCTTGGTGCTGTAGGTGAGCAGCATGGGGATGGTCACGCAGCCGACCGCGTACTCGGTGACGAGGTCCTTCTGGATGTCCCGGGCGTTGATCATCCCGTAGTTCAGCTTCTGGAGCAGCCCGTCCTGGACCGCGGTGTAACGCAGGCGATCCGGGATCGAGATGAGATCCCACTCCACGTTCTTCGACTGGACCTGGGCGCGCAGCTTGGCCAGGTCCACCCCGGTGGTCTGGACCACCTTGATGCCGGTCTCCTTCTCGAACGGCTCGAAGAGCGCCTTGGTCTGGCCCTCCTGGTAGCCGCCCCCGAAGCCGACGAACACCAGCTCGTTCGCGGCTCCCTTGGCGGTGGTGATGATGTGGGGGAACGTCACGCTGGCCGCGCCCGTCGCGGCCGCGGTCAGGCCCGTCATCTTCAAGAACTTGCGACGCGAGATCTCCGTCTGGCCCATCGCGACTCCTTTCACTCGGGTCTATGCACTCACGGTGAGGCTGTCGCCCGGCTCCCAGCCCACCGTCACCCGTTGTCCCTTGCCGAAGCGCTGTCCGGTCGCGGGAGCCAGGGTCTTCGCCCAGAGCTCGTCGCCGGTCTCCGCGACCACCCGGTACTTCACGAGGTCTCCCACGTAGAGGATCTCGAGCACCTCCGCCGCGTAGCGGTTGGCCGCCCGCTCCGCTTCCGGCCCGATCCGCACGTGCTCGGGCCGGACTATCAGATGCGTGGCTCCCGCGCCGCCCTCGGTCTGGATCCGGAGGCCCTTGGCGGTGGTGAAGGTGAGCCGCCCGCCCGCGGGCTCGGAGAGCGCGCCCACCAGCAGGTTCGATTCGCCGATGAAGTCGGCCACGAACTGGGTCGCCGGGCGCTGGTATACCTCGAGCGGCGAGGCGAGCTGGTGCAGCACGCCGCCGTCCATGACCGCGATGAGGTCGGACATCACCAGGGCCTCGACCTGATCGTGGGTAACCGACACGGTGGTGATGCCGAGCTGCTGCTGGAGCCGGCGCACCTCGACCTGCATCGTCTCGCGGAGCCGCTTGTCGAGCGCGCCGAGCGGCTCGTCCATCAGGAGCACCGGCGGCTCGAAGACGATGGCCCGCGCCAGGGCCACCCGCTGCTGCTGGCCGCCGGAGAGCTGACGGGGGTAGCGCGTCTCGTAGCCTTGCAGGCGGACGATGTCGAGGGCCGCGCCCACCCGGCTCCGGATCTCGGCCCGTCCGTACCGGCGCATCTCGAGCGGGTAGGCCACGTTCTGGGAGACGGTCAGGTGAGGAAAGAGGGCGTACTGCTGGAACACCACGCCGATGTTCCGGCGGTGGGCGGGCCGCTCGGTGATGTCTTCGTCCGCGACCAGGATCTGCCCGGCGTCGGGGTCCTCGAAGCCCGCGATCATGCGCAGGGTGGTGGTCTTCCCGGAGCCGCTGGGCCCGAGCAGCGTGAGGAGGGCGCCGCCCTCGACGCGGAACGACACGTCGCTCACCACGCGCGCGCCTCCGAACGCCTTGGAGAGCCCCCGCGCTTCGAGGGAGGCCCCGTGGATCTTGAGCCCGGCGTCGGCGACCATTCCCGCCCTATCGGCGCAGCAGACCCTGCGGGTCGACCCGCCGGCGCAGGATGTCGAGCTCGTCGTCGGCGGGGGAGGCGGTGACCGGCACCCGGTCGGGCACCAGCAGCTCGAAGCCGGTCCGCGCCTTCACCTCGTCCACCGTGATCCCGGGGTGAACCGAGCGGAGCCGCAGGCGCTTGCTCGTGTCCTCGAAGTCCAGCACCGCCAGCGGGGTGATGCAGTAGCGCGGCCCGCCTCCGGGGAGGCCCAGGCGTCGGCGGGCGTCCGCGCCGCCCTCCCCCCAGCCCACCGTGCTCACGAAGTCGCAGCGGGGGACGAAAACCCGCGGGGAGTGCTCGTTGACGAACAGGTAGAAGCGGCGCACGTAGGAGGCGTTGGTGGTGGTCGCGATCGCGCCTGGCCCGCGAAGGCTGAGATGACCGTGGTCGCGGCCGAGGCCGATCAGGTTCGAGTTGCCGAACCGGTCGATCTGGAGCGCGCCCACGAAGAACACCGAGTCCCGCCGGCTCTTCTGGTACATCACGATCTCGTTGTCGTTGAAGTAGGCCTCGGCCCAGCGGGCTCCCCGCCAGTCGGTGAGCAGCTCGAAGTACTCCATGACCGGCGTGTGGTAGAGGTTGGTCCGGGTGTGGGCGACCATCACCCGCATGCTCGGCCCGTGGTGGAGATGGGCGAGTAGCGCGCCGGCCCGGATCACGGGCAGGTTGGTGCCCACGAAGACCTCCTCGCCGTCCGTGATGTCCCGGGCGATGAAGGTCGCCATCAGCTCCTTGATGGTCGGAGCGTCCATCAGTACTCGCCGAGAGCCAGGAGACGGCGCAGGCCGACCGCTTCCAGGTATTCCACGTGATCGGCGGGGCCGCGGACGTAGCGGTCCAGGTAGCGCTCGAACGGCCCCCGGTCGCGGGTCCGGGCGAACGCACGCCCGGCCTCGACCAGCTCTCCGATGTGGGCGCGGTCCTCGAGGTAGAAGCCGGGGCTCGAGAAGGGATGGGCGCCGAACGGAGCGCGCAGGACCCCGTGGGCGAGCAGCGCGGTCCGTTCGGGGGCCCGCCGGATCTCCTCGTTCGACACCACCTTCTCGACCTGGACCAGGGTGCGGTCCGCCGCGCGCCACAGCAGTCGATCGGCGTAGCCGGTGCCCACGAATTGCACGTTGCCGTAGGCGTCGGCCTGCGCGGCGTGGAGCAGCGCCACGTCCGGCTCGATGGCGGGCACCGCGACGAGCGTCTCGCCGCGGATCGGATCGGTGAAGAGCGTGAGGTCCGCGTTCACGTCGGGATAGGAGGTGCCGACCCCGCCCCGGGTGGGCATGAAGGGCAGCATCTGCCCGGCCGCCTGGAGCCCGGCATAGTACTGCCCCTCGTCGCACTCCCAGACCTCGATCTCCCCGCGCTCGGCGGCGGCGCGGTAGAAGGGGCCGATGGAGGCGAGGGCCTCCGCCCCCACGTACGGGCAGATGACCTTGCGCACGCACCCGGCTCCGATGAGCAAGTCCACGTCGAGCCCGCCCACCGCGGAGCCCACCACCGTGAGGTCGCGCAGCCCGCGGCGGACGATGTGGCGGACGCCGATCATGGCGTGGCCGGCGGTGGCGAGGCCCCCGAGGGCGATGCACATGCCGTCCCGGAGCCACGTCGACAGCGCATCCTCCTCCACCAGGAGCGACCGGCGCTCCGCCCCCGCCTCGCTCCGGCTCATCTCAGCCAACTCATCTCAGAAGGTCGGGGGGCTGATCGCCCACAGGCAGCGCAGCCGCCCGCGGCCCGCGTTGGCGATGCGATGGGGGATGGAGCAGTCGAAGCGGATGCTGTCGCCGGCCCGGAGCCGGTGCACCGTGTCGCCCAGGTGGACCTGGGCCACACCCTGGAGCACGAGCCCGCACTGCTCGGCGGAGTACGCGAAGGCTTCTTCTCCCGTTCCGGCGCCGACCTCGTACTCGCTCAGGATGAGCTCGATGTGCCCGGAGAGATCGGGGGTCAGCAGCTGGTAGGTGATCCCGCGGCGGGGCGAGAGCCGCTTGCGCTCGCCGGCCCGGACCACCGCCCGGTCGAGCGGGCTCGTCTCCGCCACGAGGCTGCCGATGGTGGTGTCGAGCGTGGTGGCGATGGCCTTGAGGGTGGCAATGGTGGGATTGAACTGGTCGCGCTCGAGCTGGCTGAGCGCGCTCACGCTCACCCCGACCTTCTCGGCCACCCGGCCCAGGGTCAGGCGGCGCGCCAGCCGCGCGGTGCGGATGCGCTCTCCGAGGCTGGCCGCGCGCGGCATGGGCGCACCCTATCCAGCAGCACTGAAAAAGTCAAGTGGGACTGAAACAAGGTATGCTCCCGGCATGGCCCGCCTCAAGCTCGTCCTCGCGATGATGATGCACGAGACCAACACCTTCTCTCCGGTGCCCACCCCGCTCGCGTCCTTCCGTCCCCTGCACGGCGAGGCCGCCGTCGCCGAGTTCGAGGACACCAACACCCAGCTCGGCGGCTTCCTCCACGTGGCCCAGCGGGCCGGCGCCGAGATCGTGCTGCCGGTGGCGGGTGGGGCGCACCCGTCCGGTTACGTGGAGCGGGCGGCCTACGAGGACATGGCGGAGGCCATCGTGGGCGCGGTGCGCGGCGGGTGCGACGCGGTGTTCCTCGCGCTGCACGGGGCGATGGTGGCCGAGCACGTCGACGACGGCGAGGGCGAGCTGCTCCGCCGCATCCGCGCGGTGGCGCCGCGGGTGCCGATCGCGGTGGGCCTCGACTTCCACTCCCACATGACCGCGTCCATGGTCGACAATGCGACCGTCATCGCGGGCTACTGCACCTACCCGCACGTGGACATGGGCGACACCGGGCAGCGCGCCGGGCGCACCATGATGCGCGCGCTGCGCGGGGAGATCGAGCCGGTCGTGGTCTGGGGCTCGCTCCCGATGATGACGAGCACGCTGGTCCACGCTCCGTCGCGGCAGCCCATGAAGGACGTCATGGACATGGCGATGGCCGCGGAGGCCTCGGGCTCGGTGCTGAACGCCTCCGTCTTCGGCGGCTTCCCGCACTCCGACATCCCGCACGTCTCGCTCTCCACCGTGATCGTCTGCGATCGGCGGACGGAGGCCGGGCTCGCGCTGCGCGACCGGCTGCTCGCAATGGCGTGGGCGCGGCGCGAGGAGTTTCTCTACCGGGGCGCGCCGCTGGCCGGCCAGGTCGCGCACGCGCGGACCCTGAGCGAGGGCCCGATCGTTCTGGTCGATCACGGCGACAACACCGCGTCCGGCGGCACCCAGGACGTGATGAGCGTGATCGAGGAGGTGATGCGCCAGGGACTGACCGACGTGGTGGCCGGGCCCATCTGCGACCCGGCCGCGGTGCGGCGGCTGGTGGAGGCGGGCACCGCGGCGGGGGTGACCCTGCCGCTCGGCGGCCGCGTCGACATGCCCCAGATCAACCTGCTCGGCAAGCCGCTGCCGGTCACCGGCAAGGTCACCCGCATCACCGACGGGCAGTTCACCGTCACCGGGCCGATGGCCACCGGCACCCGCGTGCGCATGGGGCGCACCGCGGTGCTCGACACCGGGGCCATGCAGATCGTGGTGTCGGAGGGGCGCAGCGAGCCCTTCGACACC
>WNFO01002996.1_pt1 | contig 15157 bp, 10 predicted proteins | sample 5400251 | NCBI WGS metagenome assembly WNFO01 (sample SAMN13153354, study PRJNA577476) | soil metagenome | isolation source: 100 cm saprolite under Madrone tree | place: USA:California | collected 2016-06-14 | reverse complement strand
CGCCATTTTGCACCTCTTTGCTGTCTTCCAAAATCACGATGTCACCATCGATAATATGCGCGCCGATCATCGAGTCACCCTGCACGCGCAAGGCAAACTTTTCTCGATTTTTTGAAATATTGGCCGAGCGCGCATCGAGTGAAATATGGCCTTCGATGGTCTGCTCGGTCAAGGTGGACATCCCCGCGGGAATCTGTCCATAAATTGGAACGTCGGTGATGCGAACTTTTTGCACCGGCGTAATCAAGGCGCGCGCCTTGCGCGCATGCCGATCGAGAAAACCTTTGCGCTCGAGCGCGGCAATGTACTGCATGACCGATGTTTGGCTGGCGAAACGAAAATGGCTTTGGATTTCGCGCGTGCTTGGCGTAATCCCTTTCTCGCGCTGTTCCCGTTGAATAAAATCGAGAACGTTTTTCTGACGGTCCGTCAGCATGTCTTATGATCCCTGAAAACCAACCACCGCGCAAGTTCAAATGAACAGGTGTTATCCATTTGGTTCGACAACATATCTCATAAACCGTTGCTGCTGTAGCCGCGCCTCTGTGAGGCGCGTGCGCACGGCCCACAGGGCCGTGGCTACAGGTCAAACAGCGAAACTCTCGCCGCAAGAGCAATGCGCGACCGCATTCGGGTTGGTGACTTTGAAACCGCCTTTTTGCAGGTCTTCGCTGTAATCGAGGACCGAACCGCTGACGAAGAGTGCGCTCTTGGGATCGACAACCAGACGCACGTTGGAGGTTGGAACAAGAATGTCGCGGTCTTTAGGGCCGTCCACCAGGTCCATGGTGTATTGCAAGCCCGAGCAGCCGCCCCCGATCACGGCCAGACGCAAAGCGCCATTTGATCTGCCTTGTTTTTCGAGCAGCGAGGCGAGCTTGCGTGCCGCATTGTCAGTAACCTTGATCAGGCGCTCGTTGCCAATCTTGTAATTGACGGTCGGTGATTCTGTGGTCATTCAAAAATCAGGAAGCGACGAAAGCAGTAAGCTGAGCGTGGGCATCGACCGCGAGTAAGCCATCAGTCTCGCGCGCATTGATCGGATCGCCGGCTCTTCTGCGTCCCACGCCCGCACAGCCAACTGGCAATGTCGCAGGATTAAGTTCCATCTTTCCGACAAGGCTGGCGGATCGACCATCTCTCCCGTGGCGAGATATTGTTTCGTCTGACTGAAAATCCATGGGGCGCTCATGGCCGCCCGACCGATCATCGCGCCAGAAATTCCGGTTTCACGACGTCGTTTCGCCACATCAGCCGCGCTGGAAAGATCGCCATTTCCAATAACGGGAATCGGAACCGCGGCGGCAACTTCGCCGATGACGTTCCAATCAGCCGCGCCGGCGTAACCTTGGGCGCGGGTGCGGCCATGCACGGTAATCGCAGCGATCCCTGCATCGGCAAGAACGCGCGCGATGCGCGTGGCGTTGATTGAATCGGCGTCCCATCCAATCCGGATCTTCGCCGTGACCGGCATCGGGGCGGCCGCGCGAACGACCGCGACTGCGACGCCGGCGAGAGCTGGGCAATCCTTCAACAATGCCGAACCGCCATTCTTCGCGACCACTTTATTGACCGGACAACCAAAGTTTAGATCGACAAAATCCGGGGGCACCCAATCGATGACCTGGCGCGCTGCTTCCGCCATGTGCTCGGCATTCGCGCCGAAGAGTTGCACACCGATTGGCCGTTCGATCTCATCAAAATCAAGGTATTCGCGGGTCCGCTCGTTGCGGCGAAAGATTCCTTCGGCGGAAACGAATTCGGTCGTGAGGACATCCGCGCCGTGCTCCTTGCACAGCTGCCGGAAGATTTTGTCCGATACTCCCGCCATCGGAGCGAGGTAAAGCGGAAAGCGGCCGGAAAACCAGGGCAGGGTGGATTTCATCATTGTATTCTCTCACAAGATCGTCTGCGGCGCAGGTAGATCGAGCGTTGCGCTCTCAGCAAGGTGGATCGGCCGCTCCGTCGGGCGATGTTAAGTAATGCGGCTTTCGCCGCCAAGTTTTAACATCGAGCAAGGGACTCCTCGATCCACCTCACGCAGAGCGCTCAATAATCCACGGCCAGTCTTCAGCTCTTGTGCATAGACCGGCGGCGACGGGATTGTGCCGAATGTAATTCATCTTCGCTGATAGCTGTTCGTCGCGTTCGTCATCGCGCAGTCGATGATCGAAATATCCTCCCTGCCAAATAATGCGGTATTTGCGCGTTTGAAAATGCTTCCAATCGGCAACGACCTTGCTCATCGACTCGTCGCTCGCGAAGGAAAGAAGGGCATGGAGATGATCTGGCATGAGCAGAAACAGCGTGATGTACCAGAGCTGTTTGATCTCGTAAAATCGAGCGGAATCCAGCAACGCTTGCGCGAGCGCGGTGTCAGTTAATGGACTTCGCTCTTTTTCGCGGTCAACGGCGATTCGGATGTGAAACAGCGCGCCGGTCTTGACCCAGGGCGGGACTTCATGATGCAGTTTGGAAGGGAACCCGCGATAGAGCATCGCGTCATTGTGAAACGAGCATTTGCGTGCTTCAAGGTGGATCGGCCGCTCCGTCGGGCGATGCTAATTAATGCGGCTTTCGCCGCCAAGTTTTAACATCGAGGTCGCCGCGGCGATGACTGCTCGGTCCACCCAAGGTGCTACGCCGCGGCGTGGAGCAGGCTCGCGACTTCATTTTGCACGTCTTCCAATTCATCGAGCCGCAATTGCGGGTCCGGTACAATAAAGACGTCGCCGGTCGATCCGTGCTCATAAATCAAAACGCGCCCATTCGCAGCGTCTTCGCTGTTAATTTGTTTCAGGACTCGCTTGCGCTCCAGCATCGCGGCGAGGACGTAGCATGCGTTCGGCGGAGGGTTTTTCGATGCAATCAAACGCCGGAAAAGTTGCTCGGCATTTTCTTTTGCCAGAGGTTCGGGCGCCGCCGGCGGCAGAGGTTCGTAACGTGTTTTCCAAAGTGAAAACGGCTGAATGTTCTCGTTCCGGTTTAACCAGGCCTCTTCGCTCAAGTCTTCACGGCGATAACCATCGGCATCGCGAAAGAGCAGCGTGTAGAAATATTCGCCGGGCGCGAAGGGCCGATGGGTAAAGGCGCACGCATCTGCGCGATGCTTGATCGCCCATTCGTTTGGGAGTGGATTCATCGCGCCAATATACGCCGCGCCCTGAAGAGATGAAAGCCGGGCGCCTCGCGGTTGGAAGCGCGAAGATACAGCAAATAGAGACCGATCGCAGCGAAGAGAAGGTTGGGCGTCCACCCTGCAACCCACGGAGAGATGCGGTCGCCCTCGCCCAGGGCGAGAAAGAGGTGCGTGAGAAAATTCATCGCGAAAACGAGAAATACCGAAGCGGCCACGCTGGAAAGAATACCGCGGCGCGAGTAACCGATGCCAAGAGGCGCCGCAATGCAGACCACCACCAAACAGGTCCACGGCAGGGCGAGACGATACTGAAGATGCGTGCGGAATGGCGCGAGCAGAGTGGCGGGGAAATCGGCATTGAACTGCAGATATTGACGCAGCTCCGGCAAACTGAGAAATTCCGCGCGCGCATTGGCGCTGTCGAGGCGAAATGGTGTTTCGCTCCAGTTGTCGATCTTAAGCGACGGATAGATCTGCTCCTCGAGAATGTTGCCGGCGGGATCGTAATGAACCACCTTCACCTCTTCGAGCTCCCAGATTTTCGTCTCCGGGTGATAGAAAGCGCGCGTCGCCAGATAATTTGTCACGATATTGTCGTGCGCGTCCTGCTGGAGCACCTGGACACTGTTAAACGTATTGCCGCCGGCGCGAAAATTCTGGATGAACCAGGTGCGCGCATCGGTTCGATTGCGAAAGATTTGTCCCTGGATCAGCGTCTCTGGATGCGCATGCGCTTCTGAGAGGAACGTTTTGCGCGCCAGCTCGGCGTGCGGCGCGAGCGAATAGTTTAGCGCCATGGTTGCCGCGACCGTGAGCAACCCCATCCCGATGAGCGGCAGAAGAACGCGCGGGAGGCTCACGCCTGCGGTCAACATCGACACTATTTCATTCGCGCGCGACATTCGCCCCAGTGAAAAAAGGAGCGCGAGCAAAAGTGAAACCGGCAGGAGGATGATGAAAACCTGCGGAACCTGAGTGAGGTAATACCGGACGGTGAGAAGAAGACCGACCCGCTCGTCGATAAAGGTCGAAATGTTGTCGCTAATGTCGAAGATGAGCCAGATCGAGATAAAACCCGCGATGCAGTAAAGATAGACCTGCAAAAAATTGCGAACGACGTAGCGATCGAGAAGTCTCACGGAAATTTCGAATTTCGAATTTCGATTTGCGAATTACAATAGCATTTCCGCAAATGGATTTCGCTTGCTGGCAAACAACTGAATTTTCAAATCGGCCATCGTCTATCCCATGATCGCGCTGAAAGATTCTCTTGGCACTGAATTTGTCGAACGAATTCGCAAGATCTTCTCGGAAAATGGGCGCCTCTCGAAGGCGACGAATTTCGAGTTCCGTCCGCAACAGCAGGAGATGGCGGTGGCGGTGGCGCGCGCCCTGGAGGAAGATCGGCATCTGGTGGTCGAAGCGGGCACCGGAGTCGGGAAATCGCTTGCCTACCTCGTGCCGGCCATTCTGTTCGCGCTTGAGCAACACAAAAAGGCAATCGTCTCGACGCACACCATTAATCTCCAGGAACAGCTTCTTTACAAAGACATCCCGATTTTAAAAAAGATTTTACCGGTCGAGTTCGACGCTGCGCTCATGAAAGGGCGGCAAAATTATCTTTGCCCGCGACGGCTGGAGCGCGCACGGCAACAAGCGAATGAGCTTTTTACCGGTCCGGAACAAAATGAGTTGACCCGGCTCGCGGAATGGGCCAGCACGACCCGCGACGGTTCACTCAGCGATCTCTCAGTCGAGCCCAATCCAAAAGTCTGGACCCAGGTTTGCAGCGAGGCGCACCTCTGCACGCAAAAAACCTGTGGTCAAAACTCCCGATGTTTTTACCAGCAAGCGCGCAAACGCCTTCTCGCCGCTGACCTGATTGTGATGAATCATACGCTGCTCTTCATATTGCTGGGCGACCCGGAACAACAGGCAGAGCGCGAGAGCGGTTTTCTGTTTCCAAACGATTTCATTATTTTCGATGAAGCCCACACGATCGAGCAGGTGGCCTCGCGGCAGATCGGCATTGGCGTCTCGCAATACGGACTAAGATCTACCATCCAACGGCTCTACAATGCGCGCACGCGCAAGGGGCTTTTCACGGTGATGCGCGACGCAACCGGCGTGAGACTGGCGGGCGAGCTTGTCGATGATGCGGACAAATTTTTCGCGGCAGTGGATTCGAAATCGGATTTTCGTAAAGGCCGCGAGTTTCGTGTACGCGAGCCCGATTTCGTTCCAGACACGATCACGGGCGGGTTGACTGCATTGCAGACGCGCATCGCGGACGTCGTTAAGCGCGCCGATGACGAATTCCTGAAGGCCGAGTTGCAGGAATTCGGTCGGCGCATCCGTGACGCTCGCGATGGCATCGCCATTTTTCTGGAACAAAGTGCACCCGAACATGTTTATTGGGTCGAGCGCACGGGAAAGACCGCGCAATTTCTGTCGCTCAATGCCGCGCCGGTCGATCTGGCGCCGGTGCTGCGCCGGATGATTTTCCGGGAAAATTGCTGCTGCGTCATGACCAGCGCCACGCTCTCGGTCGGCCGCACCGATCTGGCGTATTTCCGGACGCGCATCGGCGCGAACGAGGCCGAGCCGTTGCAACTTGGGAGTCCGTTCAACTTTCAAAAGCAGATGAAAATCTTCATCGTGCAAAAAATGCCTGACCCGCGCGATGCCGGGTATCAGAAAGAACTGGAACATTGGATCGCACATTTTGTCGAGCAAACGGACGGCCGTGCCTTTGTCCTGTTCACGAGCTACCGCGATTTGCAGCAGTTGGCCGCTCAGATGCAGAAATCTTTCGTGGCGAAGAAAATGAACCTCCTCGCGCAAGGGGGCGGCGCGCCACGCAGCAAATTGCTCGAACAATTCAAAACCACGCCGCGCAGCGTGCTCTTCGGTACGGATAGTTTTTGGGGCGGTGTCGATGTTCCGGGCGAAGCGCTCTCGAACGTGATCATCACGCGCTTGCCGTTCGCCGTGCCGGACCATCCGCTGATCGAGGCGAAACTGGAGCTAGTGCAGGAGCGCGGCGGCGATGCCTTCACAGAATATTCATTGCCCGAAGCCATCCTAAAACTTCGCCAAGGCATCGGCCGTTTGATCCGAACCAAGACTGATCGTGGCATCATCGTCATTCTCGACAACCGCATTGTGACCAAGCCGTACGGTCGCGCCTTCATGCAAGCGCTGCCGAAATGTCCGGTAGAAATTGTTTAGATTTAACTGGCAATGTTGCACAAGGTGCCCTCCGGCTTGCGACTGGACCGCTGCAATCTCGTAATCGTCCGGCGCTGACGCAATGAACCTTAAGACTGCGGTTTCGAAAATGCCCGTCCGGTTGGGGGCGCACTGGTGGATGCTCGGGATGACGGTCGCGTTGTTCGTCCTGGTGGCAGTGTTTGTGGATCTTAAGCCGGTGGTAGATGAGAATTTTTTCTTTTCCACCAGCGATCCGCAGTTCCAGCAGTCTAAAAAGATCGAGCAACGTTTCCCGTCGCAGCCGGAAGTTATCCTGGCCGTGTCGTCCCGGGATATTTCTTCACCGCGCTACCTCGGTCGAATCCAAAAACTCACGCAGCAGATCAACACGATCGAGGCGGTGAGCGCGGTGAAGAGTTTGGCCGCAGGGCCGAAAAGTTTTAAGGACGCGCTGGCCAGCCCGTTTTGGAGCCGGCTGCTGATCGCTCCAGACCGTAAATCCAGCAACGTCCTCGTTTTCCTTGAGGGCAAGGACCCAGAGAAGCCGATCAAGCGTCTCGAGCAAATCATGCACGAGCTCGATGAAAGGGATTTCCGAATTCACATCGCCGGTCCGCCCTACGTCGTGGAGATGATCCGGCGCAGCCTGGCGCACGATTTCGGCTACTTCAGCCTCACGGCGGTCGTTTTGTTTGGGCTGACAATGGCGGCAATGTTCCGATCGGGCCGGGTGTTTTTGGGAATGCTCGCCACCTGCACGAGCGCAGTTTTGTTGACGTTGCTCCTCCAGTCAATGTTCGGCAAAAAGATCGGTATCCTGACGGTCAACCTCGGCACGATCGTGTTTGTCGTGGCGTTGTCGCACTTGGTTTACATGACCTTCAACTGGCAGACGCTGGCCGACCGGATGGGGAAGAAGTCGCCGGATCTCGCGACAGCCGCGCGTGGGATGACATTTCCCGCTTCGTTTTGGTCGATGGTCTGCGCGTCGCTCGGGTTTGGCAGTTTGTTGATCGTGCAGGCAAAGCCATTGCGCGAACTGGGATTCGGCGGCGTGCTCGGGACAGTCGTGGCATTGATTTGTGCGTACGTGATGTATCCATCGTTCCTGCGCTGGGCCGTGCCGCGCAAAAGCAAACTCGTGGAGGCAGAGCCTTCCCGGAGATTTTGGTCGCGCCGCTTCGTGCCGCTATCGATCGCCGTCATTCTCGTCAGCGTCGGCCTGGGATTTGGCCTAAGACGGGTGAACACCGATCCGAGTCTTCTCGATTATTTCAAGCCGCACCAGGAACTGCGCGACGGATTGGAATATGTCGACCGCAGTGGCGGCTCGAACCCGCTGACCCTGGTGGTGGCCGCAGCGGACGGCAGTAAACTGAACACCGACGCTGCTTACCAGAAGATGTGGACGCTGCAAGGAGCGCTGGAAAATTACAAAAGCGTGGGGGCGGTTATTTCACTCCCAACTCTGCTGGCCGAAGGCGATCGGACGCCGTTCTCGTTTCTGCTGAGTTACGAAAAAATCATTGAAGTAGCGGAGCAGCCGAAGTACGCCCGCGTGGCCAAAAGTTTTGTGAACGAGGACCGCACCCAGGCCGTGTTCCTCCTTCGGATGGTCGAAGCCCGTCACGACAAACACCGGCTCGAAGTCGTGGAGGATCTGCGGTCCATCGCGCGCAAGCACGGATTCAAGACCGCCCTCGTTGGCGGCATTTACTATTTGCAAGGGCGACTGGCGGAGCTTGTCGCTTCCAGTCTCGTGACTGGCCTGTTCTGGCTGAATGTTTTGTTCATCGTGATCGCGTGGCTCGTTGCCCGGTCTGTCCGCGGGGCGTTGGCAATGATCGTGAGCTTGAGCCTCGTTCCGCTCTGCATGCTCGGCGGCATCGGCTGGCTGCACGTGCCGATGGATGTCATCTCAGCGCCGGCCACAAATGTCTGCATCGGCATAGCGATCGACTCGATGATTCATCTTGTCTTTGGCGTCCGCCGCGCGCAACGCGACGGCCAAAAAGGCTGGCAAGCGTGGATTGCCGCGCGCGAAGAACAATGGCGTGGGATCGTCTATTCGGATGTCATAATCGCGGCCGGCTTTGCCATTTTCGTCCTGTCCGATTTTCCGCCGACGCAGCGTTTCGGTCTGGTCGTCCTCGCCGGCTGTATCATCGACATCCTGGCGAACCTCTTCGTGTTGCCGCTCCTCGGCGGCGCCCCTTTGAAAAGGAAATAGCTAGAAGGAAACAGTCTGACTATCGTAAACTCTGCAGACAGATATCTCTCGGTTTACGCCGCGTGGCAGAGCTTTACGCGGCGCTCAGTTGAAAAAGAAGTAATTAGCGCCGCGCCCCGTGGGAAATTGCTCGAGCAATTCAAGCGACACGGCGCAGCGTCCTTTTTGGCACCGACGGCTTTTGGAGCGGTGTCGATGTTCCCAGCGAAGGGCTTTTGAACGTGATCATCACCCGATGGCCATTCGTCCGGGCGAAATTATTCGTAAATGTTCACTTGAACATATTTGAGGATTAACCTTAATTGAGCGCATGCAGCGCTCCCCTTCGCCGGATTCCAGCGCAGCAAAAAATCGAGAGGCTGAGGTTCAGCAAATCCTGGCGATCTTGCACAAGTGGGGGATTCACACGCTCGGAGAACTCGCGGCGCTTAATAAGGAGCAACTTCGCGCGCGACTCGGTCCGGAAGCAGTCCGGCTTTGGGAATGCGCGAATGGGCGATCGAATCGGCTCCTTAAATTTGTTCAGCCACCGGAGTCGTTTGAAGAAAGCTTCGAGTTCGAAAACGAAATCGAAACGGCTGAGCCACTCCTTTTCATGCTGCGCCGGTTTCTGGAGCAGCTCGCGTTGCGGCTGAGTGCGATCTATCTCGTCGTCAAAGAAATCACCCTGCGAATTACTTTTTCGAATCCGCCACGGGACGGATTCGCTGCGGCGAACAAGCAAATTTACGAACGCGTTTTCAAAATTCCGCAGCCAACCAACGATGTCGATCTTCTCTTTCGAATGCTGCACACGCATCTGGAGAATTTTAAATCGGAACATCCGATCATTGCCGTCGCATTGGATGCACAACCGATCAAACCCGCCTCGCAGCAATTTGGATTATTTGAAACGGCACTGCGCAATCCAAATCAATTATCCGAAACGCTGGCGCGCTTGACTGGTTTGCTCGGCGCAGATCGCGTCGGAACGCCGGTATTGGAAGAAACACACCGTCCAAATGCATTTCGGATAGAGCCATTTGTGTGGAAGTTAAATGCTGATGAATTCCCTCACCGCCGTGCTAGCGCACGTACGCCTCTCCCTGAGGGAGAGGGTAGGGTGAGGGTCGCTACTTGCTCACCATCGTCGCGTGTTGCGCTCCGCCGATTTCGGCCGACCCCGTCTGCGTCGGTTTTTATTTCGGAAAATATTCCGGCTTACATTCGAAGCGAAAACATCAGCGGCAAAGTTGTGGATGAACGTGGGCCTTATCTCGCCTCGGGCAATTGGTGGGATGAAACCGCGTGGACCTGCGCCGAATGGGATCTGCAATTGGAAAACGGTGCCTTATGTCGCAGTCATCGAACCGGCAAAACTTGGGAAGTCGCTGGCGTCTATGATTAGCCGTCTCTTTGTAGCGGCGCTCTGTGAGCGTCGCATTCTTTGCCGAGATAATCGAGCGACGGTCATAGACCGCCGCTACAGCAAACATGTCATACGTCGAGTTACATGCGGGCAGCGCTTTTAGTTTTTTGCGCGGCGCTTCTTTTCCAGAACAATTAGCTCAGCGCGCGGCCGAGTTGGAGATGCCGGTGCTGGCGTTGCTCGATCGCAACGGCGTTTATGGCGCGCCACGTTTTTCTGTTACCGCGCGGGAAAATAATGTGCGCCCAATCATCGGTTGCGAGTTGTTGATGGAAGACGGCGCGATTCTGCCGGTTCTCGTCGAAAACCGCACCGGTTACAAAAATTTATGCGAGCTGCTCACCCAGGCGCATCTCCGCAGCGAAAAAGGAAAGTGTGCTGTGCAATGGAACGAGCTCGCAGAGTTTGCTGAAGGGTTGGTCGTCCTCTTTGGATTGGGGAGTGCACACTTGCCACGACGATCCGGCGAAGAAGAAGTTCGCGATGGCGAGGGCGCCATCGCCAGCACGCGAGGCGCGTGCGCTCCCCAGAGTCTCGGAAACTGCGTACAGTTTCTCATCGACACGTTCGGTCGCGAAAATATTTACGTTGAGATTCAACGCCATTTTCTGCGTGGCGAAGAACGAGTGAACCGGCAACTTGTTGATTTTGCCGCTTATTATCGATTGCCGATCTTGGCCACCAATGGCGTGCAGTACGCGAAGCCGTACGGGCGCGAAGTTCTCGATGTTTTCACCTGCATTCGCGAGCACACCCATCTTGATGTTGCCGGCAAATTGCTCACGCGAAACAGCGAGCGTCATTTGAAGAGCGATCGGGAAATGCGCGAGCTCTTTCGCGATTTGCCGGAAGCGATTGAAAACACTGCACGCTTGGCCGAGCGCCTCACCTTTTCGCTGGAAAATCTCGGCTACGAGTTTCCGGAGTTTCCCGTGCCGGATGGTCATAGCATGGATTCGTTTCTACGGACGATCGTCTGGTTTGGCGCGCAACAGCGATATGCGGCGATCAGTAGCGCGGTGAAGCGTCAACTGGAGAAGGAACTGGAGCTTATTCAAAAGCTCGGATTCCCCGGATATTTCTTGATCGTTTGGGACATCGTCAATTTCTGTCGCGAGCATAACGTTATGGTGCAAGGCCGCGGCAGCGCGGCCAACAGCGCGGTTTGTTATTGCCTCGGCATCACACCGGTTGATCCCGTAAGCAATAACCTGGTTTTCGAGCGATTCCTCAGTGAAGGGCGCAAAGGCTGGCCCGATATCGATCTCGATCTTCCCAGTGGCGATCGGCGGGAAAGCGTGATTCAAGAAATCTATCGCCGTTACGGCAAGCATGGTGCGGCCATGACGGCGAACGTGATCACGTATCGCGGTCGAAGCGCCGCGCGCGAGATCGGCAAGGCGTTGAATTTTTCTCCGAGCATTCTCGATCGCTTTTCACACTTGTTCGCGAATCCCGATTCCGAATCGGGACACACGCTCGATCTCGCTTCGCAAATCGAACAGGCTGGCTTGCCCAAAGAACACCCGCGCATGCCGGCGTTCATCAATCTGTATCAAGCGATTTACGGATTACCGCGACACCTCGGCCAGCACTCCGGCGGCATGATCATCTGCCAGAACAAACTCAGCTCATTCGTGCCGCTCGAGAATGCGTCCATGCCTGGGCGCGTCGTCGCGCAATGGGACAAGGACGATTGTGAAGATCTCGGCATCGTCAAAGTGGATTTGCTCGGGCTCGGCATGATGTCGGTGATGCAGGATGCGTTTGAGTTGTGTCGTGAACGCAGGCGGCCGCTCGACCTCGCGCATATTCCGACAGATGACCCCGCCACTTTCGAGATCATGCAAAAAGCGGACACGATCGGCGTGTTTCAAATCGAGAGCCGCGCGCAAATGGCCACGCTGCCGCGGATGAAGCCGAAATGTTTTTATGATGTGGTGATTGAAGTGGCGATCATTCGACCAGGCCCAATTCAGGGCGACATGGTGCATCCGTATCTGGCGCGCCGCGCGGGACGCGAGGCTATCACTTATTTTGATCCGCGATTGGAACCAGTGCTCGGACGCACGCTTGGCGTTCCATTATTTCAGGAGCAAATGCTCAAGATCGCCATGATCATGGCCGATTTTTCCGGCGACGAAGCGGAGGAATTGCGCCGCGCGCTCAGTTTTCATCGTTCCGAGGAGCGCATGCAAAAAGTGAGCGTGAAATTGCGTGCGGCGATGACGCGGAAGAATGTCGCGCCGAACGTGATCGGCAAAATCATCCAATCGATCAGCTCATTCGCGCTCTATGGGTTTCCTGAGTCGCATGCGATCAGCTTCGCCATTCTCGCCTACGGCAGCGCGTATCTGAAAGTGCATCGCGCGCCGGAGTTTTACGCGAGCCTGCTTAACAATCAGCCGATGGGTTTTTACACGCCGGCGACAATCGTGAAAGATGCGCGCCGACATGGCCTGAAGATCAAGCCGGTGTGCGTCGCGCAATCTGATTTTCGATGCACGGTGGTCTCCGATGACACAGTGCGGTTGGGATTTTGCCTGGTGAACGGATTACGGCAGGAGCACGCGGAAGAACTCGTTCGGCAACACCAGGATCGACAATTTCATTCGCTGGACGATTTCAAGCGGCGCGTGCCGCTTTCCAAAGAAGAGCTCCGCGCGCTCGCTGAGCTCGGTGCGCTCAATTGTTTTGTGGAGCATCGTCGCGCCGCGATGTGGGAAGTAGAAGAAGTGATGCATGATGATCTTCTGGGTAGCGCACGCGTCTCGCCGAAACAATTTTCTGAAAGTCCGCGAAAGCGGGACGCTTTCGCCAGCACGCGAGACACGTGCGCTACCCAGAGCGAATCGCCGCTGCCGGCGATGACTTTGCCCGAGTGCGTGCGTGCGGATTACGAAACGATGAACCTGACGACCGGGCCGCATCCGATGAAGTTGTTGCGCGAAAATTTGCCGAATGTCTGGCGCGCAACCGATCTCGCGCAGGCGCGGCGCGGCGCAATCGTGCAGATCGCTGGCAATGTCATTTGCCGTCAACGTCCCGGCACGGCAAAAGGTTTCGTTTTCATCAGCCTCGAAGACGAGACCGGAGTCTCAAATGCGATTGTCGATCCAAATTTGTTTGAACGATTTCGCCTGTTAATCACTGAAGAAGCGTTTTTGCTGATCGAAGGCGAAGTGCAGAATTCGGATGGAGTCGTTTTGATTAAAACTCGCGATATTAAACCGCTGCCGCACGAGCAGCTCGTCGGCGCGGACTCGCACGATTTTCGATAAAACCTTTCGTCGACTCGACAAACTCGCCCTACCAACAAATTATTCGGCGGCGTGACGGCTCGATGATTCTTTCGGCTCCGCCGTTTTTCCGACCGGCTTATGATCGGATTCGATCCATTCGGTGTGAAAGACGCCCGGCTTGTCAACGCGTTCGTAAGTGTGCGCGCCGAAGAAATCGCGTTGCGCCTGCAAAAGATTGGAAGGCAATCGCGCCTGACGATAACTGTCGAAATAAGCGAGTGAGGCGGAAAACGCCGGGACGGCCACGCCGTGTTCGGCAGCCGTGGAGACGGCGACGCGCCAGTTGTCCTGTGTCTTTTCGATGATGTCGGTAAAGTAGGAATCGAGCAGCAAATTATGCAGGGCAGGATCTCGTTTGTAGGCTTCGACAATGCGATTAAGAAACTTGGCGCGAATGATGCAACCGCCGCGCCAAATGGTGGCGATGTCGCCGAAGTTCAGATTCCATTTGTATTGCGTGCTGGCGGCTCCCAGCAATTCCATTCCCTGCGCGTAGGAAACGATCTTAGATGCGTAAAGTGCGTTACGCACGGCATCGACAAGTCGGGCGGGGTCGCCTTTAAATTTCTTTGGTTTCGGCTGCGGCAGAATTTTCGAAGACGCGACGCGCTCATCTTTGCGGGAAGAAATGACGCGCGCTTCGACGGCTGCGTTGATCGTTGAAATGACAACGGATTGCTGAATGGCGGATTGCAAAGTCCAGATGCCGGTGCCCTTCTGGCCGGCCTTGTCGAGGATAACATCGACAAGCGGTTTGCCGGTCTCGGGATCGATCTTGCGGAAAATTTTGGACGTGATTTCGATAAGATAACTGTCGAGGTCGCCTTTGTTCCACTCGGTGAAGGTCTCGGCCAGTTGCTTGGCGTCCATCCCGATTACGTCTTTCAAAATGGCGTAGGCTTCACAGATGAGCTGCATGTCGCCGTACTCGATGCCGTTGTGCACCATTTTGACGTAGTGACCGGCGCCATCCGGGCCCATGTAGCGGCAACAAGGTTCGCCATCGACTTGGGCGGCGATCTTGCGGAAAATCGGCGCGATTATTTCCCAGGCTTCGCGAGAACCGCCGGGCATCAGCGAAGGACCTTTGAGCGCGCCTTCCTCTCCGCCGGAAACACCGCATCCAACGAAATGAATCCCACGACCTTCGAGATCTTTGCAGCGCCGTTGCGTGTCGGTGAACAAAGAATTACCGCCGTCGATAATGACATCGCCTTTTTCAAAGAGTGGTGCGAGTTCGGCGATTACTTGATCGACCGGATTGCCGGCTTTGATCATGATCATCGCTTTGCGCGGTTTTTTAAGCGCACCGACAAATTCTTCAAGCATGCGCGTCGGCTGGATATTTTTTCCTTTGGCACGACTGGCCACGAATTTCTCAGTGACCTCGGTGGTGCGATTAAAAACGGCGACTGAAAATCCCTTGGAGTCCATATTCAGGACGAGGTTTTCGCCCATTACAGCCAGGCCGATGAGGCCAATATCGCATTGATTCGCGGTCATTTTGGGTCTCCTGTGTTTCAGCGGCGGTCAAGCCGCGGCCTCATTGTAGCGATTGACTGGAACGCATGGCAAACTCAGTTTGTGAAGTTTTAGTGACCGAAGCGTGCTTGGAAGCGCCGGCACGGGATGTCGATCTTGCTTCGGGGGCAATTGTCGATTTTTGGGGAGCGGTCCGCGGACTGGAAGATGGGCGCCAGATTGAGGGCATCGAGTACGAAGCGCATCGCGCCATGGCGGAGCATCAGTTGGGCTTGGTTGCCGAGGCGGCGGTGAAGAAATTCCGGCTGGAACAAGTTATCGTGTATCATCGTATCGGGTTTGTGGGTACGGGTGAAGCATCGCTTTTTCTTCGAGTGGGAGCG
>WNFO01005434.1_pt1 | contig 15158 bp, 11 predicted proteins | sample 5400251 | NCBI WGS metagenome assembly WNFO01 (sample SAMN13153354, study PRJNA577476) | soil metagenome | isolation source: 100 cm saprolite under Madrone tree | place: USA:California | collected 2016-06-14 | reverse complement strand
CTTCGCCGTATAGGCGGCGTCGACGTCGTCAAGCGCGTTCTTCATCGAGGCCGCGGCGAACACCGTGAGGCTCTTGTCCTGCGCTGTCGCAGGCGACCAGGCCGATCCGAACAGGACGGTGAAACATAGGAAAATTCCGGCGAGACGATGCATTGGGGGCGCTCCGGGCGTGTTCACGGCGCTATGCGCGCGCAAATCAGGCGTTGGTTGGGTTTGGCTGCGACAGGCGGAAGCGCCGTTCCGGCAATCCTCAGGACTTACGGTCCATCGGAATATCGCCAACTAAAACCCTAACAGGATGAGGGGCTTGGTAAAAGGATCCTCTGCGCTATTCGGACGGCAGGATCGCAATCGACACCGAATCCTCCCTAGTTCCGCTGATCTGCAGCACGAACGGGCTGGCGCCGATCTCGTACTTCACGGTCTTACGGATGCCATCGCAATCGGTGGCGCCGCTGAAGGCCTTCGGTTTGAGGAAATGTCCGTCCTGCAGCACGTCGACCCAGCCGCCAGCAGACAGGCTGATGGTGTAGATGCCCGCCTTCGGCGCGGCTTTGATGCTGGTAAACCCGGCGAAAGTGCCTTCCTTGGGCGCGCGTTCGGGCGGCGAGGGCAGCTTGGCCTCGGCGGGCGCACGTAGACCGAGCGTCATCCCGGTTGACGGCAGGGCGGCAAGTTCAACGCCCGACGCAAGTTTGACGCGATCCGGCGCGGTCAGCGCCGCGCGCTCGCGGTCGATTCCCCATTTGAATTTGTCGCAGCCGCTCGGCTCTTCCGCCGCCCAGGCAGGAGCGGTCCCGAGCCATACCAACGCGATCAGCAAAGGTGCGCGCATGATCAGTCCACCGCCATCAAGACGTCGGAGGCCTTTATCACCACGGTAACGGCGGCTTTGGCCTTGATGTCCAAATCATCGACCGCCTCGTTGGTGATCGAGGAGGTGACGATCTGGCCGTGGCCGATATCGACGCGGACATGCGACGTGGTCGCGCCCTTCGTCACTTCGACGACAGTGCCTTTGATCTGATTGCGTGCACTGATGCGCATGATGGATCCTCACAGGATTGTGCCAGGGACTGAGCATGCACGACGTCGCCGCGCATCTGCTGGCAAATGTTGAAAGACATTGAGCCGGGATCGCCGCCCCGCAGGGGTCGCGTGCTTACGGCACCGCGACGCCGGACGTTAGCGTACTTTCAAGCCGAATGAAATCGCCTTGCATCGCGCCAGGCCGCCTAGCGCCGGATTGTGCAGAGCATGTGTCATTCCTTCACTTCGCCATGCAGTTCGGCTTTGGCGCCATCCGTATTTTCAAAGGCAACATTAACCTTGTCGCCATCAAATGTCAGCGTCCAAACCTGCGTTTCGCTGTGTCCGAGAATTCGGCGCTCGATGGCAAAAGTATGCTGGTTCAGCCAGCGCCCCTTGGCAGCATTGATTCCGTAGTACGCGGGCGGACTCTTTCGGAAAATCCCGTCCAGCCCCATCAGCCCCGAAAATCGTTCGGTGGGACGGTCCGGTTTCCCGGTGTCAGTCGTGATTTCCCAGGAGGAATCCATATCGAAGAAATTCAGCGTAAAAGACTTCACGCGCAAAGTGTTTTCTTCGATCTGATAGGTTTTTCCGGATATGGCCTTGGCCAATTCAGGAATGCCGCCCACAGCGGTGGGCTTTTCGGTAGTGGCCTGGCGAACCGACGCGGCCAGCAAAGACCTTGCGACAGGATCGGGAGGCAAGGGCTGGTCAGACTTGACCGCGTTGGAGATGTCGTCGACCAGCCGGGAAACCGAATAATATTCGTCGTCCCGCAAAATGCCGGTCATGGCGGCGACGACATCCAGTTTCGGAAGCACCACAATCAATTGCGAATGACGGCCGCGCGCCATGTAGGCTCCCTTTTCGGGCAGCGACCACCACAGGTTTGCATAGTGGAAGCCAAAGGTGGCCGAAACCTTTCCTTCTTTCACCTTGTCGACCCATGATGACGGGATAATCTGCTTTCCATCCCAGATCCCGTTGTGAAGATAGAGGTAGCCGATGCGCGCCATGTCGTGAGGCGCCAGCGAAAGCCCGGCTTCGCCGTCGGTGACGCCCTGGGCGTCGACGCGACCCCACTTCGCGCTGGTGATGCCGAGCGGCTGGAACAGTTCCTTCTTGGCGAAATCGAAGGCGCTCTGCCCGGTCTTTTTGGTGATCAGCGCAGACAGCACATAAGGATTGCCGCTGTTGTAGTAGAACTGACTTCCGGGCGCACTCGACATCGGCTGGCTCAGCACGAACTCGGTCCGGTCCGGGCTTTGATACATCCGCATGATGGTCTCGTCCGGCGTATACGCCTTTTCCTTCCAGTCGATCCCCGAGGTCATGTCGAGCAGGCTCTGAACCGTCATGGCCTTCTTGTTGTCATCGACGTTGGAAATCGTCTTGTCGGGAAATAAATCCACGACCGGGTGGTCGACGCTGTCGAGCAGGCCATGTTGCAGTTCGATGGCGGTCAATGTGCTGACGACGCTCTTGGTGACGGATCTGAGATCGTGGCTGATGCCCGCGACATAGGGCGCGTAATAGGCTTCGGCCACGATCCTTCCGTGCCGGACGATCATCAGGCTGTCCTGTTTGTAGGTGCCCACGGATTCGATCAGCCGGGCAAGGCTGGCCGAATCCATGCCTTGCTCCTCGGGGGTCGAAACCTGCCACGACTTGGTGGGCCAGGGGATTTCCGAAAAATCCTGACCCTCCGTCGCGCCGGCGGAGCCATCGCATCCGGCAAAACAGACCAATCCCGTGAGCAGCGCGGCCATCGTCAATATTCTGAGATGCATGTCGGCATTCTCCGGGGGTGTTCGTGGACGTTGAACTTCAAAGGCGGGACTGGCCCAGGTTGCGCAAAATATGGACCATTTTGCGCAGGGCGTCACCCTGGCCGGACCGGCCGGATCAATATTTTCTTCGGAATCGGCGGCGCCTCGGATCGCACCAACGCGCGATCCGGTTTGGCCGCGGCGAGTAGCCTTGCCTATGGCTTGGCATCCGGTGCCGCCAATATGTCGCGGCAGGTGGCCGGCATTTGCGCGAGCGTCATCGGCGGCTTCGGCTTCGGCGGCTCCGCCGGCGGCTTCGGATGGAGCACCGAATCCTTGAACCAGTAGGCGAGATCGCCCGTGCCGCAGCCTTCGCCGTCCTTTGGCTCGGGCTGGCTCTCGCATTCGCTCGCGCCGGAGGGGCATTTGATGCGGATATGGAAATGATAGTCGTGGCCGTACATCGGCCGCACCTTGGAGAGCCAGCTGCGGTCGCCCTTGGCTTCCCGGCACAGCGCTTTCTTGATCGCGGCGTTGACGAAGATGCGTTGCACGCTCGGCTCCCGCGCCGCGTCCCGGATCACGGCGAGATGGTTCGGCGTCCAGGCGTGCGGGTCGATGTCGAGGCGGTCGGAACGCACCATCATGACAGCGGACATTTCCTCGCGCTCGTTGCGCGACAATTGCCGGTTCGGCATCGGCGTCAGCCAGACATCGGCGTCCAGGCCCACCTGGTGGCTGGCGTGCCCGGTGAGCATCGGACCGCCGCGCGGCTGCGACATGTCGCCGACCAGTATCCCCGGCCAGTCCGCATCCTTGTGCGCTTTAGCTGACAGCCGCTCCAGCAGTGCGACCATGTCGGGATGCGCCCAGTTGCGATTGCGCGACAACCGCATCACCTGCCAGGTCTCGCCGTCGATCGGCAGCGCTTCGGCGCCGGCGATGCAGCCCTTGGCGTAGAAACCGACCACGCGCGTCGGCATCGCCGCCGGCAACATCTTGCGGCCGAACAGCTCCTTCGCGCCGAGTTTGGGATCGTTGGGATTGGCCAGCGGCGGCATCGGTTTTGGGTCGACGCTGCCCTTGTCCTGCGCCAGCGCGACGGTGGCACTGGCGAGCGCGACGGAGATCAGGAGGAGGACGGGAATCAGGCGGAGGTTCATTGGGTCACTCTGTAACCCAAGCCTAGCACGGAATCATCAAGCGGCGATCAGGCGCGCCAATCGCAATCGCTTGATCTCGCGAACTCGAGCTTTCGCAAACGGTCGGTCCGTCGCGCGTTGCACCCGACCGCGACGAGATGCGTGCGCGCATGATCTTGGTCGTTCGCGCGACAACGACGACGCCGTCAGCGAATCGAGATTTCGAATGAGCAGGCCACCGCAGCCTTAACGCTTCGCTAACCTTGTCGATCATTGACACGATTTCGTGCGCCAATGAGAACTTCGCGCTTTGATTGTGCCGTCGGGACGTTCGAAGATAATTTTGCCTACGCATATGCACATGTGAGCGCGAGGCCTCGTTTCGGTTGCTGTTCGACAGCAATCCGGTTCCCATGATCGTCTGCGCGGTGGACGAGGAACGCATTCTTGGCGTCAACGCCGCCGCGATCAAGCATTACGGCTATAGCCACGCTGAATTCGTGAAGCTGACCATCCGCAAGCTCCAGGCCTTCGAATCCGAACCACCGTGGGCCGGCGATCGCTCAATCGACGAACAGGCGGCCCGTACCTGGAAGCATGTGCGAGCCGACGGAACGCTGATTCATCTGGCGATCTATTCGCGTCATCTGCTCTATGGCGACCGGCCCGCGGTATTATAGGCGCTGATGGATATTACCGAGCGAAAACGCGCCGAGGCGCGGCTCGCCTTCATGGCGCAGCACGACGGCTTGACCGGGCTGCCGAACCGCAATGTGCTGCGCCAGCGCACGGACGAAATTCTGCAATACAGCAGGCGCAGCGCGGACAAGGTCGCGGTGCTGGTGCTCGGTCTGGATAATTTCAAGGCGGTCAACGATACGCTCGGCCACGGCGCCGGCGACAAGCTGTTGCGCGCCGTCGCCAAGCGCCTGCGATCGGCGTTGCGCGAGGAAGATGCGCTTGCCCGTCTCAACTCCGATGAATTCGCGATCGTCCAGGGCGGGTTGGCGCGGCCGGAAGACGCGGTGTTGCTGTGCAAGCGGTTGCTCGAAGCGATCGGCGCCCCCTTTCTGCTTGATGGCCATTCCGTCGTGGCCGGCGCCAGCATCGGCATTGCGATGGCGCCGGGCGATGGCGACGAGTCCGAGAAGCTGCTGAAGAACGCCCACATGGCGCTGTCCCGCGCCAAGAACGATTCCCGCGGCACCTTCAGCTTTTTCGAAGCCGGAATGGACGCTCGTGCCCAAAGCCGCCGCAAGATCGAGATCGATCTGCGCGACGCGATCCAGAACGACGTGCTGCGGCCGGATTATCAGCCGCTGATCGACCTTTCGACCGGACGCATCACCGGCTTCGAGGCGTTGGCGCGCTGGCCACATTCCGAACGCGGCATGATATCGCCGGCCGAATTCATTCCGGTGGCCGAAGAGACCGGCCTGATCAATGCGCTGGGTGGCCTGATGCTGCGCCGCGCCTGCATGGACGCGGCACTTTGGCCCGACGACGTCTGCGTCGCGGTCAACCTGTCACCGCTGCAGTTCCGTGTCGGCAATCTATTGTTGGTGGTGATGGACGCGCTGAAACACTCCGGCCTGCCGGCAAGGCGGCTGGAGGTCGAAATCACCGAAACCTTGCTGTTGGAAAAGAGCGGCCAGGTACTGGCCACGCTGCACGCGTTGCGCGCGCTCGGCGTGCGCATCTCGATGGACGATTTCGGCACCGGCTATTCCAGCCTGAGCTATCTTCGAAGCTTTCCGTTCGACAAGATCAAGATCGACCAGTCGTTCGTGCGCGACCTCGGCGCCAATCGCGACGCGCAGGCGATCGTGCGTTCGATCATCAGCCTCGGCATCGGTCTCGGCGTGACCATTACCGCCGAAGGCGTCGAGACCGAAGCCGAGTTGAGCTGGCTGCGCGCCGAGGGGTGCCACGAAGGCCAGGGCTTCCTGTTCAGCCGCGCGCGGCCCAACGCCGAGATCGTCGGGTTGCTGAAGGCGCAGCGCGGGGCGGATTTCGTCGCGCCCACCAACGCCGGGGAGAACGCCGCGCTCGTGGCCTAAGAGTGTAAGACCGTCATTGCGAGCCAACGGGTCGGCGCGAAGCGCCGCCCGATGACAGGCTCCACGAAGCAATTCATTAAGGCCACAAGGCAAGAGTGGATTGCTTCCTCGCTTTGCTCCTCGCAATGACGATCTTACAGTTCTGGCGCCGCCGTCGTCGGCCGCTATCTGTCCCGAGCAGTCTTGCGCTTGTTCAGATGATAGGTCAGTGCCAGCGCCACGCAGTGACGCAGCGCCGGCTCCGGAATGTCATCCTCCGCGTTCAGGAGAATGCTGCGGTTGCCGCCATAGCTCAGCTCCGTCGGGTACAGTTCGCGGAACGTCGCGACCAGATTGGTCTGGCAATGGAAATAGACCGCGTATTGGTGGGCCGTGGATTTCACCTGGTCGATTCGGATCGTGCTGCCGCTTTTCGTCTCCGCGGTGAGATAGCTCGGCTGTCCCCATTTCAGGGTTTCCTGCAATGCGCCGACGCCTTTGGTGGTCTTTGCGGTGTCGAAAATCAGCCAGCGCAACGCCAGTAATTTTGCTCGGATCGGCCTTGGATAGGCGCTGAAAACCGCGTCGACCGCAGGATTTGAAGCTTTGGCGCGGGTTGCCTTTGCAGTACTTCGTTTTCCGACGCTCGTTGTCGCGCTCTTCATTGCGGCCCGTCCGTACATCCTGCCGATGCAGTCCGGCGGACAGATTAAAGCAGCCGCCCGAGGACCGAAAGCCAGGTTTTCCGCAAGGCTATTTCGTTCGCCCGGTTTTGCCTGACTTTGTCGTCGCCATTTGGCTAGCACGTGGTGGAAATTTTCCGGTGGGCCGAACCTCGATCGCTCTTCGGCCGTCTCATGATGAGGTGCAAGACGCAAGGGGCCGGAAAATCCGGTTTTCGCATGAGTTCTGATGCCGATCTGACCACAAAGCCTGCGCCGCGGTACGCGCGGTTCTCACGCCGCCTTCGCGGGATCGTGCTCGACTGGATCATCGGGATGGCCGTCATGTTCGGCGCGGTGCTGATTGCAACCACGGTGAGAAGCGACGATTTCTCGCGCGCGCTCGGAATACTGGTGGTGGTCGCGCTGCTGCTGTACGAGCCGGTTCTGGTGTCGCTCACCGGCGGCACGCTCGGGCACTATTTCACCAATCTGCGCGTTGTCGACGAGCGCGACGGCGGCAATGTGAGTTTTCTCAAGGCCTGCGGCCGGTTGGTCATCAAGGCCCTGCTCGGCTGGCACTCATTCGCCATCATGGCGGCCACGCGCCGCAACCAGGCGGTTCACGACATGCTGACGCGATCGACCGTGCAAATTCGCGACCCGGCAAAAGCATTGCGCGGTCAATACATCACCGAGCGCAGCGAACTCGTCGCTTCGGGTCTGCCGTCCCGGGGGCGACGCATCGCCGTCATTGGTGGCTATCTGCTGCTGCTGACGATCATCTATTTCGTCGTCTTTGCCGGCATGATCGCGGCAGGCATTATCTCCGACGCGTGTATCGACAACAACTTCTGCTCGGCTGGCGAAAGATTTCTGACGCTCGCCGCCGCCCTGGCGCTGCTTTCCTTGAGCGCGCTATGCATCGGACTGGGGTGGCGAGGCAGCCTCATGGGAGCGCGCAAGATATCCTGACAAGAAACGGGCGTTGTTGGATCGTCGTTCATTGGCGCGGACCAGCCTTCGCCGAGCCGTGGATTTTTCAGCGCCGGCGAAACCGCGAACGCCTATGCGGCGTTGCGCAGGCCGGCGAGGAAGGTATCGACGCTTTTGAACAGCGCGGTGGCGTGCTGGCTGAGCTCGCCGGACGCGACCATGACGTTGTCGGCGAGCGCGCGCGACTGGTCGGCCGCCTGGCTTGCGCCCGCGACATTGAGCGAAACTTCGCCAGTGCCCGTGGCGGCCTGTTGCACGCTTCGCGCAATCTCGCGTGTCGCCGAGCCCTGCTCCTCGACAGCCGATGCGATGGTGGTGGCGACCCCGCTGATCTCCCGGATGGTGTCGCTGATGCCGCTGATCGCCAAAGCACAATCGGCGGTGGCGGACTGTATGGCGGTCACCTGCCCGGCGATCTCCTCGGTGGCCTTCGCGGTTTGACTGGCGAGTTCCTTGACCTCGGATGCGACGACGGCAAAGCCCCTGCCGGCATCGCCGGCCCGCGCCGCCTCGATGGTCGCGTTGAGCGCGAGCAGATTGGTCTGGCTGGCGATCGCGCCGATCAGGCGCAGCACATCGCCGATCTTTTCGGCGGCGGCGGCGAGGCTCTTGACCATTTCGGTGGTCTTTGCGGCCTTGGCCACGGCCTCATCGGCAACGCCGCTGGAAAATGTAACCTGTCGGCCGATCTCGGTCACGGAAGAGGCAAGTTCCTCGGTGGCGGTGGCGACCGTGCCGACACTGGCCGAGGCCTGCTCGGAAGCGGCGGCCGCCGCGGCGGCCCGTTCCGAAGTTCCGTTGACGCTCGTGGTGATCTCGCCGGCCACGCGCTGCATGTCCTTTGTCGCTTGCGCGACGGCGCCCACCACGCTCTTGACGTCCGATTCGAAGCGGTCGGCCATTTCGCGTTGCAGCGCCTTCTTCTCCAGCTCGGCCTGATGTTTGGCAGCCTCCTGTGCCTCGCGCAGCGTCCGCGCCTCGATCATGTTGCGGCGGAACACGTCGAGGGCCACGGCCATGGTGCCGAGCTCGTCTCTTCGTTCGCTGCCGGGTATGGTTACGTCGGTATCGCCACGCGAGAGGCGGTTCATCACGGTGGTGATCGCCGCGAGCGGGCGCGACAGGCCGCGGCCGAGCAGGAACGCCAGCAGCGCGGCGCCGGCGAGAATCACGAACGTGCCCAGAATGAAATTGCGCTGTGAACTCGCTGCCGCCGCCTCGTATTCGGTGGTGTCCTTGACCAGTTCGATCACCGCGACGGGTTGTCCGGCATAGTTCTTGATCTGGCCGAGATAGAGCGCGGCCGGACGGCCGTTGCGCGTGGCGTCGCGACGCAGGGCGTTGCCATCAAATACGCTTTTGAGCTCGTCCTGGGTAGCGACCGAGCTGTCGCCAAGGGTCGATGCGATACTGGTAAACGCCTTGCCGTCGAAGCGATACACCGCCAGATCGACGCCGAAGCGCAGCTTGGCGTTGTCGACGAATGGCTTGCCAAAGGAAACGCCGATGTCGACGACGCCGATGCTTTTGCCGTCGCGCATGATCGGCGTCATGGCGAAAACGCCGAGCGAATCCCGCCCGGGTTCGACGCCGACAATCGGCTTGCCGGTCTGGTTCGACTCCACCACGGTCTTGCGTCGCGCCGAGATGTCATCGCCGAAGATCTTGGGCTCGTGAACACGGAAGAAATTCGTGGCAGGCGGCGCCTGGAAGCTGATCAGCGGCATGCCCTGCGGCTTTATCGCCGCCAGCGGCGCTTGCAGCAGCGTCATGAGCGGGTCGCGCTCGCCTTTGGCGACGGCCTCCGCCACCGGGGGCAGATTGGCGATGACGGCGCTGACCGCCAGTGCGGCGCGCCCTTCATAGTCGAGGGCGGCCATGACGCTGTCATATTGCAGCTTGAGCTGCTGGTCGAGCGCGAGCCTTGTCAACGAGCGCTGTTGAACAACCGAAAAGGTTCCCAGGATCCCGCAGACCACCGCGACCGTCATTGAAATCGTCAGAATCAGCCGCGCAGAGATAGACCGAAGTGTGAACATGTAACACCGAAGCTCCGTCAGAATGGAGAGTTCGGAACGTCCCAGATAATGTTTAACAATTTGAGGTTAACCGGCAGGTCCGCAGTATTACCAGTCTCGTGCCATTTACTAAATTCGCGCGTGATCAGGTCGCCAAGCCGATCGCACCCGCGGATCATCCCGCGCGAAGACGCGCTTTCGCCCGAGGGCATACCTCGGCGGATCATGGGCCAGGGGCTTTTGGGCGCTATTGGGCGTTGTGTGTCGATGTGCCGGGATCGGCGGTGAGGATCATCTTGCCGACGTCTTCGTAATGCGTGTCGCGGGCCTGGATCTGCTGCGCGATGGCGTGCATGTCGCGGAAGCGGCGTTCGAATTTGTTGGCGCTGAACACCGCCGTGGCACCGGCCATGTGATAGGCGGCATCGACCACCGAGGCTGCCTGATGGATGGTCCAGGTCGACGCCAGGCGAAGCGCTGCGCGGTGCTCCTCCGTGAGGGTCCCGGTGCACGTCAGATCGCGCCACACCTCGGTGGCCGTTGCATAGAGATAGGCGCGCGCCGCGCGCAAACTGGCCTCGTTGCGACCGATCGAGCCCTGGACGGCATTGTTCTCGCGCATCGTCTTGAGACCGGCCGGCGTCTTGCTGCGCGCCAGATCGACGGCGGCGTCGAGCGTGGCGCGCGCGACCCCGACCGAGACCGCAGCAAAGCCGAGGCCGAATACCATGTTGGTGGTGAGGCGGTAGAGCGGGCCCTTTTCACGCAAGGCCGTGGGATCGTCACGCAATGCCGTGAATTTTTCCGGAATGAACAGATTGTCGACCGAATAGCTGTCGGTGCCGGTGCCGTTGAGGCCGATCACGTCCCAGACGTCGTACATCGTGGCGCTCGCCAGCGGAAACAGGATGGTGCGCACTTCCGGCGCGCCATTGGGCTTCAAACGCCGCGTGCCATCGGCTTCGACGATCCGGACATGGGCCCCGAGCCAGCTCGCCTGACGTGAGCCGCTGGCGAAGTCCCAGCGCGCATTGGCGCGGTAGCCGCCGGGAACGGCCTGCACCTCGTGGGCGATCGCACCCCAGGCCAGAATGCCGGGCGGCGCATTGAAAATCTCGTTTGCGGCGTCGGGATCGAGATAGGCCGCGGTCATGGCGCAGACGCTGCATTGGCCGAGACACCACGCCGTCGAGGCGTCGGCTTTCGCCACTTCCTCCAGCATCTGCATGAAGATTTCGGGCGGCGCCTCGGTGCCACCCAGGCTTTGCGGCAGCAGCACGCGATAAAGCCCGTTTTCGATCAGGGCCGACACCACCGGCTCGGTGAGACGCCTCATCGGCCTCACGCGTGATCAGCGGCTGAAGCGCTCGCGCGCGCTCGATGAGGCCGAAACCGGGAAGCTTGTTCATGCGTTTCCTCGCCCTTTTCGGGGTTCTGATTGGCGAAGCCGCAATGATGGTTCATCCGCCGCTGCCGATCAAGATGGGGGGAGTGATACGAGCCGTGCAGATGCCGGCCCCATTTTCGTCACCGGCCAGTCCGAGGACCAGAAGGAGCGCGCGGTCAAGGTGTTCGGATGTTTCGGTATCAATATGGTCGATGACGCGCCGAATCCGGTCTTGGCGGAGAGCGATCATCTTGTCCGTCATGACCTGCGAACGAAAGCGCAGGCCATTCGATGGCCTGGCTTCGATCATCGGTCTGAGCGGCAACTTGTCCTGAAGGTCTGACGAAATCCGACAGATGAAGTCATCGATAGCCGTTCATTGAACTCGTCGCCCTGTACAACCACCCCCGGCCCTGGTCGTCCTAACTCGCTTGGAACCACCACCAGCACGACGTCGCCGCGCTTCACTTCCAGGCGCTCCAGTCGTAAACCGCCTCGTTCCATGCCTCGATGGCATCGTTTTCCGGCTGCGGTGCCATCAATTTCGCCTGACGGCGCACATCAGCCAGCACCCTGGGATCGCGCAAATCCGCGCTAGCCGGTCGGCACCTTCTTGCCGATCAACCCGACGATGATCATGGCAATGCTGAGTCCGCCGACGGCGCCGGAAACTTGTCCGACCGTTCGCATCAGGGCGGCCGGATCGTTCGACCAACGGCACCATGCCGAGCATTACCAGGAAAAACATGCCGGCAAGACCAAGCAGCACGGCGCCAACGATAATCAGCCGCCAGTTCCTCTTCCGCATGACAAACTTGCCCCTGTGCCGTCCGTCGACGAACGTAATCCGATGCAGAGGATAGTGCCGTCGACATTCATTTGGGTTCAATCAATGTCAAAAGATTCAGGGCTCGGCCAAATCTCAGCTATCCACCTTCAGCGCCGCAATAAACGCTTCCTGCGGGATGTCGACCTTGCCGAACTGCCGCATCTTCTTCTTGCCTTCCTTCTGCTTCTCCAGAAGTTTGCGCTTGCGGGTGATGTCGCCGCCGTAGCATTTTGCGGTGACGTCCTTGCGCAGTGCGCGCACCGTCTCGCGCGCGATCACCTTGCCTCCGATCGCCGCCTGGATCGGGATCTGGAACATGTGCGGCGGGATCAGTTCCTTCATCTTCTCGACCATGGCGCGGCCGCGACCTTCGGCGCGCTGGCGGTGCACCAGCATCGACAGCGCGTCGACCGGTTCGTTGTTGACCAGGATCTGCATCTTGACGAGGTCGGCCGGCTTGTAGTCGGTGAGATGATAGTCGAACGAGGCATAGCCCTTGGAAACCGACTTCAGCCGGTCGTAGAAATCGAACACCACTTCGTTGAGCGGCAGCTCGTATTTCACCATGGCGCGATTGCCGACGTAAGTGAGCTCTTTCTGCGAACCGCGCCGGTCCTGGCACAGTTTCAGGACGCTGCCGAGATATTCATCCGGGGTCAGAATGGTTGCCTCGATCCACGGCTCCTGGATTTCGGCGATCTTCACCACGTCGGGCATATCGATCGGATTGTGAATCTCGATTTCCTGTCCGTCGGTAAGGTGCATCCTGTAGATCACCGACGGCGCGGTCGCGATCAGGTTGAGATCGAATTCGCGATGCAGCCGCTCCTGAATGATCTCCAGATGCAACAGCCCGAGGAAGCCGCAGCGGAAACCGAAGCCCAGGGCAGCCGAGGTTTCCATCTCGAACGAGAAACTGGCGTCGTTGAGCCTCAGCTTGCCCATCGCCGCGCGCAGCGTTTCGAAATCGTCGGCGTCGACCGGAAACAGGCCGCAAAACACCACCGGGATCGCCGGCTTGAAACCCGGCAGCATGTCGGTGACCGGCTTGCGATCATCGGTGATGGTGTCGCCGACGCGGGTGTCCGCCACTTCCTTGATCGCGGCGGTGATGAAGCCGATCTCGCCGGGGCCGAGTTCATCGATCTGCGTCATCTTCGGCGTGAAGAAGCCGACGCGCTCGACATCATAGGCGGCGTTGGTGCCCATCATCCGGATGCGCTGGCCCTTTTTCATCACGCCGTCGACGACACGAATCAGCACCACGACGCCGAGATAGACGTCGTACCAGCTATCGACCAGCAGTGCCTTCAGCGACGCGCCACGGTCGCCTTTCGGCGCCGGCAGCCGGTGCACGATGGCTTCCAGCACATCGTCGATGCCGAGGCCGGTCTTGGCCGAGATCATCACCGCATCTGAGGCGTCGATACCGATCACGTCCTCGATCTGACGTTTGACCTGATCCGGTTCCGCCGCCGGCAGGTCGATCTTGTTGAGCACCGGTACGATCTCGTGGCCGGCATCGAGCGCATGGTAGACGTTGGCGAGCGTCTGCGCCTCGACGCCCTGGCTGGCATCGACCACCAGCAGCGAGCCCTCGCAGGCTGCCAGCGAGCGGGAAACCTCGTAGGCAAAATCGACATGGCCGGGCGTGTCGATCAGATTGAGGATGTAGGTCTTGCCGTCCTTGGCCGGATAGGTCAGCCGCACGGTCTGCGCCTTGATGGTGATGCCGCGTTCGCGCTCGATATCCATCGAATCGAGCACCTGTTCCTTCATCTCGCGCGCCTGCAAGCCGCCCGTGGTCTGGATCAGGCGGTCGGCCAGGGTCGATTTGCCATGGTCGATATGCGCAACAATGGCGAAGTTGCGGATGTTGGAAATAGGGATGGATGTCATAGGCGCGGGATAGCATTCGCACCCCGGGGCGGCAACCATAATGCGGCGTTTCGGCGGGGCTTCTTCACGCCAAGCTGATACCACTGATCGCAAAAACGCGCTACGCACGGGGCCATGTCTACTGCATCGTTCTTGCCCGCGGCCTCGCGCGTGCGCAGCCGGCTATCCGTCCGCCGAATGGCGGCGTGGCTTGCGGCTTGCGCCAGCGATCCGAAAGCCGCCCCTCGGCTGGTAATCGGTTTTGCCGCGGCCCACGCCGTGCTGTGGACCCTGATCCTGGTCAATCTCAAGGCGGCGCAGGACGTTCACATGGACGTCGCGGAAGCCTTCGCCTGGGGCCAGAAATTCCAGTTCGGCTATGGCAAGCATCCGCCGCTGGCGGGGTGGGTCGCGGGTGTCTGGTTCAGGATTTTCCCGGTCGCCAACTGGGCCACGTACGCGCTGGCGATGGCAACACTCGGCTGTGGCCTCGCAATCTGCTGGCTGATCGCGTTACGCGCGGTCGATCGCCGCCGCGCCTTCTTCGTCGTGGTGATGCTCGCACTCTATCCGATCTTCAATTTCAAGGGTTTTAAGTACAATCCGGATCTGCTGCAGCTGGTGACGCTGCCGCTGGTGGTGCTGGCGTTTCTCCATGCCTTCGAAAAACGCTCGTGGCGATCCGGCCTGTGGCTTGGCCTCGCCGGTGCGCTGGCGCTCATGACAAAGTACTGGGTGCTGACCATGATCGGAGCGATCGGGATCGCCGCGCTGATCCATCCCGGCCGCTGGCAATTCCTGCGTTCGCCGGCGCCGTGGGTCGCGATCGCGACGCTCGTCGTTGCCATGGTTCCACATCTGATCTGGCTGAAACAAGTCGACTTCGTGCCGCTGACCTATGCCGGCGACGTCTACGGGCTGTCGAGCCGCGCGCAGAGCACTCAACTCGTCCTCGGCTATGTCGGCCACAATCTGGCGCTGCTCGCGGCACCGGTGGTGCTGGCGGCACTTGCGATGGCATGGTCACCGCGATGGTGGATGACGCTGGCGCGGCAACCATTGGCCCTGTTCACACGCGCATGGTCGCGCGGGGAGAACACCGGCGTGAATGCCTCGCAGGCGCTCAATATCTGGATCATCCAGATCGTGGTCGCGGTCGGACCGCCGCTCGGCGCGCTGATTTTTGCGGTCTACATGAAAACCGATTGGGGTATCTCGCTGTTCTTCTTGACGCCGCTGGCGCTGGTCGCAATTCCGTCGCTGCGCCTTCACCGGACGGCGCTGTTCCATATGGCTGCGATCTGGCTCGTGATCACGCTTGCGGTGCTCGCCGTGTCGCCCACCATCGCTGCCCGCGAGCTCGCCGAGAATCCCAATGGCGCCTCAGGCTATGGTGCGCGCTCCGA
>WNFO01007491.1_pt1 | contig 15160 bp, 12 predicted proteins | sample 5400251 | NCBI WGS metagenome assembly WNFO01 (sample SAMN13153354, study PRJNA577476) | soil metagenome | isolation source: 100 cm saprolite under Madrone tree | place: USA:California | collected 2016-06-14 | reverse complement strand
GTAACTCTGTAGGACTTATTGTCTCCCGAAATTTCCAGTCTGTGCATTTATGTTGATCCATGGTGTCCTGAGTGGTTATACTCTTGATATGACTTCAGGAGGTCTGACCTCGCACCGAAAAAACTGACAGATTCACGGCAATGTGCTGCATTAGGAGGTACTGTAGGCGACGCCAGAGAAGCGCAAGGCCGAATCTTGCCCGGGCTTGCCCAGCGACCGGCCGGAGGCCATTTCCGCCCGGTAGCCGGGGTAGAAGTTGCCGCAATTCACAGGGCGACTTCCACTTAGGCCGTTTAGAACTTTAGGTGCAACCGGTCGGATACGGCTTATTAGCACCCGGAAAGATAAGGGCTCAAAATCGACTCTGTGAAAACAGGTGCGCGCCGATGTTGCAGTCGCCGTTGCACACGACGTAGCCGAGCACAGACCGGCTGCATCCCTAATATAGGTAGCGTCAGTCGAACGAAGTATAATGCATGCATGAATCGATCAAGGCAAGGTGGACAGAATCGGTGTACGCGAGCGTCAGCGAAGACGTGTGACTCGGGCGAGCATCCATATCCATATATCTGGTGGAGATGAGAATCTATCAATATCGGTCAAACTATTTAGGATTCCTCTTTTCGTGCGTTCCAGTAGCTTTTCCAAGCTAACTTGGCGATTTTGATTTCGGCTTGAGAGTTGTTGTGTCTAAAACGGTAGTTACGTCGATGATCTAAGCATTATGCTTGCATTGAGGGCCCTCATGGCCATGCGCGCCGCAGGAGCTAACGCCAAGAATGGCTACTGGGATCGTTATCGCGTCTCAATCGAGGGGGCTTTGATATAAAATACACTTGAATCTATTATGTTCATAGTAGCCTAAGAGCGATGCATACATTGCCTACATTATAGTACAGAATACTACGCACCCAATCACGATCAACGATTAATTCATGCCGTTTCATGAATAGGCACCTCGACGGTGTTGGGCAGAGAGTCTAATACATCCTTGATGGCCTTCGATGACAGCGCCTTATCATACACCGGGCTCAGACATGACACCTTTTTGCACTTGGACGCCCAGCACGCCAGCGCTGCAGGCCACTCCTCCAGACCAGTCAACACGGTATCCCCAGCAGGGCGGCGCTCGAGTTCAGCAAGCATCACATGCCGCAACTCGCGCCACTCCACGTACGACGATATCGGGTCGCGGCAGCGTGGGCAGCGTGCCGAGGCGGTATCAACGAGTTGTGCGTCAGTGAGGAACGGCGACTCTGCGATGCGGACACGGAACTGCATGCGTCGCTCGTGGTGGAGCGCGAAGAGCATGTAGAGGTCTGCCGTGCGCAGGCGGGTGAGTGACGGTTTGTGCACAGGATCGTATAGGTTGAGCGTGAGCGAGCGCGTAGAAGCTGCGCGCGCATCCTCCACCCAGCCAAAATGGCACGCCGCGGCATAGAGTCGTAAGGGCGCGTCTGCAAACGTGGGCGTGCGCAGGAGTGCCCGCACGATCGAGGCAGGGCCTGGCATGTCGTACTTTTCTGCTGCGTAGAGTACTGGCTCGACGGCATCCCATGTATCTAGTGTCGGAATCTCGAGACCGCAGATCATGCGGAGGAGGGGCTCGAGGGTGCTCGAGTCCTCGTCGAGGCCTATTATTTCGGTATCGGTGGGAGTGGTGGGGGCGGGTGGAGAGCCCTGTGGGAGGGTGAACATCGTGCGGAACCAGGCCGAAGTCATTTTGAGCGTCATCGAGGGCACGCGGAAAAGGATGCCATCGCGCGAGCTGAGCACGACGTCCGCATCGAAGGAGAACAAAGAATGATATTTGGGACCTTTGGGAGCTGCCGAGTCTTGAAATTGGGCGGGCTCGAGTTGCATGATGACGTAGCAAGGTAAGAAAGATAATGAAGAGGATATGCTGATGCCGTACTGTTGAAAAGACACGCGCTTCCATAAAACTTCCCACGCTTCTCAATCACATACAGACACGAGCCTCAAAAATAATCATGCCGTGTTCTAAATAATAGTTTTATATCTTCCTGTATCCCGTCAAAAAATGCGTATCGTAAATGAGAACTCGGAATGAAGCCTAGTGGTCATGCGAAGCCTGATAAGCCTGACTCGGAGTCCACGTGACTACATTAGCCGGGCACGTCCACCATCTACACAGTGACATCAAACAACGAGCGATTGTAGTGATGTTAAGGAAATACCGGGAATGAGCGTTAAGAAGAATAACGACGGTGGGTAGGTGATACTAAATATAAGTGGGACGGAAACGGAGAGCACTTATCAATGTTATATCAACTTACAACCTTTAGTAACGTCCCCCGTCAGCCTGAGTGATGGTAATGAGGTGACCGGCAAGCTGTCGTGCGGCAACAAACTGCCCAAACTGCCCAATAGCTTCTTCGACAGGTCCTAATGAAAGTGACTCCTCCAAGAAAACCGACTGCAGGGCAGGTAAAACTTCAGTTACTCTTTCCCCGACAAGCTCTCGCAGGGCTGGCGTGATACGTGGTACGAATTCCTGGGACATGTAGAGATCCTTCACACCAGTGAACGGATGTAAAATTTCCAGCCATTGGTCGTTTTCAACGTCTTCTTGCCAATCCGGTCGCCAAAATTCATTCTCGAGGATGTGAAGGTATTCCACCGTGAGAAGGAGATCTTGAGGGAAGAACGAGCTGCGGACTTGTGCCAGAGATGAAAGCTGCCACTCTGACTGGTTAGATAAGATTCCCAACTTGAGCGTTTCTTCAAATGTTTGTGAAAGTGTGATCCGAACGTCCAATTCAGAAAAGACCACACGTGCTCTATCGTACGTGTTGAACTTGGGTGTGCGACTGATAAACTGGGCGAGCTGTGGAGTGTCGAATATGAGTTGATGGAAGAAGGTTATCTCCAAGTCATTGAGTATGGGGGCATCAATCTGGGCCACGAGGTCCTCCAAATATTCGCCGACTCCTTTGAACTGAAAAGCAGTGAGAAGTGGGAGAATGGTTCGTGTCGGCGGAGGCGGACGTCGGTTGTTCGCGTCAGGCCGGCACTGAGGGGAATCGAATGCGATGGCGAGTCTTTCGAGCCTGGTCAACCCGGACAGGCCAGTGACCATCGCCTTGGGTGAAAAGTACCCCGAATGAGGTATGCTCGAAAGTTCAAGAGTGGCAAGATGAACAGCAGACAGAAGCAGTTTCGGTAGTCCCGGAAATGGAATGCCTCCCAAGATAAGTGATTGCAATCGTGGTGCAGAACCACCCAAGAAATGGGGAATGACCGGCGCTATTTCGTCACGTGCTTCACAATGAAGCTGCAGGCGTGTGAGCGCCGGGAATGGCTGCTGCATTGTGGCGAATAATCTTTCCAATTGCGAATTCGGGACATACCCCGGCCAGAGATCGATTCCACATACGCGATCGTTGCGCTCGAGTACCGCAACGATGTCATCCTCGTTCCACACTTCGTCTCCATGGACCATTACAACGATAGGTAAGGGTGGCCAGACGTCGAGTGTCTCTCGCACCGGTGTTCCGGCTCTGCAGTAAAGTCGCAGGTTCAGGCGTCGTGGTGACTCGAAAATAATTTTGCGCCATTTTTGACATACGTGCACCAGCGCATACCACGCCTCTATCTGTTCTTCAAACTGATAAAAATCAAATATTTCCAGGAGAGCGACGTCGGGGAGTGCGTCAACTGTCACCCGGGCTACGTTGCGCCAGTCAACCGTTGGTGTAGGCTGTACAAAAGACAAACGTACATGAATGGCCTCCTTTGTTAAATCCACTCCCAGATCCATGACGTTGTGTATAGTTTTCCGTTGATAGATATTCAAAACTGCCATCTATCGTAGCCGATGACCCAGGGCGGCAAGGAAATGGTGGTAGGGCGATGGCGGGGGATACTGGCGAGACCTCTGGGGAGGCTGGATATTCGAGCTATTCGAGGCTTTTTTTAGTAACTCTACTGTGTAATCCGGTGAGTCAATTTTCTCGACATACCACTATGGGCTCATCGGCAATGATTCTGCGTCGGGGGTAAAGAGTTTGCATCAAATCCGCCCACTGTTATGAGTGTTATAGGGCACCAACGAGGCACCAACGTGGCACCAACTCCAACCCTATTACACATCACAAAACAAAATTCACACATGTGCTCACTGGTACTGGTGCCACTTGGGCGCTAGCCTGAGCTCGTGCCCTCCAGTGACTCGTGCATCCTATCTCCAACTGCAATACAGCCACAGTATTCTGTTGTGGATCACCAAAGTAATTTCCGCGATGCTAGATAACACCAACAGATGGTCTATTACCGGATTACCCGTGGGTCACGCGGGACGCTGCTCCATCTCGACAGGCCAAAACCCATACAATTGTAACGGCACGACCAAGCGCCGTATCGCGTAAGGACCTATTGTGAAGCATCCAGTCCGGAAATCCTCATCTCATGGGCCTTCAATTGCCAGAGCAGCCGGACAGAGCAGGGAGGACGTTATGTCATTGTCGAGCCACAAGGTCGTTACATTGTATGCCCGGAGTCTGAAATTTGTCTTGTGAATCTATCCTTGTTGATATGAATCTGACAAGGGGTTAAGTTGCAGGCGTTACACATTACCTGTTGCTATTTGACATTATAAACTCACTGAGCCTAGCAGACATAACGGCGGCTGCGGTGTGCAACTGTTACCAAGCCCATATCCTTCCTCGGGAGTCAGAAACGTGTCACCTACAGCGAAGTCCGAAAAAAGCGCTTTTGGAGCGAACATTTTTCCATCTTTCACATGACTGGGGATGAAGTTAATCAAATCAGATGACGAGAAGGCTCTACTGACCAGGTCTGAGAAGTGTCTGAGTAGCAAACTTGAAGCAGAAATCGAGTTATGGGCAAGCTAAACAAAAAAATTTGGTGAGATGGATATTTTTGTCCCTGGCCGGATTCGAGCCGGCGGCTTGACGGTATTGTGAAGAAACCACAACGTCATGATTTGACCACTAATCGACAGGGACGGTATTTGTTCAGGCTCTCCAGAACACACAGGATCTGCATTGCCTGTTCAGTACGTGGCAGGTTCAAGCTCTCACGGTTTGGGTGCTACTCACTACTAATAGACAGTCGAACACAGAACAGAAATGCTGGAAATAGTGTATATCCGTTTCAAAAAGGCGGAAGCAAGTTTAAGAAATACACATCCGAGCCTGCGAGACGAGACGGGACCCCAGTTCAAGTAATGCAATCCACCAAATCATAAAATACTAATACTCCAAACCTCACATTCCATGTGAGAAATATAGTAAGGGGTGAATCTATCTCCAGAAGAAGACGTCAAACGGACCAGGAGGGAAATCTCGGCGTGCACCGCCACGCCCACGCATTGGTGGCATTGGTGGCGGTGGTGGCGCCTGGGGTTTCCTCGGACTTGACTCTCCACGAGACTCCGCTGCAAGCCGAACGATACGCTTGAGAGAGAAATTCTGAATGGCAAAAGGTGTGACCGCAATTGGAGAGACTAGGTGGGAATCAGTTTTCAATCCGCCTAGGGTACGGAAGGGACGCACAGATAGGGTGACCACATGCTATGTGTGCATATATCGCAACAAATAGCATCATCTAATGCGGAAATACTCAACTGTAGATTGTTGGTAAGGAACGGATAATGGCAGTATGAAGGATCCTAATACACTGACAGTGTTTTCCTTCGTGTTCGCCTTCAACTGATTCATGGTAGCTGAGAGATGTTTATTGTCATTCTGCAGCATATCGCGCTCCTAATAAGTCGGGAAGGGACGGATTACGTTTATTTGGGCGGTTCATGCTGCAATGAGGAGGAGAACCTGCCTGCTCGAGATCATGACATCGTCGTCGTAGGCTTTCCAATTCCGGCTCTTCGGTCTTGACGAGTGTATCGTCCATAATTTCGAGTATATCTCCTTCCACTCTCGAGTGTCTGGACTTTCGTGAACGGCGCTTTGGTACTGATACGGGTTCCTCATCTTCGTCCGAGGAGATGACGATGATCGACGCTTTATAGGGTCCTCCTATTGCATGTGAGCGAGCGGTTGAGGGGTGACGATGTGCGGGCATGACGGATTTGGGAGGAGAGAATGGGCGAGGACCGGAGTTGATAGGGAGTAAAATAGAGGCCAAATGGGTGTCGGTGTTGAGATTTCTCTGACCTGTGCAAGCCTTGTTTCCAACTCTGTCCGCCCGGCCCGGATGTCCGTTCCTCTGTACGGAATGGGCAGTGCCCATTGCCCACTGCAACGTGTTGTTTGAATCACGCCTAGCTTTCCACACAATGTGACGCATTGGCCAATCTGGAATGATGGTCCCCACGTGGGAAGCGATGCACTGGCGATGCACTGCAGTATAATGGCCAAAGTCGCACAATAAGCTCTATCAAGTAAGTTCACATGGACGTCTTTGATCCCTTTGACCAACAAGCCATCCTCGGGTCACAGATGTCTCAACTCAGATCGTGTCGAAAGCCTGGACCTACAGTATTTGCTTTGTTGAATAGAGCAACACGCTGCGCCACGTTGTGGCCGATCCCGACCTCCGTTCGCTTGGTCCACCACAACTTTATTGCTCGGTGCCCGGGTTTCCCGTCAGTATTTTTTATTTAAATGGCGACCTCCTTTCATCTCACCTTCATTGTCTTGAACACAGTCGCCAGCATGCTCGCTGTCTTGTGCTCTGCTCCCCGTCCGCCAATGGGTGTTGCCCTCCTCGGATTGGTCATAACAGCAATAAGCACGACACTCCACCTGCTTCCCTACATCATATTCTGTAGTATCATCGTTCTATCGATTTGGGTCCCGTCGCGCCCTGCCGACCCCAAGGTCGTGTACTATCCCGTTGACGGCTACCCCCAACACGTTTATGCAGCGTACGCGTCCGGCGCCACTCCATCCACAGACGAGAACGGAACCTCCGAACTAAACGCGTTAATCGGCGTACTCCTTTTCCTGCTTTCTATTCCGGTCGCGTCGATACTCGAAAACCTGTTCATCTGCCCTACTCGTGAAATTTTCCTTCAAACTGTCGAGTGCTGGTACGAAATGCGCTACGTGCAACCTCTACTAGCCACCGGTTCTTGGCCAGACACATGGACCCCCATTCTGAACGCACTTCGTTCATTCCAGTTTATAGCGGATTTCATCGACGGAATAACGGGAAAATATAATAGTGAGTCTGTGCGGAATTACTGAGGACCTCTGCTCAAGTTTGGCCTCTGCAGGTCCGAATTTGCCCCGTGAGAGGAAAGTGCACTGGGCCTGCTTGCAACCTTCCACTCCCGGCCTTGACATTGATGGGTGTAGTGACACTTCACGGACGTGTCATGTCGCGCGAAAAATGTCTTCACCACGCCGTACCGTGCCCCGGAAAGGCCAGCGGAAGCCAGACCGCAAACACACCTCAAGTCCTGACACAGTCATCCCGGTCACAAGTGAGGTAGAACAGTAAGACGGTTGTCGTATAAGTCTTTCCTTGCCGCATTCCTATCTTATCTTTTCGTAGCTCCTCGTTCAACACTCTTCTTCCTCGAAAGACATATATCTCTCCTCCACGTGCTTTGTCGTCGCCGTCATGGAATAGTGACCCCCGGTATGCCCTTCAACTGTCCTGTCAGCCTGGCGCTGACTCTATGTTAGAGCACCATTACCTGTATCGAAGGACATCTCTCGAATGATTGGGATGCTCCTCCGCCGTCCTTCCCGTTTCAAGCCCGCACCACGTCCCCGGGTTAACACTATGACCAGAGCATTATCTGCGACCCGGATCAACGTCAATTATAGACGCACCTCTTACTCCACCACACTGGCTCCGATAGTACCGCTCAAGGATTGTGACTCTGTTATCTCTTGCCCCGATGTCGTAAAGGTTCCAGAGCGGGTTGAACAGATCCAGTTGACACAAACCTCGGACGATGTGCTTCACTTTGTCCCACGGCTGTCAGAACCCCAAATCCTGATGCGTCCTTGGATTTCTGTGTCTGCTTCACAGGAGGATCGACCCATTCAATCCCAATACACACAATTCCCCGTCTTTCATGCAACTCCATACCAGGAACAACATATACCCGTTTACGAGCACCAGCTTACGGTCCCAGCACTGCCGATCGCTCCGGAGGTATTGATGGACCGTCCCCAGCCTCACCTGGACACTTTGACTTTCCAACAGCAGCAGTTATCAGATGATATGGACGTCGATTTTGACTGCCCGCAGTCGCTCATGCACAGACCACAGCAATATTCCTCTTCAACCACGGAGTCGGCATCGTCTGCGTGTTCCCAGTTTTACCCACCGCAGAATCAGTTCACCAACGCTTCGCAGTCCCAGTTTACCAATGCTATGTCAGGGTTTTCGTCATCAGGTCGTTCCTTCTCATACGGCCCACCCGTCGTGCTACAGTCCACATGGGCACCTCTTTCAACAGACCGCCGGGAGGAGTTCTCGCTGCCATCACCTCGAGAACCTTTTCCAGTCAGTTCATGTGCACCCGAGAGGACGTCTTCGTATCCACCACCTGCGGCAATGGCCCTCGTTGCTGCCACTCCCTACGTTGGTTTCTCGCAGCAACCGGCACCGGCTAACTCAACGTGTTCAAGCCAAGCCGAATGCATCTCTACAGGAGATATGTCACTTGATGTGAACCACGACGTCTCGCAGCCCGTCTTTGCGGATCACGCGCTGATGCTCCCTATCGACCAGAACCATCACCAACCCCAGACGCTGCCTGTTTCCTCGTCCGACCGTCAGTCAGAGGTTCCCCGGCCTTCCTCTCCCGTCGATACGGCCAAGGCGAAAGGTGAGATGGCGACTTCTGTAACTGATCTGGAAGTAACTAACGCAATGAATGGTAGCCGACGACAAACGTGACGATAGCAGTAGTTCAGGCTCGGATACGTCTGATTCGGACTACATGGAGTCCTCCTCTGAGGATGACAGTGAATCCGATAATGACTCTGGTTCATCCGAGGACGATGAAGAGGATTCTTCGGCTCTCATCGCAGGTCCTTCCAAAGTCGACAAAGGGAAGGGAAAGGCTCCTTAGTCTTGCACCAGACTCGCAATAATGTCGGAACGATACAACCATCACCACCGACCTAGGGACAGGGCAGTTGCCAGACTTCAACAGGAGCAATTTCATATACCTCGGGACATAAAAGATAGAGTTTCGACGACTTGTTTCCTCGTCGTCGACCTCGGTTTAGCTGTGTTCTTGGCCATCGGCTGCGTGTGGTCCCTGTTTTACCATCACTGAGAAGGAAAAGACTCCAGGGACATAGGTTTCATTTGCACGTGGACTTGTCGGAGCGAGCCATATCTGGCAAAGGAGGAGGCGGTTTGATTGACATGGTGGAGCTTGGTTGATCGGGGCGTCGTCACTACAGTAGCGTCACTCGTGGGCCTTTTCGTTATGCTGTGTTTCAATTCGCTTCACTCTTCTCTGGTTACGTTTTTTTTCACTGCAAGTGTCATATCGACCGCTCACCTTCCTCTACATAACTTGTTAGATTGTTATTCGTGTAATACGGACACATTGTATGAGTAGTTATGAGTACAGTAGCTGAATAATGAATCTGTGGCGCTGTGTGGCGCTGATGCGGGAACATGGTCGTATGACGTAAGGTGTGTCCGGATACGTGTGAACGAAGCCGGATTTCTCTGGATGCGCAACCACCTCCCCTATTTTGGTGCCATGGACATACAGTGGAACACACCCGGCCGGATCCAAACACGAGCAGGATCCAGACTGTAAGGAAGTCAGCGACGTCCAAAGATAGATAATTTGCAAAGACTGACTCGGATGGGCCGGATATCACCGTGTGTCTCGGGTACCTGGCCCCATGGGTGCGCATCTAAACGACAGCGTACAACTCTGTGTGAGATATCGCGGGGACATGAAACTACACAGCCCGCAGAAGAATCGGGGGAGAGGTGGTGGCCGATTCCCGGCGGGCCGGGGGCGAGCTTGCATGACTCACGTTCTTGACCACTGACTAGAGGTTGACCACTGCTTAGCGCCAATGTTAAATTTCGATTGTACTACATGTAAAAATTATTTGTCGTTTCTTTCACTCGTACCACGACCCCGCGCATCCACCTCGTCTCGATGCCATCCCCTATCTCTCCAGACAAGGGGTTAATGCCACCACCGCCCCCGCCAACGACCACGGCCAACGTCGAGTACAAGAAGGACGGAACAGTATCTCGCATGCGCTCGCATAGGGGCAATGTTCCCCAACTTCCCCAGACGAAATTTTGTCCATTCTGTCCGGCAAAGTTCACTCGCACAACTCATCTGAACCGCCATCTTCGCAATCGTAGGCTTATCCCCATCCTCTCCGCCAACAGCTGGATTGACTACATACACAGATACCAACGAGCGCTTATATCGATGCGAGGTGAGTGAGTCGTGTAACTCTTGGACTTTCCTATGCCCTAAATTCTTGTTGTACTGGGTCAGGTTTGTGGAGCACAGTTTACGAGAAGCGATCTTCTTGCCCGACACAAAAGAAGTTGCGGAGAATCGTGAGTCTCTCTGGTGCTTCTTACTTTGCGTTCCTGTCTGCATCTTGCCATTTCTTCTTCTCTGATTGGTACTTGGTTTGCTATGCTTTCCGTGCATGCTACATGCCGCAGGTCTACGCGTCCTATGCTCTGGCGCTTGCTTGGCGCCAAACGTCGATTGCAAAGCATAGTGGCGTCCTTAACGCCAGTCTTGTTAATGCTGTGTGATGGTGCTGCCAGTAGCTGACAACATGTCCACTTCTCTCGTAATCCCGTTGTACATCTGCGGGTTCCGAGCGTCTGCTGCCTGATGGGCTAGAGTTCTGCTTTACCTTCCACTTACGCTCACTGTTAGGGTATATATCTCACACTTTCCTTGCCAGTCATCCCATAAGTCGTTCCCGAAAGCGCTCCTGTCAAGCGTGCACGAGTCTCAAAGTCAAATGCGACTTATGCCAACCCTGTTCGAAATGTCTCGCGCGAGGACGAGATTGCGTATATGCGACTGAAGAAGGACAGAGGGATGGTACTTTTTCCGGCTCATCTAACTCGCAACAGACACCCGATTCGCGCCCTCCGGTGCCTATTGTCAAACTGGATGTCTCAGCGCCGGGGTTTGATGCCTCGGCGGGGTTTGACTCCTCCGTGCTTGGTCGTGGCCCAGCAGATGCCTTCGCCTCCGCTTTCCCTGAGCTCTCATTGATTGAGGAAACCAGCAATGCGATCTCCCACCCTCTTAGCGAGGCGAACTTAGCTTCGTTCGTGGGAAGCGCGTCTTTGATACGTCAGGGCGCAATGTCGCTTCCTACAATTGACACCGACTCTGATATTACCGGCTCGTCATTCCGCATAGGAGGACCCAAGCATGCGTTCACAGCCTTCGGTGCCTCTGATGTTGCTGGTCACTCAAGGGCCTTGCATGGTTTCTCACCGACATTGTTCCAACCCTTCTTCCGTGATGTTTTTTCAGTAAAGGAAGAACTATCACAGGAAACTGAACAGAGCGCCGCTCCTATCCTTGACGCCCCCGATGCAGACACATTTATCAACGGTGTTGGTCAGCCCGACTTTACACCTTCAAATGGCGCGCTCGACGGCAACCTGGATAGGGGTCTCGTGTCAGATCTAATGTCGAATGTCTATTACGAAAGCATACCGATGTCTCAATTATTGCAAGAACCTTCACAAGTATCAGCGCCAGCTTCGTCTTCCCTTCCTGCATGTCCATCGGCTCCACTGCCCAACCCACAGTCAGTGTACCCATCAAACCCGTCCTATGACTCCTCCAAGCCACCAATGTATACACAGAAGAATTTGGAGCCCTTCCTTTCACCTCAACATCCAATCGATGTCAGCGCTCCAGACCCGTCAACGGTGGAGTTGCAACACTATCGTGTGTCCTCTGAGCTATACCTTTCCTCAGTATGTTGACGTTACCACTTTGTGCCTATAGTCCTCGTCTTCTTGACCGCATTTCTTCCTCAAATTCCCGTCATCCATACTCCGACGCTGCGATTTGAGATTAAACCTCAGGCATTTATACGTGCAATGCAGGCATGCGGTGCCATATTTGTCAAGACACCTGTTGCGCAAGCATTCGTAGAAAAGACGCTTAGCACAAGTCGGGAACTGATTCGCGATTTTGTAAGAGTCTACCTTGTATTGGTAGCGTGGTCAACGTTTAGCTTACCTTTGTTACAGGACAAACCATCACCAGACCCCAAATACAAGTCTTATATTAATATCACATTACTTTTGTTGCAAACGATCGGTTTATTCCATCAAGACCCCCAGCAGAGAGCGCAATCAAGCGTAAACCATGGAATCATTGTTCAGGTTTGTAACACGAGTTTCATGGTTCTTCACGGAAAGTTCACTGTAAGTCAGATGGTTCGACAAACTCGTCTCATCGAGCAAAGTAAAACGTGGGAGCATCAGGTAATTCCAATACGGGATCCTGCCGCCTTGGATACGATTTGGCACGAGTGGGCTATACATGAAACCATCAAACGGTATTTGCTTGTCTTTTCTCTGAAAGCTCGGGATGTCAATCCTAACACGTGAGCGGTCTTCAGTCTGGTTTGCTTGGCGTACTGTCACGATCAAGCGCGCCCTATTTACTTTTCGCTACCTCCGTTGTTTTCGCCAGAGGAGTTCGTTATCTGTCTACCGTGCGACGATGAACTATGGGCAGCGAAGACGTCACTTGAGTGGTCACAGTTACTCTTTCGCCCCTCCCCTTATGGTAGCGTTGAGGAGCGGATGTATGGTGTGCCGATGCACCGCGCGTTCGCCGCAGTTGGACTAGAGGGACCGAATATGACTGCAACGTCGACCGCCTCTCCCGAACCCCCAAAAGAGCTCAGAGCAGTTTCACCGTTCGGACATTATATACTTTTGCAATCTCTTCTAGGAGAGCTGTTCCGTCGATGTACCGGAGCCGATTCGCCTGCCACCACACCCGCTGAGGAAGAAGTCAACGAGCATGTGCTTGCCATGCAGCTTGCGCTCCATCGCTGGTTACAAATGTGGTCGAAGACCCCCAACGCATACCTCAACGAGAATCCGCAGAACGGAGCTGAGTCCGAAAAGAAGTCCACCGGGCACTTCATGGCTGATCCGCTCCCTTTCTATTGGCTTGCGCAGCTCCTATTACTCGCCTTCCTGGATGGCCTACCACCTTTCCACAGACGAGAGGCGCCACCAACGTGTTCGCCGAATTCACAAGGGCTGAATGAGCCTTCGCCCTTCGCACCACCGACTTCAGCTTCATCTCCTTTCTCCCCATCATTATTCGCCCCATCGCCCTTCTCATGCGGCACCATGAGTTCCGGCTCGTCACCCGTGTTGTCATACACGCCTCCACCGGCGTACTGGTCGCTATCCGCGCCCCCGCCCCCCACAGGGATCACCTCCTTCGCTGATACCCTGGGAACTGGCAGCGCTAAGGTAATGCCAGACACAGCGCAATTCTATTTGATCAAACGTTGGTTGCACTATATCCGGCTATTTCTTCGCCGGAATCAAGGAACGCCCACGGTCGTGTGGGACGAACTGATGAAGATACGGCTGAGCGGCTGGCTGGGCGATGAGAACGCGTCGTCGGGAAGGCACCAACCGTGTGGCAACGCGTCTGCGAAGGATTGGGCGGACGAGGATGCGGGCTCGTGGCTTGAGGGAGATGGTTTAATTGGATTTTTCGAGGAGAAATTGCACATATAGAGGTGAGGTTTCTATGCGGTATTTCTCGGTGTCGTTCGTCCGGTTTTGGATATGGTATGTTGCTCTATGCTTTGTGTGTTTGTAATTTGGTCAAGGCATTGGTTCTTCGTCGCGCTTTTCTTCTCTCCAGTTGTACAGTATGGTGATAGCTGCTTTGATAATATACAGTAGTATAGTCAGATTCTCGTCTCTTTGCACGAAGCGAACTCACGTAACGAATTCACAAGCGGCTGACATGATAAGACTCCAACGTATTGAGGATTCAATGCAGATATACAGTACAATTTGTAGAAGACGTGTTGCGCGACAGCTAAGGGCAATAAATGGTGACGCGGTGACGCGAGGCCCGAAGCTGACATGCGTTCGGTTCCCATCAGCGGACACACTTGACTTCTTTGAGCCGGAAAAACTGCACCCTCCCTCTGATGATATATTATATTGTAGTTTTGTACACCCACCGTGGATTCTTCTGAAGCGCCAGCCTCCTACGCTCGGTCTTCACGGCTTCACTGTTTCTTTTTCTTTATCTTTGGAGCTTTACCATTCCGAGTCGTTGTAATCCGCGTATGTATGGTTGAGATACTATATTTCCAGACCTTGCAATCCTATGTAGTACTCATTGGTGTCAACCCAAACTTCTCACGTAGGTCAATTGCCTTGGTGAATTTATCGAGACTGCTCTGACCCCCCCTCCACTCTCTGTTCTCTTGATGCCATGTAGGCGTTTGATAGCTTCGAAAATGGCAACGCGACGTGCTCTGTCAACGAGTAGGTACAGTATGACATCCGAGTCTGCGGGTTGCGCCTGAAGGATATAACATCACTGGCACGGGTGCGACATTTCGGGGCGATGTCCCTTCTAAAATCCGACTGTCTGGGGCGAAAAGCTGTCAAAGCGTCAGCGCCAGTGGACAACGGGCGGCCATCTGTCTGCCGTGCGACCTCCTCTCAGTGTGTGTCCCTTCCACGCCTGTCGGGTACATATCCTCACATTCACTCAACCACTCTCATCCCAAGAAACCTATTTCCCGCCCCTATTTGCACACTACTGCGATCCAGATCCAGACCTTTAGCGTTTTGCCCGCCTGTTTTGTTTTGTCTCCGCCCCGCCCCCCTGTTGCCTCCACACGTCATGTCCCCTCCTCCGCCGCACCCACTGTCTACCTTTGGTCGCATCTCCTTCGGGACGTCAATGTCAGAGTTAGCTTGCAAAGCACGCTCTTGCGGTGGATTGTATGTCTGCCCCTGTTTTCATACTGTACCTGTTTTCTTTCTCCTTACCCTTTCCTCTCCCACTGCACCCATGGCTTTACGCCTTCTCAAGCTACCCTGACTCTCCTTCTAGATCTCCGACTATCTTGCTCTGCCGTTACCCTGCCACTCCCCTTATTTGCGACTCACTTATTTGCGACTCACTTATTTGCGACTCACACTCTTCCCT
>WNFO01005440.1_pt1 | contig 15161 bp, 12 predicted proteins | sample 5400251 | NCBI WGS metagenome assembly WNFO01 (sample SAMN13153354, study PRJNA577476) | soil metagenome | isolation source: 100 cm saprolite under Madrone tree | place: USA:California | collected 2016-06-14 | reverse complement strand
CGCGGACCAATGACGAGGCCGCACTCAACGCGGACGGCACCATTCCCAATCACCTTCAGGCCATTGCGAGCACAGCCGGTTTTCACTTTGGGTTCATCGAGCAGGGCGGTACTAGCCTTTACCCGACGCTGGCTCAGAACGTAACCAATCTGGAGGTCTTGCGCGTTCTTCTCAGCATCGGCCCGAGCGAAACCATGCACTTCCAGGTCTGGCACGACAAGGCCGGGAACGCGCCGAACATCACAGACGGCGATCTTTCTTTCCCCGCGCTCAATAGCGGGGTCGATCCCACCACTGGTGCGACCGGCTCAATAGGCGGCGGCGAGACAGTTGCCGATTTATTCCAGACCAACCTCATCATGCCGGAACCAACATTCTTCCTGGAGTCGAAGTTCGGACCGGTGGCCATTATTCGTCCTACAAGCGAAGCCGGTGGCGGGGGCGCGGTGTCCGCGGTTAAGAGCTTCGTCAACGACGGGCTCTTCATCGATCCAGCAACCAACAAGAATACGGGAATCGTCGCGAAGCTCATGCAGTTGGCAGAGGAGGCTGACGACGCACGGCGCCGGTTCTAGTCGCCGGTAAAGCTACTTGTCGGCAGATAGGGCTCGGGCCGGTTGGTCCGGGCCCATTCCTTTGCGCGCTGTTGTTTTGGGCGGAACGTTCGGGCAATATCGCCTCGCATGACTTCGCGGCATTCCGTCGGTCTGATTCTAAGTTTCGCGCTTTCGTTCGCCCCTTCCGCGTTCGCCCAGTATCGACAGGCTACTTCGCCCAGCGGTGCCGCGGATTCCGCCCCAGCGGGCGTTGACCAGCAGCTTGCGGCCAACATCCTGGATCGGATCCAGAAAAGCGGGGCGGACGTTGGCGTCGCGCTTCGCACCCTCGATGCCAAGATGGAATGGTTTTCGCGCGCGGATGATGTCTTTCACGCCGCCAGCACGATGAAAATTCCCGTGATGATTGAACTGTTTGATCAGGTGCGCGAGGGCAAGGTGAAGCTCGACGAACCGCTGGCGGTCAAGAATGAGTTTCATAGCTTGGCGGACGGCTCGATCTATACGCTCGACCCCAGCGACGATTCCGAAACCGATCTGTACAAGGCGGTTGGGCAGACGCGCACGCTGAGCCAGCTCTGCGAGCTGATGATCACGGTCAGCAGCAATCTGGCGACGAACCTTCTGGTGGAGAAGCTTGGCGTGGACACTATTCGCGCAACGGTACACGGGCTCCATGCCGACGGCATGAGCGTGCTGCGCGGGGTCGAAGACAATAAGGCTTACGAGAAGGGAATGAACAATACAACCACGGCGCGCGGCTTGCTAATGCTCCTGGAGGCCATCGGCACAGGCCGGGCGGTGGACGCGGATTCTTCCCGGCAAATGGTGGAGATTCTAGCGCGGCAAAAATTCAACGAAGCTATTCCTGCCGGGCTGCCCACCGGTACACGTGTGGCCCATAAGACCGGAGAACTCACGAAGATTCATCATGATGCGGCGATTGTCTATGCGTCCCGCCCGTTCGTGCTGGTGATTCTGGTGCGCGGCTTGGCGGAATCCAAAGATAGCGCGGCACTTATGGCCGACATTACCCGCCGGATCTACCAATCGACCCAATAAATGCATCCTTCTTTGCCCATTGCGACATCAAAAGCACTAGAATGCCTACCGCGAGGGCGCGATCCTCTGATCAGGGGTTTCGATGGTCAGGCGGGACGTTTTGCGGATCACTCGCGTATTATGGTCGAGAGGGGAATCACGATGAAGCGCTTTGTACGTTTTGTTGCCACGGGTGCCCTGGGTTTGCTGTTTTCCGGCGCCGCACTGGCCGACACGCTGGAATTGAAGGACGGCCGCGTCCTGCAGGGACGCTATCTTGGCGGCACGCAAGCAGTGCTGCGTTTTGAATTAGATGGCAATGTGCAAGCTTTCAGCGTCAACGACGTCGTGGCACTAACGTTCACACATGGCGGTGGCAGCGCCGCTGCCGCTCCAGCCTATGCTCCGGCTCCGGCGCCGATCGCTCAAGCGCAGCCTCTTGCCGCGGGCGGCACGGTCACGATTCCCGCGGGCCAAAGCATTTTGGTACGCATGATTGACGGCGTCGACTCCTCGAAAAACCACGTCGGCGATATCTTCCACGCCAGTCTGGAAACTGATTTGACCGTGAACGGTGCGTTGGTGGCTCGCAAGGGCACAGATGTCTACGGACGTCTTGCCGAAGCTAAAGAAGCGGGCCATTTGGCCGGCAGCTCCGAATTGCAGCTGGAGCTAACACGCATGGTGATTGATGGTCGCGACTATCCGGTGGTGAGCAGCGACTACACGCTGCAGGGCAAAGGGCGCGGCAAGAACACCGCGGAAAAAGTCGGCGGCGGCGCAGCCCTGGGAGCGATCATTGGGGCAATCGCCGGAGGCGGTAAGGGTGCGGCGATTGGTGCGGGCGTCGGCGCCGGAGCCGGAGGAGCCGTGCAGGTGCTCACCCGCGGCCAGCAGGTGAAAGTGCCGAGCGAAACCCTCTTGGAGTTCCGCCTGCAACAGCCCGCAACCGTTGCCCCTGCGCAGAGTTAAACATGCTCGCCGCGCGAGCCGTTCATTTCAGGCGTCCTTACCGCGCCTGATGGAACGGCTTTCGCTCTCACCCTTGCTCTCGCCAAATCTAGAACGGCGCTCTGGAAGCGTCTGAACGTTCACAATTCCTCATCTCTATACCGCCCACGCTTGGGTATAATCGCCCCTCACTTCCATCTGAGGAGGTTTTATGGCTGAGCCGTCTTATGAAGAGTACGGTCTGGGGCGGTTCCCGGTCACACTCTATTACGAGCAGTGGACTCGGCTGCTGGACGCCAGTACGCAACTTCGCGCTTTCCTGGAGGAGAACAAGGCCGCGGGCAAGCTCAAGCTCAAGGAGAAATAGTGAGAAATTTTCTCGGCGGCGTTCTATTCACGCTGTTCGTGGTGGTGTTAGTGGCGAGCTCCGTCGGCGCGCAAACGCCCAAACCGGCTTTGCTTGTCCTGGAGAAAGACGACAATACACTAGCGATTGTCGATCCCGCGTCCCTCAAGATCGCTGGCCGCGTGCCCGCCGGGCCGGATCCCCATGAAGTGGAATCCTCGGCGGACGGCAAACTTGCATATATTTCCAATTACGGAGGTTCGGACAGCGCTCTCCACACCATCTCGGTAGTCGATCTCATTGCGCAAAAGGCCCTGCCGCCCATTGATCTCGGCGCATTGCATTCGCCGCATGGATTGGCCTTCGCAGGCGGCAAGCTGTATTTCACGGCGGAAACAAATGAGGTCGCCGGCCGTTACGACCCAGCGACGCAAACCATTGATTGGCTGATAGGCACAGGGCAGGACAGAACACACATGGTTGTGGTGTCCGCGACTCTCGATCGCGTTTTCACTTCCAACGTCAGCTCCGGAACGATCAGCATCATCGAACAAGTCCCTGCTTCAATGGGAGGCGTTGGTCCGCCTCCTGGCGGGAGGCGAAAAACATGGAGAGTGACTAACGTGCCGGCAGGTCGCGGATCCGAAGGGTTCGACCTCTCACCCGACGGCAGGGAAATCTGGGCCGCGAATGCTCAGGACGGAACGGTCACCATTATTGACGTCGCGGCCGCGAAAGCGACGCAGACCTTCCCGATTCCGGTTAGGGGCAATCGTTTGAAGTTCACCCTGGATGGCAAGCGCGTGTTGATTTCAGGCGGACCTTCCGGTTCATCTGGCGCGAGTCTGGTGATTCTGGATGCCGTCAGCCATAAGGAGGTCAGGAGCTTCGATTTCGGTGGCGGCTCCGCCGGTATCCTCATCGTGCCCGATGGCTCACGCGCTTATGTCGCGGTCAGCGGCAAGGACAAAGTTGCGGTCGTTGACTTGAAGAAGCTGGAAATCGAAGGGTACATCGCGACCGCCAAAGGGCCCGACGGCCTCGCATGGGCTGAGCGGAAGTGACTCTTGATTCACCGATTTGGCAGATAGTTCTCTAAAGGATCGATCCGACCTCGACGCACAAACTAGAACGGCAAGGAAGAAAAGTCGACGTTGCCGCCGGAGAAGATTACGCCGAGCTTTGGCGGCGCGCCGCCGGCGCGGGTGGGTAGCCCCAGGTTTACCACGGCGTCCCGCTTCAGTAGCGGCGCGATGGCTACAGCGGAAGACGGCTCGATGATGATTTTCATGCGTTCCCAGATGGTGCGCATTGCGGTGATGATTTCGTCTTCGCTAGCCAGCAGAATGCGTTCGACATTGTCGCGCAGGATGGCGAAGGTTCTGGGGGCGAGCGAAGCACGCAAGCCGTCGGCGATGGTGTCGCTTGACTCCAGCGATTGCAGCGTGCCACTGCTGAGCGATCGGTACGCGTCGTCAGCGCGCTCCGGCTCGCAGCCAAAGACGAGGACGCCCGGACGCAGGCCCTTGGCGCCGAGACAGGTTCCGCTAAGCAGCCCGCCACCGCTAACCGGGGTGAACACCGCGTCAAGGTCGGGGATTTCTTCGAGCAATTCCTTGGCGGCGGTGGCTTGCCCGGCGATGATTTGATCGTTGTCGAACGGATGAACCAGCGCGGCGCCGGTTTCCGATTGCACACGCGCGCAAACTTCGTTGCGCGAAGAAACCTTGGGTTCGCAAAACGTGATTTTCCCGCCGTAGGCTTCGATCGCGCGAACTTTGACCTGCGGCGCGTTTTTGGGCATTACGATGAAGGCGGGCACACCACGCCACGCAGCGGCGCAAGCCACCGCAGCACCATGATTGCCGCTCGATTGCGTGACAATGCCATGGGCGGCTTCTTCGTCGGTCAGAGACAAGATGGCGTTGCTGGCACCGCGAATCTTGAAGGAGCCGGTTTTTTGCAGATTTTCGCACTTAAAGAAAAGACGTGCGCTGGTCATGGCATCCAGCGACGCGGAGGTGAGCACCGGGGTGCGGTGGATGCGCGGAGCGATGCGGGCGTGGGCGTCGAGAATGGCCTGCCAGGTGAGGTGCGTGTAGGCGGAGGTGGGGGTGATTGCGCCCAAGCGGCTGACTCACAACGGATGACCCATTATTGCATAGCTCCGCGGCTTGCGAAGGGGAAGAGACAACGAGAGTGGTACCACACTTCCGTACTGAGAGTTTTATATGAGAGTTTCATAAGGGTTTGTTACTTGACCGCCTAAGTGGCTCTGTTAGGCTGAGGACTACCCTCTCGGACCAGCAGAAACGGTGTCCCTTCCTGGCAGGGAGAAGAAAGTTATGGGTTCAGAACGCCGCCAGCTCGCCCGCTACAACATTCGCACTTCGCTGCGCTTTCGCGCGATCAACCTGGCCTCAGACACGAGCGAGCATTTCACCGAAGCCATCAATATTTCGCGGGGCGGATTTTTCTTTGCGTCGTCCGCGCCGCTGCAGGTGGGCATGCCAATTGATTGCACGCTGCGCATGCCGGCGGAAGTGACAGGCACAAAACCACAAGAGACGCATTGCGAGGCGCGTGTGGTACACGTGCGGAATGAGCCTTACGGAGATGGCCGGATCGGGTTCGGCGCGGAGATTGAGAAATACCACGCACCGTAGAGCGAGTCCGACCGTCTGAACGTCTGAATTCCAAATCTAAAGCTCAGGGAACCTTGACCGTAGTTTTTGCGCTGCCGACGTTTTCGAAACGGTCGTAAGCGCGAACTGCGACAGTGTGCTCCCTACTGGGATCTCCGGGTTTCCATTCGAAGCCGACGGTAAACTGGTAGCGCTCTTCAGGTGCATCGCTGATCGCGCCGGTCGGTGCGACGATAATCCAATCCCCACCATCGACACTGTATTGGGCGCGCTCGATGCTGCTAGTGGCATCGCGAGCTGCGAAACGAATGATGACATTCGTGTCCCCGCAGACTCCCGTGCATCGATTGAATGCCTCCGCTTGAAGGTTCTCGATAACCGGAGGAGTGTTATCGACGACGAAGCGCTCGCTTTCGCGCTCGGCGGTGAGAGCTTGAGCGGGGGGATTCGAGGGGGCGTCGGTGGCGACGATTTTGAGGTAATAGGCGCCGTCGGGCATGGCGGTGCTGTCCCAGGAATAGAATTTCTGCTCGAGCTTGTCCTTCAGAAGTTTCCACGCGGTTTCGTTTTCTCCGCGAAAGTAGACGGCGAAGCGCAACTCGTCGTCATTATCGTCGTGCGCGGCCCACAGCACGGATTGAAACCCTTTTTGCTGGAAGCCTTGCGGCGCCTGTTCGAATCGCGCAGGTGAAGAGCTAGTGATGACCACCCCGGTTGGATTGGAAGTTTGCGGCTGACGTAGATTGACGCTGGGTTGCTGTCCGGTCTGGATCATGATGTTGGCTTGCGTGCGCACGCCGGGGTCCTGCACCGCGATAGCGTCGATGACCGGCGCCACGTTGCGGGGAAGGTACGCGAGGCTGACCCAGCTAATGCCGTCGCCAGACCGGCCGTCGTGAATCACGGCCTTCCATTGCACGAAACGAGCCGGTGGGCACTCCGTGCTGGTGCCGGGCTTCGAGTACGGGCCGAACCAACGGGACCATTCCTTGCCAGGATCTTCGGTGTTGCCGGATCGCGCAAAAAACTCCAAACGTAGTGCGCCGGACGCACCGGAAGATTTTCCTGCAGGTTTATCAGAAGGCGCAGGCGGAGGGCTCCACCAATCCAACCGTCCCCATTGCGAAAAAAGCTGTGCGTCGAAAGAGTGTGATTCGTAGGTGCCTACAGACTCGTACTCGGGGCCAACGGAAAAAACCTTTCCGGGATTTGCGGTGCAGAGGAAGAGTTTGTTGGCGGAGTTGCGGGCGATGCCGGTGATCTGCGCGGAGCCGGCCTTGGCAAGCTGGGCGAAAACGCCGCGACCGTAAATGGCGAGGAGCGCGCCGTTGTTTCCGGTGCCGGCGAGGAGGCGTCCATCGGAATTGATCGCCAGCGAATAAACAACGTCGTCGCGGGAATTCCAAAGCTCTTCGGGCGCGCCTTCAGGTGCAAGGCGATAGATGCTGGAGGAAAGTTGCTGTAGAAAAGGGATGAACGGCGTTTGTCCCTGAGGCTGACCGCCCAGCACCGCAGGGCCCCCGGTGATGGTGGTGGTGCCTTGCGGCGTGGTGATTACGGTGGTAGGGGCCGGCGTGGAGGGCCGCTGCTTTTCTCCGATGGCGGCGGCGTAGATCTTTCCGTCGGGGGCCACGGCTAAAGCGGTGACTTCGCGCCTGGCAGTTTCATAGAGAACAAAGCCTTCGGCGGCGGGTGAACCTTTGTCTGTGCGAGTGACGCGGAGGATGCGGCCGCTCGGCTCAGTGCCGGCCAGAAGGTTGTTGTGCGTGTCAAAGGCCAGGACGCGGATGTGCGCTTCGTCGCTAGCGTAGAACAGCTCGCTCTTGCCGTCGGGAGAGACGGCGAAGATTTGGCCCTTGTCGCCGGTGGCGACATACAGAGTGCCGTCGGGCGCGAAGGCAAGATCCCAGATGTATTTGGTCTTGGGATCGAAGAACACAGTTTTTTCGCCGGAAGTGGAGACCCGATAGACCTTGCCGTCGGGAGATGTGGCGACGTAGAGCGCGCCTTTGGTGTCGAAGGCGATGGCTTGGGCGACGAGATCGGTGGATTCAAAAACCGTGGCGGGCTTGCTCGCCCCGTTGCCATCAAAGCGGAAGACTTTTGCGGGGGAACCGCCCGCTGCGTATAGGGCGCCTCGTGGATCGACGCGCAGAGACCAAAGATAAGAGGCGTCCGCGTCGGCGATCAGCGTGAACTTTGGCGCGAGTTCGAGGCGACCGTCGCTGCGAACGGCTACACCGTGGGGCGTTCCTTTAAGAAAATCCTCGTAGGTGGCTTGGCGCCAGGTGCGCGTGTGCTCGGCGATCGCGGGAGGGAGGTAAATAAAGTGGAGGCAGGCGATGAAGTAAAGAGCACGCGCAAAGATTTGCATTGGAGCGGCGATCATATTGAGGTCCCTAGCGCATCCTTCTCGGATTCGCTCAGGATGACAACATCGCGTGTTGTGGATCGTGAATGCCATTGGGGCGCTTATCGGATTTGGAGGTTCAAGGAGATTATGCCGGACACGGGTCCGCCCAGCGGGATGGAAGATTCGCTAGTGAGGGATTCGCGAAGCACCTGGACGCTACCCGGAGCCGGGCGGCCGTCGATTACATTGATTTGCGAGAGCGGAGCGTTAGGGAGCTCTTTGTCTTCCCAAAGGATGGTGGGCGAGGGCATAAACAGTCCGACGTAAAGGCGATCGTTGCGGCGCTCGCGGTTGAGGACGGCGATCAGCTGATCGAGTCCGGAGGGTCCGCTGGAGCCGCCGAATGCGAAGCCGCGCGAAGCGCGGTTGAGCGTATCGCCGTCAGTAACGAGGATGCGCAGGGTGGCGCCGCGCGCGATTTGGTCGGGGACTCGGACGGTCGTTTCTTCAACACGGGCCGCGCCACGATACGGATGCAGGAGGATGCGGACGCGCAAGGTTTCGCCGGGAGCAGCTTCGCCTTTTTCCAGCCAGGCGCTGTCGATGGTGAAGGATTGCCGGCCGGGAACACTTTCGACGTGGAGAGCGATTCGCTCGACCTCAGGAACCTCGAAGGTGTTTACAAATAAACGCGCGAAGATAGTCTGCACACTGACTGCGATGGGTAGGCCGTCGGGGATGAGGGCATCACCGGGAGCGTAGGTATTCTCGATTTGTACCGGTGTGTGGCCGCGGAGACGAATCTCACCAGTGAGGTGGAGTGTCGTGCCTTCTCCGTACATGGCGTTTTGCGTCAGACCGTTGAATGCCGTGATGGCCACCAGCAGGGGAGTGAGCTTGGGATGATTAACCACGTCGAAGTGCAATTTCTTCTGGCCGATGGACGTGGCGACGGTGAGATCAAGCGGGATCATCGGTGGCGGTGTGCCAAGCTTTCCGGTGACGGCAGTGAGGTGGTCGCCGGTAATGGTTCCGATGGAGCCGCCTACATTCACAATTTTCGTGGACTCGAGATCGGAAGAGAGCGTAGTCAGAACGCGGCTTCGAGCCATGGGTAGTTGGACGTCGCCGAGATTAAGAAAGGGATGACCGCAGAGAAAAACGCGGTCCGCTTGCACGGCTGTGACGGTGCAGGCGGAGTAGATGGAGGCGTCGCCTTGCACAAGAACCATTCCCGCCATGTCGCCCGGTACGAGATGCGTGTCATCTGTGCGGGGAGCGGAGGTGCCCCCTTGCGCCGCGACAAATCCGTAGCTTTGGATTTGCGGCGCGAATTGCTGCAGTGTGGCGGACTGAAAGCCGGAGAAGACGAGCGGAGTCTCGATGGGTGTGAGGGTAGACCCAGTCGGGAGGGAAAAGGAGGGAGCGGTTTTTTGTACAGCCGAAGTGTCGATTGGCAGTGGAAATTGCGCGCCGCTTTGCCCGGACGGGCGGACGACGTCTTCGATGGGCGTCACGCCCGCGATGGGATCCTTGGTGAAGATGCCAAGCTTAAGCGAAAGGGCGCCCGCGAGCTTGCCGTCGAGGTAGACGGGGCTGCCGCTCATGCCTGCGACGACGCCGGTGCGCTCGACTTTGGAGCCTTTGAGTTGAACGAGGATGATCGATTGGCGAGGCCCGAGGAAGTTGGGCATCACTCCAATTACTTCGAGCTCGAACTTTTCAACTTGGTCGCCGGCGAAGATCGTGTACGCGTAGCCTTGCATGCCAGCCTGAACTTGGTCGAGCCGAAGCATCTCATTGGATTGCGCCGAGGCGACGACCGGAAAAACTGCAATTGTTAACGCGAAGCAGAGGACTCGGAGGATTCGTGCGGACAGATGGGGCGCGGCTGGCGGCATGAATCGTTAATGATACTTGGGGCAGGCACTGGTGGCAAATTGGACGCATGAACCGAATCAGTTGGGACACAGACCGGGCGTCAATACTCTGGGGTGCGGAAGTCTTGCTCCCCAGCAGCGAACGCCATATCCAATGCGATGCTCAAGGCTAAAGCGTTGCTGAGCAGCTGTTTGCGCGCAATTGAAGACGAGCGGTGCGGCCGGTTCGAAGTCCAACGAGTACCAATCGATAGTCCTGAGACTACCAGTGCTAGAGGGGAGTTGCTTTATGCTTAATCGCTTAGGATAATACCCTACTTTCCCGTGTGCCGAATCGGAATGAGTGTTCGGGGTCATCCATGAATTCACGGCGCGAATCCTTTCGCCGCAACGAGCTGGGCTTAACGTTAGTTGAGATGGTAATGACGCTCGCCATCGGATTGATTATGGTGAGTGTGGCCTTACCGGTGCTGGTTGGCGCGATTCAGAACTATCGTCTCAACAGCATGGTGCAGCAAACCGCAAATTTCGTCGAGCTCGCGCGATATACCGCGATACGGCGCAACACTAGCGTGAGCATGCTTCAAACGGTGCAAAGCGGGAATACGGTCTTTTTTATCGATTTGAAAGGTGATGGTGCGCTGGACACAGGCGATCCGATGCTCATGCTACCGAGTGACATGCAGATCGCAAACGGTCAGTCCCTGACTCCCGATAAGGCGAGCATCGGGATTGCCAGCCTGCAGGATTTTGCGGGCACCATCATGTTCGACTACCGCGGTACGGTGAACTATCCCCCCGGTAGCGCGACAGGGGCTTATTTCCTAGCCCTGGGATATACGAACCAAACGCAATACGGGTGTCGAGCAGTCACCGTCATTCCCATGGGGCAGACCAAGCTTTGGAAGGCCCCCGCAGGCGGCCCATGGACGTGGATGTGAGAGCAGGAGCAAGGATACGCTTAGCGAAGGCGAATCGCGATTTTGCAATGAGGGAGCGGGAGCAGAGCGGCTTTTCCGTGCTGGAAATGATCCTGGCCAGTGCCATTTTGATGGTCGGAATTGTTTCCGTGGTGCAACTAGTGCCCGCAAGCTTGCAGTCCAGCGTCGGTAACCGCTTGGATACCATGGCCACTGTAGCGTGCCAGCGCGAATTGGATCAGATGTTGAGCCAGCCGCTCAACGTAGACACCTTTCAGGATCAGGATGGCCGGACCATCAGTCTGGGTGGCGCAGGCGCGCCTGGTGCCAAAGCGGTGATGAACGGGGAGTACGTGGAGATTCACTTCAGCGCGTTCCTTCCTCCGCCAGGATTCTACACATTTTATACGGATCCAAACGATCCAACGGGTTCGAGCTTTGAATTGCGCTGGGCGGTATTTCCCCAGATTAGCAACGGAATCGTCGTGAGCAAGCGCATCATTATCGGCTGCCGCCGGGCCCCGGGCTCCGGAAACGCGCAGTTACTACTGCCGGTAACGTTAGATAGTTCAGTGCAGAAGTGAGTACTGAAGCGATCGAAATGAAAAAGAAGCACGGCACCGCAGGGTTCTCACTAGTGGAATTGCTGGTGGGCACGATCCTGTTCACAATCGTTACCGGGATTGCATTTTCCCTCTTGATGAGCTCGCAATTGCGCTACCAGGGCGAGAGCTCGGTGACGGAGGCCTTCCAGCAAGCCAACGTAGCCCTGGATCAAATCGTGCGCGACGTGCATTCGGCAGGCTACCCGCCTATGAGCTCCTTGAGCGCGACTGTGGAAAACGCAAATCCGACCTTATACGCCTTGCCGTTCGCTTGGGCACCAAACTATCCTACGACGCCATGTACAGTTGGAGTTGGGGGAACCTGCATGGTTCCGGGGCAATACGATCTGATCCTGGAGGCGGACTTGGGTAGCGGTGTCCAGTGGATACGTTATTTGCTACAAACGACGACTCTAATGCGGGCCGTGGTGCGAAAGTCTTCCAAGGATCCTGTGACGGAAACTTCGGGATCAGCGTTAGTGCCGTATCTTGAGAACGTCATGAACGGCAGCAACTCCCTTCCGATTTTTTCTTATGTCTGCGATCCCGGGGCATTGCAACAGCCCTCCTATATTCGTGAGGTGAACGTCTCCCTGATGGTGCGTTCACTGCAGCCCGATCCGCAGACCCATCAATACCGTACCATTACCTTAACCGGCCAGGCGATGCGCTTTAATCCGAACCAGTGAAGAGACCGTGAAAGTGCAGAAAAATCGACAACAAGCACAACAGGGCGTAGCCCTGGTGATCGCCCTTTTCACGTTGATGCTCATCAGCGCAGTGGCCACAGCGCTGCTCTTGATGGCTGGTACTGAAACAGCCCTGAGGGGGAATTACAAGTCCGCAATGCATGCGTTCTACGACGCGAAGGCAGGTCTTGAAGAAGCGCGCGGGCGTTTGTGGCCTTCCCCTTTCAATCCGAATCCCATCAGTAATTGCGTTTTTCCGGGCGGCGGCAACATGCCAATTGGCCGGGTCTGTTACCTCACCAATCCGTCCGCGGGCGAAAATGTGGATCCGACAAACCTGGATCCTGCGAACCCCTACGCAGATACCGAGTACACGCAGGAATGGAACAAACTCGTGACGGCCGATGCTGTTCAGCCTTTCATAACCTCTGTGTCAGCGGTGCCCAGCGCAAATATCGCCGGCCCCTTATATAAGTGGGTCCGCATCACTCCCCGGACGGAGGCGTCCTTGAATTTTGATTCGGATGCCGACGGCGTTGTCGACAATACTCCACTCTTCTTTGATGGCCAGAATGTTTTTGACAGCAAGAATGGCGTCCCTCCGAGTGCGGCGCAGGTACTTACAATTACATCGCTTGCCGTGACTCCTTACGGCAGCCGGCGCATGGTGCAGTACACCGTGACGCCCTCGGCCTTTGCCGCGGCTTTGGCTACTTTTCCCTCTGCGCTGACCCTGGACGGCAATGGTGTCAGCTTCACGGGCCCCAGCGGCGGTAACGGAAATGGAAATGGAAGTGGGGGGGGAGGAGGCTCCGGCAACTTTCAGATTGTTGGGAACGACATGGATGCACCCAAGGGGACACAATCCGGCGTTCCAGCCATCGGATATACAAATTCTAGCGATGGACCCAGCGTCTCAGGGGCTGCGGTGCCGTCCGGTAATTATCTAAGTCCGGTAGGGGTTCCAAATGTGAGTTATCTGCCCCCATGGACGCCTCAGACGGCGACTGGCCTCCCGGCGATCCTTCAGACTCCCATCGGCCTCCAAAATCTCGTTAACGGTATCACCCAAAATGCGGATTTGGTGCTCAATCCGCCCCAGGGCACACCTGCAGACCAGACCAGTTTGCCCTCTGCCATGTCGGCGTCAAATCCCATGGTCGTCGTTGTCAAGGGCGACTTCAACTTGCACGGAAAGGGCACCGGTAACGGACTTCTCGTAGTCACAGGTACATTGGACTATGATCCGGATGCGTCGTGGAACGGTGTCATCCTCGTGATTGGACAGGGTACGTTTACCTCCAGCAAGGCGGGCTCGGGAGTGATTAACGGAGCGGTTTTCGTCGCGCAGACTCTCGACTCAACCGGCAAATTATTGGCCAGTCTGGGCTACAGCTCCTTCACCCAAACGGGAGGGGGGAGCGGCATCCGATACAGCAGCAATTGGGTAAAGGCCACGCAAGCGTTGATGCCATATCAGGTTCTTTCGTTTCGAGAAATTTCCCAGACGACTCCTTAATTGCGCGCGCGTTCTTCGTCTTGTCCCCTTGGTCCGCGGACGTTTTTCTTTTCCCCGCTTGCGCCCAGAATGATACGGTACTCCCCTGAGCATCGATTCACTTCACGTGAGGTCCCTGCCAGATGAACAAGCGTATGCGTGCGAAGAGCTGGATGTGGTGTGTGTTTGTTCTCGCTGTCGCGTTTCGCTCCACGGCAGATGCAGTGAAGGTCCACCGCTGGCGCAAATCAACCGCGCGAATGTTTCCACGCTGAAGGTCGCGTGGACCTTCCACACAGGTGATATTTCAGACGGCCGCGGTGACCGAAAGCGCAGTGGATTCGAAACCACGCCGCTTCTGGTTGACGGCACACTCTATCTCACAACTCCGTTCAATCGTCTGATCGCCCTCGATCCGGGAACGGGAATGCAGCGCTGGGCTTACGACCCAAAGATCGAATTGGACGGCGACTACGGCGATGGGCTCGTCAACCGCGGCGCTGCAACTTGGCTCAATCCTGCGCGGCCGAGCGGTCAACCGTGTCGCCGGAGAATCTTCGAGTCCACGCAAGACGCGCGACTGGTCGCCGTCGATGCGGCGAACGGCTCGCCGTGCGCGGACTTTGGCAAAGGTGGCCAGGTTAATTTGCGCGATGTCGCTGGCTATCATGGCGGCTGGTACCACATGACTTCACCTCCCACAGTGATCGATGACCTGGTGATCGTCGGCTCCGCGATTGATGACAATCACCGCGTCGACATGGCGCGTGGCGTCGTGCGCGCCTATGACGCGCGCACCGGCACACTGCGCTGGAGCTGGGACCCGATTGCACCAGACCAGCCCGCCACAGCGGCAAGCGCGAGTGCAAAAACATTTCGCAGCGGCGCCGGCAATGCATGGTCGATTATGGCGATCGACCCTGAGCGAGATTTGATCTTTGTTCCTACCGGCAGCGCCAGCCCCGACTATTACGGGGGCCTGCGGCCCGGCGACGATAAGTGGGCCAATTCCGTCGTGGCACTGCGTGCAAAAACCGGCGAAGTTGCCTGGGGATTTCAGCTCGTGCATCACGATTTGTGGGATTTTGATAGCGCGCCGCCGCCTTTGCTTACCACCTTGCGCCATGATGGAAAGGATGTCGAGGTCGTCATTCAGGGCAACAAGTCCGGCCTGCTCTATGTACTGAACCGCGACACGGGCAAGCCGGTGTTTCCCGTCGAAGAGCGCGCCGTACCGCAAAGCGACGTCCCCGGCGAAGTGACTTCGCCAACCCAGCCGTTTCCGGTCGCTCCACCGCCGCTGGCCGCGCAGACGCTTTCCACCGAGGAGGCTTGGGGACCAACGCCGGAAGATCGCGAGGCTTGTCGCAAGACAATCGCGCAGTTGCGGAACGAAGGAATTTTCACGCCGCCCAGTGTTAAAGGAACATTGATGGTCCCTGGCAACATCGGCGGCATGACCTGGAGCGGCTATGCGTTCGACCCGCGGCACAGTTTGCTGGTTACTAATACAAACAATATCGTTGCGCTTGCACGCTTGATTCCACGCGCCAAGTATGACCAGCGCGGCTCACACACTGAAGACGGCGATTATGGTGACCAGGTCGGCGCGCCATACGGTTTGTATCGGCGCTTCCTGCAATCGCCTTCGGATTTGCCGTGCAGCGCGCCGCCCT